>OIWT01002850.1_pt1 | contig 16940 bp, 33 predicted proteins | sample 1587701 | NCBI WGS metagenome assembly OIWT01 (sample SAMEA3888904, study PRJEB22519) | human gut metagenome | biome: human gut; feature: human-associated habitat; material: faeces | place: Denmark | collected 2009
AGATAATCGCTAGAAGGAGGTGTATGAGGAAGATGAGCCCCAGAACGACACGGGGTATACGGAGTGTCCTTTCCAATGAGTTTGTCTATGTACCATACGTGTTCTGTTTGTTTGTCTCATTTTTCATTTGAGTGCATTGGGGTCCCACAGATTCGGGGGCGCGTCACATTTCCGCTGGTCCAGTACAAATAATCTGTACGTTTGAGCAACTCATTCATGGTGGTATGTGATCTCCTCCCCTTCCTCATCCCTAGTACGCACAGAGCCTCTCGCTTACGCTATAGTCCAGCTACTACCAACACCCCCGCCACGGCGAATACTGCGAATGCCCAGCCCAAGAAGGGTTTTTCGTTCTGTAGGCCCCTTTCCTAGTGTTTACTTGTAGCGAACCTGTTCGGTCGCCAAAATGCCAAGGTGAGCGTTGTCTCTCCTGTCTCATGTGTAGTTTGACGCTCTTATAGGGAGCTGATCGTGTAGGACGCTTCCCAAGAATGAGACTCAGCCGGCCCCCGGAAATGGCACCGTTGGTGTGTTTTGTACAACAAGGGTAAGGTGTAGCGGTTGCGGTGAACGTGAATCCCGCACCGAAGGAGGAGGTGGTCTCCACCGTTCCCACAACGGGGGCAAACGCGGGACAGCCAGCCTCCGGGTCAAGTAATGGCATGTATGTGGAATGAGGCGTAGAGTCTTTCTTTGGCTCGATGAAGGAAAAGGTGGGCGTGGGTGATTGGAATCATGCGTAGTGGGACGTCGATCGCAAGGCTAAAGTGTAGGAGAGCTGCGCGCAAGCAGGAGAAGCTTGCGAAGAAGCAGGCGAAGAAGGAAGCGGCCGAGAAGAGGCTTCAGGAGAAGATCGACATGCGCGGTTATTGTATCCGTTGGCTGCGTTGCGTCGCCGTCATCGGTAGGTCGCATTCTGGTTGTGATGACGATTCAACTCATCGTAACGACAATCATCCTGTGGGCGTTGGCGTGGACTCCTCCCACCTTCTATTACGCGTAGCACCATTCAGGTAGTGCAGGATCTGTTCACGAAGTACTACTGGCCCGTCTTCATCGTCAGCCTAATTGGCACCTACGTGATCACCTGCAACATCAAGAGTGCTTCTTCCCTCCCAGCCTCACGCCTAGAGATCAAGGGACACCCCCTCGACATCATCATGCTCGCCTGCTTCGTCTCTTCTCCAGCACCGCCTCACGCCTAGACAGTGTTCGAGTCGCTGCTGGGCTCCAGTTGCATTCACTTCATGGACCACCGCATCATGCTGGGCGGCATGGTGATCACCATCATCGCCACCGCCGCGCTCGCCGTGTACACCATCGCCATGCAGTCCGACCTGTCCGGCGCCATGCCGTACGTGCTGGCGCTCGCCGTGGTCGCCATCTGCTTCTTCTTCTCCTACCTGCTGAAGTTGATCCCCACCAACATCTTCGTGTACATCATCGTCGCGGCGTGGGCGGCGTGTGAGGCGTAGGTGCCGCTGTTCAGCGTGTACGTGGTGTACGACATCCAGACGGGCGTGAAGCTGAAGGAGGTGGGCGACAAGTACGCGCCCGACGTGTACGTGAACATCTGCTCGCTTCAGATGTGCATGTGAGGCGGGGGACTCAGGTGTAGCTACGTGGACATCTTCACGCTGATGAAGGGCCGCTGGAAGAGCTGCAAGTGTTGCATTCGTGGTGCTGTGTCGTGTGTTTGTTATGCCATTTCTCTCTTATCATGGTTGTGTTGTTTTCAACCTGAACTCCCAGCATTACACAATCAACTCGCACTTCCAATAGTCAATCAACACCACCTCCCACCAGAGTCAACCACACATCATACAACAAACACACCACAACCCATTACTAACCAGTAGAGAACAAATCCCATCCATCACCTCGTCCTTCTCGATGCTCGCATCCGGATCCTCCACCTTCTCCTGCAGCAGCAAATCCATGTACCCGCGCAGCGCCTGCACCAGCACGCCCACGCGCGCCGGCGTCGTGAACACCAGCCAGTCGTCCACGCGCAGCGTACCCTCCAGGTGCTGGATCGAAATCTTGCCGCCGAACAGCAGCAGCGCGTAGGTGGGGATCACCGTCACGTCGTGCACGAACAGCCGACTCGTGTTCATGATGTTCGTCTATACCTTACCCGTCTATCATTCTCCCACGAACACCATCACCGGGAACGGGTACTCGCGCTCCGAGAAGTTGATCGACGACGGATGGATGAACACGCGCGTCAGCCCGTTGCGGCTCTCCGCGCCCGCCACCTCGCGCCGGATCAGCAAACGGTACTCCTTCGCCTCCGGCGTCGACTCGAACGCGCCGCCCTCAATGGTCTAGTTCTCAGCCACTGTACCAAACCCCACGCGGTGGAACTTGATCCGTGTCTTCTCCACCTTGATCACGTTCGCGTACATTCCCGCGGTTATCGCCGCCTTCAGCACGTTCTCCTCCTCGCCGTTCGCGTTGAACGTAGGGTCGCGCGCCGAGTACGAGCGCGGCAAAAACCGGATCGTTTTCAGCTCGTCGATGAACTGCGCGCGCAACTATGCGTCAGCCGCCCCCCACGCCCCCACAGATTTGACCGTGAGCATCGACTCGTAGTTGATGAAGTTCTCGTAGCAGAACTCCCGCTTGCGCTTCGCCTCGCTCCACGCCGCGTACAGTCGCAGCAACGTCAGATGATCGCTCCAACGGTAGGCGAAACTCCTCTTGCGCGCCATCATCTCGTCTCGCTTCTCCAGCGGCGCGCGGAACACGCTGCGCTGCGACAGGAAGGCGGCGATGGTGGCGACGGACTCCACACAGCGCAGCAGGCACCCGAAGATGAGCATCTTGCCCAGGCGGCAGTCCAGCGGCAGGTCCGCCAGATGGTTGCCCAGCGGCGTCAGCTCCAGCGCGCCCTTGCGCCCGCGCCGCACCGCCTGGATCTCCAGCAGGGTGTCCAGCGCGCGCGCCACGCTGCTGGGCTCGGGCGGCGTGACACAGGCGGCCAGCACGTGCGCGGGCGAGCCGAGATTCATGCGCAGTGTCTGCAGACAGAGTGCGTCCAGCGGCGAGCGGAGCATCTCGGGCGGCGTGAAGCGCTCCATCGCGGCGAACTTGGCGCGCGTGAACAGGCGGTATACGACGCCGCTGCGCACACGGCCGGCGCGGCCCTTGCGCTGCTCGGCGGAGGCGTGGGAGATCCAGACCTCCTTCATCTCGGAGATGTTGCTGTCGGGGTTGTACAGCACGCGCTTCTCCTTGCCCGTGTCGATGACGTACTTGCAGTTGGGGATGGTGATGGACGTCTCGGCAATGTTCGTGCTCAGCACCACCTACTTCTTCACTGCCACCTTCGTCACTACGCGTCGTCGCTTCGTGCTCACCTCGAACACGCGCTTCTGCTCCTGTGTGCTCAGCGCGCCGTGACACGCGATCACCTCCACGTCGAACGCCCCGCCCGCGAACGCCTCCTCCACCAAACCCTGCACATTCTTGATCTCCGCCGCGCCGGACAGGAACACCAGAATCACGCCGTTGTCCCACGGCACCTGCGTCTCGAAGATGAGCCGAATCACGCGCGGGATCAACCCATAATCGCAATACTTCTCGCTCCATTGCGTCAGCATCGCCTCCATGTCCGCGCTGGGCTTCAGCGGCGCCGTCGCGTCGGTTGGCGCCAGTGCTGCGGGCCGGTAGTGCGTGTCGAACACCACGTCGTCGAGATAGCGTTCCTCCACCGGGAACAGCTTGCCCTCCACCGCCAGCGACGGCGCGCCGCCGAAGTAGCCGGAGAAGAGCGACTCGTTGAGCGTGGCGGACATCAGGATCACGCGGAGCGCGGGGAAGCGCGGCAACAGGCGCTTAAGCAGCAGCAGCAGAAAGTCGCTGAGGATCGAGCGCTCGTGGATCTCATCTACGATGATGTGCGTGATGCCCCGCGGCTCCTCGCTCTGCAGCTGGCGCAACAGCACGCCCGTCGTGCAGTAGGTGATCGCCGTGTTCGGACCGACTCTACTGCTCAGCCGCCCTCACCGCCCGTACTTGGCGTCGCCGCGCACCTGATAGCCCACGGGACTGTTCTCGCCCTTGTAGCCCTGCTCCTCCATCACGCGGTTGTACAGGCCCAGGCACGAGATTCGCCGCGGCTCACACACCACCACGTTCAGGTCCTTCTCCGTTCCCTCACGGAACTGCTCCAGCAGGAACTGCGGCACCTGCGTCGACTTGCCGCAGCCCGTGCCGCCCGACACGATGCACACCTGATGCTTCGCCACCATCGCCAGCACCTGCTCCTTGTACGCCGTGATCGGCAGTGCGCGCCGCTGCGCACTCACCTGCGCCGACGGCGTCCCGTACAGAGCCGCGCGGTCCAGCACACGCGCCGCTCGCGGTCGTCGCTTCGTCTGTGTCTTCTCTCTTCCCCTTTTCACGGGCTTCTTCTCCACCTTCTTCTCCACCTTCTTCTCCACCTTCTCCGCTGACTGGGACATCTCAGCGGGCATCTCAGCAGCGGCAAGCAGCAAGGCGTCCACGTCGCTCAGCACCTCGAACAGCACGCCGCCGCCCTTGCCCGTGAACCGCTCGAACACGCAGCGCGTGAAGGCGCGCTTCAGCGTCGGACTCAGCGCCGCGCCGTCGATCAGCGCAATGGGTGCCTGCTGCGGGTAACCGAAGCGCGGCGCCAGGCACAGCGCCACCAGCACGGGGCCCTGCGCCGTGGCAGCCTGCAGCGAGCACAGACGCAGCGCGCCCAGCGTCTCCACGGCCAGCTCCTCGCCGAAGATGGACTGCAGCGCCGCCAGCTCGTCCTCCGTCTCCTCGCCCAGCGTCGTCGCCGTCGCCAGCCGGAAGGAAGGCAACAGTCGCGGCAGCAACGTCGACAGCGCCGCCTCCAGCGACTCGGAGTCCGGCACGGCGGCCAGCTCCGCGCTGTCGAAGCCGAAGGCCGCCAGGCGCTGGCGGGCAGAGTCGCCGCGGCGTGCAAACTTGACCTCCAGCTGCTTGCCGGCGGCGCGGAATTGCGCGGGCAGCTCCTGGTCCTTCAGGTGCAGACAGCACCAATCGATGCAGGCCTCCAGCGAGCCGCACGCCGCCAGACACGCGTCCAGACACCCCGCAGGGAAGCCCAGCTCCAGCATCTGCTTGCGCAGCGACGCCTTGCCCGTGTCGGCACTGGAACTGGAATTGTTGGGGGTTTTGGGGTCTCTGGAGTCGGCTTCGGACATGAGATGCTGGGTGTCGTAGTCTTGGAGGGAAAAGTGCTTGTCCTCCAGCAGGGACAGAATAAACTGCTGGTTCTTGTCGCTCAGGAACACGGGAGGCGGCTTGTGCAGCTGCTGCTGGATCTCGCGACGATTCTCCGCCTGCTTCTTGTTCACGCGCCGCTTCTCCTCGCTCATCATCCTATCGTATTTGCTCGTGAAGCGGCCCTTCAGTTCCAGCGACAGCTCCTTCAATTCCTCGCTGTCGCGGTGATCGGTCACCACACGCTTCTCCTCCGGCTTTGGAGACTCTACCTTCGGTTCCTCCGCCGGTGAAGGGGTCGGCGCCTCAGGAGGCGGTGTGGCGGGAGATGTCTTCTTTCCGCTGTGTTCTCGGTTCATGTGCACTTTCAGTCTATTCTTCAGGCGATGACGAATGCGGCCTACCCCATTTCCTTCTCAAAGGTCTTCTGACAGATGGAACAGACGAACGAGGAAGGGACCTCCTCCTTCGCCTTCGCCTTGGCTTCGTTTCCAGTCAGCTTCAGCCACATGGACGCATAGGGCTCGGGGAGCTTCTGATTCAGCGGGAGGGTTGGCTGGAGGTGATGCAGGGCTAAAAGACAGGTGCAGTTCCTCGCCAGCACTGCGTCGGGGAAGGAATCGGTGCTGGAGAACACCAGATCCTTTTCCTTGTTCTTGGGGTCGGGGAGGACAACGCGGATGCTACGCGTCACACTCTCACTACAATCAAACCAAACGCGGCCCGGGGGAGCCCGATCGTTCTGGAACAGGGGTTTGGGTCTTTTCTGCTTCTGGCAGTACTCCTGCACCAACTGCGATGGGGTTCGCTGCCACTCCTTCATCACAACTCCACCCACAGTCACCTAAACCATCAGCCAGCGTCCAAATCACCGACCTCTCCCTTCGACACAATCACTGTGCCGGCTCCCTTCTGACGGTGTCCTCTTCCCTTCTTCTCCTAGCCCATAACGCGTTCTTGTCACAGCCTACCGGTTCGGCCGGTTTTCCAGCATCCGCGGCCTTTCCTTGCGTGCCAGAAGAAGGCTTCGCACTTGTCTTTGAGTCCTTCTTTGGCATGAAATAGAATGACGAGGAAAACAGACCCTACCCTTTTCCTGTTCAGCCCCTTTCTGACGCATTCACGCATACTTGAAGTGTTTGCACTCTCCATACATTGTCACTCCATCTCCATCTTCTTATCGCAAAGCATTCCTCATGGTAAGCCACCTTTCATTCTGATCTCATTTTCGTAGAATGTCGACATTGAGGTGCCTTCTCCATCCCCTCCTCTCACACCCTAGCTTGAGTATTTGCAGAAGAGCGACCGCGTGAAGTGCATCGATTACCACCCCACCGAGCCCTGGGCGCTTCTCTGCCTCTTCTCGGGAAAGGCGATCATTTTCGACACGGAGAAGAAGGAAATCCGGAACCACTTCGAGCCCGGCTATCAGCCCATCCGTTGCGGCCGCTTCATTGCCAGGAAGCAGTGGATCGTGTTTGGCTGTGACGACATGAAAGTGCGCGTGTACAACTACAACACGGGAGAGAAGGTGGGCGTCTTCTTCTCGATTCACGTGTAGGTGAAGGAGTGGGTGGCGCACGACGACTTCATCCGCGGACTGGACGTGAATGAGTCGTTTCCCTACATTCTGACGTGCGGCGACGACATGCTGATCAAGATGTGGGACTGGGACCACGACTTCTCCCTGGTGCGCGTAGTTTTTGTGTGCGAATGCAATAGATAGAAATTCGAGGGACACGTGTACTACATCATGGCGGTGCGCTTCAACCCGAAGGACGCCTCGAGCTTCGCCTCCGTGAGTCTGGACCGTTCCATTAAGGTAGTGTTTCTCCCCAAACTTGAGAGTAGTTCTGGTCATTGCATCAGAGCAAGTGCAACTACACGCTGCTGGGCCACCAGAAGGGCATCAACTGCCTGGACTTCTACCCGGGCTCCGACAAGCCGTACATCGCCACGGGCAGCGACGACTTCGTTTCCTCACATTCCCGCGGTGACGTCTAGACCGTGAAGGTGTGGGACTACCAGACGAAGACGTGCATCCAGACGCTGGCGGGCCACGAGGACAACGTGTCAGCAGTACGCTTCCACCCGCGCCTGCCGTACATTCTGTCGTGCGGCGAGGACGGGCGCGTGTTGGTGTTCCACAGCGGCAGCTACCGCAAGGAGCGCGTGCTGCTGCAGCCGGCGCTGGACCGCTGCTGGGCCGTGGCGCTGAGCGAGCACGGCAACACGGTGGTGCTGGGTTACGACGAGGGTTACTGCTGCTACGCGCTGGGCAAGGCCGCGCCGCCCGTGTCGATGGACCTGCAAGGCCGGCTGATCTGGGCGCGGCGGCAGGAGCTGTGGCTGGGTGTGTGCGAGGCGCGGCCGGGCGTGGCGCTGAAGGGCGAGGAGCTGGCACTGCAGAGCAAAGAGATATCCTGGGATGTGTGGGAGAAGGAGCCTTGACGGCAGCTGGGCCGGTGCGAGGTGACGCCGTCGCTGATCCGGCACAACGGGAACGGGCGGTTTTTGGCGATCGTGGGCGAGGGCGAGTACGTGGTGTACACGAGTCGCCAGCTGCGCAGCAAGGCGTTCGGCGAGGGCACCGACTTCGTGTGGCGCCCCAACAGCAACGCGTACTGCGTGCAGATCGTTCGGTTGAAGTGAGGGTGTGATGGACAGAACGAGAGCACGCTGCGCCTGTTCGATGACTTCAAGGAGCGGCGCGTGCTGCAGGTGCCCGCGCGCATCACCGCGCTGTACGAGGGCGCCTGTCTGGGCGTCAACTGCGCCGGCGAGTGTCTGCGCTTCTACGACTGGGACCGCGGCACGCTGCTGCGGCGTGTGGACGGCAAGGTGCTGGTGGGCGAGGCGTGGTGGCGTGAGGCGTAGCGTGTGGGCTGGAACGAGGCGGGCGACCGCGTGGCGATCCACACCGACAAGGCGCTGTTCCTGCTGCGCTTCCACCCCGAGCTGCTCAAGCAGGGCTCACAAGAGGGTAACTCACTCAACTCACAAGAGGGAAGCTCACAAGAGGGTGAGGAGAACGCGGGTCTGTTCGAGGTGGAGCAGGAGGTGGGCGTGGCGAGCCGCGACGGGTTTTGGTACAAGGAGGCCTACTTCTACGTGGCGGGCTCCAAACTGCACCGTCTGCTGGGAGAGGACGACGCGGCGCTGGCCTTTGTGCCGCCGCACCGCGCGATCGTGCGGTACTTGCCCGCGCAGGACTGTCTGTACTGCGTGGACGCGAAGGTGGATGTGATGGGATGGTGTGAGGCGTAGTTGGCGGTGTTCGCGTACTCGCTGGACCACGCGCTGCTGGACTACGAGTGCGCCGTGGTGGCGCAGGACTTCGAGGCGGCCAACGCGCTGCTGGCGAGCATCGACGGCTCGCACCACGACGCGCTGGCGCAGTTCCTGCACAAGCAGGGCTTCACGGAGGGCGCGCTGCAACTGGCGCGCGACCCTGAGCTGCGCTTCGACCTGGCGCTGGAACTGGGACATGCCGACGTGCCTTTACTGGGTGTAACTCACGCGTAGGAGTGCGTGGCGCTGCTGCGCGGCGAGCTGCGTGCTGCGGACAGCGCGGACGCGTACAACCCGCAGCGCTGGCGGCGGCTGGCGGACCTGGGCATCACGCAGGGCGACGTCCCGCTGGCGCTGACGTGCGCGGAGCAGGCGGGCGACCTCTCCCTCTCTCTGCTGCTCTATTCCTGCGTCGGCGACCGCGCGGCATTGGCGGCGTTGGCGGCGCGAGCGGCGGCCCAGGAGCAGCTGAACATCGCGTTCCTGGCGCTGTACCTGACGGGCGACGTGCGCGGGTGCATCGAGCTGCTGCAGGCGCACGGCAAGCTGCCCGAGGCGGCCTTCTTCGCGCTGGCGTACCAGCCCTCGCAGATCGCGCAGGCGTTCGCCGTGTGGCAGGCGGACCTGCGCGCGCACCACCACGTTGCCGCGGAACTGATCGCCAACCCGCGGGAGTACGCGGAGTACTTCGCGGGGTACGAGGAGGCGCTGGCGCTGGAGGCGCAGCTGGCGCCGCTGCGCGCGATGGACGTGAAGGCGAGCGAGTACCCGAAGTACCGGCGCATGGTGGACGGGGAGGGGATTGACGTGAGTGCGTTGGAGAGTGTGCGTGGAGATGGGAAGAGTGAAGAAGTGAAGAGTGGAGAGGTGAATGAGGAAGTGAAGGAGGAGGATGTGAAGACGGAAGAAATGAAGGAGGAGAAGGAAGAAGAAGTGAAGGAGGAAGTGAAGGAAGAAACAGTGAAGACAGACAACCCGGAAACCGAAACGGACAACGTGGAAGAAGAATTCGAAGCAATCATAGGCAGTGAAGAAGGAACGGACGACGGTGACATCGACATCGATGACCTTGAAAAGGAGTGGAGCTGAACACCCTTTGTTGAAACAAACAGGAGAGATGGGGGGCCATCCACACTTCTTGCCGCCAATCACATGAATGTGCAAGTGGAAAACGGATTGCACTATGTGTCAAACACACTTCTCGCAAAAACAGGCGTCCTTCCCGTCATTGACGACGATGCGATACCCATCGCCCAAACCCTCTCGAATCGCCAGTTTGGATGCAACGTGCATGAGGTGACCCACCAACGCCTCTTGATCATCGCGCATCTACGCTTCACACGCAACACGAGCTGTTACATAGCGCAACTGTGTTAGATTCTCACATTTCTTGGGAACGACGAGGAAGTGGACCGGGGCGCAGGGATGAACGTCGTAAAACGCGCAGCACTAGTGTGAATCCACCGAAGGCATGGATACCACGTCATCTTCAAAGAGCAGCTTCGAAGGAATCGACTTGTTGGCGATCTTCTCGAATAGAGTGCTTTCGCCCATCGCCATCGCCCGAACGGCGCAGCCCGGATGCACCGTCACCCGCGAGCACAGGGGAAGGAGGAGCTTCGCGCGTGCAAACATGTCTCTGCAACAAACAGCCCATCAGTACACGCGACACTCCTTCATGTTGTTTTCGATCATCTTCCTCTTCTCCTCCGTGTTCCCGCCCACGCTCACCGGCTTGTAGATGCGGTTGTTGCTCTCGCCCGCCACGCTCATCATGCGCGACGAGCTCGTGAGGCCCTCCTCCTTCTCCACGTCCAGGTTCTTCACGCTGTAGCTGCTCCGGAAGGACCCGACGGGATCGAGCGTCATGTGCGAGAAGGAGTAGATGAGCATGTTGAACGCCTCCTTCTCCATCATGTCCGCCGGGTTCTTGATCTCCACGCCCACCTGCTCGAGGATGTGGAGCGTCGGCGGGATGTAGATGATGAAGCTGTTTTCCTTGTGCGCACAGAGTCGTGCGGGGATGTCGTGCTCCTGCGCGGGCATCACCACGCAGTCGTTCACGATGAACTTCGCCTGCCGGATGCTCTCCTTCAGCGCGCAGTTCGCGATGATGCGGTTTCGCACGTCTACACCTCACCCGCCCTTCACGCCCGAACCCTCCATCGTGTCCGTCGCCTTCAGGTTGTTCACGCTCACCACCGAGTACCGGTCGATGCACGCGCGGATCAGGCCCTTCAGCGCCTCGTCCGTCGTCACGTCCACCGCGTCCTCGCCCTTCTCGTTCACGTGCATGAAGTCCGGATACCCCGAGAACAGCACCGTCTTGCGCCACAACAGCGACAGCAGCACCATCGCCACGCGCTGGTTGCCCGCCGCGCCCGCCTGGTGTAGCAGCGAGTTCTTCCGCTCGTCCACCGCGTTCACGTCGGCCCCGTGCTCCAGCAGCCACAAGAACGCCTGCTGGTCGCCGCGCCGCGCCGCTACACTCAGCAAGCTCTCCTTGTGGCCGTCGGGGCTCTGGCGCGTCACGTTGAAGTGGTGATCGTAGAGATACTGCCTGGTGATCACGCCACGTCGGAACCCTCACCACACCATTTCCTGCTGCGCCGCCTCGCCGCTCTTCGCGAAGGCCTCCTTCACCTGCTCGGGCGTCAGCGTCGGCTCGTTCTCCTCGGGCCCCACGCGCTTGCGTTTCAGGCTCATCATCTTCTCATCATCACCTCACTCCATTCCCACCATCACGTCACTCGCCTCCAGCACGATGAACAGGTGATAGCGCGTCACGATGGCGGAGAAGGTATGATGGGTCCACTCCTCCTCCAGCACTTCGTTCCACGCCAGCACCTCCGCCTCCTGCTCCCGCGCGATCCGCCCGCCCGTGCGCGACAGGAACGCGTAGCCGGGCCGTGGCGACATGTGTGCGAACAGCACCGTGTCCAAATACTGCCGGATCTGCAGCAGCGTCGTCTGCGAGCGAATCACCTGCAGGTCAGTCACCCACCCCATGCTCACGGGCACGACGGCGAAGGAGCTGGGGTTGTTGCGCACGTTGAGGTGGATCATATCGGTGTAGTCGGCTGCCTGTTCCGCGGTGGACGACAACACGGGAATAGAGCCGATCACCTGGTCGTTCGCGAAGGGCGGCATCGGGTCCACTACCGAATCAGTCCCGATTTCTGGCATCACGGTCGGCGTCTTGAGCCACCATCGGCAAGCCGAAGGCATCATGCGCATCGCGCTTCGCCGGGTCCGTGATGAACTTGGCGCTGTCCATCATCTTGCCGTCAGCAAGGGAAGGAATCGACGAGGCGGTGGGGTTGAAGGCGTCTTCGGAGGTGTGGAAATGCTGAAGATCGTCGATCGAGTTGAAGGACACGTTGTTGTTCGGCATGAATATCTTTGCGTTATTCTTATATGCAGAACGCACACTGTTGATCTTGTCGAAGCTCACCACGCGGCCGTCATTCAGCATCATCGGCGGGTGGTCCACGAAGCTGCTGCTCTCGAAGCTGTACAGCTTGCCGTCCTTGCTGAGGAAGTTTGGGAACTGACTCGGGAATGCCTCTTCGCCAATGTCCTACGCCTCAGACGGAGAGACAGACGGCACGTTCGTCATGAAGCCGTTGTGGAACGAGCCCGACGGCTGATAGACGGAGGTGGAGAACGAATCGGCGGGATTCGTGGAGGACTGCATCGACATGCGGTCCATCGCGGACATCATGCTCTGCGGGTGCATGTCCGCGTCCATATGCACCGGGAACATGGGCTGCATCGCGGGAGCAGGGATGGGCTGGCTCTGGGGAGCCGCATTCATCGGCATCATGCCCGGCTGCACGGCGTTCTGAACGGGAATCGTCGCGTTGACAGAGCGGTTTGCCGTGGGCTCATCCGTGCCGTACTTCTCCCTAGTCCTAATTGGCTTGTCCAATCCACCCACTTGCTGGCCAGCTTGTGACGTTCGCAGGAATTGCATACCAATCGGCGATTGTACTTGGTTCGGGGGCACATCCCATCCTACACCCTAAATCCAACGCGCACAACACCTGCTTTGTGGTCGCACCCCTCGTATCCAGGGCAACGACAGTGCTTGCATGTATACTGATTGCACCACGGGCATTTGGTTCTCCGAGGTCCCGCTACACAGAGGGTGAGTTTACGTCAGAGAAAAACGCATATCCTACCTCCTTTCTTTGAATCGTCTTGCCATGTGTTCATGAATGCCGATAATGAGTTACGCTGCAGAGATCTGCAAGAGAGTCGATAAGAATCAAATTGGAAGAGAAAGGAAGTTGTGTTTTGTGTTCTGTGTTTCGGCTCGCCGTAACCAACAAACACTTTAACCTTTAAACAGACATGATTATAACTCCTCGTCATCATCCGCGCGCTCCACCTTCTTCGCGTTCTCCGCATTCTCCTCCGCCTCGCTCGCCAGCTCGTCGTCGTCGTCCAAAACGCCCTCCATGCTCAGCGAAGCCTTGGGGGCCTCGTCCACGTGATCCAGACGGTAATGCTCCAGGGCCTCCAGCTTTTCAATAATCAGATGGTCGCCCCTGTTTCATCAATCACCTGTACCACTTCTACCGTTTTCGCTTAAAGGATTGGATGGTATGGTCGATCACCGTGTGGATGTTCTCGTACTTTTGTCTATCGAGCTCACGGACCATGGACTTTCCGAGCTCCGTATGGAACTACGCATGAAACACCCCACGGACGCAATACATCCGAATCGCTCTTGGCCGCTTCCTGCGGCTCCTCCTTCGTCTCCGCAGCGCCGTTTTTAGATTCGTCGAACGTAGCATCGAGCTGTCTGTCGATGGCGTCTCTCTCCGCCAGGTACTCCTTCTCCACCGCGGCAAACGCCTTGTCCTGGGGCATTCCTACTGCTCACTGCGGCAACAGAAAGAGAACCCTGCTTCATCAGCGCGGCCTGCTTCTTCGCGAAATTGTATGCCACGTAGCGCGTAGACTGGTAATTGTCGCTCACAAAGTCTTCATAGTGGTAGGGGTACTTCCTCTGGAATTCTCTACGCAACATCACCGCACAGCAAAGGAAATCGTACTTCATTAAGCGATCTTCGAGAGCAACGAGGTTGGGCAGCTTGCTGCTTCTCCGTGTGAAAGTTGGTGGAGGGTTTAGTCGGATGGCGTCGTAGAAGAGAGGCTAGAGCTGACGAATCGCCAGAATGGTGAACTCGCTCGGGAAGGATGCCTGTTCTGAGCTGCAGGTAGACCCTCCTGTAGATGGACTTTTCAACAGGGATTTTCATCTGCGGATGTGAAAACTAAGGAGAACCGGCGGGCGTTTCATCCATGAAACGAGCGTCAAAAACTCTGAACTGAAAAGGGAAGGAGTGCCTCTATCATTCTATTTGGATTAGAATGAACATGATACCCGGATATAAGCCATCAGGAATCGATCCGATGGAAGAACAGATTGCAAACGAAGCAGGAGTGGATTATGGAGTGGTGGGGAGAAGCGACAATGAAATCATGTCCATAGGTGATGTCCGATCTCTCCGATACAAAGAAGGACATTATGGATGAGCTGACGCGGAGGAGAAACAGAGAGCGGGAAAGCCAGGGCACTGCGGAGTGTTTGGTATGAAGGGGAAGGAGTGAAAACTAGACCGTTTGATCAAGTGCAGGTGCGGCAACAAGGACCTTTCTCGCTTTGTGACAAATGACCTGGACGGAGATGTGGTCTGCAAAGGAATCCTATGATGGGGATGATTGATTGGGTAGACTGCGGAGCGGTCGTGGCGGTGAACGCCCTCTACGAGGGAGACTGGAATCGGAACTTCGAGGGCGAGGAGGACAATTCGCAGTGCGGCGCCGCGGCAGACCCGAACATGTGCGTGAGCGTTTAATTGATGAGCATTAGGTCCGACGCGTTCAACCTAAAGACGCTGCTGGTGTCGTCGACCGGCAAGAACTCCCACCTGCAACACAAACAGAGCACAATCGAAATGAACCTCTCCAAAGTGCGTGTTCACATGCATATTGAGCGTAGACGGGCCGCGAGGACAAGGAGACGCGCCAGGAATACAAGGACAAGATGAAGTCAATCGCGCATTACGACATGGAGCGCATTGTTCGCAACCTGGACCTGAACGACGCGGTGCTGGACCTGGCCCACCGCTTCTTCTGCATCTACCGAGACTTGCGCAACAAGGTGAACAACATGCCCGCGCGCGAGGCACAGTGCTTGATTCTGGTGGTTATGAGACGGAGGAGTGATAGAATAGGCGCTGCGCGAGAAGCGCAGTCATGGCGTCGATCCCAAGAAGGAGCACATCAAGGGCTACTCGTTCACGTGTCCGAAGTGCGGCATCGCGTTTTCCACAAAGATCGACCTGAGGAACCACAATTGCGATGGAGACGTGAAGAAGGAGAAGGAGCCCAAGAAGGTCCATATCCCGCTGCACCTTTTCAAGAAACCGCAGCTGAAGGATGAGCTGGACATGCTAAAGTCCATGAGGGAAAAGAAGCACTAATGCATGTGCCTTTTGGCGATGCATCGCTGTTCGGTACGAGTTGTGGTTTCTTTGTTCCAAATCGCATTTGTGTTCCGATGTACATTTGTGTGGCTATCCGTCATTCCGCGACGGGTGCGGACCCGTGGCTGGAGAAGGAGAGTGGTTGATAATGCAGTGCTGAAAACAGCATCATTAACTAGAAACGTGGAAACACAACACAAACCTCACTTTTCTAGCGTGCTGACAGTGATAATATGGAAGATCGTTCCCGTTTGTGCAACCATCTTTATCCGTAGCAACGACGCAACCTACGGTAACCGAGCCCGTGATTACCCCTCCTGCTGCCGATATCGAGCAGCAGCAGCTCCAGCAGCCGCTGCTCGAGCCTAGCAAGACGGAGCATGACGCCAACTCCTCTGTAGGCGCTTCCATTGCGAACATGACCAACAACGTGCTGGGCTCTGGCTTAGTTGCCCTGGCCTACGCCGTTAGCCGAGTGGGGACGAATCTATGGCTTCACCGTAGTGCTCGCTCATCCCCGGCATCATCCTTCTGATTACCCTCGCGGCCATTGCCTGCCTGTCTCAGATTATCATCACACGTACCTGCCGCATCACAAACAAGTATACCTACAGAGAGATGGGAACTGTCTTGGCGCCGCGCTCCGCTCACTCGTAGGACGTGCTGGGAAAGACGAACGGTTTCATCATCTCCTTCATCATGCTGCTCTACACCTGCGGCTCCTGCATCTCGTACTTCGTCATCATCGGTTCGTTCGCGCGCTCCTCCTCACCCGCAGGCGATCTCTTCCTGGACGTGTTCCAGTTCCTGCTCCCCAACGTCCCGCTGCTCCAGAGCCGCGCCGTGGTGGTGGGCGGCATCTGCCTGCTGTTCGTGTTCCCGCTGTGCATGATGAAGAGTGCACATAACCCGCCCCCCTGACGCCTAGCGGTGGACTCCCTGAAGTACGTGTCGGTCCTGTCGATCCTGTCGATCCTGGTGACGGTGAGCGTGGTCTTCGGGCAGTTTATCTCCCACCCCGTGGTGAACCCCACCGTCGAGGCCTTCCACATCACCTCGCAGCTCTTCTGCGTCATCCCCGTCATGTGCGTCTCCTTCAACTGCCACTACAACGTGCCCCGCTACTACTACGTCGCCTCGCTCACCCGCCCTCACGCCTAGGAGCTGAAGGACCGCTCGCCTGGTCGCATGTGGATGACGTCCATCGGCTCCACCTCCGTCATCCTCTTCCTCTACCTCACCGTCTCGCGTACGCCCCTCTCCCCTCTCTCACCCGCAGTCAGCGGCTATCTCCTCTTCGGCAAGGACACCGCCGGCAACATCCTCCTCAACTTCGAGCACGACTCCATCCCGCCCACCATCGCGCGCATCGGTCTCGGCGTCGGCATCGTCTGCCACTTCCCCATCGCCTACTTCGCCGTGCGCACCAACCTCCACTCGCTCTTCTGCTCGCTCAAGGAGTTCCACAAGTTCTCGCTCCGACTCGCGTAGGCGTCCGGCGGGGGTTTCACCGTAGCACCGCCACGGGCGTGCTGCTCTCCACCGTCACCGTCGCCATCCTCATGACCAAGGTGGAGGTCGTCATTGGACTCAACGGATCGCTCTTCGGCTCGCTGATCATGTTCGCCATTCCCGGCTGGATGTACCTGGTGTATGCCGTGCGGGAGCGGGGTGACGCGTAGGGCCACCAAGGGAAAGGAGGGCCTCGTGAGAAAGAAGTGCGAGGCCTGGTTCATGGTGATTTTTGGCGTGACGATGTGCATTGTCGGTACAACCCTCAATGTGATGAACCTCATTCACAAGAAGTAACAGTTGTATAATCTAGGTTGTTTCCCTCTGTTTGTTTGCCACTGCGTTGGAAGGAAGGACTATGGGACCCCCAACAATGAACTCCACGGGGACTGAAACTGCCACAGAAAAAGAAAA
>OIWT01002856.1_pt1 | contig 16905 bp, 14 predicted proteins | sample 1587701 | NCBI WGS metagenome assembly OIWT01 (sample SAMEA3888904, study PRJEB22519) | human gut metagenome | biome: human gut; feature: human-associated habitat; material: faeces | place: Denmark | collected 2009
CCTTGGGAGCGGACTTTTCCGCAGGCTTCTCCGCCTTGGGAGCAGACTTCTCCGCGGGCTTCTCCGCCTTGGGAGCGGACTTTTCCGCAGGCTTCTCCGCCTTGGGAGCGGGTTTCTCCGCCTTTGGGGCGGACTTTTTCTCTTCTTTTACAGACTTAGGCTCTTCTTTTTTTGGTTCGGGCTTTTTCAGCTCCTCTTTCGGCTGGCTTGCCATAGCAAAATACTGTGCAAAGCTTGTTACTTCCTTTGCTTTTGTATAATGCTCAAACACATAGTTCAGCTCCTGCTCGGTAAGGGCGGTCTGCGCCTTTTTTGCCGGGAACTTTTCGCCCAGCGTATCGAGAACGTCTTTTACCGGGAGCTTCAAATCTTTTGCCACGTCGGCAACTTTATATTTAATATTTTCAATCATTTAAGCGTTTCCCTCCTGAATTCGTGCTGTTTCGCGGTGTGCCTGCACTGCGTTTGCGCCTTCGCAAAGCAGCCGGTTTATTTTGTTTGCAAATCCGCTGTCGCAAACCGCAAGCACACCCGCACGCTTCGCAACGGCATAACTTATTTCGTCCATGGTAAGGGGCAATGTCCGCACCGGAAGCCCGGCTTCCTGCGCTGTTTTGGTGATTTCCCGGGTTGTCCGCGGCGAAGCGTCCTTTGCAAGAAGCACAAGGCAGGCTGTTTTCTTTGCGATGGCTTCGGCAGTTATGTCAAAACCGAGAACAAGCCTTCCCGCTCTTCTGCAAAGCCCGAGTATTCCGGAAATTTTATCGGCCGGCATCGGTGCAAAGCTCCTTTTCAAGCGCGTCATAAACTTCCTCCGGAATTGGGGCGGAAAAGACCTTTTCAAGCCTTTTGGACTTACGCGCCTTTTTAAGGCACTCCGGGTTTGGGCACACATAAGCGCCCCTGCCGGGGCTACGCCCTGTTCTGTCGACGGAAATTTCGTCCTCCGGGCTTTTTACCACCCGCACCAGTTCTTTTTTAGGCTTCATTTCGCCACAGCCGGTGCACATCCTCATGGGTATTTTTTTCAAAGCGCGCCACTCTCCTTCCGTAAAAAATCTGCGCCTTTTTTATATTATTCCTCGCCGAAGAATCCGCTTTCCGGCTTGATATCAATCTTCCAGCCGGTCAGTCTTGCGGCAAGTCTTGCGTTCTGTCCTCTGTTGCCGATGGCAAGGGAAAGCTGCTCATCCGGAACCTTTACTTTGCAGGCGCGGGCGCCGTCAGGGTCAACCTCCACGGAGACAACCCTTGCGGGGGAAAGCGCGGCGGAAATAAACTCCACCGGGTCTTCGGAATACTGCACGACGTCGATTTTTTCGCCGCCAAGCTCATCAACAATCTTTGCCACACGGGCGCCTCTTGCGCCTATGCAGGCGCCCACGGCGTCAACATCGGGGTCGCGGCTCCAAACCGCAAGCTTGGTTCTGGAGCCTGCCTCTCTGGAAACGGCCTTTATCTCAACGGTTCCCTCGTAGACCTCCGGAACCTCTATCTCAAACAGACGTTTTACCAAGCCGGGATGAGTTCTGGAAATCATAACCTTGGGGCCGCGCTCGGAATTGGCGACTTCCACAACATAAACCTTGATTTTCTCGCCGTCCTCAAAGGTTTCGCCGGGAATCTGCTCTGACTTGAGCAGGTACGCTTCGTTATGGTCAATTTCAAGGGTTACGTTGCCGCGCACCGGGTCGGTACTGATAACGGTGGCGGTGATAATCTCGTGCTCGCGGCTTTGGAATTCCTTGAGCACCTGTCCTCTTTCCGCCTCGCGGATTCCCTGCTTTATAACATGCTTTGCAGTCTGGGCGGCAATGCGTCCGAACTGCTTGGTTTCAAGCGGAATATCCACAACGTCGCCCACCTGAGCTTTTTTGTCGTACTTTGCCGCCTGGTCAACGTTTATCTGGTTTGCCGGATCCTCCACCTCGTCAACCACGGTTTTGCGAAGGGCAACCTCAAAGGTCTGGGTGTCCGGGTCTATAATCGCTTTTACGTCCTCTATGCCGGCGTAATCCTTACGCACGGCGATTACAATGGCATTTTCTATCTTTTCGCAAAGATATTCGACGGATATGCCCTTTTCCGCTTCAAGAAGCTTTAACGCTTCAAAAAATTCTGCGTTCATTTTTTGTAATTCCTCCTGTTATTCAGCGGTGTCGTCCGCCATTGTATCGTTGTCAAAATCATAGTAGAGCTTGATGAAAGCCGTATCGCTTTTGGGGAAGGTCATTATGGTGCCATCCTCCTGCTCCGCGGTGATTACGCCGTCTTTTACATCATTGAGCTGAAGAAGGAATTCTCTCTTATTATATCCCTCCGGCGCGCGGATAAATTTAACCGTGGCAAGACAGCCCAGATAGCGGCGAATTTGCTGCTCGTTATTGAGCTTGCGTTCAATACCCGGAGAAGATACCTCCATAACATAGCTTTTCTCTATGGGGTCCGCCTCATCCAGAACCGGATCCATGGCGCGGCTGAAGCTTTCGCAGTCCTCTATGGTCAAGCCGTCCTTATCCACGAAAAAGCGAAGGTACCATTCGGTTCCCTCCTTTTCAAAGCGAACGTCCCAAAGCTCAAGGCCGAGCTTTTCCGCCACCGGCTGCGCCAATTCCGCACAAACCTGCGCGGTATTTTTCTTTTTACCCTCTGCCAAAAAACAGCACCTCCCGAATTTGCTTCATCAACAGAAAAGAGCGGGCTTTTCGTTCCCACTCTTTCATCCTACTCTAATATTCTACTATATTATAGTTTACCATATACATTTAGGAATTGCAAGAGTTTTTCTTAAATATAACAGGATAAATATAAGGGATATTAAGCTTTTAAGCGCTATTTATACAAAATCCGCCCCTTTTGTCAAGGGGCGGAGTTGAAAATCCGATTATTTTCTGTTCTTGCGAGCCTCGATGTCCGCAAGAGCGTCCTTGCGGGACAGATTTATTCTGCCCTGCTGGTCGATTTCAACGACCTTGACAACGATTTCGTCGCCGGGCTTTACCACGTCCTCAACCTTTTCGACGCGCTTGTTGTCAAGCTTGGAGATGTGGCACAGACCCTCCTTGCCGGGGGCGATTTCCACGAACGCGCCGAACTGCATAAGGCGGGTTACCTTGCCCTTGTAGATTGCGCCGACCTCGGGATCCATGGTGATGGTCTGGATTACCTGAATTGCGCGGCGAACATTCTCGATGTCCATACCGGAAACAAATACGTGACCATCTTCCTCAACGTCGATTTTGACCTGGCACTCGGCGCAGATTTTCTGAATGGTTTTACCGCCGGAGCCGATAACGTCACGGATTTTCTCGGTGTCGATAACCATGCTGAGCATCTTGGGAGCGTATTTGGAAAGCTCCGCTCTCGGCTCGGCAATGACGGGAGCCATAATGTCGTTGAGAATATAAAGTCTTGCCTTCTCGGTTTTGTCAAGGGCCTCCTTGATGATTTCCGGAGTAAGACCATCGCATTTAAGGTCCATCTGAATGGCGGTGATACCGTCGCGGGTTCCTGCAACCTTGAAGTCCATATCGCCGAAGAAGTCCTCAAGACCCTGAATGTCGACCATGGTCATCCAGCGCTCACCCTTGGTGATAAGGCCGCAGGATATACCGGCAACGGGCTTTTTAATCGGAACGCCCGCGTCCATAAGCGCAAGGGTGGAGCCGCAGATTGCGCCCTGGCTGGTGGAGCCGTTGGAGGAAAGAACCTCGGAAACGGTACGGATTGCATAGGGGAATTCCTCAACGGAGGGGATAACCGGCTCAAGCGCTCTCTCTGCAAGTGCGCCGTGACCGATTTCGCGGCGGCCGGGACCTCTGGAGGGGCGGGTTTCGCCTACGGAGTAGGAGGGCATATTGTACTGGTGCATATAGCGCTTGCTCTCTACGCCGTCAATGCCGTCAAGCTCCTGCGCCTCGGAGATAATGCCGAGGGTGGCAATAGTGAGCACCTGGGTCTGTCCGCGGGTGAACATACCGGAGCCGTGAACTCTGGGGAGAAGACCGACCTCCGCCGCAAGAGGACGGATTTCGTCAAGTCCGCGTCCGTCAACACGCTTGCCGTCGTCAATAAGCCAGCGGCGAACAACGTATTTCTGGAGCTTATAGATAGCCTCGTCGATTTTGAGAATATCGTCGGGGTAGATTTCGTCGAATTTTTCGTGAATGGCGGCGATAATGGGCTGAAGAGCGGCGTCGCGGACGTTTTTATCATCGGTGTCGAGGGCTTTTCTCACATCCTCAATGGCAAAGTCCTTGATTGCATCAAAGAGCTCGTGGGGAACCTCGATTTTCTGATACTCGAACTTAGGCTTGCCGATTTCGGCAACAACGGAGTTGATGAAATTGACCATTTTGACGTTCTCCTCATGAGCGGTCATAATGGCCTTGAGCATGGTTTCGTTGTCAACCTCGTTTGCGCCGGCTTCAATCATAACAACCTTTTTGTCGGTGGAGCTGACGATGAGGTGCAGGTCAGATTTGGCCTCCTGCTCGGCGGTGGGGTTCAGGATGATTTCGCCGTCCACAAGGGCAACCTGGCAGCCTGCGATAGGACCGTTCCACGGAATATCGGAGATAGCGGTCGCCATGGAGGCGCCGAGCATACCGCAGATTGCATAGGGGTAGTCCGGGTCAACGGAAAGAGCGGACATAACCACGGCGCAGTCGTTTCGCATATCCTTGGGGAAAAGCGGGCGCATGGGGCGGTCGACAACGCGGCTGTCAAGAATGGCGCGGTCGGTGGGGCGACCCTCTCTTCTGGGGAAGGAGCCGGGGATTTTGCCCACGGAATAGAGCTTTTCGTCAAAGTCAACGGAAAGCGGGAAGTAGTCAATGCCCTCTCTGGGGGTCTTGCTGGCGGTGACGTTGCAGAGAACTGCGGTTTCGCCGTATCTTACAAGGATGGATGCGTTCGCAAGAGCGCACATTTTGCCGGTTTCAAAGGTGATTTTCTTTCCGGCAAATTCGGTTTCAAAAACTCTGTAATTTTCGAACAAAAAAATTTCCTCCGTTTCATTTTGCACGCGGCAAAACGAAAGCGGAGGCGGGAATAAACAATAAATCCAAAAAGCAAATGCTTGCTTCCTCGATTAACTGCTTATTTCCGGCGGCGTCTTCCGTTTTGCTCTGTGCCTTTGTATTTGTGTTTGTTTTTTCTTGGTTTATGCTTTTATTTCAAGAAAGTCAGGCGGAAAAGCGCTCCGCCTGACTTTTTTTGACAGAATTATTTGCGGATACCGAGTTTTTCAACAATGGCACGGTAACGCTCGATGTCGGTCTTCTTCAGGTAGTTGAGAAGGTTGCGGCGACGACCTACCATTTTGAAAAGGCCGCGGCGGCTGTGGTTATCCTTCTTGTGCTCCTTCAGGTGCTCGGTAAGGTCGGCAATTCTCTTGGTGAGAACGGCAATCTGAACCTCGGGAGAACCGGTATCGGTTTCGTGCATACGGTTAGCTTCGATAACCGCTGCTTTTTCTTCTTTACGCATCATAGTAAATACACCTCGTTTTTTAGAATTTGGCTTTCTCACAGAAAAAGGCGTTTACAAAACTAATGAGATGTAACCGCAGGCGGCAGCGTTCGGCAAAGCCAAGCGCGGCTTAGCGGACATACCTTTTTCCGAGCGAAAGTTATAAAATGCTCCGTTAAACACGGACTTAAATAGTATAGCACAACAAACAGTGCTTTGTAAAGCCCTTTTTAACAGAATTTTTTCGAAAATCAGCCCTTTGCCTCCTCCTCAAGTGCGGAAACTATTTTAAGTCTGCCGCCGATCTCTTTAAGAGTAAGTATATAAAGGCCGTCCGGCTCCTCGAAGAGCTGTCTTTCCGCAATAACCTCAAGGGAATCGGAGCCGGGGGTTACGGAGGTGATGTTCCCGCAGGTAACGGCGCCGTAGCCTCTGCCGCCGCGTACAAGATAGAGCACGCCGTCAACCTCGCTGAAATTATCCGCAACATAGCTTTCGTAAATTTCCGGAAGCATATATTCGTCAAGGTAGGCGCAAAGCTCGCTCAGGGATTTATAGCTCAGAACCTCGAAGTATGAGGCGTCCGTAGGGTCGGACTCGTAGCCGGGGAAGGAGGAAAGATCTCTGGAGCCGTCCTCTCTGTAATAGGGGGACAAATCGAGGATCTTTTTGCTCCCGTCCTTGGGGTTTATGATTGCGGATTTGCCGTTTTCAAAGTCCGCGTCAATGCCGAAATTCTCCGCCACCACGCCGGCAAAGACATCCACGATGGGTTTGACATCCTCCTCGGTAACTGCGGCAAGGTCTATGCCCCCGGACATACCACTGCTTTCGCCTTGGGTATTGCCTCCGGGCATATAGCCGTTTCCGCCGGGCATATTTCCGCCCATATCGGAGGAGGACTGAGAGCTGTTCAGACCGCCGAGTACCTCGCCGACGATATTATCGACGATGGAGCAGGCCGCAAGCCCCATTATGAGAATTGCCGCCAAAATCGGTGCGATGACTTTTTTCATTGAATATCATTCCTTTCGTTTGAATATAAGCAAGCCTTTCGGCGAACTTTCGGTTGTTTTCGCTGAGCTCTGCGGCGAAGCACTTAGCCTTCCCCTTGGGGAAGGTGGCGCGGTGCTGCGCTTTTGCGCTGCACCGTGACGGATGAGGGCAGCCCGCTAAGCGGGCTTAAATGCGGCACGCTCAAGCTGACGCAGAGTGGTTGCGGCGAGGGGGCAAAGGTGGCACGGCGTATAAAGGATATAAACGCCGTGACGGAAGGAGAGATACACCGAGTGAGTGCGAAAGCACTTGATATAGGCAAGAGAAAAGGCAAATGACCGCTTTTTCGCTCCGTGCTCGTCTATACCGAGGTGCAAACAGCGACCTCGCGTTCTCTCTCCCTCAGTCGCGCCTCCAAATCTTTTGGGCGCGCCAGCTCCCTCCTCAGAGGGAGCCGAGGGCGCTCCCGCGCCGTGCACAGGTTTGCCTCTGTGGCACAACCCCATTAAAATGTGCCGCCACGGGCGGCACACATTCATTTTTCATGCACCCGAAGGGTGCGCTTCATGTGCCGAAGGCACGCTTCATACGCCGAAGGCGTGCTTCATTTCCCGTTATACTTCCCCATCGCCTCTTCTATCTTCCCGTTCATTATAAGGGTAAGGGCGTCGGCGGTGTTGTCGAAAACCGGAGAGAGGGTCTTCATATCCTCCTCGGAGTATCGGCTCAAAACCCAATCGGCTAAATCCCAGCCATCGGGCTTTTGACCCATGCCGATTTTAATTCGGGGGAATTCGTTGCTGCCGGAAAGATAGATAATATTCTTTATTCCGTTGTGACCGCCGTCGCTGCCCTTTTTGCGTATTCGCATTTTGCCGATGGGCAGGGTGGTGTCGTCGAAAACCACAATAACATGGTCTATGGGAATTTTGTAAAATTCCATGGCGGCGCAGACGGCCTCGCCGGAGAGGTTCATATAGGTGCAGGGCTTCATAAAGAAAACTCTGTGCCCGCCAAGCTCCCCAAGAGCGGTGTAGGATTTGAATTTAAGGCGGTCGATTTTGATATGCGCCGCCTCCGCCACCCTGTCAAGAGCCATAAAGCCGGTGTTGTGGCGGGTTCTGTCGTATTCCGTGCCGGGGTTGCCGAGTCCGGCTATGATGAATTCCGGCGGGCCGGAAATCTCCTCCTTCTTCCCTATCTGCTTAAAAAGATCCCAAATATCTGACATAGTTCCTCCGAAAAAATCAATATCACCAATTAAGCGGAACAAAAAAGCTGTACGGAGCGGTGAGCACCGCCATAAAAAGGGCGATGCGGCGCTTTTGCCTGTCATCAAGCCGCTCTGCTTTTTTAAGGCTTATAAAACGGTCGAAAATATAGATGAGCACCCCGGCTAAAGCTACGGCGCAGCCGATGAGCACGGCGGAACCGAAGCTTGAAAGGGGGCTGAAAATCGCCTCTAAGTAGAAATCCGAAAAAGAGCTTTTTTCCGCAGCAAAGGAGAGGGCAAAGAGTATTCCCGCGGAGATGAAATCCGCAAGAAAGCCGAAAATGAATACACGAAGAATACATTTTTTCCAAAGCTCTTTTCCGAAATCGGGACAGACGAAATGTGCCGCGAGAAGAAGCACGGCGGAATCCACGGCGAAGTTCACCGGAATTGTGACCAGCACCGCCGGCGGCATAAATATCAAAAGCCAAAGGGGCAGCATGATGTTATAAAGGCGAATTTCGTTCTTTTTCATAGGGCACTCCTTTCTCAGTGTGCGGCAAGCCATGTTTTGCCCATGCCCACGGAAACCTCCATGGGAACGGAAAGCTGCGCCGCATTTTCCATTTCAAAACGCAGAATTTCCGCGGCGCGCCCGGCGCAGCTCTCCGCCGCTTCCACTATAAGCTCGTCGTGAACCTGCATAATGAGCTTCGCGTCAAGGTTCTCCTCGGCAAGGCGGCGGCGCACTCTTACCATGGCGATTTTGATTATGTCCGCAGCGGTTCCCTGAATGGGCATATTGCGGGCAACACGTTCGCCGAACGCACGCACGGCATGATTGGAGGCGGTAAGCTCCGGCAGATAGCGCCGCCTGCCGTAGGCAGTCACCGCATAGCCGCATTTTTTCGCCTTTTCTATGGATTCCTTCATATAGCGGTCAACGCCGCTGTAATGCCTGAGATAGCTGTTTATATAGTCCTGCGCCTCCTTGTAGGAAACGCCGATGTTTTCGCCGAGGCTGTATGCCCCTATGCCGTAAACAATGCCAAAGTTCACCGCCTTGGCGCGGCTTCGCATTTGTGAGGTGACAAAATCCTCCGGCACGCCGAAAACCTGTGCGGCGGTCTGGGTGTGAATATCCGTGCCGCCGGTGAATGCGGAAATCATATTCTCGTCCCCGGAAAGATGCGCCAAAACCCGAAGCTCGATTTGGGAATAGTCCGCGTCAATGAGGGTTCTGCCCTCCCCCGCCACGAAAAATCCGCGCATACGGCTTCCAAGCTCCGTGCGGATGGGGATGTTCTGAAGATTCGGCTCCAGGGAGCTTATTCGTCCGGTGCGGGTTTCCTTTTGGTTAAAGCGGGTGTGAACCCGTCCGTCCGGAGCAAGCGCCGTCAAAAGTCCGTCCACGTATGTGGAACGAAGCTTCGTCAGCTTGCGGTATTCCAAAATTTCGTCGATTACCGGGTGATAGGTGCGTAAATCCTCCAGCACGTCTGCGCTTGTGGAGTAGCCGCTCTTGGTCTTTTTCTTTGCGGGAAGCTCCAGCTTTTCAAAGAGCACCACTCCGAGCTGCTTCGGCGAAAGTATGTTGAACACCTCCCCGGAAAGCTCGTAAACCCTCGCCTCCGTTTCGGAGATTTTCGCCGAAAGCTCCTTTTCAAACTCGCGTATGCCCGCAGGGTCGATTTTGAAGCCTGCAAGCTCCATTTCCGCAAGAACCGCGGCAAGAGGCAGCTCAATATCCGCAAGGAGCTTCGCTTCGCCGCAGCCCTCAAGCTCCCTTTGCAGAATGTCGCAGAGGGGGGAGAAAACCGCCGCTTTACCGAGAATTTCAGCATGCTCATCGGGAATTTCGGCAATTTCCGCGGGAGAGGCGTGGTAAATTTGAGCAAGGTGCGCGACGGAGTAATCGTCCCCGGTCACGCTGAGAATATATCCCGCCAAGCCGGAATCCATAACGCAGTTTTGAACCGACGCTCCGTGGCAAAGCGCCCACCGGCAGAGGAATTTAAGGTCGTCGGTGCGCTTTTTCGCCGGAGAGGCGAGAAATTCGCCGAAAGCGGAGTTAAAGAAAAAGCCGTCGTTTTCAAAGAAGTAAATTTTGTCCTCCGCAAGGACTGCGGCGGAAAGAAGATCGTCTCCGGAGGCTTCAAAGAGAATATCCGCGGCGGGCAATTTAGAAAGCTCTGCAAGCTTTCCGCAGTCCGAGGCGACAAAGTCGAGCTTCCTGCGGCTTTCAATCCGCTCCGGCTGCCGCTCCGGAATTTTCGACGGGTCAAGCCCCAAACGGTCTATCATTTTGAACATTTCAAGCTTCGCCAAAAGCGCGGCGGCGGCGGCTTCGTCCCCGGGCTGCTTTTCGTAAGCGGAAAGGTCTGCGGGAATGGGGGCAAAGCGGTCGATTTTGCCGAGGCGCAGACTGAGCATAGCCAAATCCCGCCCCGCCTCAAGCTTTTTGAGCACCGAGGGCTTCGCTTCGATTTCGTCCAAATGCTCATAGATGTATTCCACGCCGTGATAACGGCTTATAAGGTCGAGAGCGGTTTTTTCGCCTATGCCGGGAACGCCGGGAATATTGTCGCTGGAATCCCCCATAAGCGCTTTCACCTGAATAAGCTCAACCGGAGTGACGCCGTATTTTTCCATAACGGCGGCCTCGTCCATCATTTCGGAAACGGAGGCGCCCATTTTCGTGGAGGCAAGGCGAACCTTGGTGTGGGGGCCTATAAGCTGGAGACTGTCCCTGTCCCCGGTTGAAATGAAGCATTCGCCGCCCTGCTCCTCGCAAAGCCGGGAAACAGTGCCGAGAATGTCGTCCGCCTCCCAGCCCTCTATTTCTATAACCGGATAGCCCATATCCCGAAGCAGCTCCTTGATAACCGGAAACTGATCCAAAAGCTCCTGAGGAGTGGGGTGACGCCCCGCCTTGTATTCCTCGAACATTTTGTGCCTGAATGTGGGGGCGTGAACGTCAAAGGCGAAAACTATGGCGTCGGGCTTTACCTCCGCCTTGGCGGAGAGAAGAATATTGAGAAAGCCGAAGATGGCGTTTGTAAAAAAGCCGTCCTTGGTGGTGAGCACCTTTATTCCGTAATACGCACGGTTCATAATGCTGTTTGAGTCTACCGCAAGAATACGCATACCCTGTCCTCCTTTTTTTATTTATAGGATTTATAAGAATAATTATAGCATATATTTTTAAGCTATGCTATAATTATTTCAGTTTGTCGAAAAACAAAGCTTTCCGACAAGCTGACCGTAACAAGAACGAAAGACACCTCCGATGGGTTTCTTTTGTTACTATATTCCTTTTCGATAACGTATATATTATGCACAGAAGCGGAAAAAGTCCTGCTGTGCATGACTTTTTCGACAGGCTTCTACATAGTGGAAAAATCCGTTTGGAAGGGATTACATATATTTTTTTGCCGGAGGGTTAGTTTTTATGAAGCAAAAGCTTTTATCAAAAGTGTTTATTATATTGGCGGCGGGAGCGATTGCGGCACAGCTTTGCGGGTGCAGCGTGCCTGCGGGGAACGTTGTGAGCGGCGAGGAGAGCCTTTCCTCCGCGGAAAGCTCCGTTTCCGAAGCAAGCGTTCCCGAGGAGTCGGAGCCGGAACCGGAGCCGGAGCCTGAGAAGCCGGAGATAATTCTTTCCGCAAGTGAGGTTCAGCGGGGCAGCTATATGCTTGTTCGGATAAACAATTACGAGGGCGAGGAAATCAAGTACACGGACTTTCTTGGCTACGAACGCAGCTTTTTTGAGTATGACGGCGGCTGGCTGTCCCTCATCCCGGTAAAAACCGCCGCCAAGGCGGGAGATTATGTCCTCACCATAAGCATTGACGGCGAAAGCTGCAACAGAGAGATAAAGGTGACGGACAGAGAGTTCGAGGAGCAGTATCTGACTGTTTCCCCCTCCACCTTAGAGGAAACCCTTGAAAGCGACTTCGCCCGGGCGGAATTTTCCGAAAAGGCGGAGCCTATGAAAAAGGTGTTCACCCCGCAGAAGCTTTGGAACGGCGAATTTGTACTGCCACTTGAGGCACAGTACAAGGTCTCCACAAGCTTCGGCACATACCGCACCTTCTCCAACGGGTCGACGGAGTGGCACAACGCCGTTGACATGGCAACCAAGGGCGGCACGCCGGTGTATGCCACAAACAGCGGAAACATAATCTTCGCACAGTATTTGCAGCTTACGGGAAACACGGTTATCATAGACCACGGCATGGGCGTTTTAAGCTGGCATTATCACATGAGAAGCATAAGCGTTTCCGAGGGCGACTTCGTGGAAAAGGGCATGAAAATCGGCGAGGTGGGAACCACAGGGCTTTCCACCGGAAACCACCTGCACTTCGGCATGACCGTGGGCGGCATTTTCACCGACCCCATGAAAATAGTGGGTACGGAACCTCAAATTGATTTTTGGAAGGCGGAAGCTTGATGAAGATAGGAAATATTGAATTACCGAAAACAGCGGCGCTGGCCCCCCTTGCGGGAGTGGCTGACCGCGCCATGCGCGAAATTTCCCGGGAATACGGCGCCTGCTGGACGGTGGGCGAAATGACAAGCTCAAAGGGGCTTTCCTTCGGGAGCAAAAAGTCCGCGGAGCTTTTGCAAATCGGCGAGGCGGAGCGCCCCACGGCGGTGCAGCTTTTCGGCAGCGAGCCGGAAACCATGGCACAGGCCGCGGAAATGGCTATGGAGTACGCACCGGAGGCCATAGATATAAACTTCGGCTGCCCCGTGCCGAAGGTCGCCGGAAACGGCGGCGGCAGCGCCCTTATGAAGGATCCGGAGCTTGCCGGGCGCATTGTGGAGGCAGTGGTAAAGGCGGTGAAGCTTCCCGTTACGGTGAAGTTCCGCGCCGGATGGGACAGCGAGCATATAAACGCGGTGGAGTTTGCCAAAATCTGCGAGGACGCGGGAGCGGCAGCTCTTACCGTTCACGGCAGAACCCGTATGCAGATGTTTGCCCCTCCGGTGGACTTGGAAATTATCCGCCTTGTAAAGGAGGCGGTGAGCATACCGGTAATCGGCAACGGCGACGTGGATTCGCCGGAGGCTGCAAAGCGTATGTATGACGAAACCGGCTGCGACCTTGTTATGGTGGGCAGAGCCGCCATGGGAAATCCGTGGCTGTTCCGCCGCATAGAGCGCTATATGCAGACCGGCGAGCTTCTTCCGGAGCCTGCCCCAAAGGAGAGAATGACCGTCCTCAAAAGACATGTTGAGCTGCTCTGCAAGTACAAGGGCGAGTATGTGGGTATGCGCGAGGCACGAAAACATTCCTCTTGGTATATAAAAGGTATGCGGGGCGCAGCGGAATTTCGGCGGGAGTGCGGAGAAATTACTGCGCCGGAGGATTTGGAAAGACTCATAGACAGGGTGCTTCTCTCCTGCTCCGAATAATTGCGGGCGCATGAGCATGGAGGAGCTTTTCTGTATATACGTGAGCACCGTATGAATAAAAAACAGCCTCTATTCGCGTTTCCCAAAATGTTACAAGACTATGAACAAATATAATCCAAAGTATTAAAGCAGCGTTTTCCACGGTAAAAAAATTAACAAACTGCTTTTTTAAGCGGTTTGGTGGATTACTCTGTTGAAAATGTTGAAAACCTTTCATTTTGAGCTGTTGAAAACGCAAAAAGCTGAGTTTTCAACATCGGAATTGTTGAAAGTGTTGAAAAGTTGCCGGAAAAACCGCTTTTTTAAGCGGTTGAGCATCGGGGAAAATTCAAAGTGAGCAAAAAAATGCTGTGGAAAATTCAAAATGAGCACGAAAAAATCCAAGAAAAAGTAAAAATCCGGAGGAGGTGTGAAAAGTGAATATTTTTCCTCCGGCGGGACTGTATATTCATGTTCCCTTTTGTATATCCAAGTGCCGCTACTGTGATTTTTATTCCCTGACAAGCAGTAGGGAGCTTATGCCCGAGTACACAAAGCGGGTCATCGCGGCGGCAGAATATTATCGTAACCGATATGCAAGGCGGTATAACTCTTTGTATTTTGGCGGCGGAACTCCGCTGCTTTTGGGTGAAGGACAGCTTTGCGAGATACTTCGTTCCCTTTCTCCGGATTTGGAGCCGGGTGCGGAGGTGACCGTGGAGGGCAACCCCGCCGCCGCGGGCAGCTTCGACTTCGCCGCGCTTAAAGCTGCCGGGGTGAACCGCCTTTCCTTCGGCCTGCAAAGCTCGAATGCGAGGGAGCTTGAGGCTCTGGGGCGGATACATTCCCCGAAGGATGCGGCGGACACCGTCCGCGCGGCGCAGGCAGCCGGAATCGACAATATTTCCCTTGACCTGATGATAGGCGTTCCTTATCAGACAAAGGAAAGCCTTTTGGAAAGCGCCCGCTTCTGCGCTTCCCTTGGGGTGAAGCATATTTCCGCGTATATGCTTCGGGTGGAGGAGGGCACGCCGCTGGCGGCGTCTTCCCTGCGGAAGCTCTGCTCCGACGATGAGCAGACGGCGGAAATGTACCTTGCCCTCTGCGGGGAGCTTCGCCGCATGGGGTTTGAGCAGTACGAAATATCGAACTTTGCAAAGCCCGGGTACGAATCCCGGCACAACCTGAAATATTGGCGCTGCGAGGAGTACCTCGGCATAGGGCCTGCGGCGCATTCCTTTATGGAGAACCGTAGGTTTTATTTCGACAGGGACATAAACGCCTTTCTTACGAACCCCTTTTCCGCGCTTGAGCGGGAGGAGGGAGCGGGCGGCGGCGCGGAGGAATTTGCCATGCTGCGTCTGCGCCTTGCAGAGGGCTTGGACGCGGCGGAGCTTGCGGAAAGATATCCCGGCGCGGATGCCGAGGGCATACTGCGCCGAGCGGCGCTGTACGCTCCGGCGGGGCTTTTGACCGTCGACGGTACGCGAATCCGCTTAACCCCGAAGGGCTTTTTGCTGTCGAACTCGCTGACCGCGGAAATTCTTTATGAATAAATCCGTTTTCAGGCAATAATTCATTGAAAATACTACACTTATATTATAAATACTCGCTTGTTCGGAAAGGAGCGTGCTCAAAAATGAAAAGAAAGATTTTATCCGTGCTCAGCGTGCTCATGGCGGTGCTCATGAGCACCGCCGTGCTCGCCGCCTGCGAAAAAGCTCCCGCCGGAGCAGACAGCGGCGGGAGCGGGGAGAGTGTGGGAGAAGGTAGAGTTCAAAGCAGTGAAAGCAGTGCTCAAAGCAGCGAAAGCCCCTTTATTTTCGCGGATGGATATTCCGCCGTCCTGCTCGAAAGTAAGCACAGCATAGACCGCTCCATCGACAACGGTGATAAAATTTTCACTGTGTCGATTTTGGAAAATGACAGCTGCCTGCAAGTCTTTGACGCGAAAAGTGGCAAGCTGCTGAGCGAAACAGATTACAATGATTTCGGCGAGATAATGCGGATTGAGGCGTATTCGCAAAAGGCGGGATTTGACTACCGCATTTGCTTCGGCGACCGAATTATCTATCGCAGCTTCGATGATCTTGACAAGAGTTTTGAAGAAATTCTTCCCCACGGGGTGAGCTTCAAAATCCACTTTGCTACCGATAATCTCGGGCGGTACGATATGACCGAAACGGCTTTTGCCTACGAAAACGGCGATGCGATCCGCCTCGAATTTTCCGGCAAAACGTATGATATTTTGCCGAAAAATTACTTCACTTCGGCGAGCGATTTTCTGAGCAAGGCGGGCGAGTCCGACCCGGACGACTTTCAGAGCAGCATCTATTTTGGTGACCCGAGGTTCATTTACGGCGGCGAAAAGCTGGTTATCGGCGTCTTTTCGCAGATGGATTTTGAGTACATCGGCTGTGCGGTATATGACATCGCAGAAGAAAATTTTATCAAATCCATCTATTGCGCTATGTCGCAAAAGCCCGTCTACCCCATACTTGACCGCTTCATATTTATTCCGCCGGAGGCAATGCTCTCTGACATCGAAACCGGCGAAGAAAGCAAGATTTCTCATGAGAAAGGCGGATTTGTGTCGTTTGATTACCAAAATCTGATCGATTTTGACTTTGAAATGTCTGAATATGGCGGCTTCAAAGACTTTTCGGCGGTTGTTTTAAATGCTCAGACGGGTGAAGAAAAACCGTTTTTCTCCGTTAAGCCTGAGTACACCATCGGCTGGGTTGATAGGTTCTCTATGACAGAAAATTTTCTCATAGTTGATGTAGACGGCTCCGATGCAGAATGGTACTATGCAATAAAGTACACAGATTAAGAAGCAGAAGGCGGGATAAAGCTTGCGCCTTTGATTTTCTTAAAACGGTTGTAGAATTCGGTATAGTTCCACTCGTCTATCTCAATTTTGCAATGCTCGTCCCAATTTGCGTGATACACCGTAACCGCTGAACTTGTCTTTTTCAGAATTATCATCTGATGAGAGTCTGTCCTCGTTTTATCGAACTTATCGCTATTGGGGTCAAAGCTTTGGCGCACCGTACATACCAGTCTGGAGCCGATGGGGAAAGAGGACAGATCAGAAGAATTTCCGTTAATAGGGAACAGCGTTGCTTTCTCAGTGTCCAATTGTGTGCCTTTAGTATCGCTTCCCCAGATTTGTGCGTAGACATATCTGGCAAAACCGGCGCACTGTTTCCCGTTGAAGTACTTGCTGGTCGTTCCGTCAATATCAGAAGGTTTTCCGTCCGTTGTCCAGTAAGTGTTAATCGGACAGTCCGAAAGCGGGATGGTTTTACCGTTTATGGTGTAGGTATCGCCGCTGCCGCCAGTCTCCCCGCCGGAAGAAGAGCCGGAATCTTCGGTGAACATCCATTTTTGCACAAGGCTTGAGCTGCCGAGGGATGGAGCCCAGTAAACATTGCCTTTGGAAGCTTTGGACTTGCCGCTGCCTGAGCCATTGGCATCACCGACGGCGGTGAGGTAGTAGTATTCGCCGTTTACCTTTGTGCGCAGACGGATGTTGTAGTAGTCACCGGCTTTGACCACATCCACAAGCTGTGCAGCGGCGTCTTTTGCAGAAGCCTTCCAAATATCCGCATTGTTGAGGTATGTGGACGCAGTGTAGCGGTCAAGACAGTAGTTTCTGTTTGTTTCCGGGTAGAGCCTGTCGCCGTCGAAGTACCATTTTTGCTCGTTGGTATTGTCATTCGTATAGAGAACGACATTCATTCCGTTTGCGGCAGTGCCGGAAGAATAAAGATTAAGTCTTCGGGTGGTTGCTCTTGCATTCATAATGTGATAAGTTTTGT
>OIWT01002858.1_pt1 | contig 16897 bp, 17 predicted proteins | sample 1587701 | NCBI WGS metagenome assembly OIWT01 (sample SAMEA3888904, study PRJEB22519) | human gut metagenome | biome: human gut; feature: human-associated habitat; material: faeces | place: Denmark | collected 2009
CATTGTGTATACGTCGGCGGATTCGGTGCTCCAGATTGCCGCCCATGAAAAGACCTTCGGCCTGGAGAACCTGTACAAACTCTGTGAAATCGCCTACAAACTGGTCCAGCCCTACCACATCGCCCGGGTCATCGCCCGCCCCTTTGTGGGAGAAAAGGCCGGGGAATTCACCCGCACCGGCAACCGGCACGATTATGCGGTGCCGGCCCCGGAAAAGACCCTGCTGGATGAGGTGTATGAAAAGGCCGGAGGGGTCTATGCAGTGGGGAAAATCGCCGATATCTTCGCTCACCGGGGTATTACCCGGGCCTGGCATGCCACCGGTCTGGATGCGCTTTTCGATGCCACCCTGGAGGCACTGGAGGCTGCCGGGGACGGGAGCCTGATTTTCACCAACTTTGTGGATTTCGATTCCACCTACGGCCACCGGCGGGATGCCAAAGGCTACGGGGAAGGGCTCATGACCATCGACCGGAGACTGCCGGAACTGGCGGCCCGGCTCCAGCCCGGAGATCTGGTGCTGGTCACCGCGGATCATGGCTGCGATCCCACCTGGAAGGGAACGGATCATACCCGGGAACACGTGCCCATGCTGTTCTTCGGTCCCGGAGTCAGACCGGGGGCCCTGCAGCCCATGGATACCTATGGTGATGGGGGACAGATCCTGGCCCGCCATCTGGGGCTGGAACTGACCCGGGGAAAAGCCCAGGAGGTGTATTGAAATGAAAAAGATAAGAAACCTGCTGCTGACCCTGTGTTTCCTCCTGGGAGGACTGTTCCTGCTGGTGCCGGCGGAAGCAGCGGAGACGGCGGGAAGGGACCCTCTGGCCCGGAAAACCATCGCCTTTGTGGTCTATGACCATACGGGAGAAGCCACGGCTTCCATGAAGGAAGTGTGGAAGCGCCAGGTGCGCCAGGCCTATCCCCGGTCCCAGTTCGCCTTCCTGCCCGATCCCCAGGCGGCGGAAGGGGCCAACGAAGTACTGACCCAGTTCGGGGGAGACGGATATCCCATCGAAAAGGAGGTGATGGAGAAAATCGCGGACCGGACCGGCGCCGATGTGGTGGGGATCCTGGTGGTCCGGGCCATGGACGAATTCTACATCCAGCCCCTGTTCTACGGCGGCTGGGATGACGACGGACCGGATACCCTGCTGCGGGTGATTTCCGGGGCGGACATGTACCTGTACCGGAAGGATACGGGGAAATACATGAAGAAGAAGCTCCGGAAGGTGGAAACCACCGATGTGGCCCTGGCGGTCCATCCGGAAAAAGAGATCCAGTACGCCCTCAGCAACCTGGCCATGACCATGGAGGGCAAGGAACTCATTTGAGTTCTTTGGGACTCACTAAAAAGGAGGTGACCCATTGATCAGTGCAGATGTCTGGAAGGGGATCCTGATTCCCTTTCTTGGGACCAGCCTGGGAGCCGGTTGTGTCTATTTTATGAAAGAACAGCTCCACCGGAATGTCCAGCGGGGACTGACCGGTTTTGCCGCCGGGGTCATGGTGGCGGCCTCTATCTGGAGCCTTTTGATCCCGGCCCTGGAAGAAAGTGCGGCCCTGGGGCATTTCGCCTTTGTGCCGGCGGTGGTGGGATTCTGGGCCGGAATCCTGTTCCTGCTGCTGCTGGATGTGGCGATCCCCCATCTCCACATGAACACCGATGAACCGGAAGGGCCTCGGAGCCATCTGGGCCGGACCACCATGATGCTGCTGGCGGTGACCCTCCACAACATCCCGGAAGGAATGGCGGTGGGGATGATCTACGCCGGGTTCGTCACGGATCCGGGTTCCATTTCCCTGGGCAGTGCCATTGCCCTGTCCCTGGGGATCGCCATCCAGAATTTTCCGGAAGGGGCCATCATTTCCCTGCCCCTCCGGGCGGCGGGGATGAACCGGCACAAGGCTTTTGCCGGCGGGGTACTGTCCGGCATCGTGGAACCCCTTGCGGCCCTGGGGACCATCCTGGCCTCCAGCATCATCGGGCACCTGCTGCCCTATTTCCTCAGCTTTGCCGCAGGGGCCATGCTCTATGTGGTGGTGGAGGAAATGATCCCGGAAATGTCCGAAGGAGAACATTCCAACATCGGCGTACTCACCTTTGCCCTGGGGTTCACCGTGATGATGACCCTGGACGTGGCACTGGGGTAAAGGGCAGCAGCCGGAAATGCGGTTTCCCCGCTGCTCCGTAATTTTTTAAGTATGTTGTTCAAACAACGGATTGTTTTTTTATACCGGACTATAATAGAGCCATCGAGTGAAGAAAACAACCTGCGAGAGTTTCAATCAGAAAAGGGGAGTTATACAAATGGAAAACAAGATGTTCTGTTATCAGTGTCAGGAAACCGCCGGCTGCAAAGGCTGCACCATCGTGGGTGTCTGCGGCAAGAAGCCGGAAGTGGCTGCTATGCAGGATCTGCTGATCTACGTGACCAAGGGTCTGTCTGCTGTGACCACCGCTCTGCGGGCTGCCGGAAAGAACGTTGACCGCAACGTGAACCATCTGGTGACTGTCAACCTGTTCACCACCATCACCAACGCCAACTTCGATCGGGAAGCCATCATCGACCGGATCAAAGATACCCTGAAAGTGAAAGCTGACCTGCTGGCTCAGCTGGGTGACACCGCTGACCTGCCGGAAGCTGCTCTGTGGAACGGCGCTGAAGCAGAATTCGATGCCAAAGCCAAGACCGTGGGCGTACTGGCTACCGAAAACGAAGACATCCGTTCCCTGCGGGAACTGATCACCTACGGCCTGAAAGGTCTGTCTGCCTACAGCAAACATGCCAACGTACTGGCCCAGGACGACGAAGAAGTGGATGCTTTCATCCAACGCGCTCTGGCTGCTACCCTGGATGATACCAAATCCGTGGACGACCTGGTTGCCCTGACTCTGGAAACCGGTAAATACGGCGTACAGGGCATGGCTCTGCTGGACAAAGCCAACACCACGGCTTACGGCAACCCTGAAATTACCACTGTGGACATCGGCGTGCGCAAGAACCCGGGCATCCTGATTTCCGGTCACGACCTGAAAGACCTGGAAATGCTGCTGGATCAGACCCAGGGCACTGGCGTGGATGTATACACCCATTCCGAAATGCTGCCGGCTCATTACTATCCTTTCTTCAAGAAATACAAGAACTTCGCCGGCAACTATGGCAACGCCTGGTGGAAACAGAAGGAAGAATTCGAAAGCTTCAACGGCCCCATCCTGATGACCACCAACTGCATCGTTCCTCCGAAAGACAGCTACAAGAACCGTCTGTGGACCACCGGTGCTGCCGGCTATCCTGGCTGCAACCATGTAGTTGCTGACGAAAACGGGCACAAGGACTTCAGCGCCCTGATCGAACAGGCCAAGACCTGCCCGGCTCCTACTGAAATCGAAACCGGTTCCATCGTGGGCGGCTTCGCTCATGAACAGGTCTTCGCCCTGGCTGACAAAGTGGTCGACGCTGTGAAATCCGGCGCCATCAAGAAGTTCGTGGTCATGGCTGGCTGCGACGGCCGTATGAAGAGCCGTGAATACTACACGGAATTTGCCAAAGCTCTGCCGAAGGATACCGTCATCCTGACCGCCGGCTGCGCCAAATACAAATACAACAAACTGAACCTGGGCGACATCGGTGGCATTCCCCGTGTCCTGGATGCCGGTCAGTGCAATGACTCTTACTCCCTGGCTTTGATCGCTCTGAAACTGAAGGAGGTCTTCGGTCTGAAAGACATCAACGACCTGCCTCTGGTATTCAACATTGCCTGGTACGAACAGAAAGCTGTCATCGTGCTGCTGGCCCTGCTGTACCTGGGTGTGAAGAACATCCATCTGGGACCCACCCTGCCGGCCTTCCTGAGCCCGAACGTGGCCAACGTCCTGGTGAAGAACTTCGGCATCGCTGGTATCGGCACGGTGGAAGACGACATGAAACTGTTCTTCGGTGCCTAATATGATTAAACTGTACGATCCGGACACCTGCCCGTGCAAGAATTTCGACTGCCCCCGGTATAAGGACTGTGAACCCTGCATCGAGTTCCATCACAATTCCGACCGCTACCCTCTGACGGCCTGTGAACAGGTGGCCGAAAAGGAAAAACGGCAGGCGAAATAACAGAAAGAAGGCTTTTCCATGGGAAAGCTGCAAGTGAAACGGATTTATGAAGCTCCGGAAGAAACGGACGGCAGCCGGGTCCTGGTGGACCGGCTCTGGCCCCGGGGCATCAAGAAGGAAAAGGCAGAGCTGACCGCCTGGGAGAAAGCCATCGCTCCCACGAATGAACTGCGGAAGGCGTTCGGCCATGATCCGGAAAAGTTCCCGGCCTTTGCCCAGAAGTATGAGGACGAGCTGGAAAAGAGTCCGGAAAGTGGTGCCTTTCTGGAAAAAATAAAATCGTTCCTGGAGACCGGCAACGTAACGCTTCTCTATGGTGCCAAAGATCCGGAACACAACAATGCGGTGGTCCTGAAAGAGTGGATCGAAAAAAAGAGTGCTGCGCAATGAGCGCGGCACTCTTTTTTGATGCCCCGGAATCAGTCTACCACGACTTCCTGGATCCATTGGCCCATGGTCCGGATGAGCTCCAGACGGGCGTTGTCCAGGCCGTGGTTGGTATCCAGCAGCACTTTTTTATGATGGCTTTGGGTGGGCATGGCTTCCAGCTCTTGCCACAGGGGCTCGGTCATCCATTCCGGCGGAGCCCCCGTGTCCCGGCGGCCGCCGATGAGCAGCAGGTTCCGGTCCTGGAACCGGTGGGCATTGGCGGTAAAGCTCCATTCGCTGGCGTGCTCCACACTGTCCTGCCACAGGTCTTCGAACCGGCCCACATGGAGCACAGCGGCGGCTTCCTCGAAGGCAGTCTTCAGGTCCTGGTGGGGGATGTGCTCCAGCCCGGCCTGGTGGTCGTAGGGACAGAAGGCGATGACGCCCCGCAGGAACGGCAGGTAGCGGGCAGCGTTCAGTACCGTGTTGCCCCCGTTGGAATGGCCGGCCAGGAAGATGTTCTTCGGGTCGATGTCATAGGCTTTCGCCACCTCTTCCCGGGCCCAGCGGGCCAGGGCAATGGCGTCCTCGATGCAGTGGGAAAAAGAGTAGATCCCCTCGCTGCCCCAGGCGCCCCGGTGGTAGGGACGGATCACCACACAGCCCATCCGGCGCAGACACTGGGCTACATCGTCGTTGTTGTTGGTGCCGGGAATCCCGTGGCACAAAATCACCGTGGGATGGGGGCCTTCGTAGACCCCGGCGGGCAGATAGACTTCGCCCAGGATCCGGTCGCCGTCGATGGGCAGGTCCAGTTCCAGGGAATCGGGCAGGGCGGCGTCACCCAGTTCCGGTTCTTCCAGCAGATAGCGGGCATCAATTTTCATGGACGAGAGCTTCCTTTCCGGGCAGATTTCCGTTGAGATTCTTTTTATACCAGTCTTTGCCGTAGAAAATGCGGCTGATCATCATGGACACCACCGTATCGCCGCAGGAGTTCAGTAGGGTGCACCCGGGGTCGAACAGCTCGATGACCATGAGCAGGATGGGGAACGCGCTTTCCGGCAGGTGGAACACGGAGACGATCATGGTTTCACCGGCTGCACCACCACCGGGTACGGAGGAGGTGGCTACGGATGCGCACACGCCCAGGAACAGGGCCAGGATGAAGTCGAAACCGGCCAGAGGATGGCCGAACAGAGCCGTGGCCAGCACTTCAGAGTACACCACGGCGATGCAGGCACCGTCCATGTGGCAGGTGGCCCCCATGGAAACCACCACGGAAGAAATCTCCCGGGGCACGCCCAGCTTGTCGCAGGCTTCCATCTGCAGCGGGATGGTGGCGGCGGAGGAACGGGTACCCAGGGCGGTCAGGGCCGGAGCCAGGATGACCTTGAAGTAGTTCCGAACGCCCCAGCTGCCGGCGGCCAGCCAGGCGTAGAAGCCCAGGAACACGAAGAAGTAGACGAACACCACGGTGTAGAACACGGCCATGGCGCTTCCGTACGTCTTCAGCAGATCCACCCCGTAGGTACCGGTAAGATCCGCAAAATAGGCACCCAGACCGATGGGAGCCGCCTTCATGAGGATGGCCACCATTTTATAGCAGATCAGGCTCATGGCGTTCATCCAGTCCACCACCGGTTTGGCCGCTTCCCCGATCGTGGAAACGCAGATGCCGAAGAAAATGGTCAGGATGATCAGCGGCAGCACGTGGAACCGGGAAATCAAAAGGGGCAGATCCCCCACGGTCAGGGTGTTGACAATCTGGTCCGCAATGGTCACCGGCTTCCCGGCCGCCTGGGCTGCTGCCGCCGCCGGTGCCGTAAAGGTGGTGGGCACTCCGGTGAAATGGGTCACCAGCAGGATCAGCCCCCCGGAAATGGTGGCGGTGAGCACGAAGATGATCAGGGTATAGCCGATCATTTTCCCCACTTTCCCGGTATCCTTGGTGTTGGCAATGGAGCCGGCAATGGAAAAAAAGATCAGCGGCACAATGAGACAGAACAGCAGGTTCAGGAAAATCTGCCCGATGGGCTTCAGGAACGATGCCTTGTCTCCCAGCACCAGGCCCAGGATGGCCCCCAGGATGCAGAAGGTGATCAGGATAATCGGATCACGATAGTTGGCCAGTGTGGACCGGGATTTGCCGTTTGCGGCTGTCATACAAATCTCCCCCTTGTATAAAATGGATTATGAAGATATGAACAAATTATAGAACTTTACTGGGGTAAATTCAAGAATTTGTGAAAAATATGTACTGACAATCAAATGGTTGCGGACTGCATGGATTTCTGTTCTTTTCCTGCCAGCGCCTCTCCCTGTATAATGAACACAACGAAACGAACCAAAGAGCAAGTTGCCTTGAGAAGGCATTTTAGGAGGTAGATCATATGAAAATCGAACAGATCCGCAACGCAACCAATAAGATCCAATTCGGGGACAAAACATTCCTGCTTGACCCCTGGCTGGCGCCGCAGTATGGCATTGGCACGGTTGCTACCATTCCCGGCCATCCGTTTACGGTGCCGGATCCGGTGAAGGAGCAGATCCCTATGCCGTTATTCGGTCTGCCGGAATCAGTGGAATCCATCCTGGCCGGCGTGGATGCCTATATCCTGACCCATATCCATCCCGATCACATCGACATGGATATGGCCCAGGGGACCATCGGTGCTCCTCTGGACCACAGTCTGCCGATCTTCACCCAGGATGAAGCCGATGCGGCGGTCCTGCGGAAATCCGGCTTTACGGATGTCCGTCTGCTGACGGCAGAAGGCGTCTCTTTCGGGAACGTGACGCTGCATCGCGCTCCGGCCCGTCACGGTCTGGTCAAGGCATCCTGTGAAGCCTGCGGGGTGGTTTTCGAGGCAGCCGGCGAAAAGAAACTGTACGTTACCGGGGATACGGTCTGGTATCAGGGCGTCCAGGATACGCTGCTCCAATACAAGCCCGATGTGGTGACGCTGAACGCCTGTGCCGCGGAACTGGTGGGCTTCGGCCGTCTGATCATGGATGACGAAGATGTGGATTGCGTCCACCAGACTCTGCCGGAAGCGAAGCTCTTCCTCACGCACTTTGACAATGTACCCCATGCTTCCATTACCCGTATGGAAATGCGCGGCCGTCTGCAGAAGCGGGGCATCACCGATTACGATATGCCGGAAGACGGGGAGACTGTAGAATATTGAGCTCCTGGCCAGGCAATCTGATCTTTGCCATGGGCTGGGATCCAGTCCAGCAGAAATTGCCGGAACTGGCGGGCGCTTTTCCGGGGCAGGGTATTCTTCAAGGTGACCAGATAGAGCTCCGAGCCCGATTCGGAAGCGTCCAGGGGACGGACGGCGATGTCCGGGGCGGGATGCAGCAAATCCATATAGTCGTAACCGATGGAGATGACCCCTTCCTTCCGGATCAGGTCCAGAGCGATGGTTTCATCCGACGTTTCGGCAAAAATATCCACGGCGATGCCGGCACCCAGAATCTTTTCATCCATATGGGTGCGGAAACAGCGGTACGCCCGCCCCTTGCTGATGATTTTCTGACCTGCCAGATCCTGGTAGGTCAGTTTTTCTTTGCGTGCCAGCGGATGATCGGCGGCCATGCGGAAGCAGAAACGGGAATAGAACAGAGGGCCAGCGGTAAAACGGGTGCTGTCGATGGGACCGGTGGTGATGGCGAAATCGGCTTCCTGCGCAAGCAGGCCGTTGAGCGCTCCTGTATCCGTACTTTCCACCGTACTCAGGATCGTATGGGGGAACGATTTCCGGAAATCCCGCAGGAAATCCGCAGACAGGTATTCCAGGACATGGTCCAGTGCATACAGGGTGACCACGTTCTGCTTCTGGCCGGCCAGGGTGTTCATGCCGGTGATGCACGCGTATTCGTCCAGCAGGTTCCGGGCATGGGGAATCAGAGAAAACGCAAAATCCGTAGGTTCCAGCCCCTTTTGGGAGCGGTGGAACAGCGGTGTCCCCAATTCGGTTTCCAGGTCCCGGATCATTTTACTGACGCCCTGACGGGAGACAAAAAGCCGGTCCGCCGTCTTTTGCATGTTTTTTGTTTCGCAGCAATCGAGAAAATATTGCAGCTGTTTCTGGTTCATGACCATCCCTCCTGCCGTGCCGTATTTTCTCTATGATACCATAGTTACCGGGAAAGAAAGGGTGTTTCCACGCACTTTTGCACCCACCGGCCCATTCTTGGTTCACATAACAGGCATTGATTTTCATGGAAAGGCCTCCTCTTTGTTCAGATGCCTTGATTATACAATTTACGGAACGTCGGCAGGCTGCCCGACCGGAAAGATAGGGAGAAAATAAGGAACCATTTGCGTTAACCTTCTTGCGAAAATAGTTGAACAGAAAGAAAAAATCTGGTACGCTTATACGTATTATGAGAGAAAACATGGATGGATACATCAAGGGCCTGGGTGCGTTCCAGGGTCCCGCTTACGACAACAGCTATATCGGCCGGCTCCATTACCGGCGCTTCCAGCCGGCAGGACCGGAAACCCGGTTCACAGCCCGGTGCCGGCGGCAGCGGAAGAATTACCAGCAGCTGCTGGTGGAAGGCTGGGAACGGGGTGAACAGGTGGGCTGGCTCCAGGCGGAGCTGCTCTTTTTTGCCCAAAAGGTAAACCATAGTGAAAAAATAGGTTTACAAAAAGCGGAAGATGGAAGCCTGGAAGGCTATACCCCCTGGCGGAGTTTTTCGTCGGAGGAACTGCGGGCCTTTGCCCGGGTTACCGGAGACACGAATCCTATCCATCTGGGTGTGGATCCGGTGGTCCAGGGGTTATTGCTGTGGCGGAGCCTGTTCGAACAGCTGGGAGAACCGGAGCGGTTCCATATGGCCTTTTACGTTCCCGTTCATGCGGGAAACATGATCTATATCAGGGAGGAAGAAAAGAATGAGCGAAATGAGAGAGAATTTGCATCCATCTGCGGCCGCAGTGACCGGCCAGCGGGAACAGGTACGGGTGATGACGGCCAGTGCGGTCTGTGTCGCGCTGCTGGCCGTCTCGGCGTACATTTCTTTTCCGCTGCCTTTTACACCGGCCATGGTGACGGCACTGACCATCATGGTGAACCTGGTGGCCTTTGTCATGAAACCAAAACAGGCAGGGATCATCCTGGGCATCTACCTGCTGCTGGGGGCTGTGGGGGTGCCGGTGTTCGTGGGCGGTACGTCCGGGCTGATCAAATTGATCGGGCCTACCGGGGGCTTTAACCTGGGCTTTCTGGTGGCGGCCATCGCCATGAGCGCTGTGCGGGGCAACAGCCGTTCCTTCAAGAAACTGGTAGCCATCGGCATCTGCGTGGGCATGCCCATCATCTACATCGGCGGCTGCATCAGCATGTACGCGGTGGCCAAAGTGGGCGTGTGGAAGACTCTGGTCATGGCCGTGTTCCCCTTCCTGATCGGGGATACCCTGAAGGTGGTACTGGCTGCGTTCCTGGCCAACCGGCTGCAGCGGTACGGGTTCTGATATGGAGGGCCGTGACGTCTATCTGGTGGCCGGGCTGCGCAGCCACCTGGGATTACAGAATGGCATATTTAAGGAAGTTCCGCCGGAGAAGCTGGGCGCTGCCCTTCTCCGGCAGCTTTGCGTCCAGGTGCCGGTGGCCAGGGAGGCTCAGCTGGTCATTGGAGGCAACGCCGTGGGCAGTGGCGGCAACCTGACCCGGCTCATGGCCCTGGAGGCCGGGTTTCCAGTAAGTACCCCGGCTCTGACCGTGGATATGCAGTGCGCCTCGGCTCTGGCAGCGCTTTCCCTGGGGTACGGCCAGATCCGCGGCGGGCCGCTGGACGTGGTGCTGGCGGGGGGTGTGGAATCGTCCTCTATGCAGCCCCGGCGGGTGTACCAGCCCTGGGACGCGCGGTATACACCGGAAGGCTATATGACGGCCCAGTTCTCGCCTGATACGGACAGCCCCCGGACCATGCTGGAGGGAGCGGAACGGACGGCCCAGGTGTACGGGGTTTCCCGGGAGGAACTGGACCGGTGGGCGGTACGCAGCCACCGGAAGGCGGCGGAAGCCTGGGAGGAAGGACGGCTGGAACCCTGGGTGGTGTCCCTGTTCGGCAGTACCCGGGATGAAAGCATCCGGCCCCGGATGAACGGACGGCTGGCCCGGCGGATGCCCACCCTGTTCACCCGGGAGGAAACGGAAATCCTGCTGACCCCGGAAGAAGCGAAACTGGCGGGGGACGGCACCCCCACCCTGACCGCGGCCAATGCCTGCCTGACCCAGGATGGGGCGGCGTTCCTGGTGCTGGCCTCCGGAGAAAAACTGGCGGAGTGGCGCCGGGCAGGAAAGCCGGTGCGCCCTCTGGCCCGGATCCTCCACTGCACGGCGGCAGGGGTGGATCCCCGGTTCAGTCCCCTGGGAGCCCTGGCAGTGGGGGAAAAGCTGCTGGAAGAAACCGGCCTGCCGGTGGAGGCCATCGATGATTTTGAATACAATGAAGCCTTTGCCGTGATCTCCGCTCTGTTTGCCCGGCAGTACCCCACCTGTACGGACCGGTACCTGCCCTTGGGGGGTGCTCTGGCCTACGGCCATCCCTATGGGTGCAGCGGAGCCGTGCTGGTGCTCCATGCCCTGGCAGCCCTGGAGGGCCAGGAAGGAAAGAAAGCCCTGTGCGCCATTGCCGGTGCCGGGGGAACGGGAGCCGGGGTGCTCCTGGAAACGCTGTAGCAGAAAGAAGAAAAAATGGATTATGCAAAAATACTGGAACAATGGGCCCGGATCCAGCCGGACAAACCCTGTCTGGTGGAAGAGGGACGGACCCTGACCTATGGCCGGATGGCCGCCCTGGCCCGGGCATACGGGAAAAAACTGGAAGGGCTGGGAATCCCCCGGCAGACGGTGCTGATCGTCCGTCAGGAACCGGCGGACCAGCTGGCCGCCTTTCTGGGGGCGGAACAGGCGGGCTGGGTGCCGGTGCTGGGACATCCGGATCTGTCCCCGGAAGGAGCGGAGGAACTGGCCCGGGTGCGGCAGATCGGCTGGATCGATGACGGGACCCTGTGGCCCGGCTGTGGGGACGCACCGGTGCCGGCACCGGAGTGGTGCATGGGAGTCCTGAGCAGCGGCTCTACCGGTCTTCCCAAGCTGATGTTCCGGACCTACGGAAGCTGGGGGGATTTCTTTCCGGAACAGGACCGGAAATTCCAGGTGGACCGGGATACCCTGGGCTTTGCGGAAGGCAGCATGAGCTTTACCGGGAACCTGAATGTGTGGGCCCAGCTCCTCCACGCCGGAGCCACCCTGGTGCTGGCCACGAACCTTCGGAGCACCCGCTGGCGGGCCCTGCTGGACCGGTATCCGGTGACCCTGCTGTACCTGGTGCCGGTGAAGCTGAAGCTGCTGCTCCAGGTGCTGGAAAAGGAGTATCCGTTTTTAAAGATGGTGCTGGCCGGATCCCAGCTGCTGGATGCGGAAACGGTCCGGGCCCTGAAAAAGCATTTTCCCCGGAGCCAGATCCTGCTGTATTACGGAGCCAGCGAACTGGATTACATCACCTGGCTCACCTATGAGGAACTGCTGGCCCATCCCCAGAGCGTGGGAAAGCCCTGTCCCGGGGTGAAGGTGGAGATCCGGGAGGGAATGATTTACATCGATACGCCTTACCGGGTAGACGGCATGCCCCGGCCCTGCACCCTGGAAGACATGGGATATTTCGACCGGGATGGGTATCTGATCTTCCAGGGACGGCGGGGGCAGGTGGTCAACAAGGGCGGCCTCACCGTCAGCTGCAGCCGGGTGGAACAGGCCCTGATGAAGGTCCCCGGAGTCCGGGATGCCTGCGTGGTGCCCATCCGGGACAAAGAGCGGGGAGAAGACCTGGGAGCGGCGGTGGTGCTGGAACCGGGCATCCCCCTGGCCCAGGTGCGGAAAGCGCTCCGGAAGAACCTGCTTCCGGGAGAGATCCCCGGCCGGTGGAAGACATGGGAAGCGCTGCCCCTCAGCGGGGTGGGGAAGGTGGACTGCAGGAAGGTGAGGGATAATCTGGAGTCGGGAGTCTGAAGTCGTGACAAAAGGGTGCCATCGTTTACGGTGGCACCCTTTTGCGTTATACTATAATATGTAGAAGTCTATACAGGAAAGTAGGGATTCCCATGAAAAGTTCAAAAATTTTAACTCTGGCCATTATGGCCTCTTTGTTGTCCAGTCCCTGTGTCTGGGCAGCCCATAAGACTGGGGCAGCTGCGGATGCCAAACCGGCCGCCCAGACAGAAACGGTAAAACCGGCCAAGGCGGAAAAGACTGCCGCAGGCACGGAAATGGCTGCCGAAACAGCGGCTGAACCTCTGCCGGCGGACAGCTACAGTGCCGCCAAGGTGGTCAGCGGAGAAAAGACCGCCCTGGCGGACAGCTATGCGGCACTGGTAGCGGACGAAAGCGCCCTGCTGGTGAAGAACGGGGCGGAGGTGACACTGTCCCACGGGGCCATTACCAAAAGCGGCGCCACCACCGATGTGCTGGGGAGCAAATTCCACGGCCAGAATGCCGCCGTGCTGGCCGCAGATGGGGCCCTCTCCATGGATGGCTGCACCATCCGCACGGAAGCGGACGGGGCCAATGCGGTGTTCGCCACCGGCGCCAAGGGCAGCGTGAAGCTCCACGATTCCAACATCCGGACCACTGGCGCTTCCTCCCGGGGTCTGGACGCCACCGAAGGGGGCAAGATCACCGCGGACAACATCAACATCGGCACCGCCGGGATCCGTTCCGCCGCCCTGGCCACGGAACCCTCCGGTGCCAGCGTCACCGTGAGCAAGAGTACCATCAACACCTCCGGGGAAGGATCCCCTCTCATCTATTCCAAAGGCTCCATCAAAGTCAGCGAAGCCAAGGGTACGGCCGGTGCCAGTGAAATCGCCGTGGTGGAAGGGAACAATGCCATCCATCTGGAATATGTGGACCTGTCCGGCAACGGAACCCATGGGGTGATGCTCTACCAGAACAAGTCCCGGGACAACGGCGCTGACGGCAAGGGCCTGGGCCGGTTCTCCGCCAAAGGTTCCGCTCTCCGGAGCCTGAAGGAAGGCCCCCTGTTCTATGTGACCAACACGGCGGCCCGGATCTATTCGGAAATGACCACCATGCAGTATCTGGGGGGCACCCTGATCCGGGTGGAAGCCAACCAGTTCGGAGATGCCGGCTCCAACGGCGGCGACCTGACCTTCATGGCCAACAACCAGGGGCTCTATGGCAATGTGTCCGCTGACGGAAGCAGCACCATCATGATGGATCTCCAAAACGGCAGCCACTGGTCCGGGGCCATCAACACGGACAATTCCGCCAAAAAGATCGATGTGAACCTGGACGCTTCCTCCAGCTGGTCCCTGACGGCTGACTGTCATGTGGATGGCTTCACCGACGGGACCACGGCCCTGACCAACCTGAAAGGCAACGGCCATACCCTGTTCTACAACAGCAGCAACGCCGCCAACGCCTGGCTGGGAGGCAAGACCTACGAGCTCCAGGGCGGCGGGTATCTGAAGCCGAATAAATAATTCAATAAGAAGTCAGAGCGGCCACGCTGTGGCCTTTGAGATGTCAGATAGCAGCGAGTTGACAGAAAGTCAGACGGTCGGTTTTCTGGAACAAGCTGGCTTCTGACATCTTTGAGCCCGTCAGGGCGGTCTGACATCTTACCAGGATGAGGTGATCTCTATGAAAAAAGCAAAAACGATGGCAGCGACGCTGCTGGCCACACTCACCTTGAGTGCCACGGCGTTGGGAGCGGTACCGGCGGTGGTGCAGGCTGCTGCCGGGACGCAGCCTGCAGAGGCGGCCACGGTGACCAAAGAGGACAAGGAACGGGCGGAACTGCGGACCAAGACCTATAAGGCCCTGCTGGACCTGTACCAGAAGAAGCCCAACTCCCGGAAGGCCATCCAGAACGCCTTCGGTTATGCGGTGTTCGTGGATACCAGCTACAGCCTGGGAATCCTGGGCGGGGGCCATGGCCGGGGTAGGGCCATCAACCAGCACAGCGGCCGGGAAGTGTTCATGAAAATGGGCGAAATGAAAGTGGGCCTGGGCCTGGGGGTCCGGCAGTCCAATATCATCTTTGTGTTCGGCAATGAAGACGCCTTCAACTCCTTCATCACCAAAGGCTGGTCCTTTGGGGGTGAAGCGGTGGCTGCTGCCGGAGACGGGGTCAACGGGGATGCCCTGGAAGGTTCCTTCCAGGTGGCTCCCGGCATGTGGATGTACCAGGTGACCACCAAGGGCCTGGCTGCAGATCTTACGGTGAAAGGTACCCGGTTCTACGTGGACAAGGACCTGAACGTGGATACGGTGATGAAATGACGGAACCGCAGCATCCGGAAGAAGGTCTGCTGACGATCCGCCCGGTGGCCTGGTACCGGGGCCTGCTGCCGGAGAAATTCGGCCTGCCCCGGCAGAGCGGACTGGTGCCGGATCTGGCCGGACGGGTGGAAATGGCGGAAGGATTCCGGCAGCGGGAAGCCCTCCGGGGACTGGAAGGGTTCTCCCATGTGTGGCTGGTCTGGGGATTTTCCCGGAATCACACCTGGTCCACCACCGTGCGGCCGCCCCGGCTGGGGGGCAATACCCGGCTGGGGGTGTTCGCCACCCGGTCCCCTTTCCGGCCCAATCCCCTGGGGCTTTCCCTGGTGGAACTGGAAAAGGTGGTCTGGGATGGCCCCCATGGTCCGGAACTGCAGGTGAAGGGGGCGGACCTGATGGACGGCACGCCCATCTACGACATCAAGCCCTATGTGCCCTACGCCGATGCCCGGCCGGAGGCCCGGAGCGGCTTTGCCCAGGGAGCGGACGGCACCCTGGAGGTCCAGTGCCCGCCGGACCTTCTGGCCAGACTTCCGGAAGACCAGCGGCCCGCCCTGCTGGGGGTCCTGGCCCAGGATCCAAGGCCCCATTACCAGAACGATCCGGACCGGATCTACGGCATGGCCTTTGGAGAATGGAATGTAAAGTTCCAGGTGGAACAGGGAATGGTACGGGTCATTGGTTTGGAAAAAGGATGAGGAGGGGGGCTGTTGCCATGCAACAGCCCCTTTTTTGTCAGCTGGCCGTTGACCGTTGACAGGGGGTGTGAAAGCTATTTTTTCACACCCCCTCCCTTTCGTTTTCATGGAGCTATTATTTCACAGCCCCTTTTTGTGTTATACTAGGACTATTAAGGAAAAAAGGAGCGTGGAACCATGTTCAAAAAAGCGACTCTGGCGGCCATGGCCCTTTGCCTCAGCCTGTCCGTCCCGGCTTTTGCCGAGGTGGAAAGCGAACAGGCCCAGGTGGGGAACCTGGAAATGACCTGGCCGGTGGTCCATACGAAAAACAAAAAAGCCGATACCCTGATCAACAAGGACATCAAGACCTTCATGGATGATTTCCGGGGTGGCTTTGTGGACCGGAAATTCACTGCAGGCCGTACCTGGTACGAAACCAAATACGAAGATACCCAGCTGGTATCCCTGGTGCTCAGCGACCTGCGGACCCAGGGCAGCGACAACAAGGTCCGGACCAGCGGCGTGGTGTACGAACTGGCCAGCGGCCAGCGGCTGCCTCTGTCCGCCTTTGTCCGGGTCACGGTCAGCGACCTGAATGGCTATCTGGCCACCCAGTGCTACAACAGCAGTGATGTGAAGATCCATCCGGCGAAGCAGGTGACCCGGGTGCCGGAGGACTTCTTCCTGAACCAGGACGGCAGCATTTCCGTCCTGTTCCAGACCGACGAGCTGGGCACCCTGCTGGACGGGCCGGTGTACATCCGGCTGACCCAGCAGGATCTCCGGGAACTGAATGTCCGGAATCCCCGTGCCTGACCGGAACGGCTGGAAGCAGCGGCTGGGCCGGGTACTGGTGACGGGGCTCTGCCTGGCTGCCCTGGGCCTTCCCCAGGCGGCCCGGGCCGCTGCTCCGGTGTCTCCGGACCATCCGGTGGAACAGGCGGCCATGACGGCCATGGCCGCAGCTGTGTGCGCCGGCAGCTACCACCCGGAAAACAGCCGGGAGATCCGGTATCTGGAAGACTATGGCTGGACCATGACCCCTTATACCCTGAAGGATGGGGACACGGAAGTGAACTTCACCCTGGCCCGGAAACAGGGACTGCTCCGGGGCAAAAACTGGACCGTACTGGCCTTCCGGGGCAGTGCCACCCGGGACGACTGGAAGCTGAACATGAAGATGAAGGCAGTGCCCTATCCGGAAGGGAGCAATGCCCGGAAAAATCAGGATGGGGAGGAGAAAGGTCCCGCCGTCCATGAAGGCTTCCTCCGGTATGCCAGAACGGCTCTTTTCCAGCCCCTGGATGTGGACGGGGACGGCCGGGAGGAAACCCTGGCGGCCTATCTGAAGGAGCATCCCCAAGAAAAGATGGTGCTCACCGGCCACAGCCTGGGGGGAGCCGGTGCC
>OIWT01002859.1_pt1 | contig 16891 bp, 27 predicted proteins | sample 1587701 | NCBI WGS metagenome assembly OIWT01 (sample SAMEA3888904, study PRJEB22519) | human gut metagenome | biome: human gut; feature: human-associated habitat; material: faeces | place: Denmark | collected 2009
AGGGCAGAAAGATGCTCAAGGAGAAGAAGAACCACGACAAGAAGGTCTGGGGTACTGGCCGTCGTGCTGCTCTCCACAAGGCGAAGAAGGCTCAGGATGACTAAGCTGCTCCTGCTAACGGTTTGTTCTCCTCGGTGTGGTTAATGCGCTGTTTCTTTTATCATCTTTTCTCTTTGAAGGCGGAACAGAATCCCACGCTCATTCATTCCGTGTGAAGAGATATGCTGCTCCGTGGTCTCGTGCAATGCGTGCGGAACCTGTCGTTCCACCTGTTCCCCGTGTTCCCGCAGGTGCAATTCGCGCTACCCGCGATTGAGCGCTCCCCTCTGGCGATCATGAAGCCAAGCGAGGAGTCGAAGAAGATGGATCTGGTGGAGTGGCTGCAGGAGTCCTTTCTGCAGTTCGCCACGCCCAAGAAGAGAGTGCGCTCGTGTCGTCCTTTTTAGTGTAGGCGTCCATCATGAAGCGGAGACTGAGGAGAGCGTCGAAGAACCTGGAGCCCAAGACGAACATCGTCGTGTGCCCGAAATGCGGCAAGTTCAAGCTGCTCCACCACCTCTGCAACAGCTGCATGCTGCACAACCGCTACAATGGAGAAACTAGAGAATATTAGTCGCTTTCCGCTGTTTGTTAACAAACAGGCGATGAGAGCAGCTTCTTCTGCAGATACGCCTTGTCTCCAGCGGGCAGCGCGTTGAGGAGGACGTCCATGGAGCCGCCGAGCTTCTGGCCGATCTGGTTGATGGTCGCCGTGACGAACGCGTCCACGTCGGTGACCTGCGGTACGGGGTCCACCGTGTCGATCTGCGCCAGCGACAGCTTGTGGTAGGCGTCGTACTCCACATTCGTCTATGCCTCACGCCCCGTCCCCATCACCACCTGCAGGAAGCTGCTGCCCGAAAAGTCCTTCAGCTCGCTGGTCCGTCCGTCGTGGTTGACGATCTTCACCAGCATCACCACGCCCTCCGCCAGCGGCAGCGGCGAGCCGCTGTAGAAGCTGCCCTCCTCCGTCAACATGCGGCAGGCGCCCACGATCTTGATCTTGCGCGTGATGATGGCGGTGTCCTCCACGCCGTTGGTGAACAGTGCGGCGAACAGCGTGGAGAAGGCTTCGGGACCCTTCTGCGCCACCAGCGAGGAGGACGCCTCCACGCCGTAGAGCACGGTGAGCAGCGCCAGCACGTGCAGGATGGACTCCTTGACGGCGTGCGAGGCGCGCTAGGCGTGAGTGATGGATGTGAAGACCCACGGCGGAGATGATCACCAGAATGTCCACCACCACGGGCAGGTTGGGCTGGATGGCCTCCCGCGGGAGCGAGGTGATCATGGCGGTGAGGAGCTTCAGCCCGTCGACGCGCGAGGCCTTGCTGATGCAGAGGAGGCGGAAGAGCGAGAAGAGCGTCTGCACGCGGTTGTCCTTCAGGAAGAGCGACACGTCCTTGGCGAGGTACACCTGCGGGTGAGCGGCGCGGGAGAGCGCTACGCTGAGGAGGAAGACTAGCGCGGTCTGGTTGGACTTCTCCTTCCAGCAGCTCTCGTTCAGGATGATGCCCAGCAGGTCCACGAACACGGGGCTAATGGCGCTCTGCGAGTGCAGCATCTACGCGTGAGGCGGCGAAGCAAGAAGCACCAGGCCGTAGAGCTGGAAGATGTAGGGCATGTACTCGATGACGCCGCGGTTCAAAAACTGGGGGTGATGGGGGTGAGAGGGACTACGTCCTGCATGTACGGCGTGAGGAAGGTTTCGATGTCGTGGCAGAGGGCAGGATCGACGCTGGAGATGCGGACGAAGGCGACGAGCGCCTCGAAGAGGTAATGGACGTAGAAGGGGTTGGAGATGTTGCCGGTGAGGAGAGCGAGGTTCTGTGAGAGCTTCTCGAGCATGGTCTTGGAGTAGGGGAGGATCTGGTGTGAGGGGAGAGGAGAAGGCTCACCTCGCTGTTGAAGAAGAGCACCATGCGGAGGAAGGCCTTCATCAGGTAGTGGTCGGTCTGCGAGACGGGCTGCGAGACGGTCAGCAGGTAGTTGGACAGCGGCGCGATGACGCCCACCAGCGCCTTCGGGTCCAGCACGTCCTTGCGCGCTAGGAGTTACGGTTTGAAATGAAACCCACTCTGCTGGCACTGCGTGAGGAGGCGCTCGATGAGGATGACGTCCAGCACGCGCACGCTGAGGTAGGCGTTGTCGATGAGCGCAACGCAGCGCTGCAGGAGCTGCAGCACTAGCGCGTCGTCCACCTGGTTGAGGAAGATGCACAGCGCGATGAGCGCGTCCGCCAGCAGGATGGGCGAGGTCTGCGCCTAGGCGTCATTCCCTACTCTAAGCCGCACGGCGAGGTCGGGGAGGACGATGCCGGTGAGGAAGGACTTGACGCTGTCCGCGTCGTCGAGCAGGCGCGCGGGCCGCATGATGGTGGGGAACTCGGTGCAGCGGTAGAAGAAGAGGTGGTAGGCGCAGTCGCGCTGCTCGGGCGAGCCGGCGAGGAGCGTGGCAATGGCGGCCATGAGCGGCGACACGAACTGGTCCTTGTACTGCTCGCGCAGAGACGTGATGAGGTGCGCGACGGCGTAGCGCTGCGAGCTCATCTTGTAGCCCTACGGTGGAGTGCGTGATGCAGGGCAACCTCCTCGTAGTTCTTGATGAAGAGGTGTGGCTGCGCCTCGAACTGGTCGCTCACCTCGGCGGTCATCATGCAGTTGGGCACGATCACGCACTGAATCAGCTGCGTGATCATGGCGCTCGACTCGAACACGGACCGGAAGATGCGCTTCGTGCTCACCTGCCGCTCACGCCGCGCGACGGAACCTACCGAGGAGAAGAAGTGCAGCGAGGCGACGGCGACGTCCTGGTACTTGAGCGAGGCCTCCGCCTTGCCGATGTCGCTGAGCGTGGTCCAGATGGTGGAGGAGAAGGACTCGAAGTAGGGCATGAACAGGTCCGTGTGGCGGTTCACGCAGATGGAGCAGAACGCGATCACCGACGACTTCAGGTCCTCCAGCACCGTCGCTGTGGGGTTCTCGCCTACGCGTCACGCGCCGCGCGAGCCAGCACTCATCATGGGGTTGTTGTAGCACAGGACCTCGATGAAGTAACCCATCCATAGGTCCAGGTCCACATACGACGCGTTCTCCTCCTCCTCGTCCGTGTTCAGGTTGCGCACCACGTCCACCGTGATCCAGTAGCGGCGCGTGTTCGCGATGAGCAGCAGGCAGCCCAGCACCAGCTCCAGCCGGTCGTAATCGGCTGTGGGTGAGGCGAGAAGGAAAGCGGCACTTTGGCACTGAGGCAGGAGAGAGGAGAGCAGCTGCCACTCGGCGGACAGGAAGGAGTTGAGGTCGTCGATGAAGTGCAGCACCACGTCGCCGATCTAGTCCTGAGGGAGGCGCGATGCGCAGACAATGTCGTTGTCGGGCACGGTCTCCAGCACCTTGCAGATGCCCTCGATGATGGAGAGCACGCGGTGGATGACGCCGACGTCGTTGGAGGCGCAGCAGGCGACCAGCTCCTTCATCATCGTCGGCCACTTGATGTAGTACTCCTCCAGTCCGATTTGCACCAGACCTTGAGCCTCACACAGCGCCACCATCCGTACTCTCCACGAACTGCTTTGCGATGACTTCCTCGCTGTTGAGGAGCGTTTGTACGATGTTTTGACGGATGGCAGCTTTCTCCTCGGGATTCACCGGGACGGCGATCACCACGGCGCTGTTTTCGGGATCGGTCTCGTTGCAGTTCAGACACCAGCGCTTCGTGACGCTGTTCTTAAAATATATCGCTGCCTGCAGTCTGCGCATGACCGTTTCGACGTATCCCTACCTGCTGCCGAGATTCACGGAGGGAGTCCGTATCACCTCCATAAGCGTCAGCAGGAATCCGTCGGAATTCGAAAACGATTTCAGACGGCTTTCGGCCTCGCAACTACACATCACGCCGAGTTCATCATGGAGCAACCGTTCCGTATCGTTCATTGACCCGAGCGAATTACAGAGGGAGATGATCAGTTCCAGTTGATTCTGCTGCATCGTCAAAGCTAATACTGATGGCCGTGGTGGGTTTTCCCTGAACGTGTTTCCAGTGTGGAGTGTGGAGTGTTGTGAGCAAGGTGCAAAATGCACATTCCGATTTGGCGGCAGGACACGCGCCCCCTCTCCTCCTCTGTCCCGGGATTGGGGATCGAATTAGCAAAGCAAAGCCTTCTCGTTGAGAATGGGAATAGTTGTATAGTGAAAAGCAAACTCCGTTTCCCCTTTTCTCGGGACACTTGATTATTTGCGATGAGTAGGGAGAATGCTAGATCGAGGAGGGGGAATCCATATTTGAATTCCGCGTCGCGCGAGTCCGTCCGTCCTTCCTCGTCATCAAGTACTCCATTCCATTCTGCAAACGATACCTCTGCCACCCGAAAGAAGGGACAATTCGGCGGCGTGGAAGAATCAATGCATCAACGCACGGGTGCCAAACGCAACAACAGTACGACGACTTCGAGTGCACATAATGCGTGTAGATTCTCTGTCGCTCGTTCTCGACGTTCCAAGGGAATTACTGGAAGACGAAGTGAAGTTGATCCGGGAAGTCGCATCAGCGATGGATCCCGCAATTGCGCTCTCCTGCGAGAAGAGGGGCGAGTCCTCTACGGTTACAATCGCGTACAACCGGAGTGCTCCCATTCGTTTCATCAACGCGCTGAAAGCCCTGATATTCGGTATATGCAAGACATATAATAGCTCAAACATGCCTCTCACCGAACCGGCCGCGATCGGTAATACTACGCCTCCATTCGAAGAAGCGAGGAAAGCGGATCTTTTCACAGCGGCACAAGCGCCCACTTCGCAGCAATTGCAGTCATTACAGAAGGCACCATCACTGCAGTCCCTGCAGAAGGCATCATTGGAGAAGCAATTACAGAAGGCACCAACAGAGAAGCAGGAGCTGAGCCCCGTGGACGACGAGGAGGGCGAGGAGACGCCCGGGCAGTTCGAGCGTCCCATGTCGCTGAAGGGCCAGCGCCACGTGTTCCTGTACAAGTGCCGCTACAGCCAGCTGAAGTCGATCATCGACCACTGCGGGTGCTGGGGCCTGCGCATGGCGTCCCTGCAGGAGAAGTGGCCGTGCCTGGTGGTGTACTGCGCGAAGAGCCGCGAGGAGTGGATGAACGCGTTCCGCAAGATCCAGAAGTTGGAGCGCGCGGACTTTTTGCGCAAGCGCGTGAGCGACAGCATCCACAGCGTGGACATGAAGAAGCTGGAGGAGCTGACGCAGACCTACGGGCAGAAGTGCGGGCGGTGCGCGGCGCTGAAGCATAGGAACGCGTGCATCTCGCTGTGCGTGCAGTCGCCGTCGTCGCCGGAGAACCCGTCGGTGAGCGTGTGCGGGTTGACCAGCTACGTGGAGAACCTGTACCGCGTGTTCGTGGAGTACCACCTGGCCGCGGAGGACGACGCGTCCGCGGCGATGCACCCGCCGACAAGCACGCCGGCGCGGCGAGCAGATCGTGGGCGTGGCGCGGGAGTGTGAGGCGTAGTGATGGGCGAGATGATGGCGCCGATGTACCAGCCGCCGAACTTCTACCCGTACTCGAACGACATCTTCTTCCCGGTGGGCAACCACCCGCTGTACGCGCCCTTCTCCTCCACCGTGTCTTCCAGCCAGGCGGACATCCGCGGCGACCTCTCGGACCGCTACAACACCACGCTGAACAACCCGCACCTGGACAGGTACCCCTACTCGCAGCTGGGGCAGGCGCCCAAGAGCTCGCTGAAGCCACTGCCCTACCAGAGCAACCTGCTGTCCTTTAGCGAGAACTACTTCCACGACCAGTACGCGCTGGACAACGAGAACTACTTCGCCAGCGACTTCCGCTTCGGCGGGCCCTTCGACGCGCCCTTCGGCAAGGACGCCTCCCACGGGGCCTTCGCCACTCGTCGCTCCTCTCTGCTGGACGGCGAGGCGCACAGTGAGTCCCACAGCGAGTCCCACAGCGAGGCGTCGCAGCTGTCCGGTCTGCACGGCACGAACTTCAAGGAGTTCACGCCCGCGAAGGAGCAGTCAGCGACAAAGGCGGAAGAGCAGTCAGCGACAAAGGCGGAAGAGCAGTCAGCGACGAAGACAGAGCAGCCGGCTGGAAAGACGGAGAAGCCGGCTGGAAAGGCGGAGAAGCCTGCGAAGGCGAGTCTGCAGGCGTCGCCGGTGAGCCTGGGCGCCAACTCCCCGGCGGAGGACTTCACGACGCCGGCGTCGAGCCTGTATCGCCGCGACGACAACTTCGAGCTGTTTTTGAACAACGGAGGGATGTTTGACGCGTTTGTGGACTCCAACCCTTCGGGCTTGTCGTTCCACGAGCGCTGGCACGACGACGGGTGGTAATGGCATATAGCTTGTCTGTGTGCGGTTGTTTATCTCGCGTGTTTGTCACAAACAGGAGCATGTGGACGCGTAGTATCGGATGGGGAGTGTATGGTTCCGCCGCTCGTTACGTAGAAGGGGTGCGTCCTAGCAGTGAGGGAGTGAGGAAGGAAGTACCGATCGCTTCGTTCGGATGTTCGGGCGCAAGTGCCTGATGACATACACCGACTCCTTCGACATCTTCAGTGCGGGGTCGCGTAAACTAAGTACAGTGTGGAGGAATGAAACGAAGAAAAAGAGGGAGAAACACAAGAAGAACGACGGGAAGGAGAGCCCTACGCCTCACATCAGTCTCACACGTGCACAGTTCAAAGAGCGGAAGAATAACGCAATCTGTTGCTTCCAACCATCGGGATTGCTTGAGAGGGGGAAGGGAATCACGGTATGGAACATCTGAAACGACACTCTGACTTCAGGGTTTGGAAGGATGAGAAGAAACAACTCTCCCGAGGCGGGGTAGGAGTTGATTCGCATGAGAAAGGAAGACTGGTTTCTATGAGTGAAGATTCGGATATGACGCAAACATGATCTTGTAAAACGCGTTATAGTTGAATGACAGCGAATCTGTGAGGAACAGGGATGCGTTGGACGGGAGCGAGTAGGTATTAACACCTCGCAGCATCACATACTGTGATTGATAAAACGAATGCGGAATTAGCAGTGCCGTTGGAGAAGTCACCACCAACTCCTCATTCTCATTGAAAAAATCGTAGTCGTATTGTACAGCGACAGTGAGGGACAGGGACCGCTCGAACAGCCGAATCATCCAATCGGAGCACATGGGGACTACGAATGACAGAAATGCACTCGCAACAACTGCTCTCATATGACTGGCAATCGGGGTCGGAGTAAGGGCTGGCGCTGTAGCAATGACGCTCCAATTTGCATGAAATGGCACTGGAAACCACCTCCGTCATACAAAGTGGAAGCGTGATCATAAACAACAAAGCAAAGCCGCGTGTAGGCAGCATTGCTAAAACGAATAGTAAAACATGTGCTGTTCTTTCTTTTGTCTGTAATTGATTGTCTGAGTGAATGGAATGGCGTGAACGCGTTTTGGAAAGAAGTTGTTAAACACTCGCCAATCCTTGGAACGGACTCGAGTCGTTCCTTTTGTCACAGTGTGATAAGAAGAAGACCATCCACAGGAACAGGGAAGAACATATTCATGCTTGCCAATCAGAATGCGCAAAGCCACCCGCTCGAACTGGGAAATAACCGTTGTGCTCGCCAAACAAGGAACACCGAAAAGCAGAGTTTATCCTCGATAGCTATACAGCGATTTTGATCATTTGATGTGTCCAACGTACTTCGCCCAAAGAGTAGTCCTTCTCTGGGTGATGTGTGTTCTTCTCTTTAAGGAGGTTCTGGGAAGTGAGAATTGAACTTGCGGTTTTACCCTCAGATGATCATGACAACCTATCCTTAGAGTCGCACAGTCTACCGAATCACTTCGGTATCGTGCTGGAAATAACGGACAAAGAACTGCCCTGTGCTTTTGACTGTGCCAATTTTCAGATTTCGCCATCAAACGCACATTATACGATAGAATCGCTTAGTATTCTCCCGCAGGCGTGTTTATTACGTACTGCTGTTTCAGAACGTTTGGACGTATTGTATCGTTGCAATAGCGTGCAAAATAACGGAAGTGTTTCCTCCTTCGTGAGTAATCGTTTGCGGGTGCTCGTGTCCGACAAGAGTGGTACGAATTGCATTTCATGATGACAGCTAGTCGATTTGTATTCTCCTAATGGAAAGTGCTCATCTCCCTCTTCGCAACAGCAGATTGCCCTCCTCTCTTCGAACGAAATAGATGCATTATTGGAGTGCAGTGAATTCATCTCGAGTGTCCCGAAGCGCTACGTGCTCTGCTCCTTTTTCATCTATGCTGTGGACTACGTTTTCAATATGAATCACATGATTGTACACGGAGGGAAAGCCGTAGCCGTCACGTGTCTATCGTCTTTGTTCTTCCCCACCACGATGATTCTGATCGAGCCCGAAGACACCGCCACCTCACTCACCGCATTCTCCCTCTACGGCGCCGCACACGACAGCAACGGTGTATACTCCAAGGAGTCCAACCACGTCACGCTCGCCCTCAAGCGCGACCCCGTCACGGCTGTGCTAACTGTGACCACCAACGCCACGGTGTCCTGCACCGCCGGCTTCTACAGCGTGACCGTGCAGTTCTCCGCCGACGTGAGCGGGCTGACGGCGAGCGCCTTCCGCTGCGATGAATGTCATATTGGCAACATCACACGAGCCGATCGGCAACAGTGGGCGTACCGAATCTGTGTGAGGCGTAGCTTCCAGGTGCAAGTGGTGGTGGGCGAGAAGGGCACGGCGACGGTGCAGCTGCGCGCGGGAGCGGTGGTCGACGGCTTCCTGAACGCGAACGACGTGTCGAACGCGGTGGAGCTGGAGTACGGTGGGAGTTTGTGAACGAAGTGAGGAGTAGACTGCCGCGCGCCGCGCGTGGTGCTGCCGACGGACCACTTCTACACGTCAGCACGCAGCCTGACCATCCCGTTCACGGTGGAGGGCGAGGTGAAGGACTACAATGTGGCCGCGCTGCCGCGGCTCTGTCAGCTCTCCTCGTCCCAGCTAACGTGTTATCTCGACAAGTCCCTCACATACTTCACCATCGCCGCAGGCTTCGTCGAGGGTGCCAACGGCATGCGCAGCGAGACGGTGACCTTCCGCGTGACCTACTCGGCGCAGCCTCTGAGCGTGAGCATCGTGTGGTCCGCCTCGCCGGAGAGCAAGACGCCGCTGCGCCTGGAGTTCTCGTTCACCGTGGCCGTGGCGATGGATGCGGCGGCGCTGGAGCCGTACCTGGCGCTGACCAACGGCGTGCTGAACACGCTGAAGTTCTCGGGCCGCTCGGGCGTCATCACCGTGTCGCCGCTGGACATGGACCGCGTGACAGTGACGATGATGCGAAGTGGGTGCGGTGGGCGAGGCTGAGGCACAGGCTTCAACGGCACGGTACTGCGTGACCGCTGCGGCATGGAGATGCAGAGCGACGTGTCCTCGTCCTTCATGTACACCTCCAAGCGGCCGCTGGTGGTGCTGACGGCGGGCTGCCGGACGGAGTGCATCTCGCCCATCGCGGTGATGGTGCAGTTCAACCAGCGCGTGACGGGCCTGAAGGCGCACATGTTCGCCACCACGGGCCGCGTGCTGTCGCTGGTGCATCTGGAGCCGGGGACGAAGGGCCACGCGGACCGGTTCATTCTGTACCTGGAGAAGGCTTCCCACTCCGTGGACGTGTCGCTGTCCGGGTACTTAGTGACGGGCGACGAGGGCCTCTACAACACGCCCAGCAACACGCTGGTGATCGGCTTCCGCGACGAGCACAGCGCCGTCGTCGCGCTGTCCTCGCACTTCACGCGCTCCAACCCCTTCGACTTCATCTTGTCCTTCGAGGGCTACACCGTCGTCAAGGAGGGCGCCGAGGGCATCTCCTGCACTGGCTGCTCCGTGGTCGGCGTGATGGTCACGCGCGGCACGCTTTTGCGCGTGGTGCTGAAGATGGACGCGGAGGGCGCCAGCACGGTCCGCGTGAAGAATGGCTACTTCATCGACCACGACGGCGAGGTGAACGTGGAGTTCGCCTGGGACTTCCTCTACGGTGGGCGCGTGCCGCGGCGCTGACGCCTAGACACCACGCCGCCGCAAGCCTTCCTCCAGTGCGAGAGCGCGCTGGTGCACGACGGAACCACGGCGTGTTCCGTGACGCTGTCGGAGGAGGTGAAGCACTTCGGCGCGGCGGACATCACAGTGCAGGGCAGCGCACGCGTTGTGGCCTCTGCTCTCTCTCACGCGCAGGTCGCAAACTTCCGGCCGCGCAACGACAAGAGCCTCACGTACGCGTTCGACCTGGAGCTGACGGCGGACGGCACGGCGACGCTGCTGGTGGAGGACGAGGTGTTCGCGGACCTGTGCGGCAACCCCAACGTCCGCAGCAACGTCATCACCATCACGCAGGGTGGCTTCGCTCCGCCGCGCTGAGACGTAGATTCCGTCGTGCTCACCGCCGCCTTCTCCTCGCCCTACACGGAGACGCCGCTCTCCTACTCGCCCTACTACATCCCCGTGTACCTGGTGTTCAGCTCGCCCGTGGCCACGCCGTCGCTCTCCGCCATCCGCGTCTCGCACGGCCTCCTCACCAACCTGCACTACACCAACGACCGCTGGCTTTTCTACCTGTCGCCCGCGCACCAGGGCGTCGTGCGCATCTGGGCGGAGGCCAACGCCTTCGCGGACGATGCGGGCCGCGTCTCGCGCGCCTCCAACGTGCTGTTGCTGGAGGTGGAGTACGCGACGGTGCAGTGTGCGATGCTGGCGCCGCTGGTGGCGAGCGGGAGGACGCTGATCGAGGTGCGTCTGCACTGCGAGCGCGAGCTGCGAGTGGGCACGAACGACCTGACGGTGACCAACGCGACGGTGCACTCGCTGACCGTGCAGGACGACAGCACGCTGTCCATTCTGGTGAACCCTACCGCGAAGTCGAACACGATTACGGTGGGTTTGACACAGATGTGGAGGGTGTCGCATGGCGCCAAGTGCAGTGACGTGACCATCGCCATTGATCGCTCCATTGCTGCTCCGAGCGATGCGAACACTGTTGTGTTCAGCCGCCCAAGCACTCCTCTGAGCAACGCAATCACAGCTGGGTTCAGCCGCCCAAGCACTCCTGTTCTGAGCGACGCAATCACCATTGACGACCCTCCCACCTGCTCCTTCGAGGTGACGCCGCTAATCTACTCGGCGCACAGCTCCTTCGCCGTCTCGGTGATCTGCTCGCAGCCCATCACCGCCGTCACGCCCGAGTGGCTCCTCTGCCCGCACTGCACCACGCTCTACGACGTCACCACCTCGCCCAACCACCGCCGCGTCGTCATCGTGGCGCCCTACACCACCGCACTCAAGCTGGAGGTGCTGAACGGCGCGCTGCAGAGCCGCAGCGGAGAGTACCTGGGCGCCATCACGCCTGTGGTGGTGGACGCGGGCTGTCAGCGGCCCACCGTGACGCTGGCGCTGGAGAAGGAGAGCGGCAACAACATGGCGAGCGCGGCGCCGTACACCTTCCAGTTCTCCGCCACCTTCAGCACGGCCATGTCACGTGACTCCATCGATACAACCAGCAATCTGGAGGTGGTGAAGAGCGAGGAAATGGCGGCGACGCTGATGGTGGTCTCCGTCACCGACACTGTCGTGAAGTTCCGCTGCGAGCTGAGCGCCTTCGGCGACGTGCAGATTACCTACAAGGGCGGCATGGCTTACTCGCTCCAGAGGCTTCTGAACCAGGCGTCGCAGTCGCTGCTGGTGCACGCCGCCGAGCCCTTCTTCTCCGTGTTCTCCTCCATGGACGCGGCCAAGGAGGTCTTCTCCGACCAGGTGGCGGTGCGTCTGCAGGCGCCCGCGCTGCTCACCTCCATCCACGCCGCCGAGTTCGTCACGCAGCGCTGCGAGATCATCAAGTTCGTGAGGGGCTCCATTGGCGGCTCCACCGTCATCGATATGATGGTGCTGGTGCAGGAGGAGGGCGACTTCGTCGTGACGCTCCCGCGCCGCGCAGTGGCGCTCACCACCGGCGTGACCAACGAGGAGTGGACGCTGCGGCTGAAGTACACGCGCGGTGGGTGCTGCCAGCGGGAGTGACGCGTAGAACCGGAGTGTTCCGACGTGACGATGCGGTTGGTGACGCCGGCGGTGTCGGCGTCGTCGATCGTGGCGAAGCTGGAGTTCGCGATGCACACGAGCGCGTTCAACGAGACGTGCTTTGAGATGAGCAACATCCACAGTCTGCATATCGTGGACTCCAACCCCTTCTTCTTCGTCCACCTCTTCCCCGTGGCGGAGGGCGCGCTCACGCTCCAGCTGAAGGAGGGTGGTCGTCGTGTGGGCGGGTCACGCGTAGGCTGTGTGAAGTCCTCCACGGGGTCAGTGGCCTTCCCCCAGACCGAGGCGATTTCGGCGGTGTACGACGTGACGGCGCCGGCTGTGTCGTTCCTGACCAACCACCAGACGTACCTGAGCAGCGAGGCGTTCCAAGTGGTGCAGATGAGCGAGGAGACGAACCTGCTGGAGGTGTACGACTCGCTGTTGCTCGCCAACACGACGCTGCTCGCCGTACGGGAGGTGTCGCCCACCATGTGAGTTCGTCTGTCTGCCTTGACTCTAGCCACATCCTCCAGATCGGCATCGACGCCTCCAACGACACGCAGTACGGCTCGCTCACCATCCCTACCGACCTCGTCCACGACGCGGCGGGCAACCGTGCGACGAACGACGTGGTACTGGACTTTTCCATGAGTGGGAGCGGAGCTTCCTTCTCAGCCGTAGAGCCCAACCCGCGCATCACGCTGACGCCGGTGCAGGCGGAGACCAAGACGCTGCCGCTGGTGTTCCACGTGGAGTCGCAGGCGAGCGCCGAGGCGGCCACGGCCTTCACCTACTCGGCCTCCTGCTACGAGATGAACCGTGTGTACCGCGGTGCGGTGTGAGGCGTAGGCCGCGTGAGCGTGCTGAAGGCGACGGTGACCACGTTATCGCTGAACACTGTGGCCGTCACCGTGTGGCCGACGCAGCCCGGCTTCGTGTTCTGCAAGGTGGACGTGCAGGTGAACGGGCGGTCGGTGGGCGTGCTGACAGGCGTGAGCCACTACGTGACCAAGGCCATTCAGATCAGCATGGTGCCCGGACCCTCCATCACTCTCCACTCCCTCGCCGAGGCCACCCTCATCGCCTCCTTCGCTCGCCCTGTTCCTCCTTCCTTTATCCATGTGTCTGCAGCGTCTTCTCACACGCCGATCACTGACTTCTCACGACCTGATGATTCACAACGTGACTACTCATATTCTGATGATTCACAACGTGACTACTCATATTCTGATGAATTACAACCCGATGATTCACAACCCACAGACACTTCCTTCCTTCCCTCCTCATACGCAGAGCCGGCGGCAGACAGCCACGACCGCTACGGCGTGGTGCACGTGACGCTGGACCAGGAGGTGGGCGACTGCCAGCAGGAGTGGTTCGACGTCAATGGCTGGGAGGTCACCCACGTGCGCACGCGCCCCGGACTCTTCGAGACGGTGTGCGACGTGTGGCTGACCAGCGACTTCTCCGGGATGAAGTTGCTACGCGTGAACCAGAACCGCGTGGCGAGCCGCGCGCTCCTCACCAACGACGTGACCTCGCTGGACGTGGTGTACGAGCGCAACCGGCCCTTCGTGGAGCTGTACGACGTGACGGAGGAGGAGCAGGTGCTGAAGGAGAAGCGCGTGGTGCTCGCCGCCTTCTCGCGCACCGTCAGCGACTTCCAGGTCCTGAAGATCGCCTGCGAGGGCTGCATCGTGCTCGACCTCCAGCGGCTCAGCCTGCGCGTCTTCCAGTTCGCCGTCGTCGCCAACCGGCCCGCCACCTCCGTCGTGCATGTCAGTGTCATGGAGGGCGCCGTGGCGGACGTGGCGGGCGTCGGCAACGTGCGCAGCACGCCGCTGACGCTGACGCTGTACTCGGGCCCCTTCGCCGTGACGCTGACGTCGCCGCAGCTGCCCGTGACCAACAACAGCACGGTGACGTGCCTGCTGTTCGCGACGGAGCCGCTGCGCGAGTTTTCCGACGCGCTGTTCACCGTCAAGAACGGGTTCATCGTGTCGCTGGACCCCGCACCGCACGTGGACAGCCATCCCAACTCCCCCAACACCTACCACTACACGCTGGTGGCGCGCTCCACCGTGCAGGGCTCCATGTGCATCGAGGCGGCGAAGGGTGCGTCTCGCTCGCTTCACTGATCCATAGACGTGCTGGTGGGCGCCAACTCGGGCCTGCGCAACACGGAGGTCATCTCTATGTGCGTCACCGTCGACGCGCTGCCGCCCTACCTGCTCGCCGCCTCGCCCGCCTCCGCCAACTTCAACGCCAAGCGCCTGTGGTTCTCCTTCGCCTTCTCCGAGCCGATCCTCCTGCTCTACGACCCGCAGCACTCCTTCACCGAGAACCTCCAGACCAGCACGGCCGAGCGCCTTCTCTCCATGATCTGCTCGCCCGGGCAGGTCGGCGAGTGCATCTCCGTCGCGGGTGGCACGGTGCTCAGCGCCGCCGTGGAGGCCGACCGCATCGCGCTGGAGGTGGCGGCCGCGCAAAAGAGCCGCCTATCCGTTCTGATCCCGCGCGCCCTGCTCACTGACCTCGCCGGCAACGCGCTGCGCAGCGACGTGCGTCAGGCCGTCACGGTGAACGACGACGCGCTGGAGGTCACGCGCTGGGCCACCGTGCTCTTCGCGCGCCGCCGCTTCCGCCCCTTCCTCGCCCTTACCTTCAACAAGCCCACCGTGCACGTGGCCGCCACGGCCACCATCGTGGTAACGGTGCAGCAGGCCGCGGGCAACGTGACGCGCGTGGTCGGTTCGCAAGACGTGATCGTGAACCCCTACACGGTCGTGTTCGACGTGGACGAGGCGTACCGCGCCCACGCCAAGTACGACGTGATGATTCCTGCGGGAATGTTCTCCGACGAGTACGCCAACTTCTTCGCGGGGTACATGGGCGGGCAGCTCGCCTTCTCTTCCGGTGCCATGCGCCCGTTCCTCGTCCTCCTCACGCTGGGCCGCTTCTGGCACTTCTTCGCCGTCTGCGCGGCGGGCGTGGGCGTCTTCCTGGTGGTGGCGGGCTACCGGCAGGTGTACTACGCGGTGCTGCTGAACAACGCACTCTTCTTCCTGCTCCTGCTCGCCCTCGCCGTCGGGTTCTTCTGCTTGCTCTTCTTCCCTCTCCACACATGGGTGCTCCTTCCCCTTCTCCTCGTCCTCGCCGTCGCCGCTGTCACGATCAGCTCCGGACTGAGTCACCACGCGCCCAGCACCGCGCTGCGCGCCTTTACCGCCAGTCTTGGCTGCTACGCGGGTGCAATGGTCTTCCGCGTGCTCTGCGATGCCCTCAGCGACGTGACGGGCTTCGTAACGCTGTACCTGCGGTCACAACTCCTGATTCGTAGGGTGGAGTTTTATCTATTGTTGTTGCTGCCCGTCACCACGACGGTGGGCGGGTGCTTCGTGGCACTGTCATCGCAGCGCGCGTTCATTGCGGCGATCGCCTTCGCGGCGTCGGTGTTCTGCGTGAGCGTGGTGGATGTGGTGCTACGACGCGTGCTGCGCCGGAAGGAGGTGCTGGTGCTGGTGGGCGACAGCGTGCTGTACGACGGAGTGGGCGTGGTGTTGGTGCTGGTGCTAATGTACGTCGTGTACCACACGCAGAAGAAGGTGGAGGCGGAGTGCGCGGGTGAGATGTAGATGTACTCATCGGAGAATTACCACGAGTACTACTTCGGACCCAACGTGAAGAGGAAGCCGCGGGAGAAGGTGCCGAGCCGTTTGCAGCAGCGGAAGAAGAAGAAGGCTGCGAAGGAGGAGAAGCCGTGGATGATGCATGGCGGGGTGAGGCGTAGGCGTTGTACAGTATGCAAGAAGAAGATCAATTCGGGAGAAACCATCTGTTCTAGTTGTCAAGTTGTGTCATTATAGCTGTATCGTTGTGTGTTTGTTGTCGTTGCCTGAAGTCACTTTTCTAAGGTTGCTTTTGGAGTGAAGAGTTGGTCGTGCAGCTTCCGCGCTGTTTGACGGAGTGTCATTCTTTGTTGCGATGAGTAGTCAAGATATCTTTCAGTTACCGAGCTGTTGCAAAGACGCCATTCCGTACTTTGAAGAGTCGGATACGTTGAGAGAATACGCACTCTTCCGAAACGACCTTATTGCGGCCTACTACCTGCGGTGGAAGGGTTTAAAGGTGTGCATCGATCTTCTGAACACCCTATCAAAGGAGGAGTCGGCGTATGTCCAGACAGTCGTAATCAAGTTGATGGATCAGCTTCACGCCCTCAAGCACACGTACAACGTCACGGAAGAAGAAGGATGCGTATGCTTCTTCGCTGGATCGTCACCCCTAGACTGTTTTGCGCGAGAAGATCCGCGCCGCGTATGACGCTTGTATCACGTACGGGGCTGCCAAAACAAACGTCATTCGGATGTTGGTGATGGTTTGAAGGGTGAGGAATAGGGAGTATGCTTATCTCTATTCTCAAGTGGTGCTGTACCTGACCACTCTGGAGAGTCTCACCTATCTCGAGCCTGCTGTGCCTTGCTTTCTGCGCCAATCACCTCTAGGAGAGGGATCTCATGGACTTCTGCAAGGAGGAAGCTTCCAGGTACGTCAACCTTCCCATTGCAAAGAAGCCGAAGGTAGTCCCCTTTCTTTTTCTTTCCCTGTAGTCCATTCGTTCTCGCTTGGGCTTTAAGCAGGAGGAGAAGCCTGAAGAGGAGAAGCCTGAAGAGAAATCGGAGGAGAAACCTGCTGATGAGAAATCGGAAGAGAAGCCTGAAGAGAAGCCTGAAGAGAAGCCTGCTGATGAAAAGCCGGAAGAGAAAGAAAACCTGCCGACACAGCACGAAGACAACGCCTTCACTCCGAACCCCGC
>OIWT01002860.1_pt1 | contig 16884 bp, 16 predicted proteins | sample 1587701 | NCBI WGS metagenome assembly OIWT01 (sample SAMEA3888904, study PRJEB22519) | human gut metagenome | biome: human gut; feature: human-associated habitat; material: faeces | place: Denmark | collected 2009
AGAGCAGGCGTATCCGCGAACCCCAGCGTCTGTGTTGGCATACATCACAAAGCCAATGGTCGCCAAGGAATTGAAAAAAGAGAATAACATTGACACCTGGCAGTTGGAGTACAACTTCAGGTGTCCCTTCTCCTCAATGGGACGGATGAAAACGCGAATTAGGAAGGCAATGTGAAAGAGCGCGCCTGCCACAGCGGAAATCAATAGCAGCATCGAAGGGAAACCCAATGTACCGCGACCGCTCTCTCGGACGAACGAAAGAAAGTTATACAGCGTATAACCACCGTAGATCTTGGAGTAATCCGTCACGCCGATGCTGCGGAATAGTGCGCCCGGCGCGGAAAGGATGATCCAAGGGAAAAACGGCAAGCTGAGCAGCAACAGCAGCAGCGAAAGCGCAAAGAGCACCACGATGCCCGCTGTTCTTCCGGCTACCGGTTTATCCAGAAAGGACGCACGGTTGGAGACCTTCGTTGGGGTTTGCACTGAACTCATGGCGATTCCTCCGTTTCAGGCGATTCTGGGTTATGAAATTTGTCGCAGCGCTTCTCAGAAGCGCAATCTTTGTTTACTTCAAGTTAAACACTTTTGTAATGAAATGTCAACATAAATTTTTTTGATATAGAAATATAATGAAACACAAGCCATAAAACTTATGCTAATATTATAATTGTTGATAAAACTGAAAAGAAAATGACGAAATTCTGATAAACGGAAGGATTTGCGGAAAAGACGGAGAATAAGAATATTATTATGCATTTGATCCAATCTTCTGCAACAGTGCGCGCCTCACGCGCAGCCGTGGCTTCCGTTTCAAGAAGAGCTGTTTTCTTCTCGAAAAGAAGGCCTGCGCCGCCGCGCTTACGGTTTGTCGTTTTTTGCCGGAAAATAGATATATAACTATAAAAAGAATGAAAGAGGAAGAATGGTAGAAGAGAAGGCGACCTTTATATGAAAAAACACTGATTTTCATGACGCTTCCGTCGAGCATGAAAAGAGCGAAAAAGCTGCGAAAATCCGAACTTTCACCAAAAATCTGGAATTAACGTAAAAGGAATTGACAAAGCGGGATTTTGTGTTATACTTTCCCATGATCTCAATTGGGACAGTGTTCCAAAGCAGGATTGAACGACCGCCGGCGCTCCTGCCGGCTAAGGCCATACGGACAGCCGGGTCGAATGCCGAAGACCGCCTTTTGCGGCGGTTGGCAACTTCTGTTGCCTTATTGGTTGAGTTAAAAGCTCAGTTTTATGAGTTGGTTACTTTATAACCGTGTGCCTCGGGCATGAACTTGTGAAATGATCAATAAGAGTAGTAAAAGTAATCTTTGCTATATAGACTCTGATCTAATTGTGATTCGATGGATCCCCATGGGCTGTGCTGCCGGAGAGATCGGGCGGGGCAGTCTGGATAGGCAGCGCGGGGAAGAGTTTTCGCGCGTCTGCGTACCTGCCTGAATGGGAAATATCGTCATGCAGTTTTCAAGTGACATGCCAATGATCGGCGTGTCACTTTTTTATTGCCTGAAGAGCCGAAAAAGGCTGTTTGCGGGTAAGCAGGGGGAGGAAGCATATGAACAAGATCATTGAGCTGAAAAACATCTCCAAGTCCTTTGATGGAGAGACGGTGCTGGACGGCATCAGCCTCGATATTCACGACAACGAATTCATCACCCTGTTGGGCCCCTCCGGCTGCGGCAAAACGACGACGCTGCGCATCATCGGCGGCTTTGAAACTCCGGATCAGGGCGACGTGATCTTTATGGGGGAAAAAATCAACAACGTTCCGCCGCACAAGCGCCATGTCAATACCGTCTTTCAGAGATACGCGCTCTTTCCGCACTTAAATGTGTTTGAAAACGTGGCCTTTCCGCTGCGTGAGCGCAAGGTTCCCCGCAAGGAGATCAAGGAAAAAGTCGACCGCATGCTCAAAATGGTCATGCTCTCCGGCTTTGCAGAGCGCCGCGTGACCAGCCTTTCCGGAGGTCAGCAGCAGCGCGTCGCCATCGCCCGCGCACTGGTCAATGAGCCGAAGGTGCTGCTGCTGGACGAGCCGCTGGGCGCACTCGACCTCAAGCTGCGCAAGGATATGCAGCAGGAGCTGAAAAAAATCCAGAAAAATACGGGAATCACCTTTATCTTCGTCACGCATGATCAGGAAGAAGCCCTGAGTATGTCCGACACCATCGTGGTCATGAGCCACGGCAAAATTCAGCAGATCGGCACGCCTACGGATATTTACAACGAGCCGGTCAACGCCTTTGTCGCAGATTTCATCGGCGAGAGCAACATCGTGGACGGCATCATGCTGGAGGACTACAAGGTTTCCTTCGGCGGACAGGTATTTGAATGTTTGGACAAGGGCTTTGCGCCCAAGGAGCCGGTGGACGTTGTGATCCGCCCCGAGGACGTTGATATTGTTGCTCCCGAAAACGGCGCGCTGCGCGGCACGGTGACTTCCGTGACCTTTATGGGCGTGCATAATGAGGCCATTGTGGACATCCACGGCTTTAAGTGGATGATCCAGACCACCGATCCCGTGCACGAGGGCAGCTTCATCGGCATCACGCTGGAGCCGGACGCGATCCACATCATGAAGAAGTCCGAATATTCCGGTATGTTCGGCGATTATTCTTCTTTCTCCAACGAACTGGATGAGCTTTCCAATCCGGAAAGCGAGGAGGAAGAATGAAAAAATCTGAAAAAACCGGCTTGAGCGCCTATCGGGCCGTGCTGGCGCCGTACTCGATCTGGTCGCTGCTGTTTGTGATTGTGCCGCTGGCCTTTGTCGCGTATTATGCCTTTACGGATAACAATTTTCAGTTTACCACAGAGCACATTACGCGCTTTTTTACCGCCACCAGCAGCCTTGTGCAGGACGATGGTTCCAGCCGCGAGGTGCATACCTATCTGCTGATCTTCTGGCGCTCGCTGAAGTTGGCGCTGATCTCCACGGCGATCTGCCTGCTGATGGGCTATCCCATCGCTTACATCATGGCGCGCGCCAAGGAAAAAACGCAGAAAACCATGATGACGCTCATCATGATCCCTATGTGGATGAACTTTTTGATCCGAACCTATGCGTGGATGACGATTTTGCAGGATACCGGCATCATCAACGGCGTTCTGGGTGCGATCGGCATTGAGCCCATCCATCTCATCGGTACCGAGACTGCGGTCATCATCGGCATGGTCTACGATTATTTCCCCTATATGGTGCTGCCGATTTATTCGATCTTGGCCAAGCTTGACATTCGTCTGCTGGAAGCGGCGAGGGACCTGGGCTGCAACGGCGCTTCGGTGCTGCGGCGCGTGGTCTTTCCGCTGAGCGTTCCCGGCGTGATTTCCGGCGTGACGATGGTGCTGATTCCGTCGATCAGTACCTTCTATATCTCCCAGAAACTGGGCAGCGGCAAGTTCTTCCTCATCGGCGATGCCATCGAGGGGCAGTATGTGGCCAATAACCTGCATTTTGCCGCAGCGATTGCCTTTATCCTGATGCTGATTCTGCTCATCGGCATGGCAGTGATGAAATATTTCACCACCAAGCATCTTTACGGAGGGGACTAAAATGAAGATGAAGCTTTCGTCCAGAATTTACAGCGGCATCGTCTTCTGCTTCCTCTTTGCGCCAATTGTGGTGCTGCTGGTGTTTTCCTTCAACGACAGCAAGAGCCTTGCGGTGTTCTCCGGCTTTTCGCTTCGCTGGTACGAGGAACTGCTTCGCGACCGAAATACGCTGGAATCCGTCAAGAACACGCTGATCCTTGCCGCGTCGGCCACGGCCATCGCTACGGTCATCGGCACCATGGCGGCGGTGGGCATCAACAAGCTCCGCTCCAAATGGTACCGCGCGGTAATGAACACCGTCACCGATATCCCCATGACCAACCCGGATATCATTACCGGCATCTCGCTGATGCTGATGTTCGTGTTTGTTGGGCGGCTCTTCGGCGCATCCACGAGCCTGAATTTTGTAACGCTCCTCATCGCACACGTCACTTTCTGCACGCCTTATGTCATTTTGCAGGTGCTGCCCAAGCTCCAGCAGATGGATAAAGCTCTGCGCGAGGCGGCGATGGACCTGGGCTGTACGCCGATGCGCGCGTTCTTCAAGGTGGAGCTGCCGGAAATATTGCCCGGCATCATCACCGGAGCGATCATGGCCTTTACGCTTTCGCTGGATGATTTCGTCATCAGCTACTTTACCTCCGGCAACGGCTTTGAAACCCTGCCCATCCGCATCTTCGGCATGACGAAGAAGGCCGTGACCCCGAAGATGTACGCACTGGCTACCATTATCTTCATCGTCACGATGTCGCTGCTGCTCATCAGCAATCTGGTTGGCAGCGACGATCAGAAAAAGCAAAAGCGCGTGGAGAGAAAACACAAGCGCCGTCAAGCTCAAACCGAGAAAAACGGCTGAATCCCAATAGAACCCAAACGACAGAGGAGGAACACACCTGATGAAAAAGATTGCGTTTGCGCTGGCAGCTGTGCTGCTGCTGACCCTGTGCCTGACCGGCTGCGGCGGCAAGGAAGCCCTGACCCTGAATGTGTACAACTGGGGCGAGTACATCTCCGACGGCAGCGAGGGCAGCTTCGATACCGTCCGCGAATTTGAGAAGTGGTATCAGGAAACCTACAATCAGAAGGTCACGGTCAACTACACGACCTTTGCCTCAAACGAGGATATGTACAACAAGATCTCCAGCGGCGCCGTCAGTTACGACGTGATCATCCCTTCGGACTACATGATCGCGCGCATGGCGGGCGAAGGCTTGCTCCAGACGCTGAACTTCGATAACATTCCCAATTATCAGTACATCGACGACAACTTCAAGGGCCTGTATTACGATGCGGAAAACCAGTATTCCGTGCCCTATACCTACGGCATTGTCGGCGTGATTTATGACGGCAACGTCGTGGATGCCGCGGACGCGAACGGTTGGGATCTGCTCTGGAACGAAAAGTACAGTAACCGCATTCTTCAGTTCAACAACTCCCGCGACGCTTTCGGCACGGCGATGTATAAGCTCGGTATTGATGTCAACACCACCGACAAGGCGGAGTGGGATCGCGCCTACGACGAGCTGCTGGCCCAGCGCCCGCTGGTTTACAGCTACGTTATGGACGAAATCTTCAACATGATGGAGTCCGGCGAAGCGGCTGTCGGCGCTTATTACGCCGGCGACTATTTCACCATGAAGGACGCGCAGGCCGATAACGTCGATCTGCAGTTCTACTATCCGGAAAAGACCAACTTCTATGTGGACGCCATGTGCATTCCCACCTGTGCGCAGAACAAGGAGCTGGCGGAAATCTTCATCAACTACATGCTTTCGGAAGATGCTGGTGTGGCCAACGCAGAATACACCTATTACGCCTCCCCCAACAGCCTTGTCTACAACAATGCAGACTACATCGACGAGATGGGCGAGGAAGCCATGACCATTCTCTATCCCGAGCTGGGCAGTTTTGCCGAGCAGTATAACCTGCTTGCCTACCGAAACATGGATGCCGAAATGCTCGACTACGTCAATACCCTTTGGGAAAACGTGAAGATCAACTAAGGAGCTCTATACAAGAGGCGGATCATTGGGGTTCGCCTTTTTGCTTTTCACAGACAAAAAAGACTCGTTTGCCGCAGGGGCAAGCGGGTCTTTTCTGCGGATGAAGTTCACCCGCTTGCAGCCCTTACGGCTGCGGCCGCGGCATTACTTGCCGCTCATCTGCTTTTCGTAGTCCTCGATCATCTTCTTGACCATGTAGCCGCCGACGTAACCGGCCTCGCGGGAGGACAGGTCACCGTTGTAGCCCTGCTTCAGGTTGACGCCGAGCTCGTTCGCGATTTCGTACTTCATGTTGTCGAGCGCGGCCTTGGCCTCGGGAACGGAAACGCGGTTGCTCTTGCCCGAATTGTTCTGCTGAGTCATCTTGTTTCACCTCCTTGCTTGTTCTGGTACTATTGTTACCCGAAGCCGGGCAAATAATCTGGCAGTTTGTTCCGCTTTATTTCACAATGGCTTGCAAAACCGATGCTGCTGCGATACACTGAGAAAAAACGTCGGAGGGCGGAAATATGCTGAAAACGATAGAAATTCAAGAAGCGAAAAACCTCGTCGTCCATGGCAGGAACGGAGCCCAGCGCCAGCCGCTGACGCTTTTCTGGACGGCTTCCGGCCTGGAGATGAATCTTCACGGCAGCGAAATCTGGGTGGAATTCGAGAGCGATTTTTCCCTTTACGAACAGTGGATCAGCGTGATCCTCAACGGCGCGCATATCGCGCGTTTCCCGCTTCAAAAGGGGCGCATCTGGATGCCGATTTTGCGCGGACTCGACGCGCAGAAAACCCATCACATCGAAATTATACGCGATGTGCAGGCCATGCCGACCGATCCCGATTGCAGTTTGCGCGTTCATGCGCTGCGTTATGATGGCGAATTGCTCCCTGTGGCAGAAAAAAAGCTGCGCCTTGAAGTGATCGGCGACAGCTTGACCAGCAGCGAGGGCGCGATCGGTGCAAAGACCGAAACCGATTGGATTGCGCCGTTCTTCTGCGCCGCGCATGGCTACCCGTATTTGCTGGGGCAGAAGCTGAACGCGGATCTGCGCGTGATCTCGCAGAGCGGCTGGGGCGCGCTCACTAGCTGGGATAACGATCCTCATTGTGCGATGCCGCTGTACTACGACCAGGTCTGCGGCGTGCTGAAGGGGGAGAAGAATGCGGCGCTCGGCGCGTTTGAACCCAATGATTTTGAAGCGTGGAATGCGGACGTCGTGGTGGTGAACCTGGGTGCGAACGATTCCAGCGCATTTGAGCAGGGGCCCTGGACCGATCCGGAAACCGGCATTGCCTATAAGCAGCGCAAAAACGAGGATGGTACCCGCAATGCGGAGGACGTCCAAAAGCTCTCTAACGCGATGCTGAATTTCCTGATCAAGATCCGCAAGCGCAATCCGCATGCCTACCTGATCTGGGTGCATGGTATGTTCTGCAACACGCTGACCGAGGTGGTCACGAACATGGTGGAGGAATACAAGCGCACAACGGGCGATGCGCGCGTCGAAGCCTTCCGGATGCCGGAGCTTCCCGCTTCCGGTGTGGGGGCGCGCAATCATCCGGGACTTCCGATGCACGAGGTTGCCGCACAGGCGCTGGCGGAGGAGATTCTCACCTTAGAGTAATCCGCGCTCCTTCATCGAAAAAACGCACCCGCAGTAATCCTGACGATACAGGCCGTATTGAGCGGAAAGCTCCGTGGATCGGTCGAAACCGCCGCGTTTTTTGAAGTCGGAGGGGAGGTAGGCGACGCCTTCTTCCTCTCCGATTTTTATGCCGAGGGGATTGAGCACATAGGCGTCTTTTTTCGGCCCGACGGTCAGCGTGGTGGTGAAATAATCGGCATGAATGCTCTTTGCTGCGCGAGCCGCCGCACGAAGGCGCAGCTCAAAGCAGACTTTGCAGCGCTTGCCGCCCTCTTTTTCGTTTTCCAGCCCGCGAACGACCTGATAAAAAAGGTCGGGATCATAGCTTCCCTCAACGAAGTCCATAGCATTCGCATGGGGAAGCGCCGCGATCAACCGGCGCTGCTCCGCAACGCGACGGGCATATTCCTCTGCAGGAAACAAATTGGGATTATAATAGAAGAGCGTGATGTCAAAGTATTGCGTCAAACGCTCCAAACAGACCGACGAACAGGGCGCGCAGCAGCTATGCAGCAGCAGGCGCGGCTTGCGGTCGCCCAGGCGCGATAAAAATTTCTCCAGCTCGATGGCGTAATTGATGCTTCTGGGATTCAAAAGGCTCACCTCCGTATGATGATTGTCAGTATAGCACAACGTATTCGTCTTGCCAAATAGCGGGAAATGGCGTAAAATAAAAACAGGAGGTGTTCAAGAACGTGAATCGAAACAAATTTGTGAAGGGTTTATCTTTATTCCTGGTTCTGGCAACGATGCTGTGCATGCTTACGGTGGTATCGCTGGCGGATGCAGGCAGTTTTTCGGGTGACAGCGATTACGGCGGATGGGATAGCGGATCTGATTATTCCTCTTCCGATTGGTCCTCTTCCGATTGGTCTTCTTCTAGTTCAGATTCCTCATATTCCAGTTCAGGAGATGGAGATGGAGATATTGGCGGAGTTGGCTGCGGTGTGGGCCTCGTTGTGGTCATCATCGTCATTATTGTTTCCAGCTTGAACGGTAAGAACAAAAAGGGCGGCGGCGGTTCGTCCGGCGGCGGAACTCCTGCGGGCGCTGTGTCGACGAATAAAAGCACGATCGACCCCACGGAGCTGAAGAAAAAAGATCCGAACTTCTCTACGCAGGAATTCCTGGAAAAGGTAGCCAATGCTTATGTCCAGATGCAGAACTGCTGGCAGGACAAGAAGTGGGAGCCCATGCGCGCGCTGATGACGGACGCGCTGTACAGCCAGTTTGAGCGTCAGTTGGATGCACTCAAGCGCAACGGCCAGACCAATTACGTGGAGCGTATTTCGGTGCTGGGCAGCCGCATCGTCGGCTACTATCAGGACGAGGTTAACGATAACCTCGTTGTGGAGCTGCGCACGCGCATTGTGGATTACACCGTCAAGGATGCGACGGGCGAGGTCGTCTCCGGCTCCAAGACGGCGGAGAAATTCCTGACCTATGAGTGGACGTTGATCCGCAGTAAGGATAGCGTGACTCCGGACAAGGAAGCGCTGAAGGAGATCCATTGCCCGAACTGTGGCGCAGCGGTTCATATCAACCACAGCGGCCAGTGCGAATATTGCGGTCAGGTCATCACGGTCAACGAGTATGACTGGGTTATTTCCGCGATCCGCGGCATTTCGCAGCAAACGAGAGGATAAGGAATCCTGAAAAAGAGAAAGGCTCCGCATGACAGATGTCATGCGGAGCCTTTTGCTGCTTTTCTAGCCCATAATCGCAATGGGAACGAGCAGGGGAGTGGGTCGTCCGGCGCAGGTGATTTCGAGCACAATTCGGTTGACCGGCTCGGTTTGTTCACCGGCTGTCAGCATAAACGCGGTGGAGGCGTGGCTGCGGAAAGTTGAATGCGCGGCGGAGGTAAAGAGATTCTTCTCGCTTTGCACACGCCAACCCTCCGGCAGCAGCCAGCGCAGACGGAAATGCTTCTGCTCCGGCATGGTATGCGGCGTCAGTGAAATGAATCCGGCAAGCGTTCCGTTCGGCTCGATTTGCGGACGGACGTTGAATTCCACCAGCACGTCTGCGTAAACACCCTCTATGGTGTAAGAGAAGGCGCTGCGTTCCTGCAGCTGATCCACAAAAGCTCTGCCGCAGAAATCCTCTTCGCAGACGGCGGAGAAATCATCCTTGTCGCCCAAAACAATCTGCGCGCGTCCAACCAGCAGATCCTGATGGGGAACGCGGGTCGTCACCGGCAGCAGGTTTTCGATGCAGGCGGTCAGCTCGGTGCAGTCCTGCGGGAAGCGCCCGTGTCCGTTGGTCAGGCAGATGCTTTTGATGCCGTCGCCAATGTAGGCGCGCCAATCCTGCGGAATTCCGTCCATACCCTCCATGATGCCGAGCAGCGCGCCGAGGGTTGCGCCGGTGCAGTCCGTGTCGTCTCCGCAATCCACTGCATACAGCAGGGACTGCTTGAAATCTCCCTGACCGTAGAGCAGTCCCAGCACTACGAAGGCCACGTTGGCCGGAGCCTGGAACCAGCCGAGGTCGGCGCTGTCCTGTACCACCAGCTGGCGCGCTTCCTGCCACGGAACGCCTGCTTCGAAGGCTTTGATGACGATTTTGACGCTGCGGGCAACGCGGCAGTCGGCGGGGATCTTGGAAAGACCGATCCGCAGCAGCGCATATGCATCCTGAATCACAAAGGCGGCGCTTTCCATCGCGGCGACAAAGATGGCGGCGTAAGTGCCTTCGCCAAAGCCGTGATCCACGCTGGCATCCTCATAGGCGAAGCGAATTGCCTGTTCTACCATGGCGGGGTAGAGGCAGGCCCAAACCTCGGTGCGGATCCAGGCGCCGTTGGAATGCTTCCATTCTTCGTTGTTGATTTCGCCGGAGAGGGGCGGCAGCAGCCCGTCGCGCATGTTCGCTTTGCAGATGCCGTATTCGTTCCAGTGCGGCGTCACCCAGCTGATCCAGTATTCGCCCAGCGTCTTGGAGTTGATGTTTTGCGGACCCAATTCATCCACGGCGCGCAGCCAGGCCAGCTGAAGGTCGAGATCGTCGTTGGGGAGCGGCTCGCCCTCTTTGGAGGTAAACCCTGTGATGTCGTGCATCTCGTGGGAGCCTTCATAGGGCGTGCCCAGCGTTCCGCCGATGTTTTTACCGATCCAGCAGGCATAAATTCTGTCGTGAAGCATCTTTTTGTCAAAGGTAATCATAAGCAACCCTCCTGCTTGCTTTCTTTGGTGATTTCAGTATAATACAAAGCGAAAGCATCATCTATGTAAGAAAGGTGTAAAATCATGCGAAATCGCTCATGCACGGATCTGCCGTCCTACTATGCTCCGTCGCCCGGAGCTTGGCTGAAAAACGATCGTCCGTATCCGCTCGAGGTTTATGACATCACTTCCCTGCATTTTCACGATACGCTGGAGTTGGGCGTGTGCAGCGAAGGCCAGGGCGTTTGCCGCGTGGAGGATCGGGAATACCCTTTCTGCGAAGGAGACGTGCAGGTGATTTTTCCGTTTCAGAATCATTTGTCCCGCAGCGAGGGCGGCAGGCAGAGCAAGTGGTATTGGGTGAATCTCGATCCGCTGGACGTGCTCGGGACATGGGGCGCGCCGGAGCTTGGGCTCTTAGAGCAGATGCTGCGCGAGAAGATGGGTCTTTGCGGAATTCTGGATCGGAAGAAATACCCGTTTTTGTGCGAACTGGTGCGGCACGTCGTGCTGCCGGGAGAAGAGACGCGGCGTTTTGTGAGTCTTTATGCATTGATCGTGGAGCTTGCAAAAGTCTCTTCCGATTTACCGAAGCTCTCGCTTTCGCCGGCGCGGCATTTCAGCCGTCTGCTGCCCGCGATCGAGCAGATGCAAAGCCGTTTGGAGGAGGATTTGTCCACCGGCGTTCCGGCCATGGCCGAAGCCTGCGGGCTGAGCTGTGCGCAATTCCGAAGAGATTTTCTTGCATCAATGGGCTGTTCTCCACAGCAATACACACTGAATTGCAGGATGCAGAAGGCGCAGCGGCTTTTACTGCTGACAGATCGCAAAATAACGGATATCGCGCTGGCCGTAGGATATCAGGATGCTTCCGGGTTCAATCGATGCTTTCGCGAGCATTTCGGCGTATCGCCGCGGCAGCTCAGGCAGAGGGGAAAAGAATGAAAATCGTTTACAATTTATTCAGAATTTACAGAAAATTGATAGATAGCGGAATCGCGGAAAAGTATACTTATGCGCAAGATTACAGTTCACTGCTGTATTCGACTAAATCATGAGGAGGAAACCAATTATGAAAAAACGCATCTTGGCAGTAGTGCTTGCCGCAGCGATGCTGGCTCTGCTTGCCACCGGCTGCTCTGCCAACGGAACGGCAGACAATTCCAAGGACGGCGCTGTGGCTATTGGCGGCTTGGCTCCGCTGACGGGTGATGTTTCGATTTACGGCATTGCAACCAATAACGGCGTTCAGATGGCGATTGATGAGATTAATGCCAACGGTGGAAATTACAAGTACGTCGCCTACGATGAAAAGGGCGACGCGACCGAGGCGATCAACGCCTACAACAAGCTGGTTTCCAATGACAAGGTTGTTGCGCTGATCGGTGACGTGACCTCCAAGCCCTGCCTGGCGGTCGCGCAGCAGGCACAGAAGGACAACATGCCGATGATCACCGCGACCGGCACGGCCGTGACCATCACCGAGGCTGGTGAGAACGTCTTCCGTGCATGCTTTACCGATCCTTACCAGGGCGAAGTCATGGCTTCTTACGCTTACAACAAGCTGGGAGCGAAGACTGCCGCGATCATCTACAACGTAGCGGATGATTACTCTCTGGGTCTTGCCGAGGCGTTTGAAAAGACCGCTACCGGGCTGGGCATGGAGATCGTCGCCAAGGAAGGTTACAACAAGGGTGACGTGGACTTCAAGGCGCAGCTGACCAACATCGCTTCCGCCAACCCCGATGTGCTGTTCATCCCCGTTTACTATGAGGATGTCGCGTTGATTGCCGTGCAGGCTTCCGAAGTCGGTGTGAAGGCGAAGCTGCTGGGTGGCGACGGCTGGGACGGCGTGCTGAAGAAGATTGACGCTTCCTCTGTTTCCTGCCTGGACGGCGCGCTGTACTGCAGCCACTATTCTTCTCAGAGCAGCGATGAGAGAGTGCAGACCTTCATCAAGAACTACACCGAAAAGTTCGGCGAAGCGCCCAACACCTTCGCTGCGCTGGGCTACGATGCGGCTTACATGATGACCAAAGCGATTGAAAACGCCGGTTCCACCGATTCTGCCGCGATCGTTGAAGCGATGAAGAATCTGGAATACGACGGCATCACCGGCCACATGGTCTTTGACGAGAACCGCAATCCCATCAAGTCCGCGGTCATCCTGGAGATCAACGGCGGTGCGGAGTCCTTCGTCGAGAATTACGAGAAATAAGCGGTTTTTGAGTTATTCGTGTTTGACAGATGAACGTATAAACACTATAATAACAGAAACGGGAGAGCGAAGAAATTCTCTCTCCCGTTTCTGTTATACACAGAGAAATGAACATGGTTCGACGGTTGAAATTTAGCATGGCAGGATGGTGTTAGAATGAAGTTTTTGTTCCAAATCATCAATGGGTTGCACATCGGGAGTATTTATGCTCTGGTTGCCTTGGGGTACAGCATGGTCTACGGCATCGTCAAGCTCATCAACTTTGCACATGGCGACATCATCATGGTGGGCGCTTATGCGGCGTATGTGTTGCTGGTGCTCTGCGGCCTGCCCGTTTGGGTCGCTGTGATCGGGTCGATCGTCTTTTGTGCGCTGGCGGGCGTGCTGATCGAGCGCATCGCGTACAGAAGACTACTGGTGAAGGAAGCGCCGCGCATTTCGCTGCTGATCACGGCCATCGGCGTGAGCATTTTCCTTCAGAACCTGTTCCAGCTGATCTTCACTTCCTCCGGCAAATCCTTCCCTTCCATTTTCAACTACGAACCGATTGTGATGGGCGAGAGGCAGGTCAGCATCGTCTCCCTTATCACCATTGTCACGACCGTGGTGCTGATGGTGCTGCTTCAGCTTCTGGTCAAAAAAACCCGTCTGGGCAAGGCGATGCGCGCCGTTTCGGAAGACGCCGGCGCGGCCAAGCTCATGGGCATCAACACCAATTCCACCGTTTCCTGGACCTTTGCTATCGGCTCTGGGCTGGCTGCGGTGGGCGCTGTGCTCTATTCCGCATCCTATCCGCTGATTGATCCTTACATGGGCTCCATGCTGGGCCTGAAAGCCTTTGTCGCCGCAGTGCTTGGCGGCATCGGTTCCATTCCTGGCGCGATGATCGGCGGCTTGATCATGGGCGTGGCGGAATCGCTGACGAAGGGATATATCTCTTCTACGCTGTCCGATGCGGTGGTGTTCGGCATCCTCATCATCGTGCTGCTGCTCAAGCCGAGCGGCATCATGGGTAAGAATGTGAAGGAGAAGGTGTAACGTATGAAAAAAGAAAATCGCGTGCTCCAATTCCTTACCTCGAAAAAGGCTCGTTCTTATCTGCTGATTGCGGTGCTGGTTGTCGCTTTGTACGTTGTGTTTAATCTCCTGATCGGCGCAGGGGTCATCAACCGCTATTATGAAGGCATTGTCCGCCTGATTTGCATCAATATTATCATGGCGGTCAGCTTGAACCTGGTTTGCGGTTTTATGGGCCAGCTGGCGCTGGGTCACGCGGGTTTCATGTCCGTCGGCGCTTATGCCGCTGCGTTGTTTACGATGAATTCCGGCCTGCCGGAGGCAGTGGCGCTGCCGCTTTCTTTGATCGTAGGCGGATTGTTTGCCGCAGTGATCGGCTTTATCATTGGCATTCCCGCGCTGCGCATGCGCGGCGACTATCTGGCTATCATCACGCTGGGCTTCGGCGAAATCATCCGCGTGGTGGCCAACGCCCTGCCGATTACCGGCGGCGCGATGGGACTGAGCGGAATTCCTGCCTACACCAATTTCACCAATGCCTATTGGGTGATGATCATTTCTGTCTTTGTCATCTATGCCTTTATCAAGTCCCGTCATGGCCGTGCGGTTCTCTCGATTCGCGAGGACGAGATCGCGGCGGAAGCTTCCGGCGTTCGCACTACCTATTATAAGATGATGGCGTTTGTACTGGCGGCCTTCTTTGCGGGAATCGCAGGCGGCCTGTACGCGCATCAGGTGGGCGTGCTGGCGCCTTCCAAGTTTGACTTCAACTATTCGGTCGAGTTCCTGGTCATGGTCGTGCTGGGCGGCATGGGCTCCATTACCGGTTCCATCATCGCTGCAACCGTTCTGACCATTCTTCCCGAAGCGCTGCGTGGTTTCTCCGATTATCGCATGCTGCTGTATTCTGTAGTGCTGATTGTGATGATGCTCTTCCGCCCGACGGGCTTGCTGGGAACCTATGAGTTCTCGCTGACCCGCATGCTTGGCTGGAAGCCTAAGCACCGCGAGGGCAAGAAGGGAGGAGACAAGGCATGACCCAGATTTTGAAAGTGGAAAACCTCGGCATTACCTTCGGCGGTCTGAAAGCAGTTCAGGGCGTTAATCTTTCGGTCAACCAGGGTGAGATCATCGGATTGATCGGCCCGAACGGCGCGGGCAAGACGACAGTGTTCAACATGCTCACCAATGTTTATCAGCCCACGACCGGCTCCATCGAGCTGGAAGGCCGCTCCATCGTCGGCAAAAAGACCTATGAGACGACCGGCATGGGCATTGCACGTACCTTCCAGAATATTCGTCTGTTTAAGGATATTTCGGTCATTGACAATGTCAAAATCGCCATGGATCAGTCGATCCATTACAATATGATGGAATCCATCCTGCGCCTTCCCAGATATTGGAAGGAAGAAGCAGAAGTGGATCAGCGGGCGCACGAGCTGCTCAAGGTGGTCGGATTGGATGATCTGGCGCAGAGCAAAGCGCGCAACCTGCCCTACGGTCAGCAGCGCAAGCTGGAGATTGCGCGTGCGCTGGCAACCAAGCCGAAGCTGCTGCTGCTGGATGAGCCTGCCGCGGGTATGAACCCGACCGAAACCCATGAGCTGATGACCACGATTCGCGATATTCGCAGCCGGTTTAATATTTCTGTCCTGCTCATCGAGCATGATATGGGATTTGTCATGGGGATCTGCGATCGGCTGTATGTGCTGGATTATGGTGTGATTATCGCAGAGGGTCTGCCGGAGGAAATCCGCACGAACCAGCGCGTCATCACCGCGTACCTGGGAGGAGAGTGAGCAGATGGGAAACATGCTGAAAGTGGAGGATCTCCACGTTTACTATGATGCGATCCATGCCATCAAAGGAATCTCCTTCGAGGTGGAAGAGGGCGAAATCGTCACCCTCATCGGTGCAAACGGCGCGGGAAAGACCACGACGCTGCACGCCATTTCCGGTTTGCTGAAGCCCCGCAGCGGCAAAATCAGCTTCCTCGGGCAGGATCTTCTGGCGACCAAGCCTTACCGTATCGTTCGGGACGGATTGGCGCAGGTGCCGGAGGGGCGGCGTGTGTTCTCGGAGCTCACCGTGCAGGAGAACCTTGAAATGGGTGGCTATATCCGAAGAGACAAGGCGGGCATTCAGGATGATTACGACATGGTTTTTGAGCGCTTGCCGCGACTGAAGGAGCGGCGCAAGCAGTTGGCCGGTACGCTCTCCGGAGGCGAACAGCAGATGCTGGCCATTGGCCGCGCACTGATGTCCCGTCCCAAGATGCTGCTGCTGGACGAGCCTTCCATGGGACTTTCTCCCATATTGGTTAAGGAGATTTTCTCCATCATTCAGGAGGTCAACGAATCCGGCATGACGATTCTGCTCGTCGAGCAGAACGCGAAGATGGCGCTCAATATCGCCAATCGCGCTTATGTGCTGGAAACCGGCAGCATCGTCATGAGCGGTGACGCCAACGTGTTGTCGAACGATCCCAAGGTCATCAAGGCCTATTTGGGCGGCTAAAAAACACATTTTATTATGGGCACAACGGATGCTTTCCGCTGTGCCTCATTGATGTAAAAGAGGTCATCATGATACTTGCAGCAGAACATATCTCCAAAGCTTACACGTTGAAAACCCTTCTGACCGACGCCACGCTCTATATCGAGGACGGGGATAAAATCGGCATTATCGGCATCAACGGAACGGGCAAGAGCACCTTGCTCAAAATCCTGGCTCGTCTGGAAGAGCCGGATGAGGGGACTGTCACCAAGGGCAGCAAGGTGCGCATCGGGTACCTTCCGCAGAATCCGGAATTCCGTCCCGGGGCAACTCTGCTGGAAGCGGTCTTTGACGGAGTCGGCGCAGATGTGCGTGAACTGAAAAGCTATGAGGCGCGCACGATCCTGACGCGTTTGGGCTTTGCGGATATGGAACAGAAGGTCGATCATCTTTCCGGCGGGCAGAAGAAAAAGGTCGCGCTGGCTGCGGCACTTGTCCGCCCCTGCGAACTGCTGATTCTGGACGAGCCGACCAACCACCTGGACAGCGAGATGGTTGCCTGGTTGGAAAAAACGCTGCAGTCCTTTTCCGGCGCGCTGGTCATGGTGACGCACGACCGCTATTTTTTGGAGCGCGTGACCAACAAGATTGTCGAACTGGATCAGGGAAAGCTCTATACCTATCCGGCGAATTACTCGAAATATTTGGAAATGAAGGCAGAACGCGAAGATATGGCGCTTGCCAGTGAGCGCAAGCGCCAAGCGATCCTGCGCGTAG
>OIWT01002877.1_pt1 | contig 16804 bp, 25 predicted proteins | sample 1587701 | NCBI WGS metagenome assembly OIWT01 (sample SAMEA3888904, study PRJEB22519) | human gut metagenome | biome: human gut; feature: human-associated habitat; material: faeces | place: Denmark | collected 2009
AAATGTGCTCGTAGACATCCTGAGAGGGGGCGGCCTCCGCAGAGAAAAGTCTCACTGCACAACGCGGACTCACTTGTCTCTGCACGAAACGCGCAAGACACTGGACACCTCTAAATCTAGCCTGCATTCTGGACGATATACCTCTTCTTTTGCGCGTTTCCTCTCTGGATACGTGGGGTCAAATTGTTGGGATGATGGGGGGTGGGCATTTGGGATTATCGAGTGGATACAACGAAACAGCATGCAGGAACGTACAACTACACTCTCTTTGCTCTGTCGGCCATGTCCTCGAGGACCTTAACGGACTACAGATGATCAGTCTGGCGTTCCCTCACTTCCTTCTTGAGGTTTCGGACGCAGTCCACGTTGGTGACGTAGGTGCGCATCTCCTACCCTGAAAGCAGCTCCCAACCGCGACCTGATCGGAGAAGCCCTTGAACAGGGCGAAGAGCTTCGCGCGCGCCGTGTAACTGCCGTCCCACTCCTGCTGGGGGAACACGTCCGAGAGCAGCGCCTTCATGAAGGTCACGGGGCTGCGACTCTCCTCCAGAATGCGGTTGATGTGGTACTGGTCCTCCCAGCACTACGCCTCACGCCGCCCGCCTGTGCCCACGTTGAAGTCCACCTTCTTCACCTCCTCCACGAACCGCGCGAACTGCTACGCCTCACGCCTCTCGCCCGTGCCCACTGCCTCGGTCATCTCGCTCACCGCCGAACAGACGGGCGTCACGTCGGGCGTCTGGGTGTCAGTCCCCGCACAGAGTCCCACGGGCTTTTGCCACAAGGCAGTGAGCGCAACGAAGTAGTTCTGCTTCTAGGCGTGAGAATACATACATGATGCGACATCTGGGGACATGGCGAGCAGAAGGGGAAGATACTCGTTGCGAATGGCGGGGAAGGGGCTCTCGGCGGTCACAGCAGGGAAGAAGAAGTCGAAGGAGGACAATTTGACCTGCAATTCGCTGCACTCTGCGTATACGCGCAAAAAGTCGTCGAAGGAATCAAAACTGCACAGGAGCATGATCTTCCAGGAGGGAAGTTTCGCCTCAGTGAACTCTTCACGGATCTTCTGCAAGACCCTCCCCAAATCCTACTCCTCAGCAACAGCAGGAATGAGCACATCGGAAGAGAGCAGATAGAAGGACCGGAAGAAGGGGGCATACGCCGGTTTATCGACAAGCCCTTTCTCCTCAATCGTCTCCCTCACTAGCTGAAGGAAACCATCCGGCAGGTTTGCTTTCTTCAGGTATTCGAGCGCCTTGCGCGTAATCTACCTCTCATGCAAAACAGCAGACAACTGCATTTGCTTGTTGCATTTCACCAGTGGCGCATGAACAAATCGGACACTTTGTTGACTTCTATTCCGTTACTGAGCCGTTTGGCACCCACTTCGTCTCCAATCCTTAGACATCTTCCACAGAATGTGTGACCGCACTCCAAGGTGATCCGGAGCTCTGTTTCCTTCATACACATACCTGATCCATTACTCCGTTTTCCAGGACCTACAACACATGTTTTGATTCACTTCCTTTCTGCAGCAAGGATTCGTGGGAGATGACGCACTGGCACCCATGGTAAAAGATGATGTGAGAGAAATAGGAAGGAGCCAGTCGATGCGAAGAGAATGGGATCAACGGGAAGAGGTTGCGTGAGGAACAAAGGCACCCAAAAGGAAAACCCAAAAACGATGAGCAGGGCGGGTCACTGGTCCATTCCCAGATTCTTGCCCACTTGGACGCTCTGCTCCAGGGGGACGTCGACCACCGCGCCCTGTCCCCCGTGGTTGAGGGCGTAGAGCTCGAGCAGCCGCCGCTTCGCCCGCACGCACATGCCATCCCGCAGCAGCGCGATGACGGCGGCCTTGGTCTCCTCGCAGTCCGCGCAGTCGATGATCAGCTCGTCGTGGATCTGCAGCACGATCTCGCAGCCCCAGCGCTCCAGCTCCTCCCACAGCCCGACCATCGCGCACTTCAGCAGGTCCGCCGCCGAGCCCTGGATCACGCTGTTCACCGCCTGCCGGTCCTGCCTCCCCGCCTCCCCACCCTCCTGCGGCGCCAGGTACCGCAGCCGCCCGGCCAGCGTCTCCACGGCGTGCTGCCGGTGCGCGCTGGTCACGGCCTCGCTCATGAGCCGCTGGATGCCGCTGTATTTCTACGGAGCAGCGGCGCGGCGCGGCCTACCCGCAGGATCTGCGTGCGCAGCTCGAGCGCGCTCTTGGGCGGGATGCCCAGCTTGGCGGCCATGCTCTCCACGCCCATGCCGTAGCACAGGCCCAGCGTGATCACCTTCGCCTCGTCGCGCTGCTGCGGCGTCACTGCCTCCACCGGCTCGTGCCGCAGCACCGCCGCGATCAGCGCGTACACGTCGCTCTGCCCCTCCTGCGCGAACACGCGCCGCAGCTCCGCATCGCCGCAGCACATCGCCAGCACGCGCATCTCGATCTGCCGGTAGTCCGCGCTGATCAGGCACCGACCCGCGCCGCACCGGATCGCCTCGCGCACGCGCACGCCGAAGTCCCCTAGTCGTTCGACGCTCTTCTACGCCTCACGGAGGGTTGGTGTCAGCACCTTGGGCAGCGACTGCAGGTTTGGGGCGGAGGTGGAGAGGCGGCCCGTGCCGGTGGCCGTCTGGTTCCACGTGGGGAACACGCACTGGCGCGGCGGCTGCGCGTAGGGCGCGGGCATCAGCTCCTTGGCCAGTCCGTCCATGTACGAGCTACGCCTCACGCCCGCCGCGCGCGCCCACTTGAGCAGCTTCGCCAGCCGCCGGTACTCGATCAGCAGCGCCGGCAGCGCGTGCGTCTTCGCCAGCGTCTACACCTCACGTGCCCTCTCCGCGCCTGCCTTCAGCACGCGCTCGGAGGAGCTGCGCTGCACGGGGGCCGCGTCGCCGCCGAGCTTGAGCTCGTCGAAGAGGACGGCACAGACCTGCTTGGGGCTGGAGAGCAGGAAGGCGTGGCCCGCCAGCGCGTGCGCCTGTTGCTCGATCTGCCGCAGCTGCGCCTCGATGGCCGGCTTGTTCTGCTGCAGCACCGCCGCGTCCACCGCCAGCCCCGTCGCGTCCATGCGCGCCAGCAGCGGCGCCAACCGCATCTCGACGTTGGCGTAGGCCGCCAGCTGCGACGGCCGCGCCAATGCCTCCAGCCGTTGCTACGTGTCAGGGCGGGGAGGACCGGTACGTGCGCGGCGAGCAGCGCCTGCAGGTGCGCGATCCAGGCGGCCTCGGGGTCCTTCTCCGTCCACACCGACGCCACGGGCGGGCACGTCAGGCCCAGCAGGCGGAACAGCGCGTCGAGACTGTCTGGCTTTGGCTCGGTGGGTGTGTCCGTTGGCGTGTTAGTTGGAGTATTTGGAGTGTTCGTATCAGGGTTGGCTGGCTTGCTGACGGGCTTGTGATTGGCGAGCAGCGCGCGGATGTTGTCGGTGGCGTCGGGGTCGAGGAGCCACTGGAGCAGCGCCAGGTCGCCCAGCGTGGAGGCGCACAGCGAGGGGGTGACGAAGCGCGCGTGGAGGTGGCGCTGCGCGTAGAGGTCCAGCAGCCGCAGCAGCCGCTGCAGGTGACACGTGACCCGCACCAGCCCCTCGCACTGCAAGAACACTCGGATGAACTCCAGCGCCTGTTGTGCCTGCTGCGCCTGCTGCGCCTGCTGCGCAGACCCCGCTGGCTCACTCGCCACCCCATCAGCACTCGCCGCCCCGGCCACGTCGGCGTCGCCGGCGAGGGGGACGAGGAAGCAGCAGTCGTCGAGGAGGAAGCAGAAGGCGATGGGGAGCACGTGGCCCGCCAGGTCCTCCTTCACCGGCAGCGGCGTCTACGCCTCACGCGCCCGCCCCGCACCCACGTCGTAGGAGGTGCGCGCGTCGTTCAGGAACAGGCAGAAGGCGCTGCGCGGCAGATCCGCACGCCACAGCGCCTCGAACGCGGTGCAGCCCGTCGGCCGCGGCGCGCAGAAGCGCTGCAGGAACTGCGTCTGGAAGGCCTGGAGCGCGGCGCCCTCCAGCACGCGGCTGCGGCGCACGAGCCCCTTGATGTGCACGTCGAAGCACCAGCGGTAGCGCACCGGCTCCTTCTTGCGGCGAGGCTTGGCGCGCGGCTTGGGGTCCTCGCCGCGGATCTCCTTCAGGAGCTTCTTCTTGTCGGGAGCCAGCTCCTTGCGGATGGACTTCTTCTCCTTCTTGCTCAGGCCCTTGCCCGTCACCGTCACGCCGCCCTCCAGGAAGTGGCACTGCCGCTCATACGACGACTCCCTCTCCGGCTCTGCCAGCTCTGTTGATTTCATTGACTCCACCGGCTCCACTGGCTCTGCCAGCTTCTTCCAAAAGGGACTCGTGCGAGCACTACGCATCACCCACGCACAGTGGAGCCACTTCTCTGGACGCTGTGATTTGACCAATTTGGAGGGAGACTCGGAAGCGCGTATCGTCACAGATTCGGACTAGGCATAAGAAGAGCAGGGTAATCCGACCGGCTTTCGCGCCATACTCGTCTTCTTCCCCAAGAGCTTGGAAATCGTCGATACGCTCGAAGACTGCGGCGTCGACAGGTCTACTGATAACAGGCCACCGAGCCGTACTTTGCTGATCACTGTGGAGGAACTGATCCCATATACTCTTCTCCAGCGCCTCCTTGCTGCTATCCACTTTGAGTCGACTCTGCTCGCGGTGGACTGACGCCGCGTTCGCCCTTTTCAGTCCCGCTATGAATTCCCTCGCGGATGTCTCCAGATTCTTGTTTATCAACCGCTCTACTTTGTACGAACCACAGAAATGCTTACGACCGCTATTGGAGTGTGCAGGCTGATTTCGCGGGGGCTGAAACAAAGAAGGGTTCGGTCCGTTTGACAGTCGGCTCTCCGTCGATTGGGTGCTGCCCCTCGCTCTATTTGCGCTTGAATACCATTGCGACCAATCGTTTCCTGTATCACCATTCATCGAAGCGAAAAGAGTTCTCCTCACGACAACACACTCTCCGATGATAAAAGGGGTACAAAAGAAAGCGGAAGAATGATAGCGGGAAACATGGATCCGGCTCATTTCAGCACCGCAGCAAACCACTGCTTAATCACTAACGCATGGCTGTGATGGAGCACGGAATCGGCTCCATCCCGCTCATACTCTGTCAGTTGAATAGGCATGGCTTCTACACTCATTTCTGCACGAGCACGACTCATAGCCGTTTTGGGTGATGAAGAGGAGAGACGGATTACGAAACCGCGGGAATTCTCGCTTTTCGAGCAGTGAGTCAATCTTAGGCGTAATGATTGCTCTATTGGTGAAACGATGCGTGTGCTCCTGAAGTATAGCTTGTGGGAATCCTGCCTCTGGTTGTGTTGTCGTCCATTACAACCATCCAACCGATGCGTGTGGACAAGCCGTTTTACTACACACAGAGCTTTTCGATGCTTGCTAGCAAATCCGTTTCTGGAGAATCGTGCGTATGCGTCGTTTTCCTTATCGGTAGGGAGTCAGAAAGCGGAGATTCATTTATCGCTGTGTCTCTGACTTTGGACAAGGTGGTCAACACGGAGGACGCGTTCGCTTCGGCAGAGGTATTCTCTTCGCTCCATGTGATATCGCAGCTGTTGATCGTGCCGGAGGGCATGTACAACCAGATCGGCTACTACGACGGGGACGACCATATCGTGTGCTGCGACGAGAAGGCAATTCGGGATGGGAAGTGCTCGACGCCGGGCACGCTGATCCTCCACCGCGTGAAGGACGAGCGCTTCTCCTACAGAAACGTCTCCTTCACGTGGCGTCAGCGGCGCAGTCTAATGGCTAGTGGGAAGAAGATGCTGCTGAACTCCCGCTACAACGTGAAGCGAGACGGCCAGTACTACGTGGTCGTCGCCTTCTGCAACCCCGCGACCAAGAACGCGGTGCTGGCCGGCCAGACGGCGGCGCTGAACCCCCACGGGCACCTGCCCGCGGGCGTATTCGGGCTGCTGGACTTGATGCGCGCGCTGACGGCGGTGTACACGGTGCTGATGCTGGTGTGGACGGCGAAGTGCTGCCAATACCGCCGCGAGCTGATGAGCATCCACGTGCTGATCTCCGCCGCGCTCCTGCTCCTCGCGCTCGACGCCCTCGCCCACTGGGCCGCGCTCGCCGCCTACAACGCCGAGGGCGCCGCTGCGCGCGTGGGCACGGCGCTGACGGTGCTGCTGGACGCACTGACGAGCGCGCTGCTGCGCTGCCTGGTGCTGGTCATTGCCGTCGGGTGCGTGCCGCCGCGCCGCCTCACGCGTAGCCTCGGCATGTCGCGCGCCACCATGGGCCCGCTCTTCTGCCGCGTGGTGCTGCTCACCGTGCTCTGCTTCGCCGTGACGCTCTGGCACGGCGCGTTCCCGTTCCTGTTCCCCGGGTCGGCGTCGGTGTGGAGCCAGCTACCGTCGACGGCGGTGGACACGCTGGTGTACTATCTCTTCCTCTCCTGGCTCGGCGACACCATGGACGAGCTCGAGCGCCGCAGCCAGACCTCCAAGCTCGGCGTCTTCCGCACGCTGCGCAACGCCTCCTTCGTCGCCATCGCAGCGCTCGTGGCCTACAGCGCCGCCTACGGCTACCTCGCCGCGCACGACATGCTGCGCGCGCTGTGGAAGGTCGAGTGGCTGCTGAACGAGGGCGCTGACAGCGTTTTTTGCCTGTTCGTCGTGATGCTGATCATGGTGGGTGTCGGGACGCGGGGTGAGCGGTAGTGCTTGTGGATGCCCAACGACCGCTCCGTGGCGTACGCCTCCCACCTGCAGGTGGCGACGGACGAGCGCCACGACGCGGAGGAGTACGCCATGCCCGAGGTGGAGCTGCAGTCCAAGGCGGGCGGCAAGGTGGAGGTGGCGTCGATTGACGAGTCGCGGTCGCTGAAGCCCATGTCAATGTGGCGTGTTTGTTCACAAACAGGGGAAAACGCAAAGGCTAGTGGTGGATGCCCTCGGCATAAGAGAAGTTTTCAAAAGCGGTCTGGTCGGTCAGCACGGCGTTCACGGGCGTGGGGGTCACGGTGGGCACGATGCTCACGAACTCGTCGTCGATGTGCTCCGTGGACTCCGCGCTCTTCACGGAGGGCTTGTACGGCGGCTCCACCTCTTTCCGGTACAGCGCGTCCCAGTTGATGTCCTTGAACCACGGGTGCTTCTGCACCTCCTCGAACCCGTTGTAGCCCAGCCGCTTCTTCGGGTCGCGCTCCAGCAGCCGCGAGCAGATGTCGAACGCCTCGGCCGACATGTACGGCGACTTCTGCAGCGGCGCCGTCAGGATCTTATGGTACCTACGCCTGAGCGCCCACCGCCGCGCGCACATCATCTTGCGGTTGTTGTCGTAGAACGGCGGTAGCCCCGAAATCATCTCGTAGATCAGCGTGCCCAGCGACCACCAGTCCACCGACTTGCCGTACGGCTACGCCTCACGCCCGCGCCCCGCGCCCACCTGCTTCCGCAGCACCTCCGGCGCCAGGTACTCGGGCGTGCCGCACAGCGACTTCACCGTGTCGCCCTCCACGTCCTCCTTCGACAGCCCGAAGTCCGTGATGCGGATGTGGCCCTCGGGGTCCAGCAGCAGGTTCTCCGGCTTCAGGTCCCTGCGCCTCACGCACCGCCGTTTTTAATACCGATACACGATGTTGTTCTTGTGCAGGTGCGCCAGGCCCAGCGCGATCTCCGCCGCGTAGAAGCACGCCCTCTTCTACGCGTTACCAACGCAGACGACCGCCACCTCTGAAAAACGGCCCATGGACAGGTAATGGTAGAGCTCGCCGCCGTTGAAGAAGTCCATCACCAGGTACAGCTTCGTCTGCGACTGGAAGGCGTAACGCAGACTGGTCTGTCATTCTCCGCCACGAGCGCTTACCACACCAAAAACGGATGGGAAATGCCCTCCATGATTCTCCTCTCTGCCAGCGTGTGCTCATATTGGCGCCGCCTAGGCGTTACGGACAGAACACAGTGCCACTCCATGATTTGGGATTTGTTCATCACCTTCATCGCGTATATATTGCCCGTCTCCTTCATGCGCACCTATTCCGTGATTCCCTCCGGGAAATCGCACTTCAAACACCTTTCCGAAAGAACCCTTTCCGATCGTTTTCAGCAGCTCAAAATCGTTTACCGTCAACTTCGGATTCTCTTTCAGCGGCTGGGGAGCTGAAATGACCTCCTCCACCGGTTCCTCTGTTTTCTCCTCAATGACTGGCTACGATGATAATAGTCGCTCCGGAGTCCCCACTTTCGAAGATGAACAACCCATCCAAAAAAGAACATGGCGTCATACTAAAATCGGCCCGGCTTTTGTCAGGCGCGATCTGTATTCCCTCTTCTCCTTTTCCTATTTCCACCAAACGCACGAGTGATGTTGATTTAGGAGGGTAATCGAGACACTCGCAGTTGACAACAAACACAATTCACACTCTCGACGATTTCTACCAGCTCTTTGCCAGCACAAGCTCGTTTACACGGGAAATCTAGGATTGATCCACATCCACGACGATTCACCACAGAAGTGTATTCGCCCACGAGAGCGCATACCTCCTCGTGGAGAGACCGCACACGGAGAGTCGCCGCCTCTATCCGCTTCTCCAACTTGTCAATCACCTGCCGGACGGTATACGCATCTATTTGTCACAAGACCACTGCACAGAAACCAAAGGACTGACCCCGGAGGATGGAATCGATGGAGAGGGCATCTTGCAACGCATCGTGCGTTCGCTTCAAGTCGCTTTCCATCTGGAGTATATAGGAGCGCATCTCTCTGACGGTGGACCCGGTTTCTGTTTGGATGCCATTTGATTCCAGACTGATGTACTGCGAAACTCTGTCATCTACCGGTGATTTCCGACGTCATTCACAACATGTGGCTATGTAATCGGCGTATCCCGGAATGGACTGCAACTGCGCCATGTCCTTCTTCATATCCTTCATTCCTTGCACCAACTTGTCGATCTCGTCCGCCTTCACGCCAATCTGCTTCTCCATGGTCGCCAGTCTCTGCTTCTTACGGATTAAGCAGCCCGCTCAAATGCGTACAAGTAATCGAATCTCTTCCACTACGCCTTGCTCCATTTGCGGTGAGAGGGGGCGAGAAATGTGCGAACAAACAAAATAACTCGAAAAACTGGAACTAAGATAGGGACGACTCCTTCTCCTTTTTCTTGCTCGCAAAATAGGCTTCGGCGGCCTTCTTCTTCTTCAACCCCTCCACGTGGCGCTTATGAACGCGCCCTCGCAGATGATCGTGCCACTGCTCCTCTCCCATGATCACCTTCTTGCACACATCGCACACAAACTTCTTGTTCCGCCTACAGGTCACTCGCCCTCCGCACTGCAACGACTCCGACTGCTGCTCCCAGAAGGCGTGGTTCACCTTCACCGCGGGGAGCGTGCCCGCCATCAGGTGCTCCACCACGTTCACCGCGGGGTTCAGCACGACGTCGTCCCAGCGGTCCAGCTGGCTGGTGTCCAGCTGGATCAGGTGCTGCACGCGCGCCAGCAGCCGGTTGCGGATCCACGTGATCTGCCTACGCTCAACGCCCCTTCCCTCCCCCACCGCTTGGCGTACTGCTGCGTGTCCACCTTCACCCGCGCCACCATCTCCTGCACCTCCGCGCTCTCGGCGTCCACGGCCGTGCGGTGGTTGTAGCGGCCCGCCGCGTCCAGGTACAGCGGCATGAACTCCTTCAGCCCGATCGCCTGCCACACGCCGCGCCCGATGTCGCTGCCCTCGATGTTGCGCTGCACGAACGCCGTGTTCTCCGCCAGCAGCCCCGCGGCCAGCATGCCGTCCACGCGCTTGTCCAGGCGCGCCGCCAGCACCTCCGGCTGGCACGAGAGCCAGATCACCACGTTGTCCAGCCGCTCCTCCTTGCTCTGCCGCGCGTTGTGCTCCTGGCGGAGCTGCGAGGGAGCCACGCCCGTCTGGTTGTACAGGCGGAGGTCGGATAGGATGCGCTTGCGCTGATGGGGGTGCTGCTGCGGCTCCGGGTCTACCCGCTGCAGCATGGCGTACAGCTCCTCCGTGGACTTTGCGTCCAAGTCATCTGTGGGTATTTCGGGACTTCGCTCTCCCTCATCCAGCAAAGAGTCCCATATCAGCGATTGGATGTAGTAGTGAGTGCCACCAACGACGATCGGGAGTTTTCCTTGCTCGTTTAAGTCCGCGATGTGGCGTAAAGGACTGCCAACAGAAACAAGATGGATATTATCTGTGACGCGCGTTTGTGAAAGTCGTGAACCGTTACCTCCGTCCTCGGGTCCACTTCATCGAGGAGATGATGGGGAACGCCGTCTCGCTCTTGCACCGTTGCCTACACTTACATGAACAGATGCTAAGTCACTTTTGCTGTCGCAATGTTCAAGCCGTGGTACATCTGCATCGCGTCGGCATTGATGATTTCCCCGTTGAACCGATGTGCCAGTTGAATGGAAAGCATTGTCTTTCCGACTCCTTTTCATGAAACAGAGAGATCATACGTTACCCGTGGTTCCAACAATAAACACAGCTCGATTCTTCTTCATCAGGTGATTTACTGTTGAAAACCGGCGTAGGAATGCGGCGTACATGAAACACTGGGAGGGAGGGGTCCCCCCTATTCGATTGAACTCGTGCATCGAATACTGGGTGGTCCCTCTCTTCTCAAAAACAAGGGTGTTTGGCGTTGCAACGACTTTTTTCATGTAGCAACCAACTCAGTGGATGGATACGTAATAGATAACAGTCGGATACGAGTGGTTGCGGACAAACACAACGAAAAGGGAAAATTACAGAATAAGGTTCTGTTGAATGCAAGGCTTAACCCGGTCAGTGCGTTAGATACAGCGCTGTCTCTTGTTGTCGTCATTATTACTGTTGATGTAAGACAACAACTTATCCTTTTCAGAATCACACATATCGTCTGCTCTGGACAACTTTGGAGGAGTGACTGGATTCTCCTTGAAAAACTCCTTCAGTATTACAGAATACCCTTCTTCCTCAATTCTATCGATAGAATCCTTCACAAAGGGATGCTACTCATCATTCCCTCCAACCACAACAAACTTCCATCAACTCACGCACACTCCCTCTCTTCTCCACATCTCGACTCAGACATCGCTCCACGAACTCCACAAAGGCAGACGACCACAATTCCTTCCTCTGAAGGGAGGGAGGGTCTTTGTTCAACACGCTCTTTATCACACCCAGAATCCTCACTCCCTCGAACGGATTCCTCCCCTCTGCCATCTCGATCAGCGAAATGCCCAGCGACCACACGTCACTCTTCAGACACGTCTTCCCCTCAAACACTTCAGGCGCCATGTAGCGTGTCGTTCCAAACACGGCCTCTCTCTCCGACTGCGTGCGGTCCAACTGAGCAGCCAGTTCGTAGTCACCCACCTTCACCACACCCTCTTTGTACAGAAACATACAGTCTGGCTTGATGTCCTACGTCTCACTCTCCCGCACATCCCATACACGATGAACGGTGAACTGGTCGTGAAGACACCTCAGTCCCAACAATACACAACTCGCCATTTCACGAATCACTTCTTCATCCATCTTGATCCCCGAACACAGAATGGACGCAACTGAACCCATGCTACTGCTTTCTGTCACCACCTTCGTGTCAGTTAATCGTAAGGAGCGTACCCACAACCTCTTCTCATTGGTCGTCATCATATCGTACTTGGTGATGAAGTTGGAGTGGATCGAACTGCTGATCGTTCGATCATTGGTGAGAAACATGGGATCGGCATAGGATGGAATCCTTTTGATGGCCACATAGTCCCGTTTATCTTTATCCATTGCATAATAGACATCGTAGAAGGAACTACGCATTATTCACCGCTTTTCACATAGGCCTTGTTTTCGTTTCAGCTAATAGCTTGTAACGATTCGAATTATCCATTCAGTATTCGTATTGCGTTGCAATTAGTGATTGAAAACGTCTTTACCTAGAAATATAACAGAAAAACAATAGGGACATTTGCGCATTTATGGTACGGAATACTGTCCGTCTCGTTGAACTCTTGTTTTCAGTGGTTTTCCTTCAATTACGATTCCATAGATCATCAGCTACCTATTGCCAACAGCGCTTTTATGATTATGCCAACCACATCGAATTGCTGCTCTTGCTCCTTCATTATCATCCTGATCAACTCCTGTTGCCAATTCACACACCCTCTTTCACATCCCTCGCACACAATTCTGTTGTCGATTACACACAAATTCACAGTTGTGGCAATCCAGTATTCCCATGACGCGATACGACTGTGTAAATCGGACAATACTACACGATTTCCTCCGTTTCTGCGATGCGACGCGAGGACGTGTTACACAGCCATCTCTTCTACCTGCCATGGTTTACTATTCAATTCCTGTTGAACCAAATGTTCCTTCTCTTCTTCCCGTTCATTCTAGGTCATTCCAAAGCAGGATGGGAGAGCGATGGAATATTCGATTACTATATCATGCGAAGGAAGAACATTCACTACAGCGAACTCGTTTGTGTGCTCATCACGTGCCCTGTTTGCATTCTGCGTGAATGTGATGCCGTTTTATTTTGTTAACGTGTAGCATCTTCGCTCTGCTGGAATTCACATCTCTCCCTATTCATACAGCATGTTGATCGATAAGGTCCAACCGATCCTCTCGGACGAGCCTATGAGCACTGCTGCATCCAATATCAACGTGGAGCTTGTCAAGAGACAGTCGCCTCTGTTCCCCAATCGTCTCCCTTTCCGTCGAGTCGTATCAACCGACGGCAAGTGCGCCTCCTTTTACTTCGACATGCCGGAGTGTGAGGAGCAGCTGCGCAGTCTGCTGGAGATCGAGGACCATTCTGCTACGGAGACGCTCCAGCTGTTCCTGAGCGAAGCCGCCTACGCTCGCATCGGCGCTCTCCTGCACTGCTTCGACGGCATCCCCCTTCCCCGCCTGGAGCGACTGCTGATTCTCTGTAAGGCTGGCTGTGTGCCGTGACGCGCAGTTCCCGTGCGCCTCTCCAAGTCCTTCGTGCGAGACAGCCTGCGGTCCTGGCGCGCGCCGTCGCTTCGCTGCGTGGGCGTGTACAGTGCCTCTCGCCCTCCTCCTTCACTTCTAGCAACGCCGCTGAACCTCAAGTTCGACGCCGACTGGAATGCCGCCGACCACAAGAAGCTGCTGACGGCGCACGCGACCGCCCCGTTGCCCGAGGAGACACTGTCGGGCCCTGCGCCGCTGCGAGACGTGTCGGAACGGCTGGCGCAGGAGGAGTGCGTGCTGCGCACAGCGGTGGGCGAGGTGCGCGTGGAGGTGAATCGGTACAGCGCGTGGCTGGACGGCGCGGAGTTCGTCCTGGCGCAGTACCGGCTGGCGAGCAGGCCGACGGTCGAGGAAAAGGGCAACCTATCGTTCGTGCTGGGCGGCGAGGTGTTCCGCGTGACCTGCCCGCTGTTCTACAAGCTGCCGCACGCGCAGGAGTGCGTGGCGGAGGCGCTGCACCGACGCGGTCTGGGCGTGCGCGCCGAGCAGGTGGTGGTGACGGTGGGCGACCACACGATGGAGGCGGAGGAGTCGCTGCAACAGCTGGACGTGGGAGCTGGGAGCGTGCTGAAGGTGGCGCTGAAGGGTGCGACGCTGGTGCGCGGCACGGAGCGGGCGTGCGAGGTGGTGCTGCGCAACACGGAGGACGTGCGCGCGTTCTTGGCACAGGTGCAGGCCTCCCGCCTGTACAGCGCGCAGCAGCTGACGGTGCGCATCGGCGACGCGGAGGGCTGCGAGAGCTACACGCCGCTGGCGACGGTGCTGGCGCTGCTGGGGGACATGGCGCTGCCGCGGCTGGAGACGCTGACGGTGGTGCTGGGTGTGCTGGGCGTGGAGGAGGACTGGGCGAGCTGTTTCGCGACAGCGTGCTTCCCCGCGCTGAAGGAGCTGCGCGTGTACCAGCACGAGGCGGTGAAGAAGGAACAGGCGGAGGAGGTGGTGAAGAAGGAAAAGACGAAGAAGAGAAAGGTGGAGGAGGTGAAGAAGGAAAAGGTGGAGGAGGTGGTGAAGAAGGAGGAGTTGAAGAAGGTTACAGAGGTCGTGAGGATGGAGGAAGTGGTGAAGAAGGAAGCAGCGGGCGTTAACGAGGCTGTGGTGAACCCCATATCCACTGACGTGGCGAGAGAAGCAAGCGTGGAGGATGACGTGTCGCCCGTGATGAGCGACGCGGAGAGCGTGCTGACGGAGGAGAAGGATGCGGAGATGGGAAAGAAGGACAGAGTGTTGGTGGAAGTGATCCAACCGGAGAATGTGGTGGAAGAGGTGAAGCCAGTGATGGTAGAGCCAGCAAAGACAACGCCAGTGAAGGAAGAACCAGTGAAGGAAGAGCCTATGAAAGCCCAGCCAGTAAAGGAAGAGCCTATGAAAGCCCAGCCAGTAAAGGAAGAGCCTATGAAAGCCCAGCCAGTGAAGGAAGAGCCTATGAAGGAAAGGCCAGAGAAGGAAGCACAACCAGAGAAGGTGCAGTCAGCAGAGGCCGAGGCGCGGAAGGCATTCAGCCAGACGATCAACGGCGTGGCGTTCTCCTTCGCGGTGAGCAGACCCGACAAGAGCCAGTGCGTGGTGACGATCGAGGCGCGCGCGGGCGAGTACGCGGTGTTCTTCGAGCCGGGCGCCGACGACCTGCAGTTCACGATCGAGCACAAGCAGAAGCAGTACAAGACCAGCGTGCCGCGCGACGCGACGCTGAAGGAGCTGGCGCGGAGAGCCGTGAAGGTGTGCACGACGTCCAGAAGTGAGGCGTAGGTGATCGTGCGGCACGGCGTGGCGCTGGAGCCGTCGAGCATCCAGTTCCGGCGCAACAAGGAGACGACGAAGAGCACGGAGCCGGTGACGCAGATCCTGCCGACCGACGCGCTGACGGTCACTGAGAGCAAGAAGCTGCCCGCGCTGCCCGGCGCCGACTTCAGGTTCGCGTTCCCGTCGCAGAAGAAGGACGCGCGGCTGAAGGACCTGAGCACGCCGCTGGCGCTGGTGTGTCCGGCGCTGACGCTGGTGGTGAGGGGCGACGTGAAGTACGACTGGCTGAGCGTGCTGACGGAGAACGCGCACCCCTTCGCGTCGTCACTGGCGCTGGAGCGTGGGGCTGAGCGGTGGGTGTGAGCCGTAGTGACGGAGACGCTGCCCAGCGGCGCGCTGGCGCGACTGCTGCAGTACAACTACTTCCCCGTGCTGCGGCGCATCACGCTGAGCTGTGGGTGTGGCGGAGCGGTGTGAGGCGCAGACAGAGACAACCCCGCGCTGGCCGAGGCCATGTTCGACCAGGCGGAGACCCTGCTCACGCCCGTCGTCGAGCCTGCCCCCTCTCCTGCGCAGCCCGTGTCGCCGGTGCAGTCCGTTCCGTCCGTTCCGTCCGTTCCGTCTGTTCCGTCTGTTCCGTCTGTTCCGTCTGTTCCGTCTGTTCCGTCTGTTCCGTCGCCGGTACAGTCCGCTCTGCCGGAGCAGCTGGAACCAGCCATTCCTCCGATGGCACCCGTGCCGCCTGCGCCGCCTGCGCTGCCCGCTTCCCTGGCGCAGCCGACGGCGCTGCAGGCGGAGAAGGCGACGGTGTACCGCGAGGACGAGGCGGACAAGCGCGTGCAGGTGCAGATCAACGGCGTGCGGTACAGGATCCGCGCGCGGAGGAACCTGGCGACGTGGAACGTGGTACTGCACATCGAGGCGAAGGAGGGCGAGGTGCAGTCGTTCATGTACGCCAGCGAGGCCGACGTGCTGTTCGACGTGGAGTACCGCGGGCACGTGTTCAAGACGCCCGTGAACCCGCGCGGCACTATGAAGGACCTGAAGGTGAACGCGGTGACCGTCGGACTGCCCGGGGCGGGTGACGCGTAGATGCTGGCGCGCCACGGCGTACCGGTGATTGCGGACAGCCTGGTGTTCGAGCACGACCTGCGCGTGGTGAAGAACACGGACCCCATCACCTCCACAGCGGACCCTACGCTGCCGCTGGAGGTGAGCGAGCGCAGCACGATGGAGCTGAGTCCGTCCGGCGAGAAGAGGCTGGAGCTGTCGGCGGGCACGCGCGGCGGGGACCTGAGCAAGCTGAAGACGCCGGACTTCGTGCAGTGCTCGCAGCTGGTGGTGACGATCCCGTACGAGGGTGTGGACTGGCTGGAGAGTCTGCTGGGCGTGTGCTTCCCCTTCCTGCTGTGTCTGCAGCTGAACCGTGCTTATGGGTGAGCGGCGTGAGGCGTAGTGAGGAGGCGCTTGCCGGTGCAGACCATCTGCCAGCTGTTCTCGTTCGACAACTTCCCCGCGCTGGAGAGAGTGGTGCTGCACTGTGGGCGTGCGGGCGTGGCGTGAGGCGTAGTCGAGGGCGCGGCGGCGGAGGTGAACGGCATGATGGACGCCATTGACGAGTTTAACGGGGTGATGGGAGATGAGACGGAAGAGGGGGAGGAGATGGAAGACGAGAGTCAGGAGGAGGAAGTGAAGCCTGAAGAGGAGAACACACTGAGTGAAGAGAAGCCTGTTGAGAACACTGGTAGCATTGGAGTGAAGAAGGAGCCCGAAGAGAAGACTATTGAAGAGATGATTGAAGAAGAGACTGAAGAGAAGAAGGAGAACAGTGAGAAGAAGGAGTCTGAGACTCCCATCCATGATCTGGACAAAACAAATGAGAACTCGGAGTCCTCCAGAGACGTTTCCGACGAGGCGCTCTCCATCAACGGCCAGATCTTCGTCCTCTCGCTGCACGCCACGTCCGCGCCCAACGGCCTTCGCCTCACCGTCCAGACGCGCATCGGCCACCCCGAGACCTTCCTCCCGGCGCAGGACGGCGACGCGGCCTTCTCGGTGCTGTTTAAAGGGAAGGCCTA
>OIWT01002881.1_pt1 | contig 16787 bp, 17 predicted proteins | sample 1587701 | NCBI WGS metagenome assembly OIWT01 (sample SAMEA3888904, study PRJEB22519) | human gut metagenome | biome: human gut; feature: human-associated habitat; material: faeces | place: Denmark | collected 2009
GGCCTCCCACGACCGCTACCCGCACGAGCCCGCGCCGGGCGAGCCGCGCCGCGACAGCCGGCACTCCTCCGTCGACCTGAGCAGCAAGCGCAGCGACAGCCGCTCGCTCGGCCGGCGCGACCAGCGCAGTGACAGCCGCTCGTCCAGCCGCCGCTCGCACCGCCAGCGCCACAGCAGCCGGTCGGTCAGCGACTCTAAGTCGCGGTCGTACAGCCCCTCCTACAGCCGGTCGTACAGCCGGTCCAAGTCGCGGTCGCGGAGCCGGTCGTACAGCCGGAGCAGCTCGCGGTATGGGCGCGACACGGTGGGTATGCGCGCGGGACGTGATGCGTAGTCGAGAGACCGGCCGTACAACCGGTCGTACAGCCGCCATGAGAGCCGCTTCCGCAACAACTACAAGCCGTACAGCGACCACCACAGCAAGTTATATAGCCGCGACGACAGTCGGGGCAGATACCGTGATTACCACAGTCATGAATACTGGCGTGTTTGTTCAACAAAGAGGTGAGGGGTCGAACCGCTTCAGCCGCTCCAGGAACTCTTCTTCGCTCCGCACTCGCTTCTCCACGATGCTCGCTACGCTCGCGCGGAACGACGCGAACACCTCCTCGCTGCCCTCGTTGGCGGAGAAGTCCTGCAGCAGGCGCAGCTCGTACTGCAGCGACTGGATGCACTGGTAGATCATCACCTTCTCCGCCGTCACGCACTCCGCCAGCGACGCGAACGGCCCTGTCGAGAATGGCGGTTGGCTGAGCTGGCTTGGCTGGCTTGGCTGACTCAGACCTGTAGCGGAGGCTTCTGTGTTGACGCTCCCGCCGAGACCCGTGCGCGCAGAGAAGTGCGAGGAGGGTGTGGAGGCGACGGAGACGGCGGGCTTGGGCTGGCGCGTCCACGTGGAGGGCTGCGGACTCACCGCAGGAACGGGTCGGTTGAGGAGAGGAGGCTTGGAAGTGGCGGGAGATTGTGGATTCACCGCGGGAATGGAGCGTGCGGAGAGGGGAGGTTTGGAAGTGGCGGGAGATTGTGGATTCACCACGGGAACGGGTCGATTGAGGAGGGGAGATTTCGACGCAGTGGGGGACTGTGTTCTCACCGCGGGAATGGACCGGGAGGCGAGCATGGGTTTGGAGGCGGCGGGCGATTGGGGTCTGACGGCGGGAACGGAGCGAGCGGAGGCCACGGGCTTGGAGAGACGGGGAGTGGGCGAGAGAGGCTGCCTGGGCAGGTACTGTGAGGTGGTGAGCGAGTTCTAGACGTGAGGGAGGGTGCGGAGACGCACGTAGGGCGAGGCAAGCTTCTCCTGCATGCGTGGAGGAAGAGAGGCGAGGACTCTGCGGGTAAGGAGGAGGAGGAGACGGACTCGCCGGCGATGGAGGAGTAGGTGGCCTGGCAGACGGTGTAGGTGTCGCGCGAGATGGCGCGCACCTCGCTGGAGTAGCACTCGATGCCTTTCTAGAATGGAGGCGAGAGAGAAGGGGTACGGCAAGGCCGGTGATGATGTCCTTGCTCGAGGCGAGCACGACCGTGGAGGGCCAGTTCGAGAGGATCAGACGGAGACACATCGCTGCGCAAACGGCGACGTTGTTGCTAGGCGTCAGGAAGGACGGAATCCTTTGCCATCGGGAGGTGATGCTGCTGACAATGGTCGGGATGCAGCTCTTGAGCACGGTGTTTTCCACCATCACCTCGCAAGCCTCTCGCGATTTGCCGCTGATCACCTATTCCGTCAGCCGGTCCGTGCAGTAGAAACAGCATTGCCGGCGGATATCCGCTCGAAGCACTTTGGAAACAGCCAGAGAGCCACGGGCTCGAATAGCCTCCTGAGGTTTCTGGACAAAACGCATATGGTATTTGCGGTGTTCACAACAATGGCACTCCTTCCGTCTTTTATCTGACGCTCAACTCTCGTCTTTAACTCATACCCGCAGAGTGAGCGCAGCCCGCAGGTTCATGATGTCTTGGCTGCCCAATGTGAAATTGTTTGGATCTACACTCAAATCCTAGGGGTGATTCGCTCAAGAAACAGACCACAGCTAGCATTCTCAAATTTTCCTCTATATCAGCTATGGAGCTGCTGTCACTAACGAGTACGGCTATTATCCGCTTGATCTGCTGCGATGGGATCATACAGAGCACTCTTTCACCAAATGAACGGGATACGCAGAAGAAGAGAGATTTGGTGGTGAGAAGACACTGGAAAGATAAAACATGAGGAACACAGAAAAGCAGCCCTCTTTCTGGAGTGGTCGAACAAACAAGCGATTTGTTCTTCTTTTCCTCCTCCGTTTCTTCTTCCTCCTCGTTGAACTCAAGATACTCGTGGCTCAGCTTCTTGATGACTGCGTCGAGATACACACCCTGAATGGGGAAAAACCACCTCCAGCATGGCGGCTCGCCCATGCAGCTAATCAGGCAGTCATAGAAATCGTTCTAGTCTTAACTGCCCATCCATCCCAAACCTCGAGCGTTTTCACGTTGTACTCCTTCAGATACTCCACGTACGTCATGTCGTAGCGGATGGCGTTGATCTGGTCAATGAACAGGAAGATGGTGAAGATGGCGAACAGAAGCGAAAGCAGCACCTCGATGCACAGAAAGAGTAAAGGGACGAGCTCGTCATCGAACAGGGGGAGACGGAGACGCGTGAGCAACCAATTCGGCAAAACGCGGTTGAAGGGATACAGATCCTTCGTATACTCGAATGTGGTGTATCTCTATTGCTAACACGCATGCCATGATTATACGGGGAAATAGGAACGGAGCATGTAAATCCGACTGAACCCGAGAATGCACGCAAACACTTCGCCCATATGGACGTACAACAGATACAGAATGAAATACTTCTGATTGCGGGCTCCAACGCAGTTGTTGATCCATCTACAGTGCACGAAGAAGGATTCAGCTTACTGGCAGTGATGATCCATTTTCAAGATGCATACGTTGCACTTGCTGCAGTGATGGGCTCTAAAGGGCTTCATTTGGTTGCACTTGCTAGTGCTGAACCAATCGAATGATATCGTACCTGCAATAGTTGTAGGACTCTTCGCCCACCATGAATTCACTCATTTCGGGAGACAATTTCTACGCATGACGGAACACACTGAAACTCATCTGTTGATCGACAACAATTCCCGGCTCGGTGAAGGACGCCTTCAGACCACTCCATATCACCATAATTGCGAAGAAACAGATGATCATCGTAAGCACAATCCCCATTGAAGAGCATCCATACATCGGATAGACCACAATGTCGAGTGTGCAATAGAGCACGAATGCAATTTGACAATACCCCTATGATCAACGCAACCATCCAACAGGCACAAATAGAGAGACTAGCAGCGACCAAGGGCTGTTGCAAACACACCAGCACTTTCCACACACAAACATGAACTTGTATTTGAAGATCCTTGTTGCCGATGTGAAGTGGGATTTCTAAATCACAAATCCTTCCTGTGGAATGTACCATTTCATCTTGTGTGGAAAACGGATTGGATTCGCATTCCCTCTGAGAATGCCAATAGAACACTCATATACTATTGCCTTCTATATTGCAGTGCATATGCGCTATGCAGCGAGTCTTCCCACCATTACTGAGTGTGAATTGGAACGGAGCCCATTCCCTTTCCGATGAGAGAGGAGAACGGTCTCCTGTCAAATCCATGGAGAAAGGAAACAACGCCTTTGAGCGTGTTCTAGAAATGGTTGTTCGTGAGAGTCTTGATGATCAAAGCCCTTCTGTGCTGGAAACCACTGCACGCTTTTCATGCCATACATTGCTGAACAGGCAGAATCGTGTTTGATTAGGAAAACCTGAAATGGACTTTGTATCCCTTTTGGACCAATTTGCATCTCAAGGTAGCCATTTGTGTGCGGGCGCGGGTGTGACCGTGTAGACAATCAGTTGCGTCAGAATGCTGAGACGGCTCTTTCCGAAGTGATGAATAAGGACTTTCCTACATTTGTGACCAAGATGCTGGAAGTCCTTGTCACGCCGTCCTACCCCGACAGAACTCGACATATGGCCGGTACGCTGTTCAAGAGAGCCATTTCGAGTCTGGTAGGTCTTTCTTTTCCCGCGGTGATCGTGATTAGAGCGGAGAGATTTTCCAGGAGAAGCAACAGTCCTGGAGGATGATGAGCGACGAGCTGCGCATGAACATCAAATCTGCCGTGAGAGGCTGCTGCTGGTGTTGATAGTCAGTTGATTCAGTGTCTGCTGGACCGCTCGATGGCTGTGCGCAACGCGGCCGCCTCTTCCATTTCGGCCATTGCGCTAATCGAGATCCCCATCGGCATGTGGAACGACATCTTCGACACGCTGGGCAACATGGTGCAGTCCGCGGAGGCGAGCGTGGAGACGAAGGTGGCGTGCGTGGAGACCATTCGCTACATCTGCGAGGATCTGTCGGAATCGACGCTGCCTCCCGTGATGTCCTCGACCGTGATGATGCTGCTGCTCTACTGCCTGCAGGCGAGCCAGCCCACGGAGCTGTGGGACGAGGCGATCCAGGCGCTGGACTGCGCGCTGGTGTTCGCGGAGGACTTCATGAAGAGTGAGGAACAGTGTCGTTGTGTGATGGAGGCCGTGTTCAACGCCACCTCCAGCGCCTCGCTGGACGTGCAGGGCCACGCCTTCCAGTGCCTGGGCGAGATCTTCGACCTCTTTTACGCGAGCGTGCCGCCCTTCTTCCAGCCCTTCTACGGCGCCTGCGAGGCAGCCATCCGCGGCAACGAGCGCGACATTGCCATCCAGGCGGCGTTCGCGCTGAACATGCTGGCGGTGGTGGAGAGCGAGAGCAAGGCGGAGAACCGCAGCCTGGGCCTGTGCCAGCAGTGCTACACGCAGCTGGTGCAGGTGCTCTGCGAGGCGATGACGCGCCAGGACGAGGACGACGACGGCGAGACCATGACGCCCGCCATGGCCGCCGCCACGTGTCTGGGCAGCTTCGCGGAGGTGGTGGGTTATGGTGGCGGTGGATCGGAGGCGTGAGGCGTAGACCTGATCACGGTGGTGTGGCCGTTCGTGGACGCGAACATCGCCTCGGACAACTGGCACTACAAGGAGGCGGCGATCATGGTGTTCGGCTGCCTGCTGCACAACGAGGAGCCCAAGTACATGGAGGCCATGGTGAGCCAGGCGTGCCCCATGCTGATCGCCAACGTGCTCAACGACGCGAGCATCGCCGTGCGCGACTCCTCCGCCTGGGTGCTGTCGCAGATCTGCACCAGCTACCTGCTCTGCATCCCCAGCGAGCTCAGCAACAGTCTCATCGAGTGTCTTATCACTGCGCTGGACATGGAGCCGCGCGTCGCGCAGCACGCCGCCATGGGCATCTCCAGCATCGCCGACGCCGTGTCGCAGCCGCCCAACTCGGCGATCCTGGCGCCGTACTACAACACGCTGTTACAGAAGCTGGTGGACTGCGCGGAGAAGACGGGCGCCGCGAACAACCAGCTGCGCGAGAACGCGGCGTACGGGCTGATCAGCCTGATCGGGTGCGTGGTGGAGGGCACGGAGGAGGCGCTGGTGGCCTTCGGCAACTGGATCATCCAGAAGTGCAACCAGTGGCTGGTGGACTTGGCGCGCGGGCGTGAGGCGTAGGGCACGAAGGACCAGGACCGCGACTACGTGTACAACCTGCAGCGGTTCTACTGCATCGCGCTGGTGGCGGTGCTGGAGCGGCTGAGGAACAAGCCGTCGCTGCCCTCAGACATGGTCGTGTCCATCGCGTACAACGTAGGGGCGGCGCGCGCCTGCGAGCGTAGATCCTCTCGAGCGACAACGCCTCGGCGCACACGCAGGCGATTCTTCTGTACGATGCGGTGGTGAACAATGTGGGCGTGGCCTCGCTGGACTTTTTGGTGGGCGTGATAGGGGGGCATAATGAATAGAGTCAGCTGCTTCCGTTCATCATCACAGCTATCACCACGCCGAGCGACGTGTCGACGTGTCGCAGCGCGATCACGTGCTTCTCGGACCTGCTGCTGACGATCGGCGACACGGTGGAGAACCCGACGCAGAGGCAGAACATGATGTCGCAGATCATCCACTACCGCAACACTCTCTTCGACAGCATCTTCGCCTCCCTCGTCTCCAGCGAGGTGCCGCGCGACATCAAGCCCGACCTCTTCTCCTGCCTCAGCTGCATGTTCTGGGAGCTGAGCGACTACTGCCTCGTGCTCGTGGAGCGCTGCCTCACCTCCACCTTCGGCGCCGCGGACTACCCCGTGGAGGAGCTGGAGAGCGACGACGACTGGGAGTGGGCGGACCGCCTCTACTGCGCCGTCGTGGAGGTCTGGGACGCCATGAACATGGCTGTCGCGCGCAACGGTGAGCCCATCCGCCAGGCGTTCCCGCGCATGATGGAGTTCGCCTGCCGCGTGACGATGAACGACCGCTCGTCGCCGCAGCTGATCCGCTCCACGCTGTTGATGATCCAGGACCTCGCCACCGCGCTGGGCAGCGATGTCTGCCAGGGGGTGGGCGCGAGGGGGGTGGGTGAGGCGTAGGTGCTCAACACGCCGTGGTTCAACACGCTGATGTCGCGCGCGGGCAGCATTAACGAGGACTGTCTGGAGGTGGCGAAGGAGTGCAGCAACCGCCTGCAGCGCGGGGCGCAGATGATGGGAGGCTATTAATCGCTGCATTTTCATGTTGTCATTTGTCATTAGTATCATATTGTCATATATTTCTTTTCACTCCCTGTTTGTTCGCTATCGGACTGAGTGTCGCGCACCATGGGGGCTTCCGGGAGTAAACTGGCTCGAGTCGGCCAGAGAACGGCTCAAAGTGGGACCTCTCGTCTTCCGTGATGGCATAGGCTTGAAAACAAAGGTGGACAATCTGCCAGTAGATGGAATCACGCAGGAGGAGCTGGATCGCGTTTTAGCCGAGGGCAACTTCCGGCCGAAAACGGACGCGCTTCTCCGTCAGGCCAAATGTGTGTGTTCGGTTGATGCATAACGTTTAGTGAAGGCCGAAGAGGCGGCGAAGAATGGGGGACTGTCGACGGACAGTGTCGTAAACTATGTTCGTAGGAACGATGATGGGTTGGATGACGATTAGAGGCGAAGGATACCGAGTTCATCGCCCACCTGCAGCAATCGATGAATCAGGAGGCGCAGCCGCAAGAAATAGAACCGATTGGCGGCGAGACGATACACAAAGAAGTGAACATTATTCTTCCCCTATCACTCTAGGAGCTCCCATTCCATTCCGAAGGAGCACTTCCCACGGACAGAACAAACGTGCGGGGAAAGGGCGGCGAGTGAGGAGTAGACTCCGGCAGAGATCAAGCACGTTCCGGGACGACTGACTGTGAATGAGGCGGGCATTCCTGTCTCCGGTAATAGGTAGATGAAGGAACTGTTCAAGTCGTCGGGCATGCTGGACACGGTGGAGCACCAGCACGCGCTGGGCCTGCAGTACGGCCTGACGCCGGAGGCGATGGACAATCTGCTGCGGTACGTTGCGCTGCCGAAGCTGGAGAAGAGACGGCCGGACACCAAGGAGATGGACGCGGTCTGGCCCCTGTGGAAGAAGGATCTGTGATGTGTGTGTTGAACAAAGCAGTCGCTAAAAGAGTTCGTAGAAGGAGCGCAGCGCCTCCGCCACCTCGCTGCTCGATGAGCAGACCACACCGCGCTTTTCGATCCACGAAGTCAATCCCTGGCGAATGGCGGGCTGCGCGTAGCGGCAGTCCAGGAACACTACGGAGGCCCAGTCGTCCTTGTGTCGGAACGCTCTGCCGATCGCCTGGTTCACGGCCTTGATGCACAGATTGGAGTAAAACTGCTGTCCGCTTCCCGGCTTCCTGGCGTCCATGTACTGCATGCGCTCCTTGAGAACGACGTCCTCCTTGTTCGGGTAGGGCATTCCCACGATGGCGATGCATCTCCCCAGATCATCGCTGAAGTTGATTCCTTCTGACAGTTTGCCTCCCACCACCGCGAACAAGGATGCCTGCGCAGAGGGCTCCCTCAAAAACGACGCGTACTCCGAGAAAACGTCCTTTCCTCGCTCCTCCACAAATAGCCGCTTTTTCTGGTTCAGTCGCGCGAACTGCTGTGAGGTGTGGAGATGGCGCAGATAGAGCTGGAGGAAGGAGAAGGAGGGAAAGAATACCACCAATCCCCGCGGGACAGCGTCATACAGCACCGATAGGTACTTCGTGAGCTCCGCCAGAAGAGCTGGATTTCCGCGAGAGGCGTAGTCGAAGTGGAAGGAAGAGGGTGTGATGAAGAGAGAGCGGACGTGGGAGGCGTGCAGGACGTGCGGAAGAGAGATGGAGTGAATGCGATCGGATGCGATGTGAGGGAACAGGAGAGAGTGAAACTCCTCGAACTAGAGATGAGAGGAGCGATGGAGGGAAACAGGTTGGAGGGTGCCTCCGGTGATGATCACTGAACGTGCATCCTGGATGATGGTCTCGAAGTGGCTCTCGGGGTTGAGGAGAAGCAGTTGCACAAAGGGCGTGTTTCCACAATCCACCACGATTTTGGTGTCCTCTGAATCAGATGTCAGCGCTCCGATGAATGCCAGAACCACGGGGAAGTGGGATATGGGTTCGAGTCCGTCACCTTCACTTTTCCCGCCAATTTCCCTTTTCCCTCCACTTTCCCTTTTCCCTCCACCTTCACTTCCACTCTTCCCTCCACCTCCACTCTCCTCACCCCTCATCCGATCCACGAAGCCATTCAGTTTGAACAGGATGCGCTTGGCGGCGACGAACCGCAGCAGGTCGAACAGGTTGATGTCCTCCACGCGCAGCAGTCGCAGGAAGGCGTCTGTGCGCAGCACCGACACGCGGCCCAGCGCGGGCGGCGGCGAGGTCAGCACCGCCAGCAGGGCGCGCAGGACGGTCTGGAGGTGGATGAGGAAGGAGTGGGAGAGCGAGGACAGGCGGTCGGCGTAGCGGGCGTGGTAGGCTTCCAGTTGGCGCAGCGACAACGCCAGCATGTCACGCGTGACGCGTGGACTGTGAATCTCGCTGAGCGCGCTGGAGAGGTTGTGTGCCTCGTCGAACACCACCACTTGGTTCTACGCGTGGCCCTCGCTCGCCGCACTCACGTGCAGGTCCAGCCCCAGCGCCTCGCGACTCTTCTCGTTGAGAATCAGGTTGTACGGCAACAGCACCAGCTCCAGATACGGCACGGCCCGCCGTGCCGCGTAGTACGGGCACCCACCCACGCCGCGACTCGTCCTCAGCAGGTCCTCGATCGCCAGGTTCTCCAGCTGCGGGTGAAGTCACAGCAACGCACGCACAAGCAGCTCGCTGCACACGGCTGCTTCCTTCTCCCTCGCGTGGAACGGACAGCCCGGCTTGCCGCGGCTCCGACTGCGCTGCAGGAACAGACACGCGTCGCTGATCTGCGCGTCGGTGGGCAGCTTGCCAACGCTGCGGCTCACGCAAGACAGGCTCACTCACCTCGGGTTGACGCAGAGGGCGCGGCGCCCGCCGAGCAGGCTGCAGTGCATGTCCCTGGCCCAGGCCGTGCGCCGGAACTCCTCGAACACCTGGTTCAGCTGGCTGTGGGTGCGAGAGCAGTAGAACACCTTCGTCACGCCGATGGGCGGGTCCTCCTCCTCGGCCGCGGCCGGCATGACGGTATCCAGCAGCAGCTCCTCGTCGTCGCTCTCCGCTCGCTCGGACCGCTTTGTTTCGGGAGTGGATGTGACGGGGAGAAGGCGCTTCAGCTTGCCACGCTGGTAGGAGTCCAGCTTCTCCTTGAGCTGCTTGAGTTGGAACAACTGCTTTTCCCGTAGCTCTTCTACGCGTGATCATCTCCTCGTTTCAAGCACTCAAGTGGAAATCCTCATCGGTCTCATCCAAAAGCCAGGACGGCACGTCACTCTCGTTTTTGAGCCCATTCTGGGAAGGTGCAGCCGAATCCCTGCTGTAATCGTCTGGTAGCTTGGATGTGTTGTGCAGCCATGCCAGAGAGCCGCACAACAGACTGAGGGTCTTTCCCTAGCGATCATTCATCCCATCGACGAAAACGGTTCCCGTTGGACTTTCGAAAAGTCCGATCTTGCCCTCGTTCAGAGTTGCATACAGCTCCTCCATGAACTGCTTCTGGGTGTCATAGGGAGTGAAGGGGAAACGAAACTATGCGTGAGGACGACCGAGCAGTGGGCACGTCCACTCCACTTCCATTGCTCATTTCGGTTTAAAGATGAGCGCGACACCAAAATCGCGGGGAAAAGTGCCATTCGCAAGGCACACTTTTTGAATGGGATATAGCTGGAGTCCGGGGTTGTCAAAGAACGCAAACATTCTGTGCAACCTGCTGTATTATGAGGGAGTGCTAACGGGAGTAAAGACGTTCATCAAGCTCTGCGGGCGCCGCCCTCCCATGCATAAAGAGCAGTGTTTTGCTGTAGTGGAGAATATCGCAAGTCCTTCTCTTCCGTTGTGAGTCGTAGGTGGGAAACCAAACAGACGACAATGTGATTATTCTCACCGCCAGAGCGCTCGCTATCCTTGTTACGCAGCACAGAAAGCATTGCCGCTTGCTGCCGTTTTGTATCGGTTCCTGCTTCCTCTAACCCGCAGACATGTGCTTTAAAACGCTTCCAAATCCGAGTCAGTACCAAACCGTGGATGTCTCGTTGCAGCTCATCCATGACTGTGAGCAGATGATGGGCTACACGCTCGAGGTTTTGTTCTACGCGCCTTATACCGATGATGAGGAAATTGCCGTTTCCACTTCGCTTCAAGTGGACGCGTCCCCATCGCAGTTCCCACAATTGTCCCACATCCCTGCGGAATACGCGGGCGTGTTCGGCGGAATCGTCGACAGGATCCTGGCGGACAACACGCGGCAGCAGGAGATCGCCTCCCTCACGCAGTGCCAGCGCACGGGGCCGCAACGCATGTGCTTTCCGCGCTCCTACGACGAGCCGCCGCTGCCCGCCTGCCTGTGCGTGGACTGCTTCTTCACGCGCGTGTTCTGCCTGCGCGCCATCGAGCGCGTGCTGGCGACGATGGCGGCGCGGCCCGGCGAGGAGATCCAGACCTGCTCCTTCTCACTCTCGCCGCAGGAGATCAAGGACATCAAAACGGGGCATCTGCGCTGTTGTGCCTTCTTGGCGGAGCGACGAGGCGCCGTGTGGCACGCGTGCAAGGAGCTGTTCCGCATCATCGTGAACGGCACGCGCGTGAGCAGCCTGGACGACGGCGTGATCAACCTGGTGCGCCTCATCCGCCCCGGCGTGAACAAGGCCTGCATCTACGGCTTCACCGAGGGCGAGATGTGTCTGCGCTTCTATCTCTTCTCCGACACCACCGTCTCGCAGCTGGTCGCGCGCTTCGCCGCCGTGGCCGCGCCCAGCGAGGAGGAGGAGAAGCGCGCGTTCGTGTCGCTGCTGCGCAAGGAGGACGACGACGTGGTGGTGGAGACGGAGGCGTTCCCCTTCTCGCTGCTGGACCCGCTCACGCTCACGCGCCTGCGAGTACCGGTGCGCGCGCGCAGCTGCGAGCACGTGCGGTGCTTCGACTTAGAGTCGTTCCTGGAGATGTACAGCAGCAGCGAGGAGAAGCCGTGCCCCGTGTGCGGCAAGGACATCGATCCGCGCGATCTGGTGAAGGACTTCTATGTGGGCCGCATCCTACGGGAGACGAGCGAGGAGGAGGAGGTCGAGATGCAGCCCTCCGGCGCCTGGGCGGTGATGGAGGAGAAGGAGGAAGAGAAGGAGGAGCCTGTGGACACGACGCAACTCGCCTCCATTCTCGACAGCATGTTCCGAAGCCCCCACTTCGGCGCCGCCGACGCCTCCCCGTCCCTGCCCGTGCCTGTCGCACGGCCTGCGCAGTTCGTGCGAGACGTGTCCGAGCCGCCCTCCTTCTCCGTGGACGACTTCCTGTCCGTTGCTTCGCAGCTCCGGCAGCGCCAGCGCCCTCGCCCCTACGGCCTGTGGGAGCCCCAGGAGCCCCAGGAGCCCCAGGAGCCCCAGGAGTCCGAGCGGTCCGCATCACACGACGGTCCGAACACGCCGTTCTTCTCGTTCCACCGCCCGCTTACGCAGTCGCTCATCTCGTCGCACTTTCCAGTCAGAAGGCAACCAGCACAAGCGTCGTCCCCTCCCATGGTGCCGCAGGTCGTCTCTCCTGTGGTGCCCCACCCTTGGGCGCAATTGCCGCAGAGTTTGACAGACCCTCCGAGAGAGGATAGAGGGCAAGCAGATATTATTGATTTGGCGAGCAGCAGCGATTCGGACGATAGCGAGCAGCAGCCGATCAATCGGAGGCGACATGTGATTGACGATGAGGATATCATCGATATCATAGACTGGAGTGTTTGCTACAAACAGGAGAACCCCAGCACGGGCATGTGGCGTACGTCAAGTGAAGCACGCCGCGATTGGCAAAGCACTATGATGCACTTTGAGATTGAATACAACATCGAAGAGCGATCCAACCGTTTCATCCATGGACGGAATGAACGCCTGATTCACGTAAATGAACTATAACTGAAAGGGAAGCGGCGCGGGAACCAAACGGTCCGGGTAGTGCAAGTGGAGTTGCTTCCTCACAAAGAAAACGATCTATGGGAAACGATGGGACGAAGAGCGACATCTTCGAATCGCTGCTGTCGCTGGATGGACAGCGCATACTGCTTGTAACCGCTCGCCTGCTCTGGAGACAGGGACACGCGAATCACGTCACTCATTGTATGAGCGCTTCTTCGCATCCAGGTCATCCTCTCAAGTAGGGGAAGTGTGTTTTGGAACGAAGTGGGTAGAAGCAACCGCGATTCAGTCAAGGAGCGCGTTTTCACGCACCACGGTGTCCCTTCGATGAGTCATTCATCCTCGCGAAATAATCCCGATTCGTAAGGAGATTTGAAAGAAAGGAATCGTTGTAGCGGTTCAATGAAAGCCCATTCAACGGTCCCTATAAAAGACGCTTTGGACCCCCTGGATGACTGGATCCGAGAACAGTAGTAATTCGCAGATTAACCCATTACTGAAGAACAAATCGGTAGGTGTCTGATCTGGAGAGAGGGAGAGATGGAATGGCAGTATTGTTTCGCTGATTATCGGAGCGTTTTCTAATTCTGCTGTAGAAACATGCCCAAGAAGAGTGATTTGGTTTATATGGCTCGCATTGCCGAAAAGGCCGACAGATTTAACGAAATGAAGGAGTTTATGAGAGAAGTGGCGTCAACTCCCGATCCCGAGACGGGATTGGTCGATTTGACTAGCGACGAGCGGAACTTGCTGTCTATCGCGTACAAGAACGTCGTAAACAACAAGAGAGTGTCCTGGAGAATCTTAAACCAACATATTCAGAAGGAGTCAAAGAAGGAGAACTCCCCGTACCTGAGCGACATCACAGCGTTTATGCACGAAGTGGAGGAGGAGCTTATCACGGTCTGCAACGAGATCTTGGGTTTGCTCGGAGACTACCTCATTCCGGGTGCGAAGGACGGTTCGCAGAAGGTGTTCTACTGGAAGCTGAAGGGAGACTACTATAGGTACGTCTGCGAGTTTGAGAAGGACTCGAAGCAGGCGGAGATGAAGGAGAAGGCGAAGACGGCGTAGGCGTGTGCTGTGCGGCTGACGCGTAGCTATGAGACGGCCATGAAAATCGGCAAGGAGGAGAAGCTGCAGTCCACAAACCCGATCATGCTGGGCCTGGCGCTGAACTTTTCCGTGTTCTACTACGAGATTGAGAACGATTCACAAAAGGCCTGCGACCTCGCGAGGGAGGCGTACAACGGCGCGGTGACTGGCTTCGAGATGCTGTCGGAGAGCGATTATAAGGACACCACGCTGATCATGCAGTTGCTGAGAGATAACCTGACGCTGTGGGGAGCGGGAACGGAGGCGCCGCAGTAAGGACGTTGTGAAGTTTGTTGTATATCTACCCTCTTGTGTTTTCTGCACACCCTGGGCTCATGGGAGTCATGTTTTCCTATGGTCCTCGAATCAAAGCAGGAGCGGATCCGGAAACAACAGCTCATCCGGAAGTACTCGCGCCTGCTGTTGGGAATCCCCTTCCTCTTCCTGATCGCCTTTCTTCTCGCGCTGTACGTGGGAGAGTTCCGGCCGAGTCTTATCCGGAAGTACGACTCGTTGGTGTGTGGATTATCAGCAGATACAACAAGGCTGCGAAGGAGTGGAGCGAGAACGGAATCGCGGCCTTCGCAAACCAGCACTTCTATGCCAAAAGCAGTTCGGGGACGCTTCCCATGATAGAAACGACGCGTATCGATGGAGAGTGCTATCCCGTTCGCGATACGTGTAATCGCTACGAAGACCCTCCAGAAGGATGCAATTTGACGAAGGCACTGTACTATGCGTCGACTTCTCTCGTTCTGAACCATCAGGGAGTCGTGTATATCCAGAGGCAGAACTATTCTCAGATTGCAAAGATCGCGTTCAAGAACAACATCACCTATGTGCTGAACAGAAGCGACTTGAACTGCGGTCTTCATCCGTGGCCCTTCACTTCTCTCGTTATGTATAGCGAGCGTTGTTCTACCTTCTGCAACCAGCTGCACGGCATCTGGAACACAACGCGTGGACTCTGCCACATCGAGCTGTTCATCCAGAGCATTTGCATTCGCGTAAAGAGTGTGGACGGAACCTGGGTTCTTGATACAGACAAGTTTGCGCCATTCCCTCTGCTTACGGGTAGTGAGCGGCGCTTGCCCGCGAATCGCGCTTTCCAGTTATACGACTCGGATGGGGTTGGGTGCAGCTACAGCAACAACTGGCACTCCGTCATGTACGACTACAGAAAGACCTCCGCCATTCCCATTTTCGTCCTGCTTCTTGGTTTTGCTGATTCGAAGGTCCGCAGCACCTCCGACTCGTATCTCTTTGCCTCTGCGTACACGCGCGGCTGTAGTTCGGAGACGCGAGCGGAATCGTCTTGCTTCGGAGAAACGCGCCTCGTAAAGCGTCATGTATATTGTGTTCTGTTCGTGTTCACCCTCGCGGTGTGTATCATTGAAACCGTACGCTCTTTCTCCATTCTTCATTGTAGTGCCTTGTTCTGTTCTTCCTTCTCAAGGAAAAGAAACGGACTACACGGTCTTCAAAGTAGTGTAGTTGCAATTCTGTTTGTTTCAACCAACAGGGAACAGGGCGATGGAGATGTCCGTGTTGTTTACACAGAGTCTTCTCTCCGGGAGCGTGTAGGTCTGCACGGACAGAATGCCGTCGTCGGACAAGTTGAATATGAACTCCAGCCGCTTGTGCTCCGTCTCCTTGGCGCTGAACTCCGACGACACGATGGAGCACAGCTTGTGGTAGTCGTTGATCTTCTCTCCGCGCATCTCCACCAGCGTCATCTCGAAGGAAGTGGCTCCAGGCTCGTCCGTCTCCAGATTCATCTTCAGGCTGCTGGGGAAGGCCGTGCCCGCCTTGAAGACGGGGTAGGGCTCCGGGTCCATCAGAATGGCGATGGTGGTGGTGAGCTGGTCGAACACGTGGAAGTCGGGGCGCAGCCGCATCTTCCCGCACTGCGCGCAGCCCTTCGCCACGAGCTCCATTCGCTTCTCACCGTAGATTTCAGCGGAGGGGAACTCGTTGGTCAGTCGCTGGTCGATTGTGGGGAAGCAGGAGCCGCCTCCCACCAGGATCACATGCCGGATGTCGTTCCGTGGGACTTTGGGAGTGACCAGCGCCAGAGCCTTCTGCACCACGTCCATGCATCGCTCCAGGAGAGGCCGACATCGGTGGATGTACTTGTCTTTGGTAATGACGATGTCTCTCTCGTCGTCATCCGCATAGTCGCTCACATCGACGGTGATGCTTGTCGTCGTGTTGAGCATCTCCTTCTGTTCGATGAGCGAGTCCATCAGTTGCAGCTTCTTCTTCTGCAGTCTCTTCGGCGAAATGCCAGCAAACATCTCGCGGTTGAAGGCCTTTCGGAAGTCCTCCTGCACCATCTCCAACAGCGCCATGTCAAAGTCGTTGCCACCCAAATTCGGGTCGCCGAAAGAGGCCCTTACCTTGTACTTGTCCCCGACCACTTCGAGAACAGTGACGTCCAGCGTGCCTCCTCCCAGATCGAAGACAAGAATGAGTCCATTCATGTTCTTTTCCACGGACGCAGCCACCGCCGCAGCAGAGGGCTCATTGATGATGCTGAGCACGTTCCACCCCACACTCGTTGCGGCCTGTGTGATAAGAGAGCGCTTGGTGGTGTTGAAATTGGCAGGAACGGAGATAACGGCGTCGCTCAGTTCCTGACCAACCCGCTTGCGGAGCAGCTCGAGAATCTCCTTGAATATCATCGACGCAATATCCACGCAGGAGTAGTCCTTTCCGTCGTCCAGTGTAAACCAGTAGAGTCCGTCGGCTCCTTTCTTCGGTGCAGTACCGAACATTTCCTCGTCATGGTCATGATCCTCTTCATCGAACCGCTTTCCGATCGCTCTCTTCACATTCTTTACAACACCGTAGCCATTCTGGATCCAATTACCCTTCTGACCCGTGATGAGTCGTTCACCACCCTTGTAAAACACTTTAGTAGGTAGCAAATCACTGTTTTGGGCAAACGAGTAATGCTCTACTTTGCCGTTTTTCACGAAATGAACAACGGTATTTGTTGTACCAAAGTCGATTCCAACGAGCGGAGTGTCGGTGCTCATCGAGATAAGAAACTGAATGAAAACAAATCATGTCCGCTATCTCCGTCAATGAAAGGGAATCCGATATGCAATCCAAAGCACTTCTCAACGAGAAAAGAAGGGTTGGATTGCGAAAAGAAAAGAGTGGAGGAGAGGGGTATCGATCCCCTTACCTCTCGCATGCTAAGCGAGCGCTCTAC
>OIWT01002884.1_pt1 | contig 16780 bp, 21 predicted proteins | sample 1587701 | NCBI WGS metagenome assembly OIWT01 (sample SAMEA3888904, study PRJEB22519) | human gut metagenome | biome: human gut; feature: human-associated habitat; material: faeces | place: Denmark | collected 2009
TTAATCGCTAAAGAAAAGACTCACAACTCCCTACACCTCACACCACATTCCCTACATCACCTTCAGGTACTGAACAATCTCAGTCACACCCATCTTCGACTTCCCGTACATACGGTCCACGAACACGATCGGCACTTCTCCAATCGAGTAGTGCAGCTTGTGCGCGCGCACGATCACCTCCATCTGGAACACGTACCCCTTGCTCTCCATCATCTTCATTATGCTCTCGAACACCTCGCGCTTGAACAGACGGAAGCTCCCCGTCAGGTCGCTCACGCACGGGTTCAGCAGCGTGTCCGCGATGAAGTTCGCCACGCGCGACGTCAACTTCCGCTGCAAGTTCCAACCGTACACGCCTCCTCCACTGATGTAACGACTTCCAGTCACCACGTCGTAGTCACGCTCCTTCTGTTTTGCGATCATCACCGGCATGTACTTCGGCTACTCCTCATAACAACACGCCTTCCACACGTGATGAGACAAGTCAGCATCCATCAGAAACACGAATGACCCACGAACCAACTTCAGACCATCCATATACGCACTTCCCAAACCCAATTTACCAGCGCGCTTCAACACACGGATCTTGTCCTCACCAAACACTCTCTACACAACATCAGCACCATCACTACCAATAGCCCACCTGCAACTCCATAGCCACTTCGTACGTACCATCCGGTGAACTGTCGTCAACTACGATCACTTCGTAACTATACCCTCTAACCCTAATACCATTCCATCACACATCCTACCCACTCGTCATTGCCTTATCGATCATGTATACACACAACGGCAGATTCTCCTTCTCGTTGTATCTAACCCATCAACGACTCCCATCCATCCACACGTCGGCAACAACACCGAATATTGTGGCTGCGAACTCATCCGATTTGAAATCAGTAAGAAAATGAGCAAAACGTGACGAGTTCGTCAGGAATCGGGGCACATCTCGCCCGAATGGGGAATGGAAGCAGAGGGAAATAGAGGAATGGGGCCAATGGATGGATAATGGGTGGTTCTCCTTTTCCCTTTCAATCGAGTCATAATAATCTGTTGTGAATAGAATGCTGTCTAGGTAGGATTGATTTGGAGTGAGGTGAGTGTGTAGATTTGCTTCCAAGACTCTGGTGTCTGCCCGTGCTCTGGGTGCCCGTTCCTTCGCCACGTACTTCAGCAAGGACCACGAGTGGATTGAGGTGAATTGTATGGATGTGGTGGAGTGATGCGCGTAGTACACTGCTGGAAAGCCTGCTGTGGTGGGTATTACTGACTACGCTCAGCACTCTCTGGGTGATATTGTGTACATTGAGCTGCCCGAGGTGAACAGCACGATCAACGCTGGGTGTGTTGTGTTGTAGTGTTGTGAGTGTTAGTGATTCGTTCTCGTCTGTGGAGTCTGTGAAGGCTGCTTCTGATGCGTTCTGCCCTGCTAGCGGCAAGGTGCTGGAGGTGAACACTGTGCGTGTAGTGGTTGTGCGTGAGGGTTAGGCTCTTTCTGAGACCCCTTCGCTGGTGAACGAGTCTCCGATGGAGAAGGGTTGGTTCATGAAGCTGGAGGTGAGTGTGTGTTTGAGTGTTGAGGGCTAGCTGTCGAACCCCGATGAGCTGAAGGGTCTGATGGACAAGGCTGCTTACGACAAGTTCTGCAAGGAGGCTGAGCACTAAATGCAATCCAAATCAGCGCGTGTTTGTTGGAAACAGTCCACAGTTGCTGCGTATCCAACTGGTTGAGCTGGCGCTCACGAAGCTGCATGAAGGAGCGTCCAGCCTCCTCGTTGCTCTTCACGCTCTCGTAATCCTCCCAGTAGTGCTGAATGTACTTGAGCAGATAGATGTTGCTCGTGTGCTCGATCATGTTCTTCACCGCCTCGTTCGCCTTCTTCGTCATCTCCTCCTTCTCCCTCGTATCCTCGATTTCGGAGATGTTGCTTGCGGCCCTTGACCGCTTTCCGTTCACAATCGTCACCTCGTTGAAGTACTTCCATTTCATCATCTCATACTGCTCGATGATGATGTCGCCTCTCAAGAAGCTCAGATAGCACATGCTCATCAGCAACAGCATGTACTACACGTAAGAGAGGAGCAGGATAAAGACCTCGCATATGCCTCGAGCAAAGTTCAATAAGCTGCAATGCGGGTAGTACCTCAAAATGGTCACTATTTCTCACTTCTCAGCACAGTCACCACTCGAGGTGTTCGTCTGGTCCTGCTTCAGGAAGCAGTAATCCTCGGATGTGAGAGTGAAACACAAATCCATGGGAACGATCTGTGCTACGAATCATGCGAGAAACGGAGTGCTACCAGGACAGTCCCGAACGTAATAGAGTAGTCCAAAGGACAGGGCGAAGACCCAGGAAAACAACATGTAGATCACCTTCCTCCACTTCTGCTTCTCCCAAATGGATTTAAGATACAGCTTGCTGCAAACGACGTCGATAAAGAGAGCGATACATCCGTAGAGAGCGAGCTTCGTCGTTACCTAGGATGGTGACGCGGGTTGAGGAGAACAAACGCTGCTGTGGAAGTCAGGGTAGTTGAGAATATCGAAGAGGCTCGTCACGACGAAGCAAATGTTACTGTGTGTGATGAATATGAAAATGAGCTAGGCGTGACGCAACCTTGGATGGAGTACAAGGTGGAGAAAATCAAAGACACCGCGACTGAAAATGTTGGGGATCACGAACTGCGCATACGACCAGTTTGTAAACATATAATACATAGAGAAGATTAGCCATGGAATAAAGGACACCAGGGTGCTAGCCACGAAAATCACTCGATTGTACCCCTCCCTCCCCACTTCCGAGAGATATGGAAAGAGACAACCGCCCTGGAACCTATGCGTGACAGGGCGGAAAGGATAGCTCACTCGTTGAACAGGGCACTCAGAACGTTCATCAAAATTCCAGGGAGCATGAGACAGTACAGAGCAATGTAACTGCCATTCAGTTCACAGAAGTACAGGGCTCGCAGACTCACCTTCTTCAGACGCGTGAGCAAGCTGTCCTCCTCCTTGATCTCCAGTCTGTCGTACACAAAGGCAGTCTTGTCCATCCAAACAACAGACAAATTGAACAAAACAGTGTTTGTACGAAGAACGAAACTCTGTGGAGTGCGAGAGGAGCACGCAAGAATTGTTTATCTATTAGATGTTGTAGCTACCGGTGCTTCCCTCGCTCGAAAGCACTTGCCCCCCGCATCCCACTCTTTTCAGTATTCGGTATGAAGATCACATTTGAGAGACAGTTGCTGGAAACCTTCATCTACAATGCGATCTACCGGCTGAACGGGTCCGAGTGCTGCCGTGCGCACTGATGATTGGATTCACGGTTAGGATCCTGCTCCGTGATGTGCATCGATAAGTTCGTTTCAAACTGCTGTCTCTCCTACAGTTGCTCCTCCTGTTTGGAGAATGTGCCTCTTCTTCTCCTTGCTCACGACTAGTCTTGCAACTGTCGTTACTGCAAGGTGAATCCCGGTCAATTCATCCGAGAAGACGTTCGCTGTGCCTTCTTTCGATTCCCTGTAGATTCTTGTTCGTTCCTTGCTTGAAACGGCTTTTTTAACCCGTCCACAGTCGATTATCGATGGCAGCACCGTGAAACGGGAAGACACTGTTGCATCCTTCCCTTCCTTTGACAGTAGAACTACCGTCGCCTGTTACTGTTTTGCATGAAGATCGCGCCCCTTCCTCCTTGCGTCACTGTTTCTGATTCTCTTCATCTTCAGGCTTTGTCGCATATCATAAACGCGGTGAACTCTCTTTCCGATGATGTGCACACTATTGCGGTTCCGTTATCCATAGCGCTTCATTCACCTAATCACTGTCTCCACCTCTTGGAGCGCCACTCCCTCCTACTTGGAGCTGCTCCACTCGCTTCTCACCACCCAAGACACCCAAGATACCCTCCTCACGCCATCCACTCTGTACATCTGCAATCCTCGTCGCATCCTTCACTCCGCGGAGGACGTGAATGGCCAGGCGCGTCTCTACAGCAGTCAGGGCGATTTCTACGAGGGCGAGTGTGTGCATGGGCGGCCGTGCGGGCGTGGCGAGCTTCACTACGCCAATGGCTGTTGGTATGAGGGAACGTGGGTTGACGGGAAGCGAGACGGGCACGGAGTGTACAAGTACTGCGAAAACGTGGGATATGAGGGGGACTGGGAGAAGGACCGTCTGGTGAAGAGAGAGGCGAAACCCGAGGGTGTTTTTGACTTTGAGTCGGGCACGCTTCCCTTTCTCAGCAAGGAGGAGCTTGTGTGGAGTAAGTACGGAGGAGGAGAATGAGTCGACAGACGCGACAGAGGCGGATGTGACGCTGGTGTCCTCCTTTCTCACCAACGAGGCGTTTCTTCCCTCTCTATTTCCCGCCAACGCGCCTCTGCGTTCTCTCTCCTGCATCACGTCTCTCTCCGACACGCTGGTTTCGTCTCTGCTGCAGGTTTGTTCCTTCATTCCCTCACTCACTTCCTTCACTCTTCACGGTTTGTCTTTCGTTAGTGTTTCACCAAAGACGATGCCTTAACGCGCCTCGCCCTTCCCGATCACTGTCTGCAGCAAATCCATCACTTCTCCTTGGAGTGTTCGCAGCTGACAGAGCTGTCCGTGGGCCAGAGCGCGCTGTCGTCTCTCTACTTCTTTTCTCTCCAGAGTCGTGGTTGTGTGTGGCGTTCACCATAGAATTGCCCTCTCTACGTTACATGGACTTCGCCACAAACGCTCTCTCCCGCGGGGAATGCCAATACCCGTTTTGTCTGCCCTCGTTTCTGAGTTCACCCGCAGCAAAGGAGCACGTCACCACAAATCACTCGAACTACCGCAAACTCTATCTCACCTTCCAACTCGCTCGTGTGCTTGCTCCCCCACGATGAGCCCTAGACCTGCCCTGTCTCCAGTCCATTCTGATGGACAATGGCAGCTGCATGGAACTCAGCTCACTCACCCTCACGGACCTGCCGGCACTCACCGACCTGATCATCGGCTCCGACGAGAACTGCAACAACTCCTACTCCTTCTACTGCTGCAAGAAGCTGGAGCTGTGCAACCTTCCTTCCCTCCAAACCCTCGAATTCGGGCTGTTTTCGTTCTTCCTCACCTCCTCGCTTCAACTCGCCAGTACGCGTTCTCCTCCTCCTTCTCCCCAGACCTCCCCAGCCTCATTTCTCTCTCCTTCAGCGACGCGTCCTTCTCCAAACTCCAAACCCTCTCCTGGCAGGGTCTCTCCCACGTCGCCAGCGTCTCCATCGGCAACCGGTGCATGGAGAGACTCTCCGAGATGGAGTTCGCGGATTTCCCCAACCTGGAACACCTCGTCTTCGGCGTGGACTGCTGTCGCAATGTGAAGAAATTGCAAATGCGGAATCTCGACTCGCTTCGCGTGATTTCGATGGGCGACCGCTCCTTCTACAAGACCACCGAGGCCGTTTTCTATGAGCTGCAGAGCGTATCTGCGTTCACGATTGGAAAGAAGGTACTGCCGGCACTCGTGAATGTGAAGATGGAGTGTGGGTGGAATGGATGGGTGGTTATGAGTAGGTGTGTCGGACACGCTTCGGTCCGTGTTGACGAATGTTTGTAACATGAATATGTGTCGTGTTTGCTTGAAACGAGCGAGATAAGCACTCAGTTCAAAACGGGCGTTTCTGTAAGAGAGTGCATAACTGAGTTCACTTAATCTTTGTAAAGTAGAACACTGAGTAGACATGTCACAGACAGAAGCACGTGAAAACGGCAACAACAAAACGAACGCAAGTACATGGTGATTTACTACGGAGACGATAGTGATGATGGTTATATGGTGAAGGATACAGAGAGTGGACGATGCCAGCTATTTGACAAGGGCGAGCTGCAGATGAGCTGGACAGAAGAGAATGATCAGAGAGTGGGCGGGTTCACTGTGTATCATAAGGGAGAGGCTGTGGAAAGAATGACTTGCTCGTGTTTGTTTCATCTTTTCTGTCCACCCGAATCGTGATCATCTCCATCAAGCAATGCAACTCCACTCTTCCCTCTCAGCAAAGACAACACTCCATCCCTGTAATACATTCCTATCGATTCTTCCATCTTTACTCCATGCCCCCACGCCCCCCATTATTTCACCCAGCCGATGATTCAACATCCCACACATCCCACACCACTTCCCAACAACTCCATCCATGCTTGCAAGAAGCTCACTCTCTCGTGATCTCCCTTCTTTCCCCCTCACAGAGTAGAAGCGAACACTCTTCGCGCCTTTGTTCGCTATGCTTCCTGCCAGCGCCACATCGGCCAGGTACCCATCATTTCACTTCCTCATGCGTAGCCAATCAAATCGACACATCCTCACCTTTTGGACGGAGATGAACTGACTCCTGGGATTCCTCAGAAGGAGTTGGCGTGCTCACTCTTCTCATTCACTCTTCAGATACGAGGACAGACAGTTGTTTCTCCTGTCACGCCTTCCTGTGGGGAGTTCGGTGGTGATCAGCGCCGCCTCGCAGAAATTCCAGTCGTGGAATATCCCCTACGAGTACCACCAGAATTCGAGCTTCCATTACCTGTGCGGCATTGACCAGCCAAACCTCCTCCTCGTCCTCCAAAAGCTGCAGCGCAATGAAATCCGCCGTTGTCTCTTTATGCTTCCGAAGCCAGAGTCTTCCTTCTTTCTCCTTTCAACGCATAGCGAGAAAATCGGCTGTCTATCACCTCACCTGTATCCCGAGGATGCGAAGCAGTACTTTGGAATGAACGAGGTGTACACGCTCGACGCCATTGCGTCTACGCTTCCCTCCATTCTGAAGGGATCCGAGCACGTTTTCACGTACACGTCGTGCGACGCGAAGATCAACGCCGCTGTTTCCAAGTCCCTCAGCGACACTGCCGGCATGACCCTCCATTCGCTTCTTCCCGAGCTGGACCGCATCCGCTGGATCAAGTCGCTCAACGAGCAGAAGCAGCTGCGCTTCGCCTCCTCCATCTGCTGCACCTCCTTCAACGAGCTCTCCTCCGCCCCTCGTTGCCCCCCACCGCCCCCATTATTTGTAGTCATCGGGCTGGAGAACCGACTGAGCACGCTCTTCGAGTACAACGTGAAGATCCGCGGCGCGCGCGGCGTGGCGTTCCCAACGATGGTGGCCGGCGGGAGCAACAGTCAGTACGTTCAATACGCGTTGAATGACTCGGTGATCAACCCGGGGGAGGTGCGTGTGGCGATGGGGCGTGAGGTGAAGAACGTGGTAGTGGACTGCGGCGTGGCGATGAACGAGTACCAGAGCGACATGACGCGCGTGCTGTTCGCCGGAGACGCGAAGAGTGTGAACAAGGCGCAGAAGGATGTGTATTTGGGGCTGAACGAGGTGTACGAGAAGTGTTTGCAGGTGCTGCGCACGCAGGCGGACTGGTAGGCGTGGGCGGGCGGCGTGAAGCGAAGCTCGATGAACGAGGTGCACGCGACGGGCGTACGTGAGCTGTCGCGCCTGCTGGTGGAGCTGGGTGTGATCAAGTCGAAGAATCTGGAGTGGGTGTGAAGAGGAGGTGTGACGGGCAGCACGGTGGTGGAGCAGAGACTCTTCTTCAAGTACTTCCCTCACTTCGTGAGAGATGGCTGGAGGGTGTGATGCGCAGATCGGACACTTCATCGGGCTGGACAACTATGACACGCCTACGGTGCCCTTCAACACGCCGTTCGCGCCGGGCGTGGCGTTCTGCATCGAGCCGGGGTTGTATGTAGGAGGCGGCGTGCGGGTGCGAGGGTAGTTCGACGGGGACGAGGAGATCCCGGAGGAGCTGAGACACTTCGGAGTGAGAGTGGAGGACACGATTCTGTACATCGATGCGAAGAATGTGGATATTCTGACGAAGGACTCGCCGCGAGTGGGTGATTGAAAAGGAGGTGATGGATAGATCCCTGCTTCACTCATTTAGATGCTGTTTGTTGCAACAAAGCCACTAGTACTTTTGATGGAAGAAATCGCCCGTAATGACGAGAACGATGTCCATGCAGGCGCGGAGCGTTTCATTCTCGCATTCGCTCCGCTTCTTCGAGAAGAAGGTGTATATACTGCGTATCGTTCCCATCACCTCTACCATTCACTGCGAAAGAGTGACTTTACGGACATTCAACGGCATATCGATTAACACGAGCAGCGCATAGAACCAGAGACAAATGTCCTTCCTATCCGTCATTTCGTACCGTCAGTCTCACGAGATGGGAATGTCGTCAAACGCAAGCCATTCGTAGTGGTAATTCAGTAGTGCGTTGGTCGTCAACTACAACTGATTCCACTTCCCATGACATACATAGTCCATGCGAACTAGTTCGGATAGGCACGGCTTTCGACAGTTCAACTTGGAACAATCCTCATTCTCCTTTCCCTTTGGAAAGCAGTAATACTCCCAACCACTTTCGTCGTTCATATGAGGGAAGGGCGAGTCTGTAGAAGGAGGAATGGATTCTCGCATGTATTGCACAGCCTATTCATAACGCCCTCCATCTATTAGCACGTCTCGCAAGGATTCAAAGTCGTCCAATACGGAATGAGCCCAATCGTCGTCTATGAGGAGTTGTGTCTATTCCTAACACAGATTGACGGTAACTACGTCTTCCTGGTCATCCTTGCTATTTATATCTGCTTCTGTTGTTTCTTCCGTTCGTTTTGGCATCACCAACGTCTACGCCCTTACAATCCTCCAAATGCAATACATCTTTATCCACAGCTTCATAATCGGGCATATTCTCGGCTTCGTGGCGCACGCTCATCAAGTACTCCAGAGCACTCTTCGGCTCTCGGGCAAAGGAGATGTTCGTTCCGTAGTACTTTGGAAGTGCGAACGCGCCTCGGTTCATTGTGAGTACCGATTTCTAACAAACACAGCAGAGACCAGCAGTGGAGAGAGAGGCCGCGCCCTGAAGCATCTTCTGGGCGATGGCCGGATTGCTAACCATATAGTTCTTGATTTCCTAGTCGTCACTCTCATCAACGACGCGAACATTGTCACCAGCAGTGTAGCCACCGGAAGGGTCGTCAAGAAGGGAAATATCACCACGTCGGAACGAGGGGTGCAAAACGGTGACAACCACGTTCATCAACGCGACTCCAAAGACCACCAGAGCCAGAATGGAGTAGAAGCCACCAAGGGCCATCATAATCGTACCCACGCTAGAAGTGAGTGGAAAGGAGCAAAGCAAACAAGAAAATGAAGATGGACCGGCCAATGTACGTAAAGAGGAAGCCAAAGTTGCGGCGGAAGCGGTCTCCCAACTTCTTCATGTGCAACTCGTACAAGCACAAGATGCCGTTGAAAAGAAGGCAGTAACTGGTTAATAGCAACTTGTTCAGGTTAAATGACAAGATGGTGGAAAATAGAGATAGAATCAAGAACACCGCCACGGCGAGAGTGATGAAGAAGTTCATCCAGCGAAGAAAGTTCAGCAGACCCTTGATGTCGCTCTGCGTGAACTGCCTGTACGTGTTCTGGATCGAATTCCTAAATGTCATGAAGGGAAGCAAGAGGGTCACTTGCTCGGCTCGATAAGCTTGGTTTCCTACGCATCAGGACGCTCTGGCATGTAGACGTACGAGTGTCGATTCCTCAGTAATCGGGACAGTAGACATTCCAGTTTATGGGTTTTGAAACAGCCATATCCCGTCCCCATCCGCATCCAACAAACGATAAGGATGATGGAAATGCTGTTAATTGGGAAGAAGAGTGGTGATGGTCCACTTGCAGTGATTTGCTTTCCAATTGCAATCATGAAATGGGCATGGTCTGAAAAGCATGAGAGAAGGTATATCCCCAAGGGTTTGGGATGGAAGTGGCACTATCCTTTCTTTCTTCTCCATGACTTCAACGCAGTCTAGAAAAGCAATGAACCTGATTCACGACGGGAAGGTGGATGAGCATCCGGAAATGTACATTCACTACGGATACAAGGTGGATGTGAGAGGTGAGTCTGAAGTTAAGGCGTACGTTCGCGTATTTGTTCAAACGGAGGACCATTGCACTCTGGAGTATCGAGATGGCGACTGCTCCCTCCTGTTCTCTTCTTCCTACTCCATCCGGAACCCATCCTATGCGGTGTTTCACAAAACGAAGTGCATCCCGATTGACCTCTCCACGCAAAAGCCCTATTTGCGCTGCACCCCGTACATCATCCGGAGGAAGCACCCGTCCCACTATACCTTTTCCTCCGTATCTCTGTTCCATGGAAGTGTAGTGCTTCTTTTCACCGTTTTACTTGCAGAAAGCACAGCAACTCTGTGTAACCATTCAGTTTCGCAGGAAGGATAGCACGGTCATGAAGATTACACATCATTCGTCTCTTCACCTCTTCTCTCGCTCCACAGAATACACGATTGATTTCTATTCCATGAATCCAGTGGGAGTGGAGAGAAGGATGCCCTGCGCCCGAAATGGCTCCACCGTGGTGATCCGACAAAACGGAGTCATCTGCTTCGTGACCTCGCGGTTCAACAATACGATTTTCTACACGTACTACGACTCCATCAATTCACTGACGGGTTTGGCCATTCTTCAGTGCCTGCTGTTTGAGGGAATTCTTCATTTCTCGCGTGTTTTCTGCAAACAGGAAAGAGAAGGACTAGAAAGAAACAGGAGGATCGGCTCCGTGACACTGCAGAATGGAAGCAATGTGAAACGAAATGCTTTCTTCGTAAATTTCCTGCACATCAAACGCTCACTCCTCCCCTACAAAGAACAAGTGCCTGAATTCCTGATCATGCGTCAACTTGTGTTCAATCTCCTATTCTTCACACCAAAGCACAACACCCACCGGAGGGAAGCGGTACGGCTCCTCCGAGAAGGCCAGCGAGCTCATGGACTGCGTGGAGTAGTTCCGCACCATCTCCTCCTTCTCCGGCTTGTGGAAAATCATGCTGGACGAATGGTCTGTTCATCACCCGCGCGCCACGCCCCCACTCAGCACCCACTCCTCCTGCCCGCGCGCCATCTTCCGCATCGCGCAGTACGTCTTCGCGCGCTCCACGCACTCCTGCACGATGCACTCCAGCGGGCACGGCCGCTCCTGGTTCACGTCTCGCCGCACGTAGAAGGACGCCAGCTCCGCCGGACTGAGTCCCTGTGTGACGCCGCGCTTCAGCAGCAGGCCGCTCATTCTTCGCGTCACCTCGCATCCTCGCGCCTACCGGAACAGAAGCAGACACACGCGCCGAATGCCCAGCCACTCGTTCAGCATGCGCGCGTCGCCCAGCACGTCCATCTGCTCCGCGAAGGCCACGATGCGCGGGTCCCAGGGCTGGCGCGTCTGTTTCCAGTCCAGCCAGCACCACGACAAATCATTAATCTCGAAGCAGTCGGGTAGGCAGTACCCGTGGTCGATGGGAATCAGCTTCATCTCACCGCTGCGACGTTTCACCATGATGTTCGCGTCGTTGCGGTCCGTGTTCATCATGTACATGTCCAGGAAGGCGATCTTCTGCACCTAGCCCTCACGCCGTCCGCGCAGCAGCACCTCGAAGGCGGAGTACAGCGAGCACGACCAGTCCGAGCACAGGTCCGCGTCGCACACGAACTGCTGCAGCGAGCCCACCTTCGTCTTCACGCCGGGGTTGCGGTTTCGGAAGTACGGGTGGCACACCAACGCCTAGGCGTCAAGGAGGGCAGGTGAAGGTGCCTATGGGTCAAGGAAGAGAGAGAAAAATGCCTGAGCGGTGGTGGGGACGGAGAAGAGGCGACTACGGTCCAGCATGAAGGCGGCCACTTCTCGCTTCCAGCCCTCTCCGGAGCGAATCCCCTTTCGGAAGCCGCGATGGCCCGTCACGCCCTGAAGATTGCCTAGGAGGTGAGGGAGGGAGACAGAGGCGACGAGGGTTGTTCTCGGCGAAGGGCTCCTCGTCCTCGGGCTTGAACACGAGGAGGTTCCATTTGTACGCATCATTCAGGAAGTAGGTGCCCCCACTCCCGTAGAGCGACAGCTCGGGTTTAATTCCCGTGACGAAGGAGTTGCGCACTTCGTCCAGCGAGTCCAGGAACTCCTAGCCCTCACACTCCCATCTCGCACGCACCTGGTCGAGCTTCACTTTTGAAACGATTTGTATCCAGGCGCTATTGTCGCCCCGCAGGGACCGGCAATAATAGTCCAAACGAATCGTGTTTCTATTCACCTTGAGCTGATAAAGCGCGACTTTGCTCGAAATCTTCTTTCCAGAATACACGATGTCGATGAGCTCGTGCGGAATGCCCGTTCGCTGACGAATCGTGTTCCGCACGGTCGTTATCGTGTCCCACCAGCGCATCTGCGTCTCAAACGAGTAGTTCGACGTTCCGTCATCCGACAATCGGTAAAGGACAACAACCACCTGCTTTCCCAATTCAATAGTCTCTTCGGATGCCATTGCAGCAGCACGAACTCTGTGCGCAGCTTTTGGAGGTAGCGCCCCTCGGGGAAGAACTCTATCCTTTTGTGAAGACCGCCAAAAAACGACACGATTTGGTATTCCTCGTGTTGGATTGCATTGGAGGATTGCTGTTGTGTGGGAAATCCTATGGGACGAGGATTCGTCGTGTTTCAGAGAAGTGAATGAATGATCACTCGTCCCAAAATAATGAAATGGGATGACTTAATATGTATACAATAGAATGGAATTGAATACCATAAGAAGCACTTGCAATTCGACAATCCCCCACATCCCCCAAATTTGATGGAATCGCGGTCATCTGGCTTTCCGCATCAGGGAAGCACTCTGGACGTGTATTCTTGTGGATTTGGCTGCAGGCAATGGACGAGGAGAGCTCTACTCCGTTGGGAGTCAAAATGCTGGCCGATCATCTCGTGAAGGTGAAGCTGCAGTACGAGGGTACGGCTGTGGTACACTCTCCATCATGTATAGAGCGGATTAATGAGTTGCTTCAGTACATCAAAACCATCGAAAAGGAGAAGAAGGAGCTGCAGCAGCACTACAAGGAGATGGAGGACGAGCTGGAAATGCGCAGACAGGAAATTTATCAAATGAAGCGCGAAGCGTCCAACGAATACGTTGTTGAGGAACGAGAGAACTGGAAAGCCCTCCTCAATCAGCAAAGGCAGGAGAACGAAAAATTGAAGAAGGGTACGGGCCGAAATGGCAGTTGACCGTGTAGACATTGAAATCAACAAAGCAAGGATCAAATCTCTCGAGGACCAGCTGAAGCTGGTGGAGGAGGAGATGAAGGAATCGGAGGAGGCTGCGGAATCCCCGAAGGAAGAGTCGGAAGCAGTCGATTCTCCGATGGAGCCTATCGATGAGGCGGATGTGTCGAACCAGTCTTCCAATTCCACAGACCAGACGTCAGAAGATGAGGCGATGCAAATGGGTCCTCCGCAGCCCTTAGCACCGCCAGTGTCCGATTCGCCTCCTTCGCTTGACATGCTCCTGATCCAGAAGCAGGCCCTGGAAGAAGAGTTGGCGCGCACTAGCAAATCGATCTCGAAGCTGCAGGGCGATGTGAAGGAGGGCCGGGAATTGAACAAGAAGCTGACCGATCAGTTTATGAAGAAGGTGGACTTGCTAGAGACCGAGCATCGTGTAGGCGCTGTGACGAGGGGTTATGGGTAGGAACGGGAGAACATGCTGCTCAGTACCATTGAGGGACTGAAGTCGAAGCTGGATATTGAACTGGAGAAGAAGTGGGAGCTCACGCAGCAGATCCATGCGGAGGAGCAAGAGCGGAGTTCCATCTTTTCGTTTTTGTGGGGTTGAGCGCAGCGGAATCTGTGATAGTTCTTTGTACATTCTAGTTCATTCGCCTCTTTGTTGCGATCCGCACTTCTTCAGTTGAAGTAGGTTGCCTAGGTTACCAAGACCACTGCACGCGCAACCTCATCATTCCATTTTCAGACGATGAGCAATCCCTTCCTCCGATCGAAACAGCAGAGTGTGCCCAGCCCCGCACCTGCGACGTCTTCGAATCCCATAGGAGCCAGAATCCCTCCTCCGGGCGGTTTTTCGGCTCCTCCTGTCTCCGCTCCCCCATCCACACAGCATCCTGGATTCGCGCCGTCTTCATATGGAAATATGCCTCCTCCTCCTCCAATGGCGACTCTCACACAACAGATGGCCGGGATGAACCTGAATTCGGCGCCTCCTCCAGCGGCGTCCATGCCCCCTCCTCCCTCCACGCCCCAGGCGGGAGTTGCTCCCCCTCCTTCCGGAGTGTCTTCAAAGCCCTCCTATCTACATACCAGAGGCGGATACCAAGTGCCTACAAATGCCTACCAGTACGGAATGGCCGGAACGAGCGAATCGGCCCAGTCTTCCTTCTACGCTGCTGAGGCCGGAGCGAATGCCCCCGCGGCGACGCCCAGTTACATGGGCGCTGCGGCGAGCTACGACGCCTCCTCTCCCGCTCCGGCGCCCACCGACCCCGAGTGCCAGCCCGACGAGGAGTACATGCGCATCACCTACGAGGTCGCTCCCAACAGCCCCTCTCTGGCGGGCATGACCGGAATGCCCTTCGCTGCCGTGATCCGCCCCATGGCTCCCGAGGGCGTAGCGTCTCCGTCACCGCCTCACCTCTAGAGAGAGATCCCGCTGGTCTCCTGCGGCGCGATTGGCGTGCAGCGCTGCCGTCGCTGCCGCACCTACGTGAACCCGTTCATCAGCTTCACCGACGGCGGCAGACGCTGGAAGTGCAACATGTGCGGCTCGATGAACGATGGTAAGCTCTGAATCTTCTGCTTAGGCGTAGTGCCGACGCAGTACTTCAGCCAGCTGGACATGAACGGCAAGCGGCTGGACCTGGCGCAGCGGCCGGAGCTGCTGAAGGGGCAGGTGGACTTCGAGGCGGGTCCCGAGTACTGTCTGCGACCGCCCATGTTCCCTACGTACCTGTTCGTGCTGGGTGGGCGTGGCGTGAGGGGGTGAGGCGTAGACGTGTCGTACCAGGCGGTGGCGTCGGGCATGCTGGCGACGGCGTGCGCGGCGATCAAGAACAGCCTGGATGGACTGACAGAGATGTGCGGCAACACGACCATCAACGTCGGCTTCGTCACCTTCGACAGCGCTGTGCACTTCTACCAGCTGCGCGAGGGCCACCCCGCACGCCAGCTCGTGGTCGGCGAGGTCGACGAGCCCTTCCTGCCTGTGCCCAGCACGCTCCTCGTCAACCTGGTGGACGCGCGCAGCGCCGTGGAGGCCTTCCTGGACGCGCTGCCCGCCGCGCACGCCGCCTCGCGCAACGTGGAGACGTGCACGGGCAACGCGCTGCAGTTCGCGCAGCTGCTGCTGCAGGACTGTGGCGGCAAGGTGATGCTCTTCCAGGTGCGCGCGCCGTGGCGGGCTGAAGCATAGGCGTCGCTGCCGTCGGCGGGCGTGGGCAAGCTGAAGGTGCGTGAGGCGCCCAACATGCTGGGCACGGAGGCGGAGAAGGCGCTGCTCGAGCCGGCGGTGCCCTTCTACGGCGAGCTGGCGAAGGCGCTGGTGGAGAAGCAGATCTCCGTGGACCTGTTCCTGGGCGCGGCGCAGTACACCGACGTGGCGACGCTGGGCGCGCTGACACAGACCTCCGGCGGACAGCTGTTCTTCTACCCGTCGTTCCAGGCGGGCGGCCCGAGCGCGGAGGCGCTGTACGGCGACGTGTTCCACGTGCTGACGCGCGAGACGGGCTTCGAGGCGGTGTACCGCGTGCGCGTGCCGCAGGGCGCGAAGATCAGCGTGTTCCACGGCAACTTCTGCCTGTCGAACACGGACCTGATGGTGGTGCCCGTGTGCCACAGCGACATGACCGTGGTGCTGGAGTTCTCGCTGGAGAGCGTGCTCAACATGCCCTGCTTCCCCATCCAGGGTGCGCTGCTGTACACCACGGCGGGCGGCGAGCGCCGCATCCGCGTGCACACGATGAGTCTGCCGATCAGCAACGTGCTGAGCCACCTCTACGAGCGCGTCAACCAGGACGTGGTGGTGGCGGCCGCGCTGCAACTGGGTGGGTGTGGTGATGCGGCGTGACGGCTAGCGGTGAAGAACGTGACGCTGGTGGGGCCCGCGCTCACGCGGCAGAAGCTGCACCAGTTCTGTCTGGAGCTGGTGAAGCGCGTGAAGGCACAGGCGGGCGCCTACAGCGCCGAGGCGATCCCCGCGAAGGTCAACCTGCTGCCGCTGTACCTGGTGGGCGTAGGCGCGGCGCGTGAGGCGTAGATGGCCATGCAGAAGTGCAGCGCCTGCCGCGGCGGGTGCGACGACCGCAGCGACCTGCGCTGCTACGCGCTGCAACAGCTGCAGGAGGTCAGCGTGGAGCTGGCGCTCAAGTACCTGTACCCCGCCCTCATGGACCTGACCCACATGCCCGAAGACGTGGGACCCCCCACCTCACCTCACACATAGGCCTGCACCTTCGCCAGCGATCCTGATTCGCTGCCCGAGTCCGTGGCGCTGTGCGGCCCCAACAACCTGATCCTGCCGCCGCTGGTGAACCTGTCGCTCGCCGCGCTGGCGCCCTCGGGCGTGTACCTGCTGGACGACGGGCTGCACCTGTGGCTCATCGTCGGCGCGCAGGCGGCGCCCGAGGAGGTGACCGCGCTGTTCGGCGTGCCGTCGCTGGAGGGCTACGACCTGAGCAACCTGTGCCTGCCCGCGCTGGAGAACGAGCGCTCGCAGCGCGTGCGCCTGCTGGTGAGCGAGCTGCGCGCCGGGCGCCCGTACTTCTGCCCGCTGCGGGTCGTGCGGCAGACGGACGCGGAGTTCAGTCAGGTGAAGTGGCGGCTGGTGGAGGACCGCGACGTGTTCCAGGGTGGCAATGTCAGCTACACCGAGTATGTACAGTTGTTGACCGGGGTGAGAATGGGGTGAT
>OIWT01002885.1_pt1 | contig 16769 bp, 17 predicted proteins | sample 1587701 | NCBI WGS metagenome assembly OIWT01 (sample SAMEA3888904, study PRJEB22519) | human gut metagenome | biome: human gut; feature: human-associated habitat; material: faeces | place: Denmark | collected 2009
CCTGCGGTGCTCGTGCTCGCGGCAGCGGCACTCGTGCTCAAAAAGCGCGGATAATTAAATCAGAGTACATCTCTCCTTTCGATCTAATATTTGCAATCGGCAAAAAAGCCCCCTCGTGCGGTCAGGCGCGAGAGGGCTTTTTGCTTTTTACCGCCTGCGGCGGCAGCCGAGCCTGCATAATTCGCATAAATATAAATTTTAACGCATTATTTATTGACTTGTTCTGCGGAAAGAAATATACTTGCTATATAGCAAACAGAAAAGGAGAAAAAAGAATGACAGAAGAGCTTAAACAAAAGACAGAGCAGCTTGCGGAGCTGCAAAAGAAGATGTTTGCGTTTCACTACGCCACCTCGTCAATTTATATTGACGGCGTGACTGTTGCTCCGAGGGACACCGAGGAGGGCAGAAGCGAGGCTATGGGTATGCTTTCCGAATATGAGTACGAGCTTACCACCTCCAAGGAAACCATTGAGCTTTTGGAGTACCTCAAGGCGCACGGCGACGAGCTTTCCGAGCATCAGAACAGGGAAGTGGAGCTGCTTCTTCGCGGCTATGAGTTCAACAAAAACATACCTGTGGACGAGTTTGTGGCATATCAGAAGCTGGTAAGCAAGGCAAGCTATGTTTGGCACTGCGCGAAAGAAAACAACGACTATGAGTCGTTCAAGCCCTATCTGAAAGAGCTGTTCGATTACAGAATTCGCTTTGCAAAATACTATAAGCCAAACGAAAATCCCTACGATGTTCAGCTTGACATTTACGAACGCGGACTGACCATAGAAAAATGCGACGAGTTCTTCAAGACCCTGCGTGCGCATATTGTTCCTATTATACACAAAATCGGCGAAAAGCCGCAGATTGACGACTCTCCGCTGTTTGCGGATTTCCCCGTCGAAAAGCAGAAGCTTGTCACCGAGTATGTGATGAACTACATGGGCATTGACCCCAACCACTGCAACTGCGGCGAAACGGAGCACCCCTTCACCCTCGAATTTTCCAAGGACGACGTGCGTATCACCACGCATTATTACAAGGATAATGTAGCCTCCTCCATGTACTCCGTAATTCACGAGGGCGGTCACGCGCTCTATGAGCTCGGCGGCGGGGATGAGCACAAATACACCGTGGTTGCAGGCGGTGTTTCCATGGCGGTTCACGAGAGCCAGTCCAGATTTTATGAAAATCTTATCGGAAGAAGCGAAGCCTTCACCGCGGCGATTTTGCCGAAGCTTCAGGAAATTTTCCCGGAACAGCTCGGCAAAATTACGCCCCGCCGTTTCTATGAAATGATAAACAAAGCGCAGCCCTCCCTTATAAGAACCGAGGCGGACGAGCTTACATACGCCCTTCATGTAATGGTTCGCTACGAAATTGAAAAGAAAATGTTTGCGGGCGAACTTACCGTTGACGAAATTCCCGCCGAATGGAATCGCCTCTACAAGGAATACCTCGGTGTGGATGTTCCGGACGATACCCACGGCTGTCTCCAGGACTCTCACTGGTCCGGCGGCGACATGGGCTATTTCCCGTCATACGCTCTCGGCAGCGCATACGGCGCTCAAATGCTTGCGAAGATGAAAGAGGAAATCGATGTCGACGCTGTGGCGGCCTCCGGCTCTCTCAAGCCCATTTCCGACTGGCTTGGCGAACGCATTTATCAGTACGCCAGCATGTACGACCCCGATGTTATCTTTGAAAAGACCTGCGGCGCGCCGTTTGACCCGACCTATTACACAGATTATCTCGAGAAAAAATACGGCGATATTTATAAACTTTGATTGCTTGGTAAAGCACGGTGCTCATTTTGAGCACCGTGCTTTTTTTAGCATCGTTTGAGCGCGGCAGACTTTTATGGCAAATTTACCCGAAGTTATTGACAACGGCACACAATAGTATATAATATATAGTATAATAACAACATTTTATGATAACGGAGGTGCTTTCTATGAAGCTCTGTCGGCTGATTGCGATTTTTACGGTGATACTGCTGCTTTGCGCCTGTGCGCCGGCAGGCGGAGAGGAAAGCACCGTTCAAAGCGGCGGAGAAATCGGCTCTGTGCCGCAGCAAAGCAAAAGTGAACCGCAGGACGCGGAAAAAGAGCCGGACTACGCTCCGACGGAGCAGGGCTACGAGCTTTATGACTTCCCGAAGCCGGAATTTTCCGCCGAGGACATAGCCGAATTTGATTTTGCGTTTTCCGCAAATTTCGTATTGACGAAAACCGGAGATGTGTACGCATGGGGACTTAACGACGGCGGCATGCTCGGTCTCGGTTTGCCGGAAAACGCCATGGTGCTAAACCCCGCTAAGATTGAAATCGGCGAGCCGGTGCGGGAAATTGCAGTGAACTCCGGCGGATATGCGGCGGCCGCACTCGGCGAAAGCGGCAAGCTTTACGGCTGGGGCCTCAACCTTTCCGCCTGCTTCCCGAACGAGGAAAAAGCCGTTATAAACGCTCCGGCTGCGCTTGATACCGATATGGAAATCGAGCATATTGCGCTTGATACCATGCTTGTTCTGTGCGGCAAAAACGGCGATGTTTATATCTGCGGCTGCTTCGGCGATGAGGCAATGAGCTTCGCCGAGCAGTATTATCAAACAGGAAAAATCGCGGAGTCTCGGAGCTTAGAGCTTGTAGGAAATGTGCCGAATATCAAGAGCGTGAGTGCCTCCGGCGACTGCGCTGCGTTCCTGACCGGGGACGGAGAGGTTTACACAATCGGCAGGATTGGGCGACACACGGATTTCGATAAGCTTGGCAAATATACAAATGATAAAATCGCCAAAACGGATTTTCCGGAGAAAATCGTGAAGGCAAAAGCACTGACGGATGGGCTTGCCGCTCTTTCCGAAAGCGGAAAGCTGTATTATATGGGGCACGACGTTTACGGAATTGCGGACAGCCGCGAGGAGCTTGAGGCGAGCTTCGCCGACGCCGAGAAAAACAGAATAACGAAGCCGGCCGTCATTGAAAAAATCGGCGGAAAAGTCGCGGATTTTGAAACCGGAGGCGGAAATATTATAGTCCGAACAGAGGACGGCGAGCTTTATACATGGGGGTACGACGGCGGCAGCTTTACCTGTGCAAGTGAGAAAAGCGAGTTCGTGCTCAAGCCACGGAAAATAGATTTTCCCGCGGCAGTAACCCGCATGAGCATCGGGAATTTTGCCGGAGCGGCAATCACCGAAAGCGGCAGGGCTTTTGCATGGGGCAGCGGCTATTACTGCATTTATACGGACGACACATACGCCAAAAGCCATACTCCGAGAGAGCTTCTTTTCGGCAAATGAGCACGACGGTGCTCAAATAAGAAATACACACAAAGCTCCGTGCTCATTTTGAGCACGGAGCTTTTCGCATCTTTACGCTTACGGTATTTTCGCAGAAAAGCCGAAGAAAGCCGTGAATATTTCATTTATACCCTTGTTCAAAGGCATACCGATGTGCTATAATACATTTGAAAATAACGCATAAAAAACGGGCGACAAAATATAATCGACAGGGGAATGATTATGGCAAAGCTCTATTTCAAATACGGCGCCATGGGCAGCTCAAAATCCGCACAGGCGCTGATAGCAAAATATAATTACGAGGAACGGGGAATGAAGGTTTGGCTCATCAAGCCGAAAACCGATACCCGGGACGGCGCGAATATTATCAAATCAAGAATAGGGCTTTTTGCCGCGGCGGAGGAAATTTCCTCCGAGGACAGCATAAAGGAGCTGTTTTCCCGGCACGGCGACTGCGATGTAATCATCGGCGACGAATGTCAGTTCTTCACGCCGGAGCAAATCGACGAGCTGCGGGATATTGTGGACGATATGGGCGTTCCGGTTATGTGCTTCGGTCTTCGCACCGACTTTATAACTCAGCTTTTCCCGGGAAGCCGCCGCCTGTTCGAGGTTGCGGACTCCATACAGGAGATTAAAACCATATGCGACTGCGGCGCAAAGGCCACGGTGAACGCCCGCATGGACGACAACGGAAATATCGTTACCGCCGGCGACCAAATCTGCATAGGCGGCAACGACAGGTATATAGCAATGTGCCACAAATGCTGGAAAAAGCGTATCGCGGCACAGAAAAAATAAGGAGGAAAAGATATGAACAAACCGTACCCGACCCCACATATTAACGCAGTGCCGGAGGACTTCGCAAAAACCGTGCTCATGCCCGGAGACCCGCTTCGGGCAAAGTTTATCGCGGAAAACTATCTTGAAAATCCGAAGCTTGTGAACAACGTTCGCGGAGTACAGGGCTATACGGGCACCTTTGACGGCATAAAGGTGACCGTAATGGCAAGCGGCATGGGAATGCCCTCAATCGGCATATACAGCTATGAGCTGTTCAACTTTTTCGGCGTGGAAACCATAATTCGCGTCGGCTCCGCCGGCGGAATGACCGAAAAGGTTGGGGTGAACGAAATCATCGCCAGTATGGGCGCCTGCACCGACTCCGCCTATGCAAAATTGTTCCAAATTCCCGGAACCTTCGCGCCTATTGCGGACTATGACGTTCTCAGCACCTGCGTTGAAACCGGCAGAGAGATGGGCCTTGCGATTAAAGTGGGCAATATTCTCTCCTCCGACGTGTTCTATAAAGACGAACCCTATGCGGAGGGAAGCTGCCTTACCAACCGCGAACGCTGGGCGAAAATGGGCGTGCTTGCGGAGGAAATGGAAGCCGCTGCACTGTATATGAACGCCGCCCGCGCGGGCAAACGCGGACTTTGCATCTGCACCGTTTCGGATAACCTTGTAACCGGCGAATCTCTCTCTGCAGAGGAGCGTCAAACCTCCTTTGACAATATGATAATGCTTGCCCTCAGAACAGCGGCAAAGCTTGGATAAAGACAGGAGCGATTTTCAAATGCGGATGTACGATATTATCGAAAAAAAGCGCGATGGCGGAAAGCTTTCTCCGGAGGAAATCGAATTTTTCATTTCCGGCTATGTGAGCGGAGAGATTCCCGATTATCAGATTTCCGCGCTTTTGATGGCAATATATTTTTCCGGAATGGACGATGAGGAAACCGCCGTTCTTACGAAGGCGATGATGCTTTCCGGCGACACCGTCGATCTATCCGAGTTCGGCGAATTTACCGTTGACAAGCACAGCACCGGCGGCGTGGGGGACAAAACCAGCTTGGTGGTGGCTCCCGTTATGGCAAGCCTCGGCTGCAAAATGGCTAAAATGTCCGGCAGGGGACTCGGTCACACCGGCGGAACGGTGGATAAGCTTGAGTCAATTCCCGGCTTCAAAACGAGCATCACTCCGGAGGAGTTCTTCGAGCAGGTTCGCAAAACAGGCGTTGCCGTAATCGGCTCCACTGCGAACCTTGCTCCCGCGGACAAAAAGCTGTACGCTCTGCGCGACGTTACCGCGACGGTGGGCAGCATTCCGCTTATCGCTTCAAGCATTATGAGTAAAAAGCTTGCCGCGGGCGCGCACAACATCGTGCTTGATGTTAAAATCGGCAGCGGCGCTTTTATGAAAACCGAGGAGCAGGGAAGAAAGCTTGCAGAAAAAATGGTGAACATAGGCAAGAGCTTTAATAGAAATATCGCTGCCGTGATTACCAATATGGACAGACCCCTCGGCTGTGCCATAGGCAACTCGCTTGAGGTGCTGGAGGCAGTTTCCGTGCTTAAGGGCAATGAAGTGCCCGATTTTGACCGTGTTTGTGTGGCACTAGCTTCCACGCTGCTTTCGCTTTGCTACGACATCAGTCACGAGGAAAGTGAAAAGCGCGTGCTCGAAAGCATAAAAAGCGGCGCCGCGCTTGCCAAGTTCCGCGAATGGATCACCGCACAGGGCGGAAGCGATGAATTCGTGGATAATCCTGAGGCTCTCGGCACAGCAAAGTATATCACCGAATACAAGGCGCAGGGCAGCGGCTATATTTCCTTTATGAACACCGAAATGATAGGCAAAGCCGCCGCCGCACTCGGCGCAGGTCGCGAAAAGACCACCGATTCCGTCGACCACACTGCCGGAATTGTTCTCCGGAAGAAAACCGGCGACGCGGTACACTCCGGAGATGTTATTGCGGTGCTTTATACCAACAAAGAAGCTTCCGAAATCGAGGCGGCGCGCCTTCTTTCTGAAGCGATAACCTACTCCGCAGAAAAGCCTGCGGAAGAATCCCTTGTTTACGGAATTATAAAATAATGGCGAAGGATGGGACAGAAAGATGTTAGTTATGGGTATTGCAGGCGGAACGGGAAGCGGAAAAACGACCTTTACCTCTACGCTGATAAATCGATTCAAAGACGATATAACCGTGATTCATCACGACAATTATTACAATGTTCTTGACCATCTCACCTTTGAGGAACGCTGCCTTGTAAACTACGACCATCCGGATTCCTTTGATACAAAGCTTATGATTGAGCACATAAAAAAGCTGAAAAATGGCGAAACAATCGAAGAACCGATTTACGATTACACCATTCACAACCGCAGCAAGGATAAAACCATAACGCTGAAGCCATCTAAAATACTTATAATTGAAGGCATACTTATTTTGCACAATAAAGAGCTGCGCGACCTTATGGATATGAAGGTTTTTGTAGATACGGATGCTGATGTTCGCCTTGGCAGGCGAATCCTTCGCGATATGGAGGAACGGGGCAGAAGCGTTGATTCCGTTCTGAATCAATACGCTGCCACTGTAAAGCCCATGCATGAAAAATACGTTGAACCAAGCAAAAAAAATGCCGATATAATCGTGCTTGAGGGCGGGCAGAACCAGGTTGCCATAGAGCTTTTCTCCGGTTATATTTCTGAATATTTAAGAAAAAATCCGTGATTTTTACAAAAGCGTGCCCTGCAGCACGCTTTTTGTTATGGACTTTACAAAAATTATATAAAATTTATACATAAATGTCCCATTTATATCTTGAACTATTTGTCGTTTTGTGTTACAGTAAAGATACTGTGAATAGAATTTTACACAGGGAGGAAACAAACAATGAAAAAATTTCTTGCACTGCTTCTTGCTATGGTAATGATGCTTACCATGATGGCAGGATGCAACAACCAGCCCGCTAACGATGACAGCGATGTTAACAACAGCGAGTCTGAAAGCCAGCCCGAAGCAAGCCAGGGAGAAGAGACCCCTGACTACGACAAAATCCTTACCGATGCTGCAACCGCTCTTGGCTGCCTTGCACAGGACAACGCAGGTGCTACCGGCGACTACAAAGTTGCAATGATCACCGACTATGGCGACATCACCGACCAGTCCTTCAACCAGACCACTTATGAGGCCTGCAAAGAGTTCTGCGAAGCCAACAAGCTTGAGTTCACCTACTTCAAACCCGCAGGTGACTCCGATGCAGAACGTGTAGCAATGGTCGACAAAGCCGTTGACGAGGGCTACAATGTAGTCGTTATCCCGGGCTATGCCTTTGCAGGTACTGTTGTAACCGCAGAGAACGAATATCCCGACACCACCTTCATTGCTCTTGACGTTGCTGCCGGCGACCTTCTTGGCGCTGCACTCGGCGATGCTTACGACTATGATCCTTCTCACTGGGATGTAAGCAAAATCATCAGCAAGAACGTATACTGCGCAGTATACCAGGAAGAGCTCTGCGGATATATGGCAGGCTACGCTGCTGTAAAGCTTGGCTACAAACAGCTCGGCTTCCTCGGCGGTATGGCTGTTCCCGCTGTTGTTCGTTATGGCTACGGCTTCGTACAGGGCGCTGACGCTGCTGCTGTTGAACTTGGTCTTACCGATGTATCCATCAAGTATGCATACGGCAACCAGTTCTATGGCGATGCAAGCATCACTGCTACTGTTGACACTTGGTATGCAGCAGGCACCGAAATCGTATTCGCCTGCGGCGGTTCCATCTACTCCTCTGCTGCTGAAGCTGCCGCTAAAGTTAACGGCAAAATCATCGGCGTTGACGTTGACCAGAAGGGTATCATCGATGGCAAGTATGGCGAAGGCATGACCGTAACTTCTGCTATGAAGGGTCTTGCTCCTACCGTTAAGACTTCTCTCAAAAAGGTTCTTGACGGTCAGTTCCAGGGCGGTATCATCGATACTCTCGGACTTGTTTCTGAGAACCCCGAGGACAACTATGTTCAGATCCCTATGACCACTCAGTTTGCTGATGGCTTCACTGCTGACAACTATAAAGCTCTTGTAGCTGACATGTTCGCCGGCAAGATCACTGTTAACAACGACACTACTATCGCTGCTAAAGACAATGCAACCGTAGTAACCGTTGAAGATCTCGGAAACATCAAATAATTTGAAGTTTTGAAGTAAAAATTCACAGATAGAATGGGACGGGCTTTTCGCCCGTCCTTTCTATTTACACAAAAGCGGGCAACTGCTGCACATCACAAAATGGTGCGGCTTTGCCCGTTTTTGCGCTGCGCAAATGGTAAAAGTGCAAACTTTTTATTGAGCAAGGCGGAATTTTTACTTTTATATACACAAAACTTTATTGTTTTTGGGGATTTTGCTTGTAATGCTTGCCTATTTGTAGTATTATAATTATATATTGCAGAATGGGAGGCGGTAGGGTTGGAAGATCAATACGCAATAGAGATGCTTGGCATAACCAAAAAGTTCCCGGGTATCATTGCCAACGATAACATTACCCTTCGGGTAAAAAAAGGCGAGATACATGCACTTCTCGGTGAAAACGGTGCCGGCAAATCTACGCTGATGAGCGTACTGTTTGGATTGTATCAACCTGAAGAAGGCATTATCAAAAAAAACGGTGTTGAGGTCAGCATAAAGAACCCCAACGACGCAAACGCTCTCGGAATCGGAATGGTGCACCAGCACTTTAAGCTTGTTGAATGCTTTACGGTTCTGGATAACATCATTATGGGCGTGGAGCCAAACAAATACGGATTTCTTCAGAAAAAGGAAGCTCACGAAAAGGTTATGGAGCTTTCGGAAAAGTATGGTCTGCACGTAGACCCGGACGCGCTTATAGAAGATATAACCGTCGGTATGCAGCAGAGAACAGAAATCCTTAAAATGCTCTATCGCGAAAATGAAATTCTCATTTTTGACGAGCCTACGGCGGTTCTTACTCCGCAGGAAATAGACGAGCTTATGCAGATTATGAAAAACCTTGCGGCGGAGGGCAAATCCATTCTCTTCATCTCTCACAAGCTGAACGAGATTATGGCTGTTGCCGACAGATGCACCGTTCTTCGCAAAGGCAAGTACATAGGCACCGTAAATACCAAAGATACCACTATGGAAGAGCTTTCTGCAATGATGGTCGGCAGAAACATCAATTTCAAGGTGGAAAAGGGCGAATGCAAGCCCGGCGATGTTGTTCTTGATGTTGAGAACATAAGCGTTGCTTCAAAGCTTCATAAAAATGACGCAGTAAAGAACGTTTCCTTCAAAGTTAGAAGGGGAGAAATTGTCTGCATCGCCGGTATTGACGGTAACGGACAGACCGAGCTTGTTTACGGACTTACAGGACTCGCTCCCATACACAACGGCAAGGTTACTCTTTGTGGAAAAGATATTACCCATGCACCTATAAGAAAGCGCAACATCCTCGGTATGAGCCATATTCCGGAGGATCGCCACAAATACGGTCTTGTTCTGGACTACACCCTTGAGGATAACCTTGTGCTTCAGCGCTATTTTGAACCGGAATTTACCGATAAAGCGGGCTTCCTCCGCAGAAAGAACATAAGAAGCTATGCAGAGCGCCTTATCGAGCAGTACGACGTTCGTTCCGGTCAGGGCCCCATTACCACCGCAAGAAGTATGTCCGGCGGCAACCAGCAGAAGGCAATCGTAGCAAGAGAAATCGACAAGGATCCGGAGCTTCTTATTGCCGTTCAGCCTACCAGAGGACTTGATATCGGCGCAATTGAGTATATTCATAAGCAGCTTGTGGCACAGCGCGACTCCGGAAAAGCGGTTCTGCTTGTGTCACTGGAGCTTGACGAGGTTATGGACGTTCCGGACAGAATCCTTGTTATGTACGAGGGTGAAATCGTAGGCGAGCTTGACCCCAAAAAGACCACTCAGGAAGAGCTTGGCCTTTATATGGCGGGCGCAAAAAGGGATGAGGTGAAACAATGAAAAAGAACATTCTTAAAAATAATGTAGTCCAGTCCCTTATTGCTTCGCTTTCCTGCATAATCCTCGGTTTGCTTATCGGCTATATCGTGCTGCTGTTCATAAATCCAAACGGCGCGTGGGAAGCCATGATGACCGTAGTAAAGAACTTTCTTACTTATTCCAAGCCGGAAGCTCAGCTTAAAAACTTCGGCAATACCCTTGTTAAAACCGCGCCGCTGCTTATGTGCGCACTTTCCGTACTGTTTGCATACAAAGTAGGGCTATTTAACATCGGCGCTGCCGGTCAGTATGTAGCAGGCTCCTGCGCGGCTCTTTACGCAGCGCTTGCGTGGCACTGGAGCTGGCTGCCCTGCATGATTTTCGCCATTGTGGCTGGTGCTGTTCTCGGCGCGCTTGTCGGCGTGCTCAAATCCTATTGTAACGTCAACGAAGTTATTTCCGGAATCATGCTCAACTGGATAAGCCTTTACACAACGAACATGATACTTAATAATGTAAAAGAACCTACCAGTCCTTATACATACCAAATTGCAAGCCATGGCAGAGATGCGCTTCTGCCGTCCCTTGGACTTGAAAAGCTCTTTAATAACAACAAATATGTCAGCATTGCAATTCCGCTTGCTATTATTATTGCGATTATCATTGCGATTGTGCTTGACAAAACCAAGTTCGGTTACGAACTGAAAGCAACCGGCAACAACAAGAACGCCGCTAAGTACTGTGGTATGGCGGAAAAACGCAACATGATTCTTTCCCTTGTTATTGCGGGTGGACTTGCAGGTCTCGGCGGCTCGCTGCTTTATCAGACGGGCTTTGAACAGTGGCTCTGCACCGCTTCCTCCGTTCCTGGAATGGGCTTTAACGGAATCGCGGCAACTTTCCTCGGCGGACTTGACCCCATCGGAACGATTTTCGCTTCCTACTTCATTCAGCACATCACCACCGGCGGCGCGTATGTTGACAAAACAATGTACTGCTCCCAGATTTCCGACCTTATCTCTTCGATAATCATTTATCTTTGCGGCTTTGTATTCTTCCTTAAATATGCAATGAACAGAGCCATCGCGGCAAGAGAAGAGAAGAAGGCCCATGAAGAAAAAGCTGCAGCTAAAAAAGCTGCGGAAGGAGGCGAGAAATAATGCTGCTTCTTGTTCAATACACTCTCGTTTTTGCTTCCGTCCTTATGCTTGTTGCACTGGGTGGCTGCTTCTCCGAACATTCCGGCGTTATCAACCTCGGTCTTGAGGGAATTATGGTAATCGGTGCTCTCGGTGGCGCGCTTATGATGCGATATGCTCCGGCAAGTACAAGAGGCTTCCCGCTTGTAATGCTCACCCTTATCGCCGCAATGGTATTAGCCATGGCGTATGCCTCGCTGCTCGGCGTTGCCTGCATTAACTTTAAGGCGGATCAGACCATTGTCGGTACTGCGCTCAACCTTATGGGCACCGCTGGAGCTACCGTTATCGTTAAGGCGATCAACACTTCCGAAGATGTCAACAATGTTTCCTCAACCATTCAGTACATAGACCAGAAGAAATCCTTCATCGTCAATATCGGCAATTTTGAGTTCAGCTGGTTTATGCTCATAGCGCTTATAGGGCTTGTAATCGCATATATAGTACTGTATAAGACAAAGTTTGGCCTTCGCCTTATGGCGTGCGGCGAGCACCCTCAGGCGGCGGACAGCGTCGGTATAAACGTTTACAAAATGCGCTGGGCGGGCGTGCTCATCTCCGGAGTGTACGGCGGCTTGGGCGGAATTTGCTATATTCTTTCCGGTGTTTCCGAATGGAAATTTGAAAACGGTGTTGCAGGCTTCGGCTTCCTTGCCCTTGCTGTTATGATTTTCGGACAGTGGAAGCCCACCAGAATCGCTCTTGCGGCGCTGCTGTTCGGTATGTTCCGCGCTCTGTCGAACGTGTACTTCGCCTTCGACTTCCTTATGTCGATGAACATCCCCGGCTCCGTTTACAATATGATGCCCTATATCATTTCCCTTATCATTCTTGCATTCACCTCTAAAAAATCCCGTGCTCCGAAGGCGGAGGGTATCCCTTACGACAAAGGACAGAGATAATCTGATTTTAAAATACCGTGTTCAAACGAACACGGTATTTTTTATAAAAAATCAGTAAAATCTATTGACAAAAGCGTAGTTTGCCGATATAATATAGCAAGAACAAGAACTATTCTTATTCTTGAACGGAGGAAATATATTGACTAAATATGGCGAACAGATTTTGACGATTGTTATGCGAAAAGGAGAGCATCCCACCGCAGAACAGGTATTTATGGAGATGAAAGCGAATAATCCAAAAATCGCACAGGGCACGGTTTACAATAACCTAAACGCACTTGTGGACGAGGGTAGGATAATCCGCATTTCGGAGCCGGGATTTCCCGACAGATTCGATAATACCACGCGCCACGACCATATGGTGTGCATAAAATGCGGCAGGCTTGCCGATGTAAAGCTGACAGACTTTACAGAAGAAATTGAGCGTAATTCGGGTGAAAAAATTATCTCATATGACCTTCGCATTCGCTACATTTGCCCCGAATGCAGAAATAAAACTGACAAATAATAAAGGAGAGGCAATTATGGACGCAAAAGTATCAAAACTTATTAACGAGCAGATTAACAAAGAGCTTTATTCCGCGTATCTCTATCTTGACTTTGCAAATTACTACGCCTCCGTCGGTTTGGACGGCTTTGAAAACTGGTACAGAATTCAGGCGCAGGAGGAACGCGACCACGCCATGCTTTTCTATCAGTATTTGCAGAACAACGGCGAAGTCGTCACATTTGAGCCGATTGCGAAGCCCGAATGGGAGCGCGGCGGCAACGAAGCACCGCTTAAAAAGGGCTTGGAGCACGAAAAATATGTTACCGAGCTTATAAACACAATCTATGCCGCCGCCTACGACGTGCGGGATTTTCGCACCATGCAGCTTCTCGACTGGTTCGTAAAGGAACAGGGTGAGGAGGAGAAAAACGCCTCCGACATGATTACTAAAATGGAGCTTTTTGGCACGGATGCGAAAGGACTTTATATGCTTAACAGCGAGCTGAAAGCAAGAGCTTATTCTGTGCCGTCGCTTACACTTTAATAAAATTTACAAAAATATCAAAGGAGATCTTTACTATGGAACTTAAATTTTTAAAATGCGAACACTGCGGAAACATTGTTGAAATGATTGAGGATAAAGGCGTGCCGGTGGTTTGCTGCGGCCAAAGAATGACCGAGCTTGTCGCCGGAACCTCCGATGGCGCACGCGAAAAGCACGTTCCCGTTTACGAGGTAAACGGCAGCACCGTGCTTGTAAAGGTCGGTGAAGTTGCTCACCCGATGATTCCTGAGCACTATATCGAATGGATCGTTCTTCAGACCAAAAATGGCGTGCAGCGCCGCGAGCTTAAACCCGGTGAAAAACCCGAAGCAATTTTTGCTCTTTGCGAGGGTGACGAGGTCGTTGCGGTATATGCCTATTGCAACCTGCACGGACTCTGGAAAGCATAATTTTACGGAACCAGAAAGCAGCCCCGGCAGGGCTGCTTTTTTGTGCTGCAGAGTTCATAAAAAGTTCAATTTTAAACAATTGACTTGAAGTTAGCTTTAGGTAGTACAATGGATGCATGCTAAACGAACGAACAAATCTAAGACAGGGAGGCAGATAAATGGTACTGAATGAAAACTATACTCTTTCAAACGGAGTTAAAATTCCGAAAATCGGGCTTGGCACTTGGCTTATTCCGGATGGCGAAGCTGCGCAGGCGGTTCGTGACGCCGTTGCAATGGGCTATCGCCATATCGCCATATAGATACCGCTCAGGCATACGGCAACGAACGCGGCGTGGGCGAGGGCGTGCGCACCTGTGGCGTTCCGCGCGAGGAAATTTTCGTCACCAGCAAGGTTGCCGCGGAGCACAAAACTTATGAATCCGTTGCAAAATCCATTGACGAAAGCCTTGCAAAGCTAGGAATGGACTATATGGATCTGATGATTATACATTGTCCGCAGCCTTGGGCGGAGTTTCGCGGCGAGCGCCGCTATTTTACTGAAAACAAAGAGGTCTGGCGCGCGTTGGAGAAAGCTTATAAAGACGGTAAGGTTAAGGCAATCGGTGTTTCCAACTTCCTGTTGACGACATTGAGAATATTCTTGACGGCTGCGAAGTAAAACCTATGGTTAACCAGATTCTCACCCACATTACAAACACTCCGCTTGAGCTGATTAACTTCTGCAGGGAACATGGCATTCTTTGTGAAGCATATTCGCCAATTGCCCATGGCGAGGCGCTTAAAAACAGGCTGATTCTTTCCGTTGCGGAAAAATACAGTGTAACTCCGGCACAGCTTTGTGTGCGGTATGCACTTCAGCTTGGCATGGTGGTTCTGCCAAAAACGTCGAATCCCGAGCATATGAAGAATAACGCCGACATCGAGTTTGAAATCTCCGCCGAGGATATGGACATACTTGAGCTAGCCGAAAAAATCAAAGATTACGGCGAGCACGGCTATTTTCCGGTGTTCAGCGGCAAAAACTAAATTTGATAAACATAAAAAACGCCCCCATACTCGTTTTGAGCATGGGGGCATTTTATTTGATGCTAATGTGTTTTTTAGATGTAAATGATGGAAGTGCTCTTCGTGGTGCTTTCGCTGCGGCCGGTCGAAGAATCCCTTACGCGAATGGTTACATTGGCAAGGTAGTAATAGCCGGAGGGCACGGAAGAAAAGCTTATACTGACATTGCCATCATAGGGCGTGCTCACGGAATCCGAATCGAAATCGTATGTAGTCCATCTGCTGCCGCTTTCACTGGTGGATTGCTTGATAGTGACTGATATGGTCGCAGTGCCTATTACACTGGATTTAAAGTCACATTTGACTTTAACGCCGCTTCCGGAAGGAAAAATGATCGGAGTGCTCATGTAACCCAAAATCGCACTGTATAGTTCAATTTCAGAATCCTCATTTTCAGGCAAAGCGAGTGCAGTGGAAGTCAGTCCAAAGGTAAGGATTACTGCAAGAAGCAGTGCAACAATTTTTTTAATTTTCATTTTTAACAACGTCCTTTCAAAAAAATATGGTACTTATATTATACAATGTTTTTTTGAAAAATAAGTAGAAAAATAGGGAAAATATAAAAATTATTTAACTCTTTTTACGCTTTCAGCGACCTTCAATACCTCGTATGGATCTATATTGAATGCGCTGACACGAATAAGAGTATCTCCCTCTGCCCATAAAACTGTTGTTGAAGTTTTTACAGCCGGATTTCCGGGATAAGTGCATGAAACAAAAATTGCAGAGTAGCCGTTAATTTTCACAACTGTATTGATTCTGGCATAACTTGTGTATATCGTTCCTCCGTCCATAAAGAAAAGACTTTGGTTAAATCTAAGCAACACATAATCCTTATTTGGGTCACGATATTGATAGAATTCGTCCATTTCCGGATATTCCGTATCCGAGTGGTGGAGTTTAAGGCCTTGCGGAATATACGTCATTTTGTATCGGGCTTCCCAGCCAAGAAAATCCTCGTCGTAATAAACATCCTTTTTGTCTAATACATCATATTCGATGGCGCCGTTGTATACTTTAACATCCATTTCTGTGAATTTGTCGTTGATGCTGCCGCCTTTAACACGTATTCCCGCAATGGTTAAAACCTGTGAATCCAAAGCAACAGCAACTATAAGTACAATAGCAGCCGCAAGGAAGCAAGGCGTTTCCAAAGATTTTTTTGGAAATTCTTTTTCGGTGGATTCTTTATCTTGTTGAAAAGAGAAACTATTTGTTCTTTGCTAACGGGATTTGATGAAGCGTTTAGTATTTCCGCTTCTTTTGCGATGCGTTTACTCTCACATTCGGAGTAAATCGCCATAACTTTACGAAACACACGGTCTTCGTATTCTTCACGGGCGATCTTTCTTTTGAGTGCAGCGATGCTACTCATCCTCAATCTCTCCTTTCAAAATTGCGTAAGCCTTTCTGCGCGCTCTGGTAAGAAAGCTTCTTACGCTTTGGGGAGCTAAGTCAAGCTCCTTTGCAATCTCTTTGTCGGAAAGCTGAAGAATATATTTTGATTCCAAAAGGGCTTTGTCCCGCTCGGGAAGCTTGCTGATAACGTGGGCAAGTGCTTCAAGCTCCTCCTGCTTCTCATAAAGATCCTCCGGCAAAGCGAATCTGTCATCCGCCCATTTTGAAAGATCCTCCTCGGAATCAAAGGAATAATTTTCAGCCTTCTCTTTGTTCTTTTTCCAATGCTTTATGGCGGTATTTTTTGTTGTAACCATAACATAAAACGAAAGACTGCTTTCGTTAAGCTCCATAAGCACATCAATATGTTCGATAAGCTTAACAAAGACTTCCTGAATTATTTCTTCCGCTTCGAATTCATCATGAACAAAAGTAAGCGCCTTCGCCCGCGCCGAGTTATAATACTTTATGTAAACATCGGAGATAAATTCCCGCTGAAGATCGTTATCGATAGCAGCAATAATTGCAAGCATTTATGTCCTTCTCCTCCGTAATATGTACTACGTTAAAATATAGCACAAAATCAGAGAAAAAACAACAAAAGAGGCAATTTACCGACAAAGTAAAAATAAATTTTTACATCAATTGGCAATAAAAATTATTTGTTCACTTACATAAGACCCAAAA
>OIWT01002889.1_pt1 | contig 16753 bp, 15 predicted proteins | sample 1587701 | NCBI WGS metagenome assembly OIWT01 (sample SAMEA3888904, study PRJEB22519) | human gut metagenome | biome: human gut; feature: human-associated habitat; material: faeces | place: Denmark | collected 2009
AAGAAGGAGGAGAAGATCGCCCGCTCCACCAAGAAGCAGTCCCACATGGAGTAAGTTGCTTCTCCATACCGTAGTGTTTTGAGGTTGTTTTGGTTTCTTCAACAAACAGGACATTCCTCTTCATCCACATAGTCATCGTCCTCTTCCACGTATTCATCATCGTCGTCCATGTCCTCCTCATCGTCATCTTCCTCCTCTTCCATGTCCTCATCCCCATAATTCTCCAGCGTAATCTCCACGTTGTTCATGTCCTCCGTGGCGTCGAACGCCTCGCCAGCCACTCGCTTCACCTTGTTGAAGACGTAGCTACACGTAAGGCACACTCCTTGGGACTACATCGCCGGGTTGTCGTCTCCAGCATAGTGCGCCTGCGAGTGAAGAAGAACGAACACTCAAACCACTACGCTGTACTTGAACTCCTCCCAGTCGAGCATCGTGACGAGCTCCGAGAGCAGCTCCTGCATCTCGTCCAGATTGGAAACGTGGGAGATGAGGATGAGGGAGCCCTCGCCAATGGAGTCATTGTGGTGAAGGGACTGTTGCTGCTGCACTAAGGATATTCGCTGTTCATGAAGCACTTGCCCGCCACCTCCATTCCACCACAGAGCAGAGCGTCGAAGGTTCCCTTGTCCACAACGACGTCAAACGCGTGGTCGAAGCCGTTCTCCGTGATGTCGGAGATCAAATACTCCACATCTGCTCTACTGGGAAATGGCATCCCCTTCCGTTACAGAGATTCCACTGCCTCCTTGTTCTTGGCATGACGACGCTTCATCTCGTCAATCACCGTGGTCGAAATGTCAGTGCCGACGATTCTTCCCTGGTGCTGCTTCGCCAAGTCCTCGCATAGGTTAGAATTGCCGCAACCAACGACCAGAACCTAAGGTGAAGGTTATCAGCAGCGAAATGCAATGGGGCGGATATTTTCGCATTCCTGTCGAAATACTTGTCGAACACATCCTTCAGGGTCTCGTAGTCGTAGTACCACTCGAAGTCGTCGTCGCCGCTCTTCTTGTATCTGCGTCGTCATTCGCCACCCAAGGAGACACCTGTCGTCCCAGTACTGGTTGTCCGCGTACTCTTTCGTCTCCTTCGGCTGCAAAGACGGGCACTGCTCCTTCATGGCGTAATCTGAACAAACACAACGCCACCACCTTAAATGGTAACCTTCTTGGGAGCCGCAGCCACGGGCTTGGGAGCAGCCTTGGACCCAGCCTTCGAGGCAGGCTTGGACGAGGACTTGGTGGGCTTCAGCGACTTGGTGGCCTTGGTTCTCTGGCGCGAGCTCTTCACGACGCAGCCAATGATGCAGAAGATGATGCAGACCACGAGGATGATGGCGGAGATGATGAGGAAGGTGAAGTCGGGCTTCTTCTGGCAGAAGGTCTCGGGCGTCTTCCACTGGCCCTTGCCGTTCTTCGTCACGCACTTGCGCTTCATGGTGCCCTCGTAGCCCTCAGGGCACGTGAAGGTCGAGGAGGAGCCGGAGTTGGCCTTGTTGAAGTCCTCGGTCGCCGCGCAAGAAGGAGGGTTCACTATGATGGTGAACTCCCACTTGCTGGAGACGAAGGCGCCGACGTAGGGCTTGCCGACCACATTGAAGGAGGTAGCCTCGAGCACGTCGTTCAGCGTGCCGCTGACCACACCGGTGGTCTCGTCGAGCGTCAGACCCTCGGGCAGGTTGCCCTCCACCGAGTAGACCGTCACGATGTTGGTCACGTGCGGCGCGCCCGTGTTGATCGACTCGCCCTGCGTAAGCTCGTAGGAGGAGACGGGGTACATGATCTTGGGGTTCTTGGGCACGCACGTGTTGACGTTCTTGTTCTTGTACACGCCGTCCAGGCACGTGTAGGTCCAGGTGCCCTGGTAGCCCTCCTCGCAGGCGAAGCTGATCATGCTGTTGTTGTCTCTCGGCGTGCTGCTGCCGTTCGAGTCCGTCAGACCGCTGCACTGCGCAGCCGTCACCGTGATCGTCACCGTAGCGGTCGTGGGACCGCCGGGACCCGTCACCGTCACCGTCACGGCGCTGGTGCCCGTCGCGGTGGGCACACCGGCGATGGTACCCTTGTCGGTCATGGTCACACCGGCGGGCAGGGCACTGGCGGTCACCGACGTGAACTCGTTCTGGATCGTCGGCGTGACGACGAAGGCGGTCAGACGAGCCACGTTGACGTAGTTCGTGCTGTAGGTGACCACCGGGGCCTTGTACGTGCACCCCGTGATGTCAATGTCACCGAAGTGTCCGGCGGTGCACAGACGCTTGGCCGTGCCCTGGTAGCCGGTGGGGCAGGCGCTCGTGGAAGAGGCGTACGCGCCGTCAGCAGCAGCGGGGAAGGAGTCCATGGCAACGCACATCAGGATGTCCACCTCGATGGTGATGGTGGTCGTCACGGAGCTCTCGCCGACAGTACCGGTGATGGTGTACTCGGTGCTCACGGAGGCAGCGGAGGGAGTACCGCTGAGCTCACCGTTCTCGGTGTTCAGGGTGATGCCCGCGGGAAGGTCGGGCGTCACGGCGTAGCTCTGGACGGAACCGTCAGTACGGATGCTCAGGGTGGGGATGGCCTTGCCGACGAAGCAGTCGAGGGTCTCAACACCGTAGGAGAAGAGGGACACGGATCTGGCGACGCAGTGGCTCAGATCGGGAGTCTGGTAGGCATTGCCCACGCAGCGAGCGGACCTGTATCCGTCGAACTCCAGATCGCAGGCGGCGTAGCAGGTCTCTCCGTCCTGACAGGTGCCGAACACCTCGTCAGAGCACTGCGCTCTGGCCGTCACAGCGATGGAGAGGATCACAGCAAGGAAGTAGATGCTGGTTTTCATCGTCTTGTTCAATTCAGCGTTCAAATGAAAAAGAGAATGGTCGAAACGGAGATTTGAAAAGAACCGCGGTTCTGAGACGACTGGGACGACATGCGTTCAAACCTACGACCCGTTTTTTTCGCTTTCCTCGCGCCGTTTCAGACTGCAATTCGCAGCGTGGAGCAACAAACACGCCAAGGCACAGTAAAAAACAAGAGCGGCGAGCAGAGGCAGAGAAGGGATGCTACCGGAGCATAAACTCGCTCGCGCCGTAGTGAATCGCAATGAGGAGACGCTCGCGCATGATTTGGTCCGTCGAGTATTGGGGCAGCTCCAATTCGAAGAAGCAGGTGTGGGCCAGCGGCAGCATGTCGTCTCCGTAGTTGCGCGCCACCAGCTTGAACGGGCGCGGCCAGTTGTCCTTGTGCGGCAGGCGTGAGCGCCCCCAGGTGAATCGCAGGAACTGGCTGCGGTCCTTGTTGTCCAGGCCCTCCATCACCTTCCAGAAGCGCTTCACCACGGGGTGCTGCTCCGTCCAGTTCGTATAGATGGTGTGCAGCTTGAGGTCCTCGATGTCGATCTACGCCTCACCTCTTTCGCCGACCGCCACCTCCGGCTCGCCGCACACCGCGCGCTCGAGCTGGTTCCAGGTGAACAGCGCGATGGACCGCTGCGGCACGAGGGTCTGGATGCCGCAGGCGATGGCCTCGGACGCCTGCTTGAACTCGTTCAGCTTGAACTCCAGCGCCAGCTCGCACCACTTCTCCGCCGTCTCGTAGGTCACCAGCGTGTCCGCGCCACCGGGGATGAGCTCGTTCTCGTTGCCGGCGAGGTCCGTGATGCTGAAGGTGAGGCCGAAGGTGTCGTAGAAGGTGTCCTCCGCCTCCTCCTCGTCGAAGCTCCGAATCGACTTCAGCAGCACCATGAAGTCCGTGTCCACGCTCTCCAGGTCCTCCACCGACGGCTGCGAGCCGATGAAGTACTTCCAGATCATGGACGGCAGCTCGAAGGAGAGTTGCTGCTTCGTGCGCAGCGAGATGCCGATCAGGTAGCCCACGAAGATGTACCTGCGCGTCACACCTCCAGCCAGCCCTCACATGTTCATCACCTCCAGCGAGTGGCGGTACTTCGGGTTCGGCAGGTACTTCTCCTCGTTGATGCCCTCCTCCGCCCGCGAGTTGGGGCACGGCAGGAACAGGTCGATGCGGTCCGAGAACAGGTCCTCTACACTACGCCTTATTCTCTAATGATTCACCTACCACCGCTCGATGGTGTCGCGGTACAGCCCGCCGAAGTCGAGCCCCTGCTCGCCCTTGTACTTCACCGCGAACAGCCGGTCGCGCGCGTCGAGCGGACTGCGCAGAATGGCGACGTCGATCTTCATCACCTCGCGGAACATCTGCGCGAAGGTGCACTGGCTGGTGAAGGCGTTCTTCGTCACGGACTCGTTGAACAGGATGGGCGCACGCTGCGTGGACTCGTCGGGGTCCTCGTAGGTGCGCATGGAGTCGAGCACGATCACCGGGCGGCTCTCCTTCAGGTCGAACTGTGTCTCCTTGATGGACAGCTCCAACACGCTCTCCTTGATGCTCGGGTCGATGTACTCGCTCATCGAGCACAGGATGGTGCCCAGGCGGTTCTCCTGCGCCGTGTCCATCAGGTCGATGAACTGGATCACCTGGCCCAGCTGGCGGTTCAGCAGGCGGATCAGCGTCAGCCGCTGACGCAGCTCGGAGCCCGAGAAGGCCTCCAGGTTGCTGTTGCGGATCAGGTCCTCCTGCGTCAGGAAGAACGAGTTGATGTCGAACTTGTTCGGCGCCAGCTTCTGCGCCGTGCACTTCTGGTAGAACAGCTCCATCAGCGAGATGTCCTGCTGCCGCGTGAACCGCCGCATCGCGTCCGCCAGCGACCGGTAGCTCGCCTCGCTCCACGCGTCGCCCGTGTGCTCCACCACGTACTTCAGGTAGCACGCGCTCGGCAGCGACCCGTAGCACAGGTTGCGCGCCAGCCGGTGCACGTCGCGCAGCGCCTGGCTGTCGTCGATCGCCGGCGGGCTCGGCTCGAAGGGCGGCAGGGGCACGGCCGCGTCATCGGGCGTCTTCAGCGCGACCATCTCGCCGTAGAGCTCGAAGGAGATGCACATCTCCAGCATCAGTCGCACCTCCGGCAACACCTTCGTGCGCTGGCGCGCCGCGCAGCGGTACACGCTCTGCCGGATGCCCGCGATGTCCGGCAGCTCCGTCACCGCGTAGTACTGCGGCTGCGAGAGCAGCCGCAGCAGCAGCTCCACCGCGCGCGACTTGTAGGGCGCGCCGTAGGTGCAAAGGTACTGCATGATGGTCTTCACCACCTGGTTGAAGTACTCGGGCCGCGCGATGGCCACCTCCTCGCCGATGTCCAGCACCAGCCCCAGCTCCCAGTTCACCCAGTCGAAGCAGCCCGGGCCCTGCACCTGGATGTCGTTGTTCCAGGACAGGCCCGTGAGCGGCTCCACGCAGAAGCCGAAGCCCCAGCACTGCGACACCTCCTGGTTGGCCTCGAAGCTGTAGTACAGCGCGTTGCCCTGGATGTGCAGCGTGGAGAAGTTGGCGAAGGGCCCGTTGAAGCAGGCGATGCGGTGCGTGTAGGAGGAGTCGCGGTAGAAGGTCAGGAACGCGTGGTCCTTCAGCAGCATGCAGCGGTCGTCGAACACCACACGAAGCGCCTGCGCCTTCGGCACGATCACCTTGTCGTAGTACTTGCAGCTGCGGAAGTACGGGTGCAGCGACGACACGTAGTACTTCCGTGACCCCAGCGGGACGATCAGCGACCCGAAGGGCGACTCGGTCCAACAGTTGACCATCACCGCGTTGAGCAGCAGCGGCTGCGGCTCCGCCTTCACCATCATCAGCAGCGTCTGCTTGAGGATGAAGGTGAGCGCGGAGGTGGGCGTGATGTGGTTCATGCCGGGAATGAAGGACTTCGAGGTGATGGTGGAGCTGAACACGTGGATCAGCTTCGCGAAGTGCACCAGGTCCTCCGGCTTCACGCCGTAGCACGAGAACACGTCGATGCCCTGCTTCTGGAAGAGGTACAGCAGCGTGATGATCAGCTCGCGCAGCAGCCGCAGGTCCAGGTTCAGGCAGATGCGCGCCGTCATGCGGCGCAGCGCGCTCATGCTCGAGAAGGCGTTGCCGAAGCGGCGACGGTGGTACATGATCTCGTAGTACGGGTAGCTCACGCGCTTCGAGATGCCGCTGTTCGTGTCCAGCATCGACAGCACCACGTTGGAGCCCTCCACCGCGCAGATCACGCCCGTCGGCTTCACCGGGTACACCGCGTCCGTCGGCTTCTGCTCGCAGCGCGAGGCGATCACGTTCTGCGCGTACTTCAGGTTCTGCGGCGTGGCGGGCTCGAACTGCGCGAAGAAGGGCACCGAGTGCATGATCTGCGTCTTCTTCTCGCGCGTGCTGCGCACCGACTGCCCGCTGAACAGCGGAGAGGAGCGCGGGCCGTCGAAGTCGTAGATCGCCGCCTTGTCGCTCAGGTGCACCGCCAGGTCCACGTGCGGCTCCACGTCCTCGCCGCTCGCCTCCGTCTCCACCGCGTTCTCCAGCAGGTAGTCCGCCGCGCGCATCTTGTCGTCGCGGAACAGCTTCAGCGCCTTGTAGATCACCGCCAGCGGCTGCCCCACGTACTCCTGCACCTCCCGCGCCAGCGCCAGCCGCGGCGCGTCCATCGGCTGGTAGATCTCGATGGTGCTCTCGCGCGCCTTCTCCTGCCCGTACACCGCCGGGTCCACGCACGGCGACATGGCGCGCTGCGGCGGCGCGGCGGGCGCGGGGGCCTGGTAAAGCTTGGGACAGTTGGGGTAGGTGTCGATGAGGAGTTCCGCGAGGTGGTTGAAGCAGTAGCGCACGAACTCGGTGCCGAAGATGCCCTTGGCGGGCGAGGGCTTCAGCGCGAGGGACAGCATGACGGTGATGAACTCGCGGGTGAGCAGCTTGACGCACTCGGGGAAGGAGATGATCAGCTGGTGGAAGACGTAGATGGCGTTCTGCTCCAGCACCAGGTTCTGCAGCTCCACCAGCTGGAAGGGCGTGTCCTCCACCTTCTCCGTCTGCCCCAGCTCGAACAGCTCGTCGGGGTACTCCAGGTTGATGATCACCTTCTGCACGTAGGTGATCAGAAAGTCGCGCGTCTCGTCGCTCAGGTCCGACGGGATCGGCACCTTGTCCACCACGTCCAGCGTGTAGATCGTGAACGTCTTCGGCACCTGCATCTGGTCCAGCAGCACCAGCACGTTGCCCGAGTTGATGTCGTAGTCGATCACGTAGCCCGTGCCACTCGACTGGTGGATCGTCTGGATCAGCACGTCCAGGTCCGTGATGTGGTCCATGAACTCCTGCCGCACGCGCACGCGGCACCCCGAGTACAGCCGCCGCGAGATGGAGCCCATCACCTTCAGCACCGCCGACCCCATGGAGTACCACACGATGCGCTCGCGCTCCTTGTTCTCGCTGCGCCGCGGCGGCACCTCCGCCTTCGCGAACTTCTGCATGTTCTCCTTCTCGATGATGATCTGCTCTACCGTGTTCTCCAGAATCACCTCGAAGATGTCCAGAATCAGCGTCTTCCACCGGTCGCTCTGCAGCATGTTGCGCAGCAGGTACACCACCTCCTCCGCCACCACCAGGTTGCAGTTCGACGCGCCGTAGCCCTCCGGTCGGATCAGCATCTTGCAGCTCGTCTTCATGTTCTTCGGCTGCAGCGACGGCGGCGTCGGGAACATCAGGCGCCGCTTGCGGTTCGTGGTGCCGCCCTCCTCCTCCTCCACGATCTCCGTGGACAGGCGCTGGTAGATGTACGCGAAGAAGGGGCAGCACTGCGCGCAGGCGAGCCGCTCCTCCGTCATCGCGCCGAAGCAGAAGTCGTCGTGCACGCAGAGGTGCAGCAAATAATACACGAAGGCCTGTTCCTTCTCCTCCTGCGACATCTGCTCCGGGTCCACGTTGCGGAAGCGGATCGCGTTGTCCTCCTCCTCGTTGTCGCTGCTCTCGTCGTCGTCGTCCTCGTTGAACACGCTGCTCATGCTGCGGTGCCGCGCGATGGCGCTTGCCACGGAGGACGGCAGCTTCTCCACCTCCTTCTGGCTGAACACGAAGCGGTACAGGTTCGCGTCGTTCAGCATCGACGGCAAAAAGTCCGTGTAGGGCACGATCGACTGCATGCAGATCACCGCCAGCTTGCGCAGGCGCGGCGACGCGTACATGAACTTCCAGATCAGGTCGCCGTAGATCTGCCATTCGATCATGCCGCCGATGTACGTGTTCAGCACCCACACGATCAGCGACAGGTAGTACGCCAGCAGGCTCTCTCCCGACGACACCAGCAGGTCGCTCCGTTCTGGGCAGATCGCCTCCTGCTGCTTCCCCGTTGTGTTGGTCGTGCACGTGGTGCACGTTGCATTTGCTGGGTTCGTCGTTGAGCTGTTCGCACTGCTCGCACTGCTCGCACTGCTCGTAGCGCCTGTGGCACTCTCCTCCGCCGGCGCGGTGCCCTCGTAGCTGCGGAAGCAGCCATGGCGCGTGCGCTTGTGGTCCGGGCCGCCGGAGAGGCCGGAGGGCCGCCAGGCGCGGCAGCGGCGCTCGAAGCGGTCCATGAGGCTGGAGAAGTAGCCCATGAACTCGTCGAACATGCCGCGCGTGCACTGGAAGTAGCGCGGGCTGTCGTAACCGAACACCATGAACACGTCGTCCAGCGACCAGTTGCGCGTGTTCATGTGCTGCGGCCGGTTCTGCTTCAGCTTCAGCTGGTGGTCGTAGAACTGCCGGATAAGCAGCAACCCGTAGCAGATGCGCAGGCTGTTCGCCATCGCGAACACCGCCGTCGAGAAGCACCCGTACGTCGGGTCGCCGCACACCTTCTCGCGGGCGTCGCGGGCGTCGCGGGCGTCCCGGGCGTCCCGGGCGTCGCGGAGATCGCGGTGGCTCGGGCTGGCGGGCACGGACACACTCGAGGCGGAGCTCGACAGCGGCGCGGGCGAGGCGGAGTTGGAGCGGATGAGCGAGGACTTGACGGTGCTGCGCAGCGAGCTGAAGGCGGACATGCCGGTCGCCGGGCGTGCGGAGGGCGGAGGCGAGAGCTCGCGGCGCGGCTCGGCCTCCGCGAGGGGCGTGGAGCAGGCGGAGTTGCAGAAGACGCTCTTCTCGTTGACGAGGCCCTGGCTGTTGAGGAAGGGGCTGCCGTCCTTGCCGCGCACGACGTTCTCGTTGACGGGCAGGCGCGTGCAGTTGGCGTCCCAGTAGGGGCCCGCGGTGATCAGTACGTCCTGGCCGATCATGCCGGAGAGCTGGTCGAGCATATTCCGGTAGAAGGCGGGTAGCCCCAGGAAGAAGGGGTCGTAGATGAGCGTGTTGTTGAAGTCCGAGGAGAGGATCCACAGGACCGTGGTGCCGAGGCGCCAGCTCATCTTGCTCATGCAGCGCTTGAACAGGCTCATGAGGTACTGGCAGAACTGCAGGATGCTCTCGTTGATGCGCTTGATGTACTTGGGGTCCACGCCGTGGATGTTCGCCATGAAGTCCGCCATCTGGATCTCGTCCAGCGAGTTGATGAACGGGCTGAACTGCGACAGGCACGACCGGTACGTCGCCGCGTTCGGCGTCGAGATCAGCGCCGACTGCACGCCCAGCAGGTACAGGCGCGACGCCTGCGAGGAGAAGTGCAGCTCCTCCAAAATCTCGATGGAGTCCGTGAAGGCCTGCGCGCGCGCCTTCGCCGACTCGATGCACTTCTTCATGTACTGCTGGATCTCGCTGGTGATCTGCGACGGCGTGTTCAGGAACGCGTGCACCGACTGCACCACCGTCTCCGTGATCGTCGCCGGCATGTCGTCGTCCCCCAGCTCCGGCGGCGCCGTGGTGTGGATCGTCTTCCGCGTGAAGGGCGTGTCCAGGTTGTAGGACTGGTACTGGTACGCCTGCTCGTGCGCCGTGGGGTCGATCGGCTGGTTGAAGTTCATCAGTAGGTCCAGCTTGTCGCCGTAGTTGCGCTCGAAGTCGCGCAGGCTGCGGAACGACTCCGCCAGCTCCGGGTCGTACTCGCTGTACTCCGTCTCCATCGCCATGCTCGCGTCCTCGCCTGACGCGCCCGCCACGCCACTACCAGCAATGCCAGCCACGCCAGTGATGCTCGTGGCACCCGCCAAGCCCTGATTGACGCCGGACACGTCGGACTGGGAGCGGTACATGCTGATGGAGTCGCTGTCGCTCGACTGCACGGAGATGGTGTCCGGCAGCGCCGCCTCGCGCGGCAGCGTCAGCTTGTCGTTCGACTGGTAGCTGCTCGCGTCCAGCTTGATCTCCTCGCCCTCGCTCTCGCTCTCCGTGATCGAGGACCGCAAGCGCCGCCGCGAGTGATTCAGCGAGAACGACGTGCTGCGCTGCATGCCCTTCAGGTCTGCGCCTTACGCCCACCGCCCGCTCGCACCCTTCGTGATCTGGAACTCCTGCTTCTTCGCGCGCAGCTGCTCGCGCACGTTCAGCACTCCCTTCCATACCATGCCCAGCTCCTCCGGCACCGCCACGATCGTCGCGTCGGCCGCTACGCCTCACCTTCAGCGCCAGCACCCACTCTGCAGCTTGGTGTAGTAGCTCTGCAGCAGCGCCTCGAGGCGCGAGAGGTGGACGAGCACGATGAACACGCGGAACTCCAGCGGCACGTTGCGGTACAGCTTGTTCTTCCACATGGACTCGCGGAAGTGGCTCTAGCCGTCAGGCGGTGGAGCGGCTCTCACGTCCATCCACGTGTACAGCACCTTCCACATGGGGTCCTTCTCGCAGTACAGCGGGTACAGGAACTCGTGGTCCACGATGGTGCTCTTGTCCCTACGCGTGATCGCGCCGCGCCGCTCGCACTCCGCCAGCCCGCCGCTGAGGATGTAGGAGCGCGCCCAGACCATCAGCAGCTCGTCGTAGTTGGTGTTGGGGTCCACGGCCGGTGTGAGACCCGTGATGTAGCGCGAGTCGGCCGCCACGAAGATGAAGAGGAGCGAGAGGTACCACGGCGTGGAGGTGGAGGGCAACGAGCTGTACTCCTTGGAGAAGAGCGCCACCTGCGTGCAGGCACCCTCGTCCTCGTTGTCGACGTTGAGGTGCGTGATGGTAAGGAAGTTCGTCCACAGCTTCACCATCTCGCTGATGTGGTTGTCCGCCTCGATCATCGTCTCGTCGTCCAGCGAGCCGCAGTACAGGCACGTCATGATGAACGGCACCAGCTGCTGCAGGATGGAGCAGTGCAGGCACTGCAGAATCGCCTCCAGCGACTGCGGGTGGTTGCAGAAGTAGCGCGTCGCCTTCTCGATGATGCAGCGCACCTCCGCGTAGATCAGCTCCAAGTACTCCTTCAGGATCAGCGTCTCCGTGCGCTTGCACTCCAGGTCGCCCTGCACCTGCGAGAACAGGTAGATCTGGAACGGGAACAGCACCTTCAGCCGCGCCGCCTGCGCGCAGCTGCTCTCCTCAAAGCCCCGCGCCGTGACCTTCTTCCCGTCCAGAAACTCCTACGCCTCACTCCCTCGCCACGCGCGCACGTTGGTGTCCTGCAGCGCCAGCTCCATCACCTCGCGAATCACCTCCAGCGCCTGCGCCTTGAAGCCCTCTGCCGCTCAACCCTTCACCTCGCGCCTACCGTCCGCCTCCGCGTCGCTGTCGAACGCGGACAGCATCAGCTGCAGCCGCGGCCGCGCGATCTTCGAGTGGAACAGCGCGCGCGACTTGGCCAGCCCGCTGGTCAGGTACAGCGCGCAGTAGGCGCTCCAGGATGCTGCCGCTCACGCCCCACCACGGCACCTACTGCACGACGGGTACTCCACGCCCTGCAGCGGCTTGTAGTCGCGGTGCGAGACGGGGTTCACGCTACGGGTCACGCCGCGGCGCCGCGTGCACAGCATCACGTCGTAGCAGTTCTCGCCGCCGTAGCGGTAGGTGTTGTCGTTGACCTTGTCGTCCCACTTCACGCGCACTGCGCCGTTCGGCGTGGTCTTCCACTCCTTCACCAGCAGCACCGTGCCCTGGTGCCCGCTGCCGCCGTCCTGGTCCGCCCACTGCCAGTCAGGGCCGCGCTGCACGCGCATGCCGGGCTGAAGAGGGAGGAAGAGGTCTAGAAGTGAATGAGCGAGATGGCAGCGACTCTTCTTCTCCTCGTCCAGGATGTCGTGCAGCGGACAGAACTCCAGATGCGGGTTGCGACTACGCGTCAGGGGGAGAATCGGAAGCCACTTGCAGGTGCAGAAGGACGAGCCGCCGGGGAGGGCGGGGCGCAGCGACGCCTTGTTGATCTGCGCGGAGCGGAGGATGCGGTGCAGGAAGATCACCAGTGCGTTGCGGCGGATGAAGAACTCCTCGAAGGAGCTCGTCGTGTTCACGATCACCGACAGCTCCTGCAGGTGCACGGTCTCCAGACCAAGCGTGTCCTCGGCCATCAGAACGCCAGCCGAGCTCTTGAGTGCGTAGTTCTGGATGTTGTCCAAGTCTAGGCGCTGAGCGGCGTCTCCGAAGCCGTACAGATCTTACGCAGATTCTCTGACAACCGAATGTTCTGGACGCGGGAAAAGCGGATCGATTCCTTCTCTCTGAAAACGTCTGGAATCCTGGGCTCGTCGGCGAACAACTTGCTCGTTATGGTAACGAGGAAATTCTCCGAGCAACGCTCCTATGCGGTAATGCGCCCGGCCGCACCGCGATCCTACCTTGTACCACGTTTCACCTCCAATACATTTGAAATCATCAGAGGAAAGAGAATTACCCATCACTCACTAAAGGAATCAGCAAAAACACGAGCGCATCCTACATAGCCCCTTTTGCTCAAAATCCTAGTTGGCACTCGAAAAATGTGAGAATCCGTCCGCCAAACCGAGGGCAAATCAAGCCGATCGATCCCCGCGGGGAATACCCCATTCTAACAACACACTGTTTGCTCCGTTTGTCCGTGAAAACGCTCCACGTCCGCGAGTGCGCTCTATCCCACCTTGGTGGACGGTGTGAGAAAACAAACGACATCCAGGATACACTCCGAAAGCGCCCTTTACAGCAGCATCTTGGCAAGCCAGACCTTCCACGAGCTGAACGGGAAGTAGAGGAGAGGGAAGTCGTAAATGAGCGGGATGCCCGGCCACTTCGTCTTGTAGACCACCGGCTTCCTACCCTTCAATCTCTACGGAAAGGATTACAAGTGGCTGAAGGTCTCGAAGGAGTACTTGCCGTGATAGCCGCCCATTCCGCTCTGTCCCACGCCTCCGAAGTACAGGTCGGGGTGGATCACGTGCAGGATGCAGTTGTTCACGGTCACGCCGCCGGAGTCCGTGGCGAACACCACATCCTCCACCTCCGACCGCTTCTCCGAGAACACGTAGCTATAAGTTACGGTATCAGGCAGGGCACACAGGGAAAGAGGCTTCTCGCGTGCGTTGCACAGCTCCACCGCGTCGCGGTAGGAATCCACGGCGTACACGGGGAGGATCGGCGAGAAGAGCTCCTCCGTCATGAGCGGGCAGGTGGTGTCGCGCATGCGCAGCACCGTCGGCGGGATGAAGCGGATGTCCTCGCGGAACTTGTCCCGTCCGCCGATGATCACCTCGGCGATGCTGCTCACCGAGTCGTCGTAGAACTTGCAGATCGTGTCGAAGTGGCGCTTGTCCACGATTCTGCCAATTTCCTCCTCGTTCACCAAGCTGCGCCTCACGCACTCCCCACGCCCCTACCACTCCTTCTCCACGCGCCGAATCTGCTCGTAGAACGCCTCCTCCACCTCCTTCTCCACCAGCACGTAGTCCGGCGACACGCACTGCTGGCCGCCGTTGAAGGCGCGGAGGCACAGGATGCGCTTCGCCGCAAGGTACAGGTCCGCGTGCTTCGTCACGATCACGGGGTTCTTCCCGCCGAGCTCCAGCGTCACCGGCGTCAGGTGCTTCGCCGCGCCCTCCATGATCACCCGCCCGACGTTGTGGTTGCCCGTGAAGAAGATGTAGTCGAATTTCTCCTTCAGCAGCGCCGCGGTCGTTCCGCGGTCGCCCTTCTCCTCGGAGCCGATCACCTGCACGATCCTACGCCTCACGCCCACGCCTCACGCGCACGTCGGGTCCATGTACTGGCGCAGGAGGCGGGAGATCAGCTTCGAGCACGTCGGCGAGACGTTGGACGGCTTCACCACGGCCACGTTACCTGCGGCCAGCGCGGAAGCGAGAGGCATGATGCCCAGCATGAAGGGGTAGTTCCACGTGTCGATGATGAGGGCGACGCCATAGGGCTGCGGGACGAGGTAGCCGCGCGAGAAGAGCGTGACGATCTTTCGGTTGTAGCAGCGCGGAGTGGACCAGGTGGGTAGCATTCGGATCATCTCGCGAATCTCCGACTCCACGATGGACACATCGTACACCATTCCCTCGAACTCGTTGCGATTCAGATCCGTCTTCATCGCGGCCAGAATCTCCTTCTCGTTGTCCTTCATCATCTGCAGCAGCTTCTTCAGCTCCACAATGCGTCGGTTAATGTCCAACGTCCTGCAAGTCATTCGAAACGAATAAAAAGCACTTGTGCGTGAAGAAGGACTCTCGCATCTCCTTCACGAGGATGGATACGTCCTCCAGGGGTACGGGCGCAGTCTTCCCCACGTACTTCCACGCCTTATCCGGCGCTACGGGCACATTCTTCAAGCTACTGGTCAAAACACGAAGATACAGTGCACATGTTGCTCCGCCTCCACGAGTCGAAGCGCAGAATGCGGTATATCAAGTAAAGACTAATCAGTCCGCCGACCGTGTATAGGCCCCCCAAAACAGTCGAATCAATCTACCATTCATTCAGCGAACCGGGCCGACCTCTATCATGAACGAAGAATTCTATTGTGTGATGACAAGCGGGATTACGTATGCGATGAAACGCCCGATCCTTTGTGCGGACTCAAACAAACAAACCAGAGGGAAGTGGAGGCATTTTACAGTCGGTACTTGTAGCTCTTCAGATGGACAGTGGCGCTGCGAAGCAGATCCAGCAAATGCGATGGATCGATGAACAGGTTCTCGGCGTACAGCACATCGAGACACGCGCGAATCACGGACTCTCCGTTGGAGTTGATGCGGTTCTTGCAGTCCGGCGGAAAGGGGACGCTGCTGTTGTAAACGCCGATGTAGAACACGCGAGCAAACTCCGACACCGTGTTGAAGAAGAATCCTCCCACGTTGGGCGGGGAAAACGCGATGGCCACGCTCCCGGGAAGCATGTAGACGACATTCGCAAACCCGGAGCCCTGAGCGCCCACCAGCACGTCCGTGTACAGAAGGGTCTTCACCTGGTCTTTCGGCTTCATCAGCTCCAGCTTCTTCTCGGCATACACGAATTCGCCCTTGTACTCCACGAAGAAGCGCCGGATCTGCTCCATGTTCACGATCGCTCTCCCCGGGAGATTGCCGTGCACCGCTTCGCGCTGCAGCATCAGCACGTGAGGCGCGGTGAACTGCGTCGAGGATTGGGAAGGGAGCGTGTAGCCGTAGAACTTGTAGGAGGCCGCGCGGAGCGTATCTGCCTCCGCCACGGAGGTGAAGACGCCGCCGTAGGAGAAGGAGATGATGCGACCGACGCCGATCTGCGAGTGAGAAGAGCGCTGCGAACGAACGGCGTGGCGGAAGCAGATCACCCCCTCCGCGTCCATGGAGTTCATCTCCTCCAGAAAATACGTCTTGAAGGGGTTGCGATTAAACAGCGAGGCAGCGACGTCAAGGTAGCTGGTGATCCAGGGATACACGGCATCGCGCTGGTACTGGGGGAAGAAGATGGACCGAATGGAGGGATACGCCGCACGGTTGTGCAGATAGTGGTACACAAAGTTGAATACCTCCGTAAAGTGGGCGATGTTGCGATTCGAGTGAAACATCATGATGTACACGCCCCTCTCCTTCACCCAGTGGTGGCTCTTCAGCGGCTTCGACCGGTGCTCCGAAAAACCCCACGCCTTCGCGGGAAAGTCTGTTGCTTAGACAACGACGTCGCTCTCACTATCTGGGATGCGCTTCTTGTTCATATAGGTCTTATCCGCGGAAAACACGTAGGTGTTCCTCTCGTAGATGTTGTAGCACACATTGTCGAGCACCATGAGTTTTACACCGCTCACACCATCCACCACCCGGACAGAAGAGTACTCGCTCTCACTCGGCTTGAAAGCGTCCAGATCGGAGGAATCATCCCGATATCGCTCCTCTTCTGCTTCAAAGCGTTTGACTCGCTGCTGGAATCGCGAATTCCTACGCGGAAAGCGGTACATCTTCCCCTACCACGATGGAACCCGGAAATCCACGGGAATCGCATCACTGTCCGTAACGTTCGCTGCTAGCGGCAAATCGGGCTTCTTCGTTGGGATTGGAGAAGCATCTCGCAGGAGCGGCTTCTTCTCCTCCACCGGCACTGCCTCCCTTTCACGCAAGTCGTGGGAAACACTACATGTGACTCGGACAGAAGGAAACCACAGAGCCGTCCAGTGGCTCAGAATCCGTATGTTGACGATGAATCCAATCCCCAGCAGCACGAACAAGCACCTGGAATACAAAGTCAACAATCTGTGTTTCATTATGTGAAGGGAGTGGGTACCCCTTGGATCATACAGGTCATAGGAAAAGGAGTGTTGCTGTGGGTGTGTATGGGATTTGGAGGTGTTCCTCACCGACTACTCTAAACAAGCGGATCTTATGTTGTTGTGTCCCGAAAAACAAGAAAAAGGTATGTGCTGTTGTGAAGACCGATCCGCTGGACATGTTGGATACGCCACAAATGAGTCCCTAGGAAGTGGTTGCTACTGCTTCGTTCGCATGAAGAGAGCATGGAAACGCAAAAGGAAGCACTTCTCCGAAGAACACGCAATACTGTTCCGCGGTGAATTGGAGAAAAGGGGAAATAGAGAAGTGGAAATCGGGATGGATCTC
>OIWT01002892.1_pt1 | contig 16737 bp, 32 predicted proteins | sample 1587701 | NCBI WGS metagenome assembly OIWT01 (sample SAMEA3888904, study PRJEB22519) | human gut metagenome | biome: human gut; feature: human-associated habitat; material: faeces | place: Denmark | collected 2009
GTTGTATGGAAGGGGGAATAATGCGTGTAGGGCCAAATGTGTCCCAACTGCGTAAAACTGAACAAGGGGGAGAAGGTGGAGTTGGAAATGCTGTGCCAGCACGGCCCAAACCAATAGTGGGAGTGTATGGCGCGAAGTTGATTCCTAGTTGTACAAACTGCCTCGCCACATCCGATAACAACAACGCAAAGCACATTTCGTTCGAGGACTATATCAACAACGAGAAGAAGCTGTGCCTGCATGGGCCCAAACAGCGCTGCCCGCACTGCACGCTCCCCACGCTCCCCTCCTACAAAGTGAAGAAGTACTGCTCGAACCACCCGCCCTACCCGCGCGGTCTCTGCACCACCTGCGCCCCCAAGCCATGCACATTAGCTCGTCAGGTATGCTTCTCTTCTTCCGCTCACGCACCAGAAGTACCGCCACGTGGACAACGTGCAGGTGGTCAACCGGAACTGCATGGACGCCTTCGTCCAGGAGTGGATTAACTATGGCGAGCGAACGCAGTTCATGGCGCTTCTGTTCGGTCGCTACATGCGCAAGGAGGGCGAGAACGGCGTGCGGGAGATCGCGCTGGTGTACGCGCTGTACAAGCCGAAGCAGCGCTGGGAAAACGGGAAGATCGTGTTGGAGAAGGACGCGTTGATGGACTGCGTAAACGGCGTTTCGGCTTCGTTGAATCTGCGGTGCGTGGGCATGGTGATGACGAGCGCTCCGCACGAGGATCCCATCACTTCGTTTGATGTGGATTTCATAGCGCCTCTGCAGCTGATGTACAAGGATCGCGCCGATTACGCCTCCAAGTTCGTGACGGTGATCGTGAAGCGCGACGCGAAGAAGGTGATCGAGCCCATCGCGTGCATGCTTTCCGACCAGTGCATCTGCATGTACCGCGATGGATTGCTGCTTCCGCCGAAACAGGCCGACAAGTGCAAGTCAACCACCACAGGCAAGAACAAGGAGTTGTTGTCCTCGGTCATCCGAAACGATGAGAAAATGGGCAGTCAGGAAGTGACCGAGTTCGAGCCGCTATTCTTCCTCGTGGAGTTGACGGTGACGACGGCGAAGGCCGGAAGCATTTCGCCCATCTTCAGACAGGCGTCGTTCCCCTGCGTGAATTCCGCTCAGGAAACCCGAGACACGCTTTTGAGTAGGCGAATGAGTAGTTTGTTAGGGATAGAGGAGCTGATCACGACGCTGAAGGAGGGGAGACGCGACCCGAACAAGATGCGTATGGTGCTGTCGGACTTCTATCTGCTCATCGAGCTGGCAAGCGTGATTGGGGTGGAATCGGTGGTGGACATGTGCCAGGACATTTTGAACGATCGTCCGATTTCGGCAAAGTCGATGGTGGGCATGTGGGCTCGCACTTACCTGTAGGAGCTGCTCAGCATGATTATGGAATCCAGCTACTAAGGCTTCTCATTGTTTGTTTTTCTCATACCCGTGGGTTTGTGCCCGAGCGTATCAATGGATTCGGCAATAAAGAAGGAGTTTGACCGCTGGTGGGCTTGCGGAGAAGGAAGGAGTGATGTCGTAGTGAAGAGGACGGACTCTGCAGGTCCGACGTCGCTGGACTGCGGATGAAGTGGATCAAGGGGAAGAAACACATGATTGCGCAGTATCACCCAACATGGCAGCTTGTGGTCGGATCTGAAGGGATTCGGTAATGTCATAGAAGCGGAAGCCCTATTTTGCAAGACCCAGCATGACGGAGCCCTTCTCGCATGATGCCTTCAATTTCACCAAGGTGAAGGAGCCGGAGGTGCTGGCGAAGTACTACGTGGACAAGGGAAAGGTGTGCTTCGTGGACAGGTCCACTTCGGAGAATCCCGAGGGCGTTTCCGTTCTCTACACAATCCTGCTCAACGGTACTTTCAGTGTGATACTTTCACGTAGTGTCCCCCATTTGCAACAACCACCATCTCATCATTCCCAACCTGTCGGCGTGCTATCCCCAAATCTGGCGATACGAGCTCACCGAGGACTTACTGACCATGTGCGTCAATTCGGAGCGCGATGACTACGTTCTGTTTTTCAATTCCCTCGGTGGTTTTTCATCCGTGAACCATCTTCACGTCCCTTCACTCTTCCCTTCTCACCGCTAGTTCCAGGTCATGTACACCTCCTCCTTCTACGCCACCGCCACTTCCCAGCCCGATCCGCCATTCACCTCACGCTTCTCGCCCAACAAGCTTCCACTGGAATATGCGCGTTCCGCTGAGAGATACAGTGTGCCTCTTCCAGAGGAGGAAGACGCCTGTGTTTCGATCAGCGAGGTGCACGATTGGCTTTCGCAGACGATCAAGTTCAAGTTGGAGGGAAAGAAGTCCTACACTGCAGCGGATCGTCATGTGATGGCCGGTTTGCCTGATCAGAAGCGTGAATGGTAGAGTGCTTCAATGAGCTGATCCGTGCTTGCTACGACTTCTCGTACCCGTACGACGTGATTATGTGCAAGTGCTGCTTGGATCCGAGTGTGAAGTCTAGTCATGGCGAGGAAATGTACGTGTTCGTGCGCCGGTACCAGAAGTCGCTGGACACCATCCGCGTCAATGTCCGATTGAGTGCAGCAACTCACTCATAGCCGGCGTGCGTGGAACTCACGGGCATTGTGGTGTACCGTTCGGAGGAGGCGTTCGATCAGGCGGAGTGCGTGCTCGTATCCTAGTTGACGCATAGCGAGGAAGTACTGCTGAACCTGTGCAAGAAGGAAGTGTACTTCCCCGGGGAGACGTGGGAGGCGTTCATTAGAGCGTACATTGACCGTATGAATAACAAAGACATCTAAGCCCGTGGTTTACTTCTGTTTCTTTGATTCCTTCTTGTCCTTCGCCTTGGCTTCCTGCTCCTTCTCCCACTTGTTATACTTCAAACTAAGGTTAATGTACACGTATGTCAAGCTGTTGCTCATCCATCAACGAAAAGCACCTACGATCCAGCGCAGCACCAACAGAACCACAGCAGGTTCGGAGTCGTGAAGGGTCCGGCGACAATCATCACGGAAATCACAACCAGGAGCCATTTCATAGGACGCTACCTCCATAAAGGAATGGAAGGTATGATTACCTTGGGCGGAAGCGCAGAGTCCACAATCTCGTTTGCCATAACAAACAGAACGATATACTACAAGATCACTCCTTGGACGAAACGGCTTCAAACCGCTTCAGCCACGGCTCCTTCTCCGCACCCCTAGGGTCCACACAATGCACCGCCCCTACCCCAGCGAGAAGTCCCAATTCGTGTTTTCCACGTACGCGGGCTTTTCCCTGCGCGTCACCGCCTCTTTTCGTGCTCACTTCACTCCTTCCATGAACGTCGACTGCTCGCCCGCCAGATCGGGAATCTCCCTCAGCAGCTCCACCAGCTTCTGCTTCCCCTCCAAGCAGTTGCTCAGCCAGCGGTGTGCCAGCGCCCGCGACGCCGACAGCCGCTGCCTGGGGTCCTTCTTCAGCACGGCGCCGACCCAGCTCACGAACGCGGACGAGGGCTTGGTGGGGTAGGCGTCGCTGTAGGAGGCGAAGGAAGGCGCGTCGCCCTGTAGCGTCCGCACGATCACCTCCATGGCGTCGAAGCGCGCCAGCGGCGGGTAGCCCTTGAACAGCTCCAGCGCCGTGATGCCCAGCGACCACATGTCCGCCTGCGCGTGAGGGAGAGAAGAGGCGGTCACGCTCGCATCGTAGGTCTGGCGGTTCATGATCTCCGGCGCCATCCAGCACGGCGTGCCGACAAAGGTATGGGCGTGAACGCGCTTGTGCGAGCCGTCCACCACGCGCGCCACGCCGAAGTCCGCCAGGCGGACGTTGCCCTCGCCGTCCACGAGGATGTTGCCCGCCTTGACGTCGCTAGGCATCAGAGGGCGGAGAAAAAGACACCGGTGGAGCAGATTGGAGTCGTGCAGGTACTGCAGGCCGAAGGCGGTCTGCTGGATGATGTAGGCGACGATCGGCTCCTAGAGGGGACGAGAGAGAGAAAGAGGAACGTCGAGTCCTTGGCCCTCCTTGATCCGCCCGGTTTTCCGGAGATACTGGAGAACGCGCAGCAGGGATCCTTTGGACATGAAAGGTGTCACGATCCACAGCGACGCGTTCACGTTGAAGCAGCAGTGGCACGACAGGACATTGTCGCTGCTGCACAGACGCATGGTGAGGACTTCCTTCCGGATGTCGTCGAGATTGATGGACGGGTTTTCGAGCTTCAGCACTTTCACAGCCACATCGCGATTACTGTCCTTGCAGTGCGCTTTGTAAACAACGGCATATGCGCCCTATAGGGTACTGTCTCTTCGTCCTTTCTACACTCCCGATCACCCCAATAAGCTGGTAGTGGGAGGCATCGGTGGGCCACTTGATCGGAGCTGCGTCCTTGCATTTTGCGTTTGTTGTCGTATCGATTTCCTCCATCGGAAGTGAAGAAGGAGCCACTTTGGATTGAAGTGAGATTCCCTCGCGTGGATCCGAATAGTGGGGGCTGTGGGCAACAAACAGCGCTAGGATACAAGCGACTAAAGGGTAATGACGTCCTGGAGTGTGGTGAGCAACTGCTGGAAGTAACCATTGTATCTACTCGTCAGCGGAAGGACGATTCGCCACATGTTGGCATTATCCACCACGGCCACTGTGTGGATGAGATAATACGTAACCGGCCCCACTTCCGTCACAACAACATAGAAGGCAATGAGCATGATGCCAAACTAGAGGGGATCACAGAAGAGAACAGCAACATTGTTCATGGCGCTGCTCACAAAAGGCAGCACACGAAAAAGGATGCGGAGAACGAGCGCGATGATGGAGAAGGACACGATTCCCACTTCCCTTTTGTACTGCTTCCATTTGATCTCCACGCTGATCAGCGTTTGCCTACGGGTGATCAAAAGAAGGGGGTCCCACTGAAGCAGCTCCTTCAGTTGCCTCACGTAGCGCAACAACTGGATGATCACGTAGCACTCCAGCACAGAGAAGACGATGCTGTTGGAAACCACCAACGCCCTTCCAGAGAGGATGGAAAGACAGTACAGCACCATCGTGGTGATGATGTAGAGTATAACAGTCTGGAAATGAAAGAAGTGGAGAACCAATACGATGAAGGACAGGAGGAAGTGTAGCCGCATATCGATCTTGTCCTGGATGACGATAATGGCGGGATGTGTGTTTAGAGAGTGGATGCTATGGGTAACAGCAGGAGAGAAAGCCTGCCATATCATCGCATAGTGAATGAAAATGAAAAAGACAAGAGCGTTGTTACACTCGTCGATGATAAGCAGATACAGCTCGGAGTAGTGAAAAAACGGCATGAATCCGATCGCGTTCCAGGCATAGTTGAAGCACGCTAATAGGAGAAAGTGGATCCCACGAACTAGCCGATTACGCGTGATATGGAAACTCACAGAGCGAAAAGAAGAAGGAAAGACGCACAAGACTCGGATATCCGACAAATTCTCCATCGGATCGCATGAGTCTGCGAATGAAGCAAACTCCTCAACGATCACTTGAAATAGCAGAGGATGCTGAAGACCAGCAGCAGGGAAAAGATGAAAACGAGGCCGAGTTCCAAGGGGTTGAATTCATCCATGCCGCGTGTTTTCTGCTGCGAAACGAATGACATGGGGGCGCACACTTTTGAATCGTCGTGGGGGATCCCCATTCTTCTGGAAGTGGTGTGGGATCCCCATTCTTCTGGAAGACGTCCTGTGGGATCCCCATTCTTCCAACTCATGATTGCACAAATAGCGACGATTTGAGCAGCCCTCCCGCCAAATAGTTTTCTCCTCAATTCGTGAGTGCTTCTGAGAGAGGAAGTCGCGAGCGTCTCTCCCCACTCTCCAGAAACGATATGTTCAGCAACCTTTACGAGAATCCCTACAGCAGCTACAACCCGTATTCCACGGCTGCGACGGCGGATGCAGCAAGTCATAATCCCACTGGAGAGGCTTCTGCGGATGCGCAGACTCCTGCTGCTGTAATCCTCACAGGACGCGTATTCATGCGTAGTCACCCTCGACAAAGTCTGCAGTGCCGATGACGGTGCAGTTGATCAAGAGCCGGATTCAAACGAAGGATACGAGTCATTTCTTCTTCGGTAAGGAAATCCGAAATGTCGTGCAATGCGCTGTGCATGAATCGTAGATTGTGCTGGTGGGAATCGTATCCTGCGAAAAGACGTCCCAAGTGGCCAACTATCTCTTTCACGACGGGACCGGATCGATCAAGTGCAAGCTCTACATTGGCGAAAGCAACCAGGAAATGGCTGCGATGTGAGCGCTTTGGGCGATTGCGAGCGTAGAACGAACTGCTACGCGCGGATCATCGGCAACATCAGCTACATCAACGGCACGTACTCCGTGAATGTGCACCACATCGAGCGAGTGGTCGACTTGAATTGTGTCATGACGCATTTACTCAACGCGATTGCGTCTTTCGTGTACTATAAGCGCAGAGATGTCAGCGCCGCTGCGACGAACGAGATCCCTCCCACCCCGAGTGACATCTCCTCCACGGTGGAGATGATGGTCACGCAGGCGCTGCGCACCCTTTTGGCATCGACGCCGAGCGGAGCCTCGCTAGAGGCCATCGTGTCTTCACTGTCCCCCTATGGATTAAGCAGGGAGCAGGTCCAGTGGGCGACGAGAAGGAGAGTGAGGTGTAGAGGCGCACTGAGCGATATGGAGAGGGATATGAAGGTGTACTGCGCCGATGTAAATACGTACGTTCTCAATACGTAATCTTCCAGTTTCCATTCTTCCGCTTCGTGTGTTTGTTCAACAGGGTTGGGGATTGATTTGACTGAAACGCCTTTTCAAGCCATTCACTTTTCCGATAGTTTTGGGATGAACAATCGTCTTCGAGCCCAGAAGCGTTTGATGAAGGATTACGAGGAGATTATGAACGATCCCCCCTACGTAAATGGGTCGCGAGGGGTGATCACATTCTAGGGGATCAGCGCATCACCATCGAATATGGAGGATTTGTTCACGTGGGATGCGATGATATCGGGCCCGGATGATTCACCGTGGGAGGGTTTTCTCTCACGCAGCACCATTATGCGTAGGAGGCATGTTTGCTCTGCAGCTTCGCTTTCCCGATGATTATCCCTCGGTTCCTCCCGTGGTGCGGTTCACCACGCCCATTTTCCACCCCAACGGCAGGATCCAGCGTTTCGTCATAACGATTAGTTTTTGTGGATGGAATGATTTGTCTTGATATAATAAAGGAAAAATGGTCCCCCATTAACACAGTGAGTATGGTTCTGACTTCGATTCAGGTGCCCCTTCCTCCCTCCCGTCATCGCTAGAGTCTGCTGAACGATCCGAACCCAAACAGTCCCGCGAACCCCGATGCAGCCAGCGTATTTCCAACGTCTTCCGCTAACGAATAGCTGTACGTCAACGACAACAAAGCGTACAGGAAGAAGGTGCGAGAATACGCAGAGAAGTCTCTGCAATAGTCCTGTTTGTAACAAACACTCCAGTTCTTTCTTCTCCGCTTCGTCTCCTCCTCCGGCACTTCATCTAAAGGACTGCGCTTCCTGTCAAACGAGTTGCCCTTCCGCAGCATCTCTACGCCTCACACACCTCCCCCTCGCGCACCCAGCAGCTTCGGGTTGCTGGTGATGTACGACCCGCCGTACGTCACGCCCGAAATCGGCGTCTTCAGCAGCGTTTCCAGCTCCTTCTTCATTCCCTAGTCCTCACACCTCCTCCTTCGCCCCACGCGAATCTTCTTCCTCTCCGCGTTCGTCAGCGTCACTTCCTTCGCCTCGTCTGCCTCCGCCTCGTTCAGGTCCGCCTCGCTCGCCGTCTTCTTCAGCCACACCTCCTCGCGGTCGTTCTTCTTCCCCTGGTTCACCACCTCGCTGATCTTCCGCGCAAGACTCACGCACTGCTTGATCTGCGGCTGCACGCTCAGGCCCAGCGGGAACCCGGGGAACCCGCTCTTCTGGCCCACCGCCGTCGCGATCGTGTGATACAGGCCCTTCTCCTGCGCGCTCACCAGCGACAGCGACAGGCCGCGCGACCCGCCTCGCGCCGTGCGCCCGCTGCGGTGGACGAAAATCGTGGGGGTTGGGGGGAGATGATAGTTGATGACGGTCTCGATGTTGGGCAGGTCCAGACCGCGGGCGGCAACGTCGGTGGCAAGCAGCATGGCGTTGGGCTGCTTCTGGAAGGTGTTGAGGTGCTTGATGCGCTGCTTCTGCTGCATGCCCGAATAGATGCGGAATACGGGAATGCCCAGATTCGAGAGGATATCGTACACTCGCTTGATCACGTCTATTCTTCACTTCACTCTTCTAGCATGACGAATCGAGTTGAAGAACACCAGAATATGCCCCGAATACTGCTTTCCGAAATAGAACAAAAACTCCTCCTTCTCACGATCTCCCGCCAACTGCACCGCGCGCAGCGCCAGACCCTGCGGCAGCAGACTCGTCTCTTTTCCCTCCTTCTCCTTCACATCGCTCGTCGCCACAATCTCCGGATTCCCGCGGGAGGATAGCTGCGACATGTACTTGCGGATCTGGTTCGGAATCGGCGAGTTTTCCGCCAGGTTCATGGTGGCCGAGTAGAAGAAAACTTGGGGCCGCAACGCTAGAATGAAACGCCCTCTCCAACATCCACTTCTGTCCTTGGAGGGAATGATCGCTTGCGCCAGCGTGGCGATAATCGAGCCGATTTCGGGATAGGCGCCGGGCGTGATCTGTGGTTCACTCTCTCCTCACAGCGCCACCAGCTTGTCGGCCTCGTCCGCCACGACGAACCGCAGCGCATTGAAGGCGTCGAGCGGAATGGCGTGCTCCTCCATGAAGTACCAGATGCTATGGCTCACCACACCTCACCACACCCACCGGCCCGGCGTGCCTACGATCACCTCGGGGTGCTGGCCCAGCAGGCGCTGCTGCTTGGGGATGGCCAGTCCGCCCACCAGACTGGCGATCCTGCGGCTCACTCACGCCTCCTCCACTCACTTCACTCCACTGCCCTCGCACAGCCGCGTCAGCACGCGCAGCGTCTGCAGCGCCAGCTCGCGCGTCGGCGAAATCACCACCGCGCGCACCCGCCATTTCGCGTCCTCCCCCGCGGGACGCTTCAGCAGCCAGTCCACCAGCGGCACGCAGAACGCCAGCGTCTTGCCGCTGCCAGTGGGCGCCGCGCCGAGCACGTCCTTCCCGCGGCAAGCCGCGTCGACGCCCTTCTCCTGGATGACGGTGGGCTTGTCGCAGTGCAGGGAGGCAAGGTTGGCGAGCAAGGTGGGATGGAGGGAAAAGTCCGACCACGCCTTGGTGCCGTAGAGGAGAGTGGCTTGCTCGGTGCCGGAAATCGAGGCGATTTCGTTGCGGAGCTCTTCCTGCTTCTTCTGGCTCCTGAGGGTGAGATGGAGGGAGATTGCGCACTTGCTCTCCTTCTGGGGCGCGGGGGTGTTCGACTGCTTCCGCGACTTCTTGTGCCTAGGAGTGAGCTTTCAGAGGCGAACGGACGCTGATGTCTTGACATGTCCCAGCACTTCCTTCTTTCCGCTCAGATTCTTCTTGCAGAATGTGCACACGTAGGAGCCGTCTTCCTGAGACTCGATTCCGTTGGAAGAGAGGAGAGAAGGCTTCAATACAATGTCCCCCTCCTCCTTCGATTTCGGTTCTTCCTCCGTCTTTGACGGCTCTTCCTTCACAGAGGGTTGCTCCTCTTCCTCGCTGTCGTTCAGCAACGCATCATCCTCGGCAGAACCATTGCTCTCCTCCTTCTCCACTTCGGCGTGCCTACGGGTAATCACCGGCGCATTCCACTACTCTCGCTTTCCGTTGCGCTTCTCCAAGTCCTCCAGAGAGCCTAACTACTTATTCCCCCCACTGTCATCAACCGTGGAACACTTCCAAACCCATGAAACCCTCAAAGTGATCGTCTCCGAAAACATCCGCATTAGGAACGGCATCCTCCCAGCCATCCTCCTCCTCCTTCAGTTCGTTCAGTTCGGGGTAGAATTTCAGTTCCTCTCTACGTCGTTAGCACTCTGCGCGAATCTCCATACTCCGTGGGGGCAGTGTCTTCGTCCTTCCTTCTCACGATTCCACCCTGTTTTGCTCGCTTTCCCATGGGTTTCTTTCACAAAACAACACAATAGTGAATCGTGTCCAACAAACAGGGCATATGTCAATTCTCCGTAGATGAATACCTTATTCAGCCTCGGCCTCGACCTTCGCCACAGCAGCGCTACGAATGAAATCGAGATGGAAGGACTACGCTCCGTTAATCACGCGGATGGACAGCTCGTCAGCACGCTTGAGGATCTCCACTCTCTTCTTGGAAGACACTCCGTGGGCGATCTCGGCACAGTAGGTGTTGTTGTGCATCATGAGAAGCTCCAGGTCCTTGACGTTGCTCACGGTGAACTTGTAGAGTCCGTTGGGGAGCATGTACTTGGTGCGGGCGTCAGAGCCGTAACCAATGTTGGGCATCAGGGTGGCACCACGGAAGCGGCGTCTGCAGCGACCATCAATACCCTTGGGCTTTCTCCAGTGCTGCTACGGTATTAGATCCCACCACGAACTGCTCTTCACGTACATTCATTCTCTTGAATTTATCAGCCTGGAAACGGGGGAAGGAGGTAGTTCTCTTCTTAACAATCTTCACCTTGCGAGCAGGGGACATGATAACCTACGTACGCGTTAAACGACCACGTTCCAACCGACCCCGCCCCAAACGGGGCAATCGCATCCCAGAGACAAGACCAATACAGTACTTTATTAATCAGAGAGATTGACAATAAATCTGTGGAGAGCCATCACGCTCCACATTTCGGTGAAGGCGTTTCTTTGTCCTTTAACCGCGGTTCTCCTTCTATTCTGCGTTGATAAGGAAGGAAGAAGTGAATCACGTATATGTTGAAAGGGAAGTGCATACTTCCAGGAGTGGACATGATTGGGCGGGTTTGGTCGTGGATGGGATCATCACTGTCGATGTCCTTAATTCTTTATTCTTTGGTTTTATTAGTGGATTGTCTACAGATAGAATGAAAATGAACAGTATCGAGTTGTCAAGACCCAATACCCACCCATCCTATTGCATATAGATTCCCCCATTTATGGATGAATTAGATACACACTTCCCGTCCATTCAGTGTTCATTTCGTGGATCTTCCCTCAAGCGTGTTCTATTGCGGTTTGCACATTCTAGCAATAGTATTCGTTGTGAACAACACGATTGGAACCCAATGAGCGAGAGTGACCCAAAAGACAAACAAAACACAAATTTGGTAAGCACGTCTCCTCTGCATGTTTGGTAGATGCCCTATTGCGACATCAACGAGAAGATCATCGCGCGACTGGTAAAGCGGAATTCTGGAATCAGCATTCTGGTAGGCAAATGGGAGGAAAAGCAGTGAGGGAGTAGGACGTTCGCAACTTCATCCTCTGGCTGTTCTCGCTGGATGCAGTGCCTCCGACCTGGATTTTTGTGGGAAACAAACCGCAACTTAACAATGTGACGTTGTTCATTGCAAATGAGGAGGACGTGAGTATTGCGCTTTCTCTCCTCTTCACACTCAGCCGATTTGGATGAGGTGTTGTCCCAAAAGACGCTCGTGCACTCCATTCCCGTTCGCAAGACCCCTCTCCCCTCCCTCTGGGATCAGTACTTGCTCTACGGCATCCAGCGGCAGAAGCGCAGCCACGACGAGATGGCGAAAGCGTCGCAGGACGAGCCGCACGCCTCCTACCTCTCCCTGTGCCTCACAGAGGAGGAGCTGGAGAACAACAACTACATGGTGATCAAATCAGCAGGTGGCGTTTGAAGTGTCGAATCACCGTCAGACCACCGCCGCCAGCTGGAGGCCGAGGGCTTTCGCGTCATCGATTTCCCGCGGGAAGCCTACCCCACAGGCTCGGAGGAGGCGTCGTGAGCACGCCGTCACAGCGTCAGGTGTAGGTGCCTAATCGCGCTGGACTGCGAGATGGTGGAGACGAAAGGCGGGCGCGACGAGCTGGCGCGCGTCAGCGTGGTGTCTCGCGAGGCAGTGCTGTATGACGCGTACGTGCTGCCGGAGGGCGAGGTGACGGACTACCGCACCCCGTACTCGGGCATCACAGCGGACATTCTGAAGGAGTGCTCGAACCGTGCGGGCGTGTGGGTGACATGAAGGATAGACTTCGCGCAGGTGCAGGAGGAAGTGGTGCGGCTGCTCTCCGCACGACCCAGCATTCTCGTGGGCCACTCGCTGGGTGGGAGCTGCCCTGTGGGCTGATGCGAAGAGAATGATCTGAGTGTGCTGAAGATCGTGCACACGCGCGTCATCGACACGGCCGTGCGTTTCGTTCACCCGACCGCCGGTTTCAAACACGCGCTTCGCTATCTCACGAGCAATTACCTGGCGCGCAGCATTCAGACCAAGAACGGCGGGCACGACTCCGTGGAGGACGCCCGCGCTACGCTGGACCTGGCGATGGTGTTCGCGCAGGGGGGAGAGGCGTTTCGGAGGCGTTTCGAGGAGGCGAAGCCGTATGCGAGTCGAAGGAACTGCTTGCTGGGGCAGATTGCGCAGACTAACCCGAAGGCGCGGATCGTGTGTTTGGGCTGGAATGATTACGTGATGAGTGTGAGCCAGAGCAGTCGCGTGGGGGACATGATGATGATGAACTCCTACCAGAGTGGAGTCAACAAGCTGAAGGCCATCGCTCGCTCGCCCAACCCCGCCAAATTCGTGTATGTGCACGGAGTGGAGTACCACTTCGCGGAGATCAACTCGGGGAAGGAGAAGAAGGAGAGGAAGGAGAATACCTTGAGTTTGGAAGAGCTGCTCACGTCGTATGACGCCAGCTTTTCGAACAGTCTTCTGTGCGTTCTGCTGATGAAGAAGTCCTTTAGCGAAGATGCCGTTGCGGGTCAGTTACTCGTTCACATGCATTCCGACCACGCGTAGCCTCCATTGTTTCTTGGACACTGTCTATTCTTTGTGGAGAACAGAAGATATAAGTAAGGAACGGTGGGAATGGAGGATGACAATACCGTCCAGTGGTTCTTGCGTATCAAGAATGACTGTGAAGGATATTTCCGGCTTGATTGCTCCCACTTCCTCGCTTTTTGCTTTTTGAACACCGCGCTTCGGAAACAATTCACGAGATCTATCGAGTCGACAGAAAGTTCCCTTCGAGTAGGACGCAGAGGGCTCGTTTCCTAACCCGCAGAAAAATGAATAGTTCAAAGAGACAAGCGTGCTCTTCTCCGGATGTGGACCTGAAACCCATTTTAATAATGAATGATAGCGGGGGAAGAGCCGAATCTCCGCTGATACGCACGGATAATGACGCGGATGATGATCCAATTCCCATTCTCCCCTCCCCTGGATTCAACGTCACAGAGAATCAGACAGCTCAGGGCCGAGAGGCGATTTCAAAACAGAAGAGCTACCCGGCTTCCGGAGTAAATGTATCCGTGAAAGAAACGGATAGTGAAGGCAATTCGATGGGCGTGTTGTACCAGAGCACCATTGGCAGCATCAATGGGGACCAAAAGGACAATCGTCGTAACGGTGACTTTTTCTTCCCATTTTTATTGCGTAGAGCTTGGGTCGCGCCTGAACAGTCCTCTCATCAGCGGCATGAATGCGGACACTTCCGGTCTATGTACACTCGTTTTCTTTCCGTGAGTACTAGCGATGGATATGCCGTTTCTGGACCCCGGCCACGGCGTGTTCAGTTTATCCGCCGTACGCTCTAACAACGCCCATCACGTGTAGCCTCTGAACCAGGGCTCCATGTCCCCCGCGCTGCAGCGCGAGCGCAGCAACAGCAAATCGCACTTGATCGGCAATCTCACCGACCAGTCCTTCACGCCCTTCTCGGGCAGCCTGCTGAACCTGGCCCCCTCCTCCAGCACGCCGATCCTCCACCACCTCATGCAGCCCGTCTCGCAGCCCTTCGCGCCCAGCCCGCTGTCCTCCTTCCTTTCGCCCATTCTCCCGCCGTAACGCCCGTCTGTTCGCCTCACGCCAGAGAGAAAGAGAAGCCAGCGCCGCAGCCCTCGCTCCAGGAGCGCGTGCCGACTTACATTCGCGACACGATTCTCCAGCACCGCGTGAAGCCCTCGTGGTACAGCCAGCTGGCCGCCGCCTCCGCCGTGCGCGTGCCCGTGCTAACGCCTGAGGTGTTGGAGAAGGAGGTGGAGCTGGGTGGCTATGCAAGCCTCGCCTGACGTGTAGACAAGGTGATGAACGAGGTGTGTTTAATTCGCGGCGTGTTCGACGGCTGCACGATCCCTCTGGAGCAGCTGTCGATCGGCACCTTCCGCCAGCTGCTGGGCGACTTCTACGACGGGTCGATCCAAGTGGTGGTGGGTGGTCCCCCGTTTTATGGGTAGGTGGATGGCAGTCGGTTCAAGTGCGGACTGAGTGTGTGTGACACACTGGTGGAGGTGGGTGCGTCTGGGCGGTGTGAGGCGCAGAGCAAGACCTGGCCCGTGACGGTGATCCTGGACTCCTTCGCCACCAACAGTCTGTCCGAGTACTCCCACGGGCGTTTCATCGACCAGCTGGACTGGGAGAAGGACCTGCTGCGCTTCGAGAAGTCCGAGGGCTTCAAGAGCCGCACCTCCACCCTCATCGTTGGCCCTGGCCCGTCCTCTCACCATCAGACGCCCAAGTCGATTCTCTTCATGACTCCCGGCTCCGTCTACGACGGGCGGATCATGTACTCCATCGACAACAACCTGCTGTTCGTGCACCGCGGCAGCGTGCGCGTCTTCTACTTCTCCGCCAGCAGCAAGATCGCCAGCGACAGCCAGCAGACCTGCTCCTCCGTCCTGGCTAGCATGACGCTGATCTTCTGTGTGGCGGTGGAGGCGGGCCACCACCTGCTCGTGCCCTCCGGGCGACTGTTCATCGTGCAGGCGGCTACGGACGCCACGGTGGTGATCACGCGGTTCCTGTGCGGGCACACCATGAAGAAGCAAATCACCTCCTACCGGATGTTCTACAACGAGAACGTGCGGTTGTCGGCAGGGAGTCATGATTAGTATGACGAGGGGTACAAGTGGCGGTTTTGGAAGATCAACTGGCTGGCGGCATTTCGCTATCTGCGCGCGCTGCGCAGCCGCGCGGGCGTGCCGAACGAGCCGGTGTGTCTGACGGAGGGCGCGCTGACGGCGGCGCAGCAGGCGAGCATCCCGTTCCTGATCGTGGCGCTGAAGATCCTGCACGAGATCTACGGGTCGGGCCACAACGAGCTGCAGCAGTTCGAGGCGCTGGTGGCGGAGCGCGCGGGGTGCCTGGGCCCGCTGGACCTGCTGATGGAGCTGGCGACGCGGTGCCGCGGGAACGTGTGGAACGCGGGGAGTCACCATCTGTCACACCCGGGTGGGTGAGGTGTGGGGAGGTGAGGCGCAGAGAACATGTCGAGTGGGAGCGAGGACACGCTGGCGGTGATGGACATCAGCCCGTACCCCGACAGCATGGACAGCAACGAGGGCGTCTTCGCCGACGCGCCGCTCCGCTCCGTCGGCAGTGGGGAGGGGTCCGGGCTTCCGCTGAGTCCCGTGCGGGCTGTCAATGCTGCGAGTGCTGTGAGTTCGCTGCATGGTGTGAATGCATCCGGTGGTGTGAATGGTGTGAGTGGTGTGAATGGTGTGAATGGTGTGAATGGTGTGAGTGACACTGGAAAGAAGCAGCCTCTGCAGAAGGCACAGGAGCAAGAGGAGGACCCCGAGGAGGAGTGGGAGTTCCGGTGCGTGTGCGGAATTCAGGGGCACAACTACGACGACGGCCTGCCGATGGTGCAGTGCTGCGAGTGCAACTGCTGGTCGCACACGGCGTGCGTGAAGTACCGCGTGGGGTCGATGGACGAGTTTGTGTGTCGGTGGTGCAAGGAGAGGAAAAAGAAGAATCCGGGCATGAAGTGGGCATTACGCGCAGGGATAAAGGGTAGGATTATCATAAAGAACGGGAAGATATCGTAGTCGCGCCCGATTCCTCGTTTAGTGTACCCTTTTCTTTAGCGGAGTGTTTGTTACTATTCCCTTCTCCTTTCCCCGGATCCATGGAGTCGGACTCACAGCAGTCGGAGAAGGCATTTTCCATTCCCGCATCTATCGATACACGTGAGGGCCAGTGAATCCCCTACTATCGTAGACAACGCAATTCTGGTGAACGAAGAGGAGAACCCGGATGTTGTACGAATCAAGAACACCATGGCGAGTATGGGAATCACGTCCTACGAAGATAATGTGATTCCCATGCTTCTCGAGTTTTGCGATGGTAATAGTGTAATAATACGAGTAACTGCTAGAATACAAGCGCAGACTTGTGGCAGAATCGAAGACATATGCGGAGGTGTGCGGACAACGCCAGATCGGCATCCCCCACGTGATCGAGGCATCCACCTCATTGAACCGTCGCTACTTCTCCTCGGTTCGGAAGGTGTCCGACTTCTCGTTTCGTTACCTGTAGTATCCGAACGAGGCGCAGAAGGTGAACACGGCGCACCTGAAAAAGGACGGCGAGGGCGTGGTGCTTCCTCATCAGTCCAACCTTATGTCCGGCACAGAGTACACTCTGCCAGCCACCGATCACTAGTATTGTAGCAGTATTTGCTGCTGTTTGTTCCCTCACAGTATGATGGGCTTTTCGCTCCAAACTGCGTTGCTTGCTTCATTCCAGCTTAGTAAACCCAACACCGCGTCTCTCCTTTCGTTTCCCTCCTTTGAATCATTCGGGACAGTTTTCTCCTAGTCCGTCCCGATTGTTCCCTTGCCTTTGTGGTTGT
>OIWT01002896.1_pt1 | contig 16705 bp, 24 predicted proteins | sample 1587701 | NCBI WGS metagenome assembly OIWT01 (sample SAMEA3888904, study PRJEB22519) | human gut metagenome | biome: human gut; feature: human-associated habitat; material: faeces | place: Denmark | collected 2009
CAGCTGGAGGCGGGGGACTACGACATTCAAATGTAGTTTTTCTGCGGTGTTTGTTGGGAACATCCACACGATTTGGATGCACCGTATTCCGCACCGTATCCCTGATCATTCCAAAAACAGGAGACAATTTGGTTTGTGAATCGCAGCCACAAAATCTTTGATGTTCTCTCTATTTGCTAGTACTCTTATCGTATCCTTGTGCTTCATCGCCGGTAATGCCAATAATACCCTGGATGATCAAATCCAGGTTCTGGACTGGACTGGCAATCCCATCACCTCGTACACGGTTTGGCGTTATACAGAGGAGAAGTTGCTGCGCCTTAAGGCCCCTAGTGAGGTTGATTACTGGTATGTCACCCCAATTATGGATTGTGTGGACGTGTACGATGATGGCAGGATGATGATTTTCACGAGTAAGATAGTTCCCCGCACTACCTTAACGATCACGGCTGTCCTTTTCGGCAGGAACCTAACCCTTCCCTTTGACATTGAGGTGAAGGAGTGTGCGTATGGCTCATTTACAAAGTTAAGTGGCCAAATGAGAGTCACCCTGTATCATCAAGGCGAACAGGTTTATAATGGACGTGTGGACAATTCTCTCGCTTGTATTCCGCATGGCACCATTCAGTACAAGCTTAACAGCTTTGATTCAAATCAGTTCTACGTGGCGGATGAAAGCGGGGTTACCTTTTTCGTCCGTAACTTCTACGGCTTTAATACAACATATGAAGGCGCTTTCCGAAACGTCTTGGATGATCCTGTTGAATTCAATTTCCCCTCCTTCATCACCGTGACTCCCGGGGTTGAAAAGTATTTCCTGATGCCTCTCGAGGGACCTGTCAGCCGCATCGTGTACGATCCGCCTATTGAGGGTGGTGGCTACTTTATCAGTATTCTTCGCAACGAGCCGGGCGTCACACAGCAGAAGCTCATCGTCACAACCAACGGCAAGAACAAAACCTTCTCCTTCGACGTGTACGCCGGTTCCTGCCCCGAGGGCAAGACGCTGATTCGCCTCGGCAATAAAGGCGGAGCTGCCTTTTCGCTCAAGGACTCTTTCCACAACCAGATGAACACGGGCCTCCAGCCCTATTGCATGGACGACAACGATGTGTTCGACGTTATCGTGTACACGACCAATTCTGGTTCCCTCTTCGTCTTCAATGGCGACACCCTGTTCTACGAGAAGGGCATCCAGAGCTCTCTTCAGCTGCAGTACATCCCCGTGGCGTTGACCTATCTCCTTTCCTACTCTTCCCAACTCGCCTTCGCCACCGGCGCTCCTGCCAGCCAGTGGGCCACTCCCGACTTCAACGAGAAGGGCTGGAAGCATGCCAGCGAGGGCAGCTGGGGTTCCTTCGACGCCTCCAAGACCGCTGCTTTCCGCGGCCATTTCGCCGTGGACAACGTCTACGTGGTCTCGACCTTCTCGCTGTACCTACGCGGCGAGGGACACGCCGAAGTGTTCATCAACGGCAATGCCTTCAGCAGCGCGGAACTGGGCGACGCTCCCGTCGCTCTGATCCTTCCCTCCTCCTTCTGCCGCACGGGCAACAACGTGGTGGCCGTCAAGCTGACCCAGGGGGCCTCCAGCACCATTCGCTTCGGTCTTGCCCTCCAAATCAACCTGAGCAGCTCGTTGCCTCTAGCGAATGGCGTGGCGTCGGCCATCCAGGAACACCCCGACCCCAAGTACCCGCCGGAGAACGCGTTCAAAGTGATGAATTGCGGCGAGTCGACGTGGATGATTAAGAGCTTCCCCGCGGAACTGATCTACACCTTCAACAACACGCAGCAGGTGGTGAACAAGGTGTCAATGCAATTGTTGTCCAATGATGCGTCGGTTGAGATGGTGGGCGTGACGGGGAACGAGCGAGTGACGCTGCTGTTTGTGAACGGCACGCTGCGCAAGAAGCTTGCGGGGGGAATCACCTTCTCCAACACCCACGCGTTCCACTCCATTCACTTGATCTTCCGAAGTGCGGAAACGGAACCGGTGAAAGTGCGCTGCGTCCTTCTCACGAGCGTGCCCAAGTTCACCTGCCCGAAGAAGTACCGCATTTCCAACGCGGTGGAGGGCTCTTCCTTCTACCGACGGTGCCCGCTGTTCTCGACCGGCCGCAAGATCGTGACCTGCTCGCGAGACGATTACGAGCCCTACTGGAAGGAGACGAATCAGTGCTACACGAACAACCCGGAGAAGGGCTACGAGTTCGTCGACTGGACGTTCACCGTCCGCGGAATCGAATTGAGCGATTGGTACGGGAAGATGGGTGCCATGACGCAGGTGCTGGTGGACAACACGTACCTGCGAGCCGGGGACGTGCAGTATTTGTTCGCGGACTTCACGGTGGATAACGGCGTGAGCGTGATGACGGCGTTTTCGCGCTGCGAGGTCGACACGGCCTTCGGCGAGGTGATTCAGCGCAACTTCAAGAAGCTGACGCCGCGTTTCAACGAGCTGGTGAAGAGCAAGCTGGGAGGTTCGATCCAGAGCGCGGCGATCGACAAGGTGGTGCTGCGCCACTACGTGAACTGGGTGCTGGTGATCACCGTGTCCGTGGTGGTTCTTATCGTGGTGCTGCTGCTGTCCGTGTACCTCGTGTCGCGGATGAAGAAGGGGCAGATGAAGAGTTTGAGGAGAAAGAGAAGCGGCGAGAACAAGGCACTGTTGGAGTAGTTGCTTGGCATTGTACATACCCTGTTGATGCTGATTGTTTCAACAAACACGCGATTGGAAGAGGTACCGCAACAGTTCCGCCACAACGCTCACGCTGAGACTGTTTCCGACCAGCTTCGCTCGCTGATTCTCGTTCACCTCATCAGGGAAGCCGAACGATTCGGGGAATCCGTGCAAGCGTTTCATTTCACTGCTCGTGAAATATCGCAGTCCCAGCTTCAGCAGATTGTCCACGTCACGGCAAATCGGCGCCTGCTGGTAGGGCTCTTCCGTTTGCAGCACAGAACCCGTTCCCGTTTGGTACTTTCTGTACGCCTTTGTGAAGCAGCACGAATAGTGGTCCGTAGGAGACACGATGTCCAGAATGCGTCCCGACTTCTCCAGCACGCGGCGAGGAACACGGTATTGTGTAATGTCCTTTCCTAACACGACCTCGTTGTCCAAAAACGATGACAGAGGAGCGCAATTGGCATTCATGGAATTCCACAGCTCTTGTGATTCTTTCGTCCCCATCTCAGCCGTTCCGTTCTTGTATTCAATGTAGTGGCAACTACAAGTCAATCGCAGTTACGATTCGCACTTCTTGTTTCCAGGAATCACACGCAGGCAGTTGTGAATGCGAGGAAGTGTGTCCTCCACCTCGGGGAAGGCGCGAAGACGCGCAATCAGGAAGTAGCGATCCCGCTGGTTTGGAACGCCGAACTGGTTGGGCGACAGGATGAACTCCTGCACGTGGTAGTCCCGCTCCTTCAGCACAGTCATCAATCGCTCGCGACTCTCGCTCTTCTCGAAGCCCTCCACGTTTTCGAGGAGGAGGTACTGCGGGATGTGGGAAATCGCGCCGAGCAGAGAGACGATGTGCAGGAAGCCATCCGAGCGCGAATCGGAGCAGTCCTTTTGCATTCCCTGCCGTGTGTGAGGTTGGCAAGGAGGACTGAGCAGCCAAATGTCCGCCTTGTACTCGTTAATCTCCTTGGCCCTATTCCATTAGGATGTTGCAGAAGCCATGCGTTATTCCGGTGATGTCCTTTTGAATGTAGGGCACGGTTGGGTAGTTGTGATGATAGCTGAGCATCAACGTAAAACAGAATAATTACACGAGATATGCATTGGGATTGATGTCAAAAGAGGCAAGAATATGACTTTCAGGCTGCACTTGGGTCAGAGCCGCATGAAGACCGCCGATGCCGCTAAAGAACTCTAAAGCATCCATAGTAAGGAAGCGACGTAGTGTCTTCTCAAACGGATGCAGAATAGTGGAGAAAAGGCGAATAGTGAAACGCCCATTCGGGAGTGGAGGAAAAAGAGGGTTTTGGACGAGCCCATCGACTCATCGTAGTGATTAACCGTGCCACCCGTGCAAGTCGATTCCACAAATGCGCTTGTTTAGTGCTTTGTTCTGTTGGTTCTGTTGATCGCTAGTTGGTGGGTTAAATCCGAATGTGACGGAGGCAGAGATAAAGAACCGTTTTTCAGCGGTGAAGGGGATTGGAGTGAGCTGTGTTGACATAATCGTTCGTGAAGATGGCGTGTGTAAGGGTTTTGCGTAGCTGTTTTACTTGGCCATCATGTGTAGATATATTAACACAGACAATGACGATGAAAAGAGCATCGAGAAGTTGATCAAGCTCTACAACGGTGCAAAGTGGAAGGGGAAAATCCTAAAGTCGTAATGGACTCGAGCAATAATGAGTAGAGTGGAAAAGGCGAAGCCCTCCTATTTGGACCGTTTGAAGGAGAAGGATGTTCCCAAGGAGGAGTCCGTTGTGAAGGAAGAAGAGGCGCCTCAGCCGCCCTCCAGTGACTCGTTGATGATTCGAAAGACGAAGCGCAAGTATCTGGTCGTGTCGTTGCATACCATCTGCCGCAACGAATACGGAGACGTCATCTCGAGCGCACCGGAGGGGAAATCGGTTCCAGAGCCGAACAGTCTGATTCAAGTGCAGAAAGACGGAGAGGAAGGCATCCACGTGTCTACACGAAAGTGGTATCCTCATGTACTCTTCATTTCTAGACATCGTTTCATTCAGCCGCAAATCACCGTCTTTGAGCACGAGGACGTGATCGACACCGACCGCAATCTGTGGGACCCCCTGAAGACGCCCGAGCGGAGACTGCCCACTCTCCCCCAAATCACGCCTTCTTTCACCACAAGCTCCATTCAAATTGTTGGGGAGCCCCAACCCGCCCCAACGCCGTCTCCATCCTTTGCGAAGAGCACCATTCAAATCGACGGCGACGCGCCCGCCTCGCCAAAACAGGAGCGTTTTGTGGACCTGAGCGGAAGCGACGGAGAAGGCGAAGAAGCGCCAATTCCCGCGGAAGCGCCTCTGCCGTCGTGGCTGGAGGAGTCAGAGGAGTCGGAGGAGGCGAAGGCGGCGGGTGTGGTGAAGAGTGTGGACTGCTGTGTGGTGGAGGACGCGGCGACGAGCGCGAAGCGGGAGTGGTCGGAGAAGCACAAGGAGATTGAGGAGAAGCGACGGAGGATGGAGGCGGAGCAGCCGGAGGAGGAGGAGGAGATGGCGGGTGATGTGGACATTGCCACGGAGAACGAGAAGAGCGTGGCCATCCTTCACTCCATGCTCGGCAACCCTCCGGTGAGCACGTCTGCAAGCAACCCTCCGGTGAGCCTTTCGGATGATGATTCTGCGAGTAACCCTCCTATGACCATGCCAGTAAGCAACCCTCTTGTGAGCACGCCAGTGAACAGTGTGCAGGTGAGCACGTCGTCACAGCCCATCTCTTCGCTCTTCGAGGATTCCAACGTGGCCTCCTTCTCTCTGTTCAACTTCATGCCCGAAACGGCGGCTCCCACGACAGATTCCGTGGTGGATTTGGAGGCAGAGTCCGCGAAGGGAGGCAACGAGGACAAGAAGAAGTGGGGGCCCCAAGGGGTTGTGAGGAGTAGTGTTCTGGACATGTTGGCGCCGACGGCGTGGTACAACGAGAAGAAGACAAGCCAGAAGGCGAAGGTGGGCGAGGGAAGAGGAGGTGAGGAATAGATGCTGCAGGTGCCGATCCTGGCGGGCAAGGAGAAGAAGAAGGTGCCGCGCGTGTTCGATCACTACTTCTTCCGCACGGTGGGCGTGCGAGGCGGGCGTGAGGCGTAGCGGTCGATGGAGGACGTGCAGGCGGAGTGGGAGAAGCTGCGACCGAGTCTGATCAACGACTACGAGAAGAAGAAGAAGGAGTCCAAGCGCGCGTGGAAGCAGAAGCCGGGAGACAAGAACTACCGTCGGCAGTACAAGTGATCTTTCCTCTGTTTCCAACAAACACTCGATTCTGAACTATCCGTGTCTTCCGTGTCCTCCACCGCCTGATCGTCCATCACCTTCTCCACCTCCGCGCGAACTCGCTTCGAGCCCCGGTTTGTCCGCTTCTCCCGCTTCTGCTGCAGCTCCTCGTCTCCCTCCTCCGTCACCTCCTTCCCGTCCAGATACCGGTTCTTCAGGTTCCCGAGCCAGAAAGCGTCCTCCGCGCCCTCCTTCTTCAGCGTTTCCTTGATCACGTAAATCATCTGTTCCAACTGCTTCTTGATCTTCGGCACATAAGTCAGAATCGACGAGTCCTTCGTCACCTTCGCGTGGGCGCACAGACTTTGGATCTGCCGCGTGCAGCGCTGCACAATCTTGATCAACACCATGATCTCCGATGTGAATCGCACCAACAGCTGCTTCAGCACGCCCCAACAGGGACCCAAGAAGAAGGTCATGAACTGCCCGAAGCACTTCACCGTGTAGACAAGCACCGCCTGCCGGTCGTTCTTCTTGGTGATGGTCACAACCACCTCCAGCAAAACAAACAGGTGTTTCAACTCGGACAACAGAGCCTTGCAGGCGTCGTCGTCCACCAACAACACTTCCTCCACCTTCACACTCTCGATCATGCGCAACAACTCGTCGCACACCGCCGTGAAGAAGTACACGAAGTCCTCCTTCGTCAGCGTTTTGAAATCTTGGGATTGCCCCCGCACGAGATCCGCCTCCTTCACCAGCTGGTTCTCGAACATCGCATCGTTCTCCTTGCTCACACTCTATTCATCACACACTCCCATTATCACCACCTCCACCAACAACGCCAGACGCGTCAATGGTTCCTTTGCGAACACAACAGCCAACCGAATCAAAAACGGTAAATTCGCCTTCAGGAACGCGGCGGGCCGTTTCCCCTCCATCGGGTCCTGTTTCAGCACCTCGAACGCCCGATCGCTCAGCGCCCGCAATCCCTCTTTCACCTCCGCCTCGCGCATCACACGATCATTTGCCGCCAGCTGCGTGTCTCTCGCCTTCACGTCGTTCAGATCCACCTCCTCCGTCGCGCCCTTCAGTCGCAAGTGCAATTCCACCTGGAAGAAGAGGAGGCTGTGAACGAAGCGAAGGATCGCCAGATGGGCGTCGAAGTCGGACAGCGTTGAAATGTGATCGAAACACAAATCACACATCCCGCTCACGAGAGGGCTGATTTGCTTCACGGAGAAAAACGGCTCCTTTTTCGCCACTTCCTTGTTGTGGAGAACAAGGTTGACTCCGTCGTCGCCACACCCGCCACAAATGGCGGCAACAATACCCGCCACATCTGTGGTGTACACCCAATCGCGAAAGAACGAGGAGGACAGAAGAGAGGTCAGAATGTCCAAAATCGAGGTGATTATGGACATGACCGAATGACTCCTGAATTCGTCTCCATTCTCCGTGCCCTCGAAATCTTGCGGCCCCACCAAGAAGTACTCCACACACCGCGCAACCAGCACAGAAAGGCTCTTCAGGAGGCACAACGACATACACCCCATCAGCTCCTCCGCCACACCCTGTTGATCGTTCTATTCCTCACAGCATGCAAGCAACCCCACCTTCTTCGCACGTGACGACGGCGTGCCCTGGAGCTGTCGCGTGGTGTGGGCCAGGTCCTCCAGAATCATGCGAAGCGAAGAGAGAGACAGGAAACTGTACTGCAGGTCCGATATGGCGAGAACGCGAAGAACACTGTCGTCGCGAACAATGTGGAGTTCCTGCCATCTGAAGATGAGAAGGGGGTGAAACGCCCACTTGAAGAGATTGCAAATTTGGGGGGAGAAGGGGGGCACTTGGAGGGAAAAGCTGTTCTTCACGTTCTTGGCCTTCGGCTTCGCGAACGCTTCCATTCCCGCAGGAACGAACGGAACTCCGAACAGCGCCGTGGTCTGCTGAAACTCCCTGACGAGTGTGGGCAGCAACGCAATGCGCAGGCAGCACTAGAGTGAACTCTTCATCTCACGCCCACCTCCGCTCGGATGGTCGGGTCCTCGCAGTCGCAATAGACCTCCGCTACTGTCTTCACCCATAGAATCTCGCTCAGTTGGCACAGCACCGCCGCGTCGCGATCACTCCCGTTCAGCTCGTCGAACACCACGTCGTCGCCCACACCCAGCACAGGGCAGCCTACCACCGCGTTCACGTGCTCTAACCAGCTCGAGGGGTTCACGGCACGCTCCACGCTCACCACCAGACGAAGGAGGGCGGGCAGCAGAAATACCGCCTGTTTCTGGCGCGGGGAGGGTTCGGCGCAGAGTCCGAGGAGGTTGACACAGACAGTGGCCTTCTGTGTGTGAGAGAAGAGAAATGAACCCACCTCGCCCAGCAAGTTGAACTTGGCTTCGGGTGTGATGTGTCCGTTACACACGGTGGCGAAACGCCCGTCCGGTGGAGGGAAATCGAGCAGGAATTGGGAGTCGAGCGAGGAGGTGGCTTCTTCACGGATCATCTACGCTTTAGGGCGGGGACAGAAATCGACCCGATTTACGGTTGCGGGGAAGTGGTTGGCTTGCACGCCCAGAAGGAGTTGCTGATAGAAAAAGAGCCGCATTTCGGGCAGATTTCGGGTCGATTTCAGGCAGAAGAGGAAGAGGTTCTTGGTGCTCTCCTCATCCCCCCGATAGAAGCGAAGGATGGCGCAGCAGCCCAGCACGCCCATTCGCTGGTGGTTGGCGTCCTTCATGCCCAGGTACTTCCGCACCAGAATGAACAGCTCGTTGATCATGCCTGACCCTGACGTCACACCTGACTCTGCGGTGGTGTTCACCGCTGAATCCTCGTGGGTGTTCACACTTGACTCTTCGTTGATGATGACGTTGGAATCTGGATTGGCATTCATATTGACATCCGAATCCGGATGGGAATTTGCAGGGGGCTGCACGTCAGAATCCACCGCCACACCCACGTTGGAATCCACAGTAAGCTGGCACAGGATGGTGAACAGCGTGGTGACTTGCGCAACGGACAGCCGCTCCGCGAAATCCAACACGCCTCGAATGAACACCGTGAACTTGGCAAGGTCCTCGCGGTTGGCGGGGTCTGCCGCCAACGCTTGCAGGGTGCTGAGGGCGGTGGTCACCTCGTGTCCCACCGGGGAGGTGGTGGAGTCGGCGGAGAAGGCGTAGGACACGGTGGAGGCTCCGATTTGTGTGATGAAGGAGGAAATGAGCTAGAAATGAAACAATGAAACTCCCATCACTTCCTGTTGGTAGAACGGGTGTTTGAATTCGTGCCAGCAGGCAACGAACAGACTCTGCGCCAACTCCTGGGCCCGCGGCGAAGACGACTTGGCAAGAATCTCCCCGATTCTGGGAGTGAGTTTCTCTCTTTGTTCCAACTGGATCAGATTCTTGAAGATGGGCAGCAAGGCTGTGCCGTTGCCCTTCACGGCCGTTTCAAAGAGGGCGCTGCCCGCAGGGAGCTTGTACATTCGGCGGGAGAGAAAGCGCTCGATTTGGAACGTCTGCAAACCCTCCTTCAGCAGAATGGCCATGAACCACACATCAATGGGAAGAACCTCCTCCACAGGAATGCCGCTTATCAACTAGGCGTCAACCGGCTTGTCAATCTTCGCCTTGACATAACACTTGCTCAGCACTGGGCGTTGCTGGATTGAAGAGAAGAACTCCTCAAACAGACTGGAACCGATGCTGCTGCAATCTGGAGGTGACCGAGAAGAAGAGGAGAAACCCGCCCATTTGAGGGGATCACACGACTTTCGGATGACGGTGAGAATCGTGATGATCTCGCTGTTCTGCTTCAGCGTGGCTGGAATGGGGCAGACGCGGAGCAGGAAGCGAATCTGATGCTGATGGGAAAGGAGGACACTCACCACGCTGGGTAGATCGGACAGTGGGGTGGATGTGCAAGCATTCATGAAGATGCTGAGATTGTCGGAGAACTGCTTCTCGGAAAGGCGCAGATTCTCCAGAGTAGAGAAGATCACGGAACAGAGTGAGGAATCCGTCTGGAGGAATGCGATGAGTTCCCGCACCGTCATCTAGCCGCTATTGACAGACTGTGAGAATCCTACCTCCTGCAGACTGTCGTACACGAGCTCGGGGAGGAGATTCACGATCTCGATTTGGACACTGCGAGAGCAAATCTACCCATCACACAGTGAATCTGCACACTACAGACAGCGTTTCAAGAAGACCAGTCACGAGAGAGGTGCAATCCGACACGAAATCGAGCCACTTGAATTGGCTGAGAAGCAGTGTGATAATCGCGTTCGGACCGGCTTCCTCATCAGAATGCTCGGTAATCTACAGTGGAATGACAGCGGAATGCCGACTTTTCCGAGAACGAACTGGATGGTGGGCATCTGCAGCAGCGGAATGCGCATGAACATTCTGCATATACTGTCCTGGCTGAAGGACGAGAAGGACGCATCTAGACTTCAATTCAAGTCCCTAGGAGCACTGTCCTCCGTCTTCGCTTCGGAAATCGGGGACAGATACCGTTTCAACTCCTGCGAATCGCTGACAGTGGACTCCACACCTACAATGAAGCAAAAGACCCATCCCCACTCTTCATAATGCCAAGCGCCTGACTTTCAGACTCGACCAGGGAGCGGAGAGTGCATAGAGACTGAAACACGTCTGGACTGGAGTAGGCGTCTACACTGAAGACGATTCGCTGTTCCAACCATTGACGAGTGTGATGTGACAAAGGGAGAGCAGGGAACGGTAGTCTGTCTCCTGAACATCCGCCTTTTGCGTGTTTGCAGGAGAAGACAGGACGGACGGGGGCGTCGATTTCACAGAACTGCGTTTTCGCGTGAGCAAAGGCATTCTTTGCGACGGTTCAAAAAGCGCGGAAACGCATTTCGGGTCGTTTTTTGGAGCGACTTGAGAATGGAATAAACACAGGAATCAAACAAGTTTACACGCTGGTACGGAGCAAGAAGCTCTCCCTTCTCATCCTTGACACTCAGATAGAGCATCAAGTCCGTGATTACGAAAAACGTGATCAACAGCCGTTCCTTCGTCGTGACAACACGCCTCAGCTTGATCGATACCGTCTTGCAGTTGCGACTGACGTTGCTATCGGTACTCTCAATAATGATCGTGTTGATGGTGTCTGTGTCGACACTCGTCATAACCCGTTCCTGCCTCTCCTTCGGCAGGATATCCCTGACATCGAACACGAACTCGGGATTCCCGTTCGCGTTCTGGTAGCCCAGTCTGTACTTCAGTCTGTTCATGAACATCACCTCGCCGTTGACTGGCCTGAACCCGTTCGGGTAGATACTGGCACACAGCGCCGCTCCCCTCGAGACCGAGCGGAACGGGAAATAGTTCTCCACCTTCGCCTCCGAAAGCACAGCTTTCAGCATCGGCTCGCACAGCACGAACTGGCTGGAGCCTCCGATCATCAGAATCCGGTCCACTTTCATCCCACAACCGTCAATGAGGCGTTTCATCAACCGCACCGTGCGATTCACGATGGCTCTCACTTCCGGGATGTCGAACGTCACGGAGATGGAGGACGTCTGGCTGGGGATCACGCCTTGCAAATCAATCGAGATGGATTCACTTATATCCTGAAGCCCCTTCTTCACCTTCTCCACGTACACACGCAACTGCGCACGGGCTTCCATCTCGTCCACCCCCTCATATAGGCTCTTGTGATAGACGGAGAAGTACGAATCCTCGATTTGCTTGATCATGGCTTGTGTGATGTTTTCTCCACCGAGCATTGCGTCTCCGTCGTTTTGCACCGTGATGTACTTCTTGTCCTTCACAGAAACGATCGTCGCGTCGAATGTGCCTCCTCCAAAGTCGTACACTGCAAACACCCCGTTTTCGATGCTATTGGTGGTGCAGTAGTCAAAAACAGCCATCACGGGCTCTGGCTGGGTGGTCACCACTTTGAAACCGGCCATTTCAGCGGCTCGGATAGTCTCGATCCGCTGCTCCCACGTGAAGATCACGGGGACCGTGATGATTGCATTGTTCACACTGTAGCCAATCTCCATCTCCGCTTTGTCCTTTAGGTACTTCAAAATTTCAGAGCTCACTTGGGTTGCCGATACGACCTTTTTAGAATACGGATTATAGTACCCGCATTCATGCGAAGAAGACTCCAATCGCTTGCGGGGACATATTTCCACCTCCCTGAGTTCACAGCCAAAAGTATTCGCGTTGTTAGCTACAAACGCGCTGTGGAAGGACCGTCCAATGAGTCGCTTCGAATTGAGGGCAAAGCAGCGGTTGGTGCATTCCGTCATCCTTACACACGGCTCTATGCGTCCGTTCTCGAGGAACCGCACTGTGGAGGGGAAGGAGAAACCGTCTCCCTCAACAGTGCGAATCACCTTTGACTCGCCATCCACATACGATACGGTAGAGTTTGTCGTGCCCAGGTCAATGCCGATGCAGTTGACGGACATGGGAGAAGAGAATAATGGGCTCCGTTAAAGCCAAGTGGGAGAAACAAACACGAATCCAATCACATATGCATCCCGATCCGATAAATAAACCAACACACCATGAAGAACAGCCACAGCCAGAAGAGGTGGCGATAATCGGCAAACCACCTCAGGTTGACGTACAAATTCGCTGTATCGTCAAAGTACTCCTCCCAGTTCAGTCCCTCCTGCTCCTCCCTGGAGTGCACCACACAGAACAACACACGATTCCATTCCACCGTGGCGCGAACCAGCACGCGCACGAGACTTCGGTTCTCGAAGGCGCACACAGGGTCCATGAGACGCGGCGGAGTCCGGTGGTTCTGCCTCGCGAACACCGCGAACAGCCAATCGCGCTAATCCTCACCTCCCCCAACCACCCCCACAATTGGAGCCAACGAGGACGACAAGGACACGTTCTCCTCCGTGCGCTCGTACTGCCGCCGGCACTGCACGTACACCTCAACGAACTGTGACGGCTCGAATCCAAAAATCGAGGCGATATTTCTCACGGCCTCCTCGTTCTCGTCTTCCTTGCGTGTGAGCAACAGCGTGGCGTGAGAAGAGGCAACGCGCATGAGCAGCGCTTGAATCGTCTCGTTGCCGTTCATGTTCGCTGGGATGACCAAAACACGGGACATTTTCAACATCTACAGAATCAGTCCAATTTCTGGCACTCACGTGGAAACTCTCCAGAGGAAGAGTGTTGTGGTCGCCAAGTCGCTCGTTCCCGCGGTTTTCTTTTCCCGCCATCAGGAGACACTGGTCGCACTTCGCCAGCTCGCTCAGCACTTCACCGCAGAACACCTCGTGCAAAATCTGGAGGATTTTGGTCAGGTCTTTTCCCTCCATGTTGGTGACGCTGACGCGTTTCACAAGGAGCACGAGAAGTCCACGATAGAACATGTAGTGACGCTGAATAAACTTGGCATACTGCGATGGCGGGAGATTCGTGGCTTTCCAGGGCTGGAGGAGGGCCGCCCAGCACTGCGTGAGCTAGAAGTGACAGAGATGGCGGGAAAAGACGAGAAGGAGGGAAGCGAGGCGGCTGTCGGGCTTGGGCGGAGCGGTGAAGTAGGTGAACTGCTTGGCGAAGAAGAAGAAGAGCGCCGGCTCGATGGCGTTGAGGTGGAGAGAGAAACCGGTGCGCACGAGTTCCTCGGCGTGAGCGAGATGGAAGAGGAGGTCGCGCAGACAGGCGACCATGGTGCTCTTCACGGGCAGCATCTTCTAAGCGTGAGTGGAGGCAAGCAATACGACCAGAGCGGTTTGGCGCGCGGACTGGTGGTAGAGGAAGAACCAGTCGTCCTGCACGGCCTCCACGCGCAGCCACAGCTCGCTGATGCTGTGCAGCAGGAAGAAGTCGGGGCGCTGCAGCGACGGCGTGCCCGTGGTGATGCCTGTGGTGACACCCGTGGTGATGCCTGTGGTGACACCTGTGGTGATGCCTGTGGTGACACCTGTGGGTGTGGTGGTCACAGGGGGCTTGGAGGGCTGGTTGACGTTGATGAAGTAGGTGATGTAGTGAAGGAAGAGCTGCACCGCCAGGATGCCCGTCGTCTCGGGGGGCGGCGGCGTGCGCAGGTGGAGGAGCTGGGTGGGACCGGTGATTTGGGGGGTTACGCGCAGCTCGCCGACGCATTTGAGGAATCGCAGCATATAGAACTCGAAGGGGGTGACATCGATGGTATCGCGGCTGGTGGGGACGGGGCCGAAGGCGAGGAACTGAGAGTACAGCGGGGGAGTGGAGGCGGGGAATCGGGAGGAGGGAGGGGTCGGGTTGTCCTTGGACATGGGAGCCGATTTGAATGCGGTCAAGAATTGGTTGAAGGAGAGAGTGGGGAAGAGTCTGATGCGCAGCGGAATGCGAGCCAGGTTTTCCTGCAGCAGAATGGACAGAAGGTGGAAGGAGGACTCCGGGTACATGCCCATCACCGCAATCACCAACTCCGCCAAGGACTTCTGGTTCTTCTGAACGGCCTGCATTGCCTGCGAGATCGCACTACGATTCACGTACACATCCCATGCACCACCCATCCCTTATAATTTCGGAGCCCGTTTCCTTCCCCTTGAAGGAAAACACATCCTTTGAGTAGTTTGACAAAACACACGACGAACCCACCGTTACGGAGTCGTCGAAGCCGAATATGATATTCACGATGTCCTTCAGCGATAACACGAATGAGTACCGCTTTGACAACGACATAAACGATCCAGACAGTCTAACCGTCAATAGTTCGTTGCAATACGCACTCCGCATCCTCACAGTACACTTCCTTCAGGTACTTGAACAGCTCAAGCACATTTCGGTCTTCGATTCTGCGTCGCAACTGCGTGTCCATTTGAATCCGCAAAAATCAGAATGGACACTCCTGTTTGAGCCCGTTTTGGAATCGAGCCAGGATTCCTCCCGATTTGTTTCCATGACGCGCGTCGCAAATTGTGTATGCTTTTGGAATCCTTGGTTTGATGCCCCAATTAAGGTATCCATCGTAGAATGACTCATTTCGCACGCTTCATTTTGGCATTCTCCGCTCTGCTCTCGTACACGGCGGTTGCTCGCGAATGAAGCGTAGTCTTACCCTCGCAGAGGACCTGGAAATCAGTGAGAAGTGCTCGGTGGCACTCACAGATGCGAATTTTAAGAACATTATCGAGTCAAATGGTGAGTGTGCTGATGTTGGCTGTTATGTGCAGAATATGTGTTCGTTCTATTCTATTCCGCCACATGTGCTGCCTGCAGACGATTCGCTCCCATTTGGGAGGATCTTACCTGCTCCCTTCATGACAACAACCTTGTCTTCGCTCAGCTGGAGGGTAATGCCAACCAGGGAGTGATCGGAGCATACGGAGTCACCCACACTCCCACCCTGGCGCTGTTTCATCGAGTATGCACGAGAACTCCTCTCTTTTGTAGGATATGGCCACGCCCCTGAAGTTCTCCGGACAGCGCTACAAGGAGGCGATGCTGTATTTCCTGAAGGCATCACCGACCATGCGGATTCACGCCTAGAGTCAGATGGGCTACGAGAACCCCGGCTCCCCCGCGGTTCACATCACCACCGAGGAAGACGCCCTCCGCGTAGGGCAATGATCGTCCCCTCACCCCCAGTTTTCCTTCTGGCGCGGCAATGTGGACAACCACCTCGAGACGTCCCTGAACGGCTTCTTCCCCACCGTGGGCGCGACGAGGCGGGCTTACGCGTAGATGGAGGGAAAAGAGTACAGCGCCTTCACCGAGGCGGAGATCGCTCTGGACGGCGTCGTGCGTTGCGGCGAGATCATCAGCAGTACTGTAGTCCCCGTTTGGTGAGTTGATCGTAGATTCAGGAGGCCTACGGTCTGGAGCCCGGCAAGCCGGCCATCGTGCTGTACAAGGACTACGACGAGCGTACGCGCTAGGGGTGGCTGTAACTCGCAGGGAAGATGGTGTACGACGGCGAGTGGGATGCCCCCCAAATTGCGGCGTGGGCGCGTCTCATGGACCACCCCACGGTTGGCTTCGCGGACAGCCAGCACATTCGGAACTTCTTCCAGAAGGAGGGAACGCTGGTGCACCTGTTCATCACGAAGGAGAGCGTGGAGGGGGACGTGGGCACATTCATGGACTTCTTGTTCCACGAGGTGTCGATTCCGGTGATCGAGCAGAAGATCATGAAGAGAGGCACCTTCTCCGTCGTCTTCTCGTTCGCTGAGGAGAACAAGGACTGGCTGAAGAATACCGCTCTGGACAACGGGCATTTCCCCACGGCGATGATCGTCGACTTTGTTCGAACTCCGGTGGAGTGTGACGCGTAGAAGACGGGCTATCGCTACATGCCACGCACACAGCTGGAATTCAACACGATCGCAACGGACGTGATTCAGTTTATGAACGACTACACACTGGGCCTCACTCCTCCGCTCACGAACAAGAGCGAAGATGAAGCGGAATTGTAGTATGGATCTTGCTTTTCCTCCTGTTTGTTCCTGTGTGAAGTAGACTCTGCAGGAAAGGAAAGGAGCGGTGAATCATCCCCTCTGTCCCCGTCCCTGATGAGGAGAAGAGGGGCTTGATTATCAACCCACACTGAATGAAACGCCCGCCTGAACACCTCAAACCATCATTCGAGTCTATCATGGTGACGTGTGCCCATCACAGAAACTGTAGGTAGTGTGTGATGCCGTTGGAAAGCTCATTTTCAAATTGCCTTCCCTCATGGCCCTTTTCCGCCAATTCCGCTGCTAACCGTGGGGTAGATCGTCTTACCTTCAGCACTCCCCGTCGTCCCTACGAGCGCGAGCGTCTGGACCAGGAGCTGCGTATTTGCGGTGAATACGGTC
>OIWT01002902.1_pt1 | contig 16676 bp, 10 predicted proteins | sample 1587701 | NCBI WGS metagenome assembly OIWT01 (sample SAMEA3888904, study PRJEB22519) | human gut metagenome | biome: human gut; feature: human-associated habitat; material: faeces | place: Denmark | collected 2009
AGGGCTCGTTAGGGACTTGCACCCATTAGAATAAGCTCATGCCGAGCATACAAGACCACATGTATGACGTGATATCGGCCATACATGAGGTGCATCGCGAGCTCGGATCGGGCATCAATGAGTTTTGCTACCAAGAGGGCTTGGAGTTGGAACTACAAGAAAGGAACATCGCTTATTCGCGTGAGGCTCCGTTTCACCCCACCTATCATGGCAGGGCCATGCAGGCGAGCTTTCGTGTGGATTTTATCTGTAAGCAAGATATTGTAGTGGAATGCAAGGCTGTCCTTGAGTTGACCAACGAACATAGGGCGCAGCTGTTCAACTATATGCGGTTGTTGGGCTTGCCGTGCGGCATTCTTGTGAACTTCTCTCCACGCTTTATGCAGATAGAGAGGTACTTTTATGATTCTGAGTTAAAGAAGGTTGTTACAACAAAAGGTACAGCCTTTACCTTCTAATCCACGTGCAGGACATGTTTCCTGCCGACGCACGTGGACACATGGGAAAACAACTCGAACAACTTTTACAACAAGTAACAACGCTTCGCCAGGATACCGCCTCTTCGAGGCCCATGCGGACTAAGAGCTGCTTGCTGGGAAACAACAAAATACAACGCTTCGCCTTCGACATGTTTCCTGCCGACGCACGTGGATACATGGGAAAACAACTCGAACAACTTTTACAACAAGTAACAACGCTTCGCCAGGATATCGCCTCTTCGAGGCCCATGCAAACCAAGGGTTGCTGCAAGGGAAACAACTATGAACAACGCTTCGCCTTGGACACGTTTCCTGCTGGTTGTCCTGGCGAAGCGTTGTATTTTGTTGTTTACCTTGCAGCAAGATTGTAAACACGCAAAGCGTGTAGGTTGTTACTAGTTGTAAAAGTTGTATTTGTTGTTTTCCCTTACTCAGCAGGAATTATGTCCCCACGAAGGTTCCATTTCATGGCACCCTTTCTCGCCCTGGCGTAACTCGAGCGAGCTCGGTTCTGCTCATGGCTTACCGAAAGCGTTGTATCATGTTGTTTACCTTGCAGCAAGATTGTAAACACGCGAAGCGTAGGTTGTTACTAGTTGTAAAAGTTGTATTTGTTGTTTTCCCTAATTCAGCAGGATTTTTTGTCCCCGCGAAGCGTTGTTACTTGTTGCAGATGTAGTTTTTCCTTATCATCAGAGTGGGGCGAAACCGAAAAGTAGGTGAAAAAATCGGATTTTCCATACGTTCTTGGAATTATATTGGTAACTTTGCCCCGCATTAGCGTTGTGGAAGTTGTGCGGAAATGGCATGGAAGTTGCGTGGAAGCGCAATGGAAGTTGTGCGGAAGCGCAATGGAAGTTGTGCGGAAGCGCAATCGATTCTATGGGCTGGCGTCTTAGGACCCGATAGAAACAAACGCTATGGCCCGATAGAAAACACTATAGATAAGGAGAGAATGATGGAAGAGAGGGATGAGAAGAAAGGAAGGAAAGAGATGGAAGAGGGGAATGAAAAAGAGATGAAAGAGGAAAATGACGGGCAACGGAAGAAGGCCATTGACCGCGTGACGATAGGCGGCAGCATAGTCAATGGCGTGCTGCTGGTCTTCAAGTTTGTGGCAGGCGTGCTGGGCGGTTCCGCCGCGATGATAGCCGATGCCGTCCATTCGCTGAGCGACTTCGTGACCGACCTTGTCGTGCTGGTCTTCATCCGGTTGAGCGGTAAGCCGCAGGACAAGGGCCACGACTACGGGCATGGGAAGTATGAGACCCTCGCCACGGCCCTGATTGGCGGCATGCTGCTGGCCGTGGGCGTGATGATCTGTGTGGAAGGCGTGAGCAAGATCTGGGACGCGCTCCATGGCGTGGTGCTGCCGCAGCCCGGGTGGATAGCCCTCGTGGCCGCCCTGCTGAGCGTGGTCTCCAAGGAGTGGTGCTACCGCTTTACGGTCCGTGTGGGCCGACGGTATCAGTCGTCGGTAGTCGTGGCCAATGCCTGGCACCATCGTTCCGACGCCCTCTCCTCCGTGGGCACGAGCGTGGGTATCGGTGGCGCCATCCTCCTGGGCGACCAATGGACTATCCTCGACCCCCTGACGGCCGTGGCCGTGAGTGGCTTCATCGTCTGGGAGGCCGTGAGGCTCATTCGCGAGTCGGTCGGCGACCTGCTGGAGGCCAGCCTGCCCGACGAGGTGGAGCAGCAGATCTCGTGCCTCGTCTGCGAGGAGCCGGGCGTGAGCGGACTCCACAACCTCCGCACGCGCCGCATTGGCGACCACTACGCCATCGAAATGCACGTCCGCATGCCGGGCGCCATGACGCTCTACGAGGCCCATCGCCACGCCACGGCCATCGAACAGAATATCAAGCACGCCTTCGGATCCTCCACCCACGTCATCGTCCACCTCGAACCGCTCAAGGAAAATGGAGCGTATGTGAAGCCGTGATGCGTCGGGCGGGAGACTGACGTTTGTGGAGCCGTGAGTGTCAGGCGAGAGACTGACGTATATGAATCCGTGAGTGTTGGACGGGAGACTGCCGTTTGTGCCCCCGTGACACCAGCAATCGGCCCTCAACGAACTGTAGAACCGAAAAAACTCAGAGGCGTGCAATATTTTTCTGCCTCGTCCGTTCTTCCTATTAGGACAGTACGTTTGGCGGCATTGAAACTGCACGTGTCGCAGCCTGTTGAGGCTGGCCGTGTGACGGCTTATGGAGACCGTGCGCAAGGCAGCAGAAGGGACGGCCTCAGTCGCAAGTAGCGACCGACGACCTGCCTAAGATAGGAGAGACGCCAGTCGCAAGTAGCGACCGACGGCCTCTCGTAGAAATGATGAAACGACTGCCCCCATGCAAGACCCGCGGGCCGAGGGGCAGCCATCACAATACAGACGACGAATGAAATCAGACAATATGGGAAACCGCCGCTTCAAGGACCTCCTGGAGGCATCCATGAAGTCGAAGGACACGGAGGAATGGCTCGACGTCCATTTCACGCGCCCCATCGGCCTCTTCTTCGCCCTCATCTGGGAGCGACTGGGCGTCCATCCCAACACCATCACCATCATCTCCATCTTCCTCGGCCTGGCCGCGGGATGGATGTTCCACTACACGGACACGCTCCACAACCTCATGGGCGTCGTGCTGCTGATGCTGGCTAACTTCTGCGACTCCACGGACGGCCAGTTGGCGCGCCTGACGGGTCAGAAGACCATGATCGGCCGATGCCTCGACGGATTTGCGGGCGACGTGTGGTTTTTCGCTATCTATCTGGCCCTCGTCTTCCGCCTTTGGCCGCAACCCCTGCCCGGTCTCGAAACCCGTTGGGGCGTCTGTGCCCTGGCCGCCTGTGCCGTGGCGGGCCTCTTGAGCCACTCCCCCCAGAGTTCGCTCGCCGACTACTACCGCCAGATTCACCTCTTCTTCCTCAAGGGTCGCGAGGGGTCGGAGCTCGACAGTAGCCTCCACGAGAGCCAGGAGCTCGCCCGGTTGCCCCGTCGTGGCGCTTTCTGGGCCCGCGCCTTCCACTACAACTACCGCAACTACTGCCGCAGCCAGGAGCGCCGCACGCCCCAGTTTCAGGCCCTCATGGACCGTCTCCGCACCACCTACGGCTCGCCCGCCTTGGCCCCGCAGCCTTGGAAGGACGCCTTCCTCCAGGGGAGCCGCCCGCTCATGTGGATGACCAACTTCCTGACCTTCAACTCGCGCGCCATCCTCATCTACGCCACCTGCCTGCTCGACTGCCCGTGGGTCTATCTCTTCATGGAGATCGTGGTCTATAACCTCATCTATGTCTCCATGCACACGCGCCACGAGAACCTCTGCGCCCACATGGCCGCCTGCCTCGAAACGGCTGCTCCCACGACCGCCCGTCCGGGCTTCTGCGAGACCGACGACGACCTCGTGGACCACGAGGCTGCTTCCTGCGACACCCGGGCCGACATCGAACCGTAGGGCGTGGAGAAAAAACTACCAGGGGGACCGAGGCCCTTCCCTGCGAGCCACAAGCGCCCTGAGCCTTATCAGACGCCAAGAGGGGGTCAATCGTGCGCTGAAACATTGAAACGTTGAAACGTTTGATACGATTAGGACGACAGGAGCAATTTGGACGACTGGAACGATTGGAACGACAGGAGCGATTGGAACGACAGGAGCGATTGGAAAGACAGGAACAATTGGAACGACAGGAGCGATTGGGACGACTGGAATGATTGGAACAACTGGAACAACTGGAACAATTGGAACAACTGGAACGGAAGTCCTCCAAGCCTCCATGTAGCTTATAGCTATTTGGAATACTGGAATACTGGAATAAAGGAATACAGAAAATACTGGAATACAGGAAATACTGGAATACAGGAAATATAGAAATATAGGAAGATGACAGGAGAGATCAAGGGATACCTGCTCGACTATGGCGGCACGCTCGACACGGCTGGCTGCCATTGGGGCAAATTCATCTGGCATGGCTACGAGCGATGTCATGTAGGCGTGGCGTGGGACGACTTTCGCGAGGCCTACGTCCATACGGAGCGTGCCCTGGGGCAGGGCGGGATCATCCTGCCGACCATGACCTTTCGCGAGACGCTTGCCACGAAGATCGGGATGCAGATCGGTCGTCTGCGGGAGCGCGAGGCCCTGTCCTCGGATAGCGACACGCGGGCCTTGGAGGAACGCCTCCTGCTCGACCTCTATGGCGAGGTATTGCGACAGATGGAGGCCAACCGCCCCGTGCTGGCCCAGCTGGCCGACCGCGCGCCCCTGGCCCTCGTGAGCAACTTCTATGGCAACCTGCCTGCCGTGGTGGAAGAGATGGGCTTAGGCTCCTATTTCCAGACCGTGGTGGAGAGTGCTGCCGAGGGCATACGCAAGCCCGACCCCCGCCTCTTCGAGATCGCCCTCGATCGGCTCGGGCTCCAGCCCCAGGAGGTGATGGTCGTGGGCGACAGTCTGAAGAACGACATCCTGCCCGCCCACTCCCTGGGATGCGCCTCGGCCTGGCTCCAGGGCGAGGGATGGAACAACGACCAGCACGAGCCGCCTGCCGAGACCCACGTGATCACGTCGCTCGACCAGCTGCTCCAGCTCGCGTGAATCCAAGCGAGGAGAGGGTGGGGGAATCCTCAGAAAGACCTCAAAAGGGAGAATCCTAAGGGAAACCTCACGAGAGGGAACAATCCCTGTTGGAGCCGCCCCCAAAAAATGAAGAGAAAACAACAACAAACAAATAAAAGAACTAACATAAAAGAGTAGTAATGAAACAAGAAGTGAAACCCGCCGAGGGCAAACTCGGCATCATGGTTGTAGGTTGCGGCGCCGTCGCCACTACCTTTATGACGGGAGTGCTGATGGTTCGCAAGGGCCTCTCCAAGCCTGTGGGATCCATGACCCAGTACGACAAGATCCGTGTCGGACGTGGCGCAGAGAAGAAGTACCTGCACTATGGCGACATCGTGCCGCTGGCCAAGCTCGACGACATCGTCTTCGGCACGTGGGACGCCTATCCCCAGAATGCCTACCAGGCTGCCGTCTATGCCGAGGTGCTCAAGGCCAAGGACATCGAGCCCGTGCGCGACGAGCTGGAGAAGATCGTGCCCATGAAGGCTGCCTTTGATGCCAACTACGCCAAGCGCATCACGGGCGACAACGTCAAGCAGGGACTCACGCGATGGGAGATGGTGGAGGCCCTGCGCCAGGACATCCGCGACTTCAAGCAGCAGAACGACTGCGCCCGCGTCGTCGTCATCTGGGCCGCTTCGACCGAGATCTACGTGCCCTACGACGAGGCCCACCACGCCACGCTCGCCAGCCTGGAGCAGGCCATGAAGGCCGACGACCGCGACCATGTCGCCCCCTCCATGTGCTACGCCTACGCGGCCCTGGCCGAGGGTGCTCCCTTCATCATGGGCGCCCCCAACACGACGGTAGATATCCCCGCCATGTGGGAGATGGCCGAGAAGACGAAGATGCCGATTGCGGGCAAGGACTTCAAGACCGGACAGACCCTCGTCAAGAGCGGATTCGCCCCGATCCTCAAGGTGCGCAACCTCGGACTCGACGGCTGGTTCTCCACCAACATCCTGGGCAACCGCGACGGCCTCGTGCTCGACGAGCCCGCCAACTTCCACACCAAGGAGGTCAGCAAGCTCTCCACGCTCGAGACCATCTGCCGCGCCGAGGACCAGCCCGACCTCTATGGCAACATCTACCACAAGGTGCGCATCAACTACTACCCGCCGCGCAACGACAACAAGGAGGGATGGGACAACATCGACATCTTCGGATGGATGGGCTATCCGATGCAGATCAAGATCAACTTCCTCTGCCGCGACTCCATCCTCGCCGCCCCCTTGCTGCTCGACCTGACGCTCCTGAGCGACCTCGCCGCACGTGCTGGCCGCTACGGCATCCAGCGCTTCCTGAGCTTCTTCCTCAAGGCGCCCATGCACGACTTCACCCGGGGCGAGCAGGCCGTCAACAACCTCTTCGACCAGTATGTCATGCTGAAGAACGCCATCCGCGAAATGGGTGGCTACGAAGCCGATGAGGAGATCGACTAAGACCTTCGCGCTCGCACTCACGATGCTCTGGACGACGGCCCTCGCGGCCCTCGCCCAGAGCGTCCGTGGCGTGGTGGTGGATGCCGTCACGCTCGACACCCTCGCCCATGCCACCCTCCAGTATGCCGACCAGCCGACGCCCTTCTCGGCCGACGCCCAGGGATGCTTCTCCCTGCCCAGGCGCGAGGGCCACGTCCTGCGCGTCTCCTCCGTCGGCTACCGCACGGAGCGCGTCCGCATCACGAGCCGCACCTCCTCGCGCGACCTCATCATCCGCCTCACGCCCTCCGACACCCAGCTGGCCGAGGTCTCCGTCAAGGCCAAGCGCAAGAAGGGCTACAAGCGCAAGGGCAACCCCGCCGTGGAGCTCATGCGCCGCGTCATAGCCGCCAAGAAGCGCACCAACCTCGAGCGCCACGACTTCTACCAGTACGACAAGTACCAGAAGATCACCATGGCCATCAACAACATCACGCCCGAGGAACTGCAGGGGAGCCTCTTCGCCTCCTCGCCCTGGCTGCTCGGACAGGTGGAGGTCTCGGAGTACAACAACCAGTTTGTCCTCCCCATCTCCGTCGATGAGACGGCCTCGACCCATCTCTACCGTCGCCACCCCGCCACCACGCGCGACCTCGTGCGCGGACAGACCACGCGGGGCATCTCCAAACTCATACAGACGGGCGACGTCTTCAACACCATGGCCAAGGACATCTTCTGCGACATCGACCTCTACGACGACCAGGTCACGTTTCTGCAGAAGCGATTCCCCTCGCCCATAGGATCTACAGCCATCAGTTTCTACCATTTCTATATCGAGGATACCGTGGCCGTGGCAGGCGACAGTTGCATCCGCCTCCAGTTTATGCCGGCCAACAACCAGGACTTCGGCTTCCGCGGCGAGCTCTACGTCCTCAACGACTCCTCGCTCCACGTCCGCCGATGCGTCATGCAGATGCCCCACGGCACGGGCGTCAACTTCGTGCAGTCCATCCGCTTCGAGCAGGAGTTTGAGCGGTTGCCCAATGGCGACTGGGCCCTGACCACGGACAACATGGTGGCCGAGCTCCAGTTGACGAGCCTGATCCAGCGCGCCATGGTCGTGCGCACCACGCGCCTCGACAACTACGCCTTCGACCCCATCGACGACCGCCTCTTCCGCGGCCATACCACGACCGTCTATGAGCCGCAGGCCAAGACGCGCGACGAGGCCTTCTGGGCCGAAAACCGACGCGCGCCCCTGACGCATGGCGAGGCCAACATGGAGCAGTTTATCCAGCAGATGCGCCAGACGAGCCGGTTCAAGTGGGTCATGGTCGGCGTCAAGGCCGTGGCCGAAAACTTCATCGAGACGGCCTCGGAGGGGCGTAGCAAGATCGACATCGGACCGATCAACACCCTCATCTCGCGCAACTTCGTCGATGGCATCCGCCTCAGGGCCTCGGCCCGGTCCACGGCCCAGCTCTCCCCCCATTGGTTTGGCGAGGGCTACTACGCCTACGGCACGAAGTCGGGCCACCACTACTATGACGGCAAACTGACCTACTCGTTCAACAAGCCGAAATACCAGCCCAACGAGTTTCCCGTGCGCACGATCAGCCTCGAATCGACCAAGGACGTGGAGTCGCCCTCCGACCGCTACCTGGAGCACAACAAGGACAATATCTTCATGTCCGTGAAGCCGCAGAAGGCCGAGCAGATGTATTTCTTCAACCGCCAGGCGCTCAACTTCACGTGGGAGACGGACTACGGACTGGCTTCCTCCCTCCAGCTCAAGACCGAGACCGACCGCCCCACGGGCACGCTCTCCTTCCTCGCCCTCGACGGCACGCCCGTCTCCCGCATCCGCACCACGGAGATCACGGCCTCGCTCGACTACCGCCCGGGCCAGAGCTACGTCAACACGAAGCAGCATCGCATAGAGGTCAACCTCGACGCGCCTCAGTTCACGCTCTGCCACACCATGGGCCTGCAGGGATTCCTGGGCGGGCAGTATCGCTACAACACCACGGAGTTCAAGGCCTACAAGCGACTCTGGCTCGCCTCGTGGGGACATTTCGACATGCGCCTCATGGCGGGGGCGGCCTGGAACCGCGCGCCCTACTTCATGCTCTGTCTGCCGGCAGTCAACACGTCGCTCTTCGAGCACCAGGGGTCGTTCAACCTCATGGAGGACATGGAGTTCATCAACGACCGCTACCTCCAGTTCAACCTCGCCTGGGACCTGGCGGGCAAACTCTTCAACCGCGTCCCGCTCCTGCGCCGACTGAAGCTCCGCGAGTATGTGGCCTTCAAGGGCCTCTGGGGCCATCTGACGTCGAAGAACAACCCCACGCTCCCCGAAAACCGCCAGCGCACGGACCTGTGGCAGTTGCCCGAGGGGTCGCACATCATGACCAACGAACCCTACCTCGAACTGGTCGTGGGCATCCACAACATCTTCCAAATGTTTGAGATCGACTACGTCCGCCGCCTCACCTACACGGCCTATCCGGGCATCTCCAAGGGAGGCATCCGCCTCGGCTTCAACCTCGTCTTCTGACGGCCCTTGCTTTCGCGAGGGGCCCAGGTCTGCTGACAGGTCCGCCCGCATAGTTTTTCAGATAACCCTGGGGGTGTATTCTCGATTTGTGGGAATATTTCCTCAGGGGATTTTTGTAATCCGAAAACCATACAATTCCGTTTCTTATTAAGGACAAATTACCCCATTTGGCCATAATTCGTTTCCTCATTTGGCCGTAATCTGTTACCTCATTTGGCCGTAATTCGTTTCCTCATTTGGCCAACCATTTCTCTTGCGAATTTTAAGAAAACAACAAATACAACTTTTACAACAATTTACAACCTACACGCTTTGCGTGTATTACAATCTTGCTGCAAGGTAAACAACAAAATACAAGGCTTCGCGGGGATATAATTCCTGCTAAGATAGGGAAAACAACAAATATAACTTTTACAACAATTTTACAACTTTACAAGCTTTGCGTGTATTACAATCCTGCTGCAAGGTAAACAGCATGATACAACTTTTTCGGTAAGCCATGAGCAGAACTGAGCTTGCTCAAGTTATGCCATGGCAAAGCGTTGTTTTTTGTTGTTTCCCTACAAGCAGCCCTTGGTCTGCATGGGCCTCGAAGAGGCAATATCCTGGCGAAGCGTTGTTCATAGTTGTAAAAGTTGTTCAAGTTGTTTTCCCATGTGTCCACGTTTTGTTAAAAGGACGTGTTGTTACTTGTTGTAAAATGTGTTCAAGTTGTTTTCCTTCGTGTCCACGTGTTGACGTCAGGCGAATGTCCCGCGAAGCCTTTGGCATGAAAAAGCCCGCCAATAGCGTGGTATTGGCGGGCTTCCGATAGAGGAGAGAATGGGCCGAGGGTGGCCCACGTGGATGAGGCTGGGGTGAGGGCCGCGCCTGCACTATGGTGGTGTGGGTGGACCAGCACGGTAGCGGTTGGGCCTCGTGGGTAGGTTGGGCCTCGTGGCGAGGCGGGCGGCCGTGGGGTGGTTGCGCCTCGTGGGGTGGTTGACCCTCGTCGGGAGGGTGGGACGCTCAGATGGCTGCGATGCAACTCGTGACGCCCAGGCTGGTGGCGATGGCCGTGAGGATGGCGATGGCCGTCTGGATGATAAACTTCCAGGTCTCTTTCTTGTTTGCTGACATGATAGGGAATGATTTTTTTGAATCGTTGATGAAATGATGAATAGTAGTTATGCGCCGCTTGTGGCGGGAGGAGAGATCCCCCGGGCCTGCTTTCATGAGGCCGTAGGCCCGGGGGAGGGAGGTTAGTCGCCGAGGCTTCCGCCGCCACCCTGGTCGGTATTGCCGCCCTGGTCGGTGCCTCCGCCCGTGCTGGCCGTCTTGAAGGAGGCCGTGAGCGAGAGGTCGGCGTTGACGGTCAGGGTGCGTACGGACTGCGTGTTGCTGTCGCTCCACTTGTCGAAGGCGAAGCCCGTCTTCGGCGTGGCGCGGATCGTGGCCTGGGCGCCCTCGTCGTAGGTGCCGCCGCCCGAGACCGTGCCCTGGTCGGGGTTGGCCGAGGTGAGGGTGATGGTGTGGCGCCGCTTCGTGCCTCCGGCCGAGGAGCCTCCGCCGCCCTGGGTGGGCGGGGCCTGGAATTCGTCGCCGTGCGGCAGACGGATGATGTTGTCCTCGCCCATGTACTTGTGGAGCACCTGGTTGATGTTGGAGAGGCCCATCTGTCGCTTCATGCGCTGCACCAACTGGTAGTCTGCCGTGCCCTTCTCGCCCGTGGTCTCCGAGGGGCGGTTGGCGTTGAGCCAGGCCGTGCTGACCACCTGGCGTGCGGCAAACTTCGCCTGCTGCGCTTTCTGCTTCTCCGTGGGCGGTCCCTGGTAGGGGTTGACGATCTTGGCCAGGTGGATCTGGTTGCTCGAACGGTTGGTGGCGAAGTAGTCGCTCGACTTGTTGCCATACTTGCCGCTGATGCCCTTGATGACATCGATAGGAATGATTTTTGCCATAGTTTCTTCTTCTGATTTTAATGGTGATACATGTGCTTCCGCCTGGGTTCTGTCGTCGGCCCGTCGGCCTTCGCCCGTTGACCTTCGTCCCGTCGGCCTTTGCTCGTCAGCCGTCCCGGCCCTTGTTCCCTCCCGCTTCGCCTTGGCCTTCGGCGATGGTTGGAGGGGTGTGGATGGTGTGGCCTTGGCTTCGCTCGGTCTTCGGGACGCCTTCGGGTTTGCTTTGGGATGCGCGCCCTCCCGCTGCTCGTCCTTGGCGGCTGGGATTCTTGGTCTCACGCCTGGCGGTAAGCGTTTCCGAGTGCAAAGTTATGGCTTTTCTCCTCCCCCGTTGTGCGATGGGATGCGCTACCGTGCGAACCCGTGCGATAATGTGCGATGAAATGTAATGGGGGTGGAAAAGCGGCCTGCTGAGAAGGGAAAACAACTTGAACAACCTTTACAACTATGAACAACCTACACGCTTTGCGTGTATTACAATCTTGCTGCAAGGTAAACAACAAAATACAACTTTTTCGATAAGCCATGAGCAGAACCGAGCTCGGGTTATGCCATGGCGAGAAAGGGTGCCATGAAATGGAACAGCTTCGCTAGGACAAATCAGCTGGAAATGTTTCCAAGGCGAAGCGTTGTTACTTGTTGTTTCCCTTGCAGCAGCCCTTGGTTTGCATGGGCCTCGAAGAGGCAATATCCTGGAGCGTTGTTTATTGTTGTAAAAGTTGTTTTAGTTGTTTTTCTTTATGTCCACGTATTGTCGGCAGACGAATGTTCCCGCGAAGCATTGTTTATTGTTGTAAAGGTTGTTTGAGTTGTTTTTCTTCATGTCCGCGTGGAGTCTATAGACTTTTCGCGCGAGGCGGAGCAAGCGCTCCGCGGTAGTTTTACGGGTCGCCGAGGTAGTGGACGATGAGGCGGACCTCGTGGGGCGTAAACCATTTGGAGGTCTTGCGGTAGCCCGCCTCGTGGAGCGCCTGGCTCAGCGGTTGGCAACGGTCGATCCACGCGCGGAGGCGGTTGACGGCCGACCGAGGGGCAATGTCGGGGAAGTAGGTTTGGGCCAGTTCCTGTTTGCTGTAGGCCCGGATGGGAGTTTCGTTCATGATGACTTTTTGTTTTTGGTGATGGAGAGATAATAGTCGGAGAAGTCCTTGCAGCCCGGGGGCAGATGGTGGTGGACGAGGCCCGGCAGCAGGTCGCGCAGCTGCAGGAAGAGGCGCTCGCCCGGGGCATCGGCGTCGGGATACATGTGGAAGGGCGTGGAGAGGCGATCGTGGAGGTCGAGGAGCAGTCGCACCTCGGCGTCGTGGAGCGTCGTGGCCGAGGGGATGGCGACGGCCTTGCATCCCGAGGAGAGCATCGCCCAGCAGTCGGAGCAGCCCTCCGTGATCCAGAGCGGTTCGCCAGGGCGAAGGCGTAGCAGCACGGGCTGGTTGTAGAGACCGCATCGCGAACCTTGCGGAAATCGGAAGCGCGGCTGGCCCATGGGCTCGGACGAGGAGGCCGTCGCGGGCGCCATGTGGCTCACGGAGTTCGCTTGGGCGGGGCCGCCCGAGGTCGGTCCACAAACCTTTCCCGAGCTCGTTCGATTTTCCTTCTCCGAAGTCGGCTGAGCGTCCGTTCGATTTTCTATCTGAGAGACCATTCCCGAGGTCGTTCGATTTTCCGTCTGAGCCTCCGCGGGCGCGCTTTTCCTGTAGTCGAGGTTGCGGTTTTGCAGTCCTACGAGCCGCATCTGCGTGTCGTAGTAGGGCGTCTGCAGCCAATGGGTGCCGTGACGGTCGGTCCACGAGGTGAGGCGGCACCAGGCGACGACCCTTGGGTCCAGCCGTCGCTCCAGGAAGAGAAACTGGCGGGCGGGGTCGCTGAGCCACGGGTGCTCGAAGAAGCGGGCGTAGCGGGCCGCGTCGAAGGGTTTGTAAGCTTCCTCCCTGGGCCGCGGGCGCGAGAGGGGCAGCGGGTCGATCCTCACGCCTCCGTCCAGCCATCGGCAGGCCTCGGGGAAGGACATCCCCAGCCGCCGCATCACGAGGTCGATGGGGCCGCCCCGCGCCCCGCAGGAGAAGCAGCGGAAGGTGTTGCTGCGCGCGTGGAACGTCAGGCTCGGGCGATGGTCGTCGTGGAAGGGGCAGAGGCTCTTGTGGCGCTCGACGTGGAGCCCCACCCGCTCCGCCACCTGCTCTATGGGCAGGTCGCGGAGCCGCTGGAGGGTCAGTCGGTCGAGCATGGCTTGCGGCTTTTGCGTGAGGCGGGCATGCCCGTCAGATACTCCTGCGTCTTGGTGTAGAGCCCCGTCTGGGCCGAGTAGGTGACGAAGCGGCGGTTTTTCCAAACACGAAGCTGATGTTTCGTGCCGTCCTTGTCCTTGCCCACGCTCAAGCGCAGGGCTTCCAGCTGCTGCTCGCTGAAGGTCTCGGGCAAGTTCTCCAGCATATTCTTCACGCCGCCCTGTCGCTCCTGCTCCGTGGGCATTCCGCCCTGTCCGAACATGTCGCCGAAGACTTTCACTTTGGACCACAGGTCGTAGTAGCAAAACCACTCCACCATCTCGCCGATAGACTTCGTCCAGGACTGGTCGTTGAGCACCCATAGCACGGCCCCCTTCTTCCAGGCCGAGAAGATGCTGCGGTGGGAGAGGTCCCAGAGCATGTCGTCGTCGGTCATGTCGCCCAGCTTGGCCATGTCCTCGGCCAGCTGGTCGGCCAACTTGTTGAGCGGTCGGATCGTGAAGGACCCCTTGCAGTTGGTCAGTCTGAGCAGGCAGGCGTCGAGCTTCGTGAGAAACTCGTCGCTATAGGATCCTTGGCGCGGGATGCGTCCGCTGCGCTCGCCCCGCTCCTTGTAGGCGAAGGGGATGCGGCCGAAGAATCCGTTGGTCAGGTCCTTCTTGTAGAACAGGCGTGCCACCTCGGGCGTCGAGGTGAAGGTGATGTTGACGCGCAGCACGGGGTTGCCCGTCACGCCCTCTGCCGTGGCACGCAGCGCTCCCGCCCGCTGCTGGTCGTAGATGTTGCGCACCATTTGGCTCACCTGTCTGTGGCCTCCGAACATGCGGTCGGCCATCTCCACCTCGGGCAGGTTGACAAACTGCGTGCGCCCGCCCAGTTTCTCCAGCGCCATGGAGTTTTGGATGAAGGCCGCGTTGGTCATGTCGGCCGGCGGATACCAGAAGGCCACGTCGGGGCGCTCGGGCTTCTCCTTGTTGGCTCCCTTGGTCTTCATCTGTCGTTGCCAATCGACGAGCTTCTGAAACTCCGTCTCGTCGTGCTGGCGAAAGCTGCGCATCACGGCCTCTACGAGACGTGTGAATTGTGCCTTGCCGATGCCCGAGGGGCCTATCAGGTGGCCCATCTGCCCACAAGGCTCATAGAAGTGGTTGTCAGAGTACTTGAACCTAACGCCAGTTATCAGCGAGGCCATGACGGGAATGATCATCGCGGCAATAGGTTCGCGCATCTCTGCTGACGTCTGCGACAGGGCCAAAGTGAGCGTATGCGTCCCCTTGCCCAGTTTGGGCATCTTGGGGGCCGTGGGGCTGAAAATGTTATAACTCATTGATTCTTAATATTTTTGTGTTGTTCTATTCTTGTTGCTTCTTTCTTAGCGTCTCAGCGTCTCAGCGTCTCAGTGGAAAAAACGAGGGGGTCTGTTTTTCGCGCCTCTCTTTTCTTTCTCTTATATCTTATTGATTATTAATTAGTTATATAGATATATATAGAGGGGAAGGGAGGATAGGGGTATCATTTTTTGCATTGAGACGCTGAGACGCTGAGACGCTGCGAAGCCCTTGTTTTCTCTTGGCGATACGCATGGGCCTTGGCAGGCGGAGGGCGAGAGAGGTTGCCTCAGGGGCCTGGCGTCCGCCCTCCGTTTGCCTGGGGCTTACTCCTCTGCGCAGTCCTCCTCCTCTCCAAGGCCTCTGCCCGAGGCGAAGACACTCATTCCTCCGCAGTCCTCCTCCTCTCCAAGGCCTCTGTCCGTGGCGAAGAGCTCGCTGAGGTCGAAGCCTTCAACCTCCGCCAGGGCCATAGCCGCCTCGTGCTTGCCCACCACCATCAGCAGCTCGCAGGTCGTATTGACGGCATAGTCGCCAAGTTTCCCGGCCCCGATGCCCTTCGTCCGTTTGAAGGTCGGATAGACCGTGCCGTCGGCTCTGCGCTTGACGTTGATCCATTGGCCCATGTAGATGCTTGGGTTGCGGCGCTCGGCTTTTCTCTGCTCCGTGTCATTCTCCACGAAGGTGAAGTGGTCCTCGCCGTCGCGCGTGATCATCCCGTCGAGATACTCGCCCAGCTCCATGCGCCCCTGCTCCTGCGTGACCAGTTTCAGGTCCACGTCCAGCTCCGTGTTGGGGTAGAGGCCCGTCCACGTCCTGCCAGCGGCTGCGCTTTCCGTGCGCATGTTTTCCGTCCATGTGCTGCCTGCGCTTTCCGTGCCATCCTGGCCCGACCGTGTGCAGCCCGAGCAAGCGCTGCCTGCGCCCGCCTGGCCCGTCCATGCCCTGCCCGAGCGGTGGCGGCGGGCCCGTGCGAAGGGCTCCTGTCCGTTGAGGAGGTCGTTGATGATGTCATTCATGAGCCGAGGCTCCTGAGTCCGTACCGTCTGCTGCTTGACGCGCAGAATTCTTTTTTGTCTCATGTTTTAAATGAAATAAGAAAACACCTCTCTGGTACGAATGGCAGTCGGAGAGGTATCCGTGCCACCTGCTTTAGTACCATCATTCCCCGCCCCCTGCTTTCGAACGCAAGAGGGCGGGTAGCCGCGGGAGATCCCGAACGACGAGTGCAAAATTACGGTCTTTCTTTGGAGGGGCATTAGGGGTATAATATTTTACATGAATTATTCACCCGTGTTTATTCACCCAAAACACACGCAACGTATTGTCTGTGTTAGGGTTTCGTGGTATGTAAAAAAACGCAGGTGAATAATTCATTGCTGAATTATTCACCTGCAGATGGATAGGTTTTAGGTTAAACTGCTCTAGAAACAACAGATACGTTATACTACGACCATCGGAAATAGTTCATTACATTAAACAAGATTTTTCTGCTTCTTCAAATGCTTTTGAGTATTTGCAAGGCTTGTGATTGCAAGTTTTCAAGAATAGCCAGCTTTTTCCGCAATAAATAATGTATCTTTGCGCCCAAGAAGTATCTCACCTTTAAATTTTCAAGAAGTCGTATGAATAATTTATCAGAAACAATCCTCAATTATGCCAAGGAGGTCAACCTTCATGGCAATAATCTAATCTATTATAGATATAAGAATAAAAATCCTGGTCAGTATGAAGGGGCAGCAATTTATTTTTCAATCGCTAATGGCGACTTGTATAACACAGTACATCAACATGGTGGCATGTCTCTTATCAATTGCCCTGATGAATCAAAGAAAGAAATAGGTATGGCATATATGAAAATAGCTCAGATGCATAAGGCCAGTAAAGAAGATTGGTATGTTAATTCTGTTTCAGCAGAAAATGCGTTCTATTGTTTAGTTCGATATTATAAGAGTACAGGCGATAGTAGTTCTATACCTTTTTTGTTCATGCTATTAAAGGCGAACAAGAATCTTTTGGCAGACAAGTTTAAAGCAAGCTGCCACAAGTTAACCCAAGTTTGATCCCTCATTAAAGGTTTTTCTTGCTATCCAACGTTTTACGA
>OIWT01002904.1_pt1 | contig 16651 bp, 15 predicted proteins | sample 1587701 | NCBI WGS metagenome assembly OIWT01 (sample SAMEA3888904, study PRJEB22519) | human gut metagenome | biome: human gut; feature: human-associated habitat; material: faeces | place: Denmark | collected 2009
TTTTCTTCACGGCGGCGCAATTCCATGAAAAACGTCATATACTCCACCTTCATTTCTTTATTCTCTTTCGCTGCTTCTACAGCATCTGCAATGCTCTCGGTAAATTTTCCCTGCGGGGATTTGCCCTCGATGTAGTCGAGGAATGCGGCAAGGTCATGGTTGATGCCTTCGCGGCTGCCCTTGCTGTTCAAGAAGATCTTGGCTGTCTCATCGCCCATCAGGAATGCAGGCGCTTCCTGGCACGTCTCGCGGAATGTGTAGAGACTTCGTCCGCGGTCGAATGGATCGAACGTGCAGATGAAGATGATGTACGTCCGGCGCAGCTTCGTGTAGAGCTCACCCTTGTTCAGCACGTCCATGTCCATCATCGCCTGATAGTAGCGCGTGCGCTTCGGCAGTTCGTCCGGGGTCGCGTAATCTGTCGTCTGCATTTCAATGTCGTAGAGCGTGCCCTGCTCATCTTCGACGTAGACATCGAGCCGTACACTCTTGCTGTCGCGGCGCACGTGGATATCCTTCTCTGTCTCCGGGAAGGTGATCTTGCGGATCTTGATGTTCAAGATATTCTCGATCAACCGCTTGCAGAGCCGCTTCTTGCGCATGACCTTCTGGAAGATGAAATTGTCCGCGATGGTCAGATCTTCCCAGGCCTTCAGCGCATCCGTTCGATTCGTCTTGTCCATTGGCATGCCCCCTCTTGAATCGTTTTTCTCACTTATTATTATAAGCCAATGCCCAATCCGGTGACAAGTAAAAGCCACATAGACACAAAGATCCCGGCGCATGAGCAGTACGCCGGGATCTTTGCTGTGTATTATATCTTAGGAGAGCTTTGCGCCTCATATCGAGGTGCTAACGAAAGCCTATAGATAATATAGCATGATTGATAATGAATATCAAGAGCATATGCGAAAATTTTTCTCAACACCAAAAGAAGCCCCGGTTCTGCTCAACCGGGGCTTCCTTTCGTTTTCATCGCTAGCAATGAAAGATCTCCTGGATTGTATTCTACCACAGCGGGTCAAATCTGTCTTGTGACTCAGTCGCGATTTGGGACAATCCGACGGATCAAGATGTGTCCGACTACTACAGCTGTTCCACAAATGATGCTATAATAAATCTAAGACATTACGAATGGTTTGGTGGTGATCATATGGAAACGGACAAGTCTCTCTTGTCGGAGGAGGATATCAAGCATCGCTACATCACGCCGGCGCTGGAGCGGGTCTGGGCTCCGTCGGACATCCGCATGGAGCTGCCGATCACGGCGGGGCGGGTCAATATCCGGGGGAATCTGGAGGTGCGCGAGCGGCCGAAGTTTGCCGACTATGTACTCTACACGCAGTCGGGCCATCCGCTGGCAATCGTCGAGGCGAAAGACAACAAGCACACTGTCTCTTACGGCCTGCAGCAGGCCAAGGCGTATGCCGAGATGATGGACGTCAAATTCGCCTACAGTTCGAACGGCGACGCTTTTACAGAGTTCGACTATCTGACGGGTGTCGAGCGCGAGCTGCCGCTCGACGCGTTCCCGAGTCCGGCGGAGCTCATCGCGCGCCTCAAGGAAGAGGGCCATCTGACGGATGCGCAGGTGAAGGTCCTCGAGCAGCCCTTCTATGTGTCGGAGGGCACGTTTGCGCCGCGCTACTATCAGCAAGTCGCCGTCGACCGTACGCTCGATGCGATTGCCCGCGGGAAGACCCGCCTGCTGCTCGTCATGGCGACGGGCACGGGCAAGACGTACACGGCCTTCCAGATCATCTACCGGCTGCGCAAGGCGGGCCTCGGGAAGAAGATCCTCTACCTGGCCGACCGCAACATCCTCGTCGACCAGTCCATCCAGCAGGATTTCCGGCCGCTCGCCAGCGTCATCCACAAGGTCAACTACGCGGCCGACGACCGCACGACGATCACATCGTACGAGGTCTACTTCTCGCTCTACCAGCAGCTCTTCGGCGAGAACGACGAGGAGCGCTTCCGCGAACTCTTCCGGCCTGACTTCTTCGACCTCATCGTCGTCGACGAGTGTCACCGCGGCTCGGCCAAGGCCGACAGTCGGTGGCGCAAGATCCTCGACTACTTCAACACGGCTGTCCAGATCGGCATGACGGCCACGCCGAAAGAGACGGCCTACGTCTCGAACATCGATTACTTCGGTGATCCCGTCTACACCTACAGTCTGCGGCAGGGCATCGACGACGGCTTCCTTGCGCCGTTCCGCGTCATCAACGTGCAGACGAACATCGGCAATGGCTGGCGTCCGTGCAAGGGCCAGCTCGACTTCTTCGGCAAGGAAATCGAGGACCGCATCTACAATAACACCGACTACGACTACAATATCGTCCTCGAAGACCGCATCCGCGAAGTCGCTGCGCGCATCACCTACTACCTGCGCCACACCGACCGCATGGCCAAGACCATCGTCTTCTGCGCCGACGAGGCCGCCGCCGAGCGCATGCGCCATGCCCTGGCCCAGCAGAACAACGACATGATGCAGAAGTATCCGAACTACGTCGTGCGCATCACGGGCAGCGACCCCTACGGCAAGAGCCAGCTCGGCTACTTCATCTCCGTCGCCTCGCCGACGCCCGTCATCGCAACGACGTCGCAGCTGCTCTCGACCGGTGTCGACTGCAAGATGGTGCGTCTCATCGCCCTCGACGAGAACATCACCTCGATGACGATGTTCAAGCAGATCATCGGCCGCGGCACGCGCCTGCGCTACGACGAGGGCAAGCGCAGCTTCGTCATCATGGACTTCCGCGGCGTCACGCGACTCTTCGCCGACCCCGACTGGGACGGCCCCATCATCGAGGACCCGGGCTTTGAGTCGGGCGAGGGAGGAGACGGCAAGCCGACTGGCGGCGGCCACGGCGGTGGCGGTGGTGGCGGCGACCCTGCGCCCAAGCCCTTTGTGCGCGCCGACGGCTGCAAGGTCTACACCGTGCAGGAGACGATTGCCGTCTACGACGCAGGCGGCAAGCTCCTGAAGCAGGAGAACATCATCGACTACACCAAGGAGAACATCCTCGGCCAGTTCGGCGACCTCCATGCCTTCATCCACGAGTGGAACGCCGCCGAGAAGAAGCAGGCCATCGCCGATGTGCTCGCGAAGCGCGGCGTCGACCTCGACAAGCTCAAGCAGGCGATGAAGATGGACGACGTCGACGACTTCGACTTCATCTGCCACGTCGCCTACGACCAGAAGCCCCTGACGCGCCGCGAGCGCGCCGAGGGCGTCAAGCGCCGCGACTTCTTGAGCCGCTACAGCGGTGCAGCGCGCGAGGTCCTCGAGACACTGCTCGAGAGCTACAAGAATCTCGGCATCAAGAACATCGAGAAGGCGGACGTGCTGCGCATGAAAGACTTCCAGAAATTTGGCACCCCGGGACGCATCGGCAAGCTCTTCAACGGCAAGAAAGGCTATGAAGAAGCCGTGCGCGCCCTCGAACAAGAATTATACAAGGCAGGTTGACACAACATGGCAACAAATCTAGGTGGACTCGTCAAACGGCTCCAGGACATCATGCGCAACGACCCCGGCATCAACGGCGACGCCCAGCGCATCGAGCAGATTATCTGGGCGCTCTTCCTCAAGGTCTATGACGCCAAGGAAGAGGACTGGGAAATGGATGAAGATGACTACCAATCCATCATCCCCGAGCCCTACCGCTGGCGGAACTGGGCCCATGACGACGGCAGCGGCACGGCCCGCACGGGCGAAGAGCTCTTGGACTTCGTCACGGAGCTATTCAGCACACTCAAGAATCTCCCGATTACCCCCGACATGCCCAAGAAGAAGCGCATCGTCAAGACGATGTTCGAGGAGACGAACCAGTACATGAAGGACGGCGTGCTGCTGCGCCAGGTCATCAACGTCATCGACGCCATCGACCTCGAGAGCTACGACGATATGCACGCCCTCGGCGACATCTACGAGACGATCCTCAAGGAACTCCAGTCGGCAGGCCGCGCCGGTGAATTCTACACGCCGCGCGCCGTCACCGACTTCATGGCCGACCGCATCGAGCCGCATCTCGGCGAGCAGATGGCCGATTTCGCCTGCGGCACCGGCGGCTTCCTCGTCAGCTGGCTGCGCGAGCTCGAGAAGCAGATCAAGACGCCGGACGACCAGGCACTCTGGAACAACTCCGTCTACGGCATCGAGAAGAAGCAGTTCCCTTACATGCTCGCCATCACGAACCTCCTGCTGCACGGCATCGATAACCCCAACATCGACCACGGCAACAGCCTGCTTCACGATGTGCTCGACTACACAGAGCGCGACAAGTTCGACAAGATCCTCATGAATCCGCCGTACGGCGGCAGCGAGAAGAAAGACGTCATGAGCCACTTCCCCGACGACCTCGCAGACAGCGAGACGGCCGACCTCTTCATGAGCGTCATCCTCTATCGCCTCAAGGCGAATGGCCGCGCGGCTGTCGTCCTGCCCGACGGCTTCCTCTTCGGCACCGACAACACGAAAGTCAACATCAAGAAGAAGCTCATGGCCGAGTGCGACCTGCACACCATCATAAGGCTGCCCGGCAGCGTCTTCGCGCCCTACACGAGCATCACGACGAACATCCTCTTCTTCGACCGCACCCACCCGACCGAGAAGACATGGTTCTACCGCCTCGACATGCCCGAGGGCTACAAGCACTTCAGCAAGACAAAGCCCATGCGCCTCGAGCACTTCGACCCCGTCAAAGCGTGGTGGGATGACCGTCGGGAAATCCTCGAGGGCGACTTCCCCAAGGCCAAGTGCTACACCGCCGACGAGATCGCCGCAGGCGGCTACAACCTCGACCTCTGCGGCTTCCCGCACGAAGAAGAAGAGATCCTTGAGCCCATGGAGCTCATCCAGAAGTATCAAGAACAGCGCAAATCCCTTAACGACGATATCGACAAGATTCTCGCCCGCATCACCGCCAAACTGGAGGACAACGCATGAACGCACAAGACCTAAAAAGCAGCATCCTCCAGCGCGCCATCGAAGGCAAACTCGTGCCCCAGCGCAAAGAAGAGGGCACGGCCAAAGAGCTCTTGGCCGAAATCCGCGCCGAGAAAGCACGGCTTGTCAAAGAGAAGAAAATCAAGAAGAGCAAGCCACTGCCGGAGATAACAGACGAGGAAAAGCCGTTTGATATTCCTGATAGCTGGGAGTGGGCGCGATTAGGAAATTTGGTTTCTGTTTTAGGCGGTAAGAGAATTCCGGCAGGATGTAAATTGACAGAAATAGATACAGGTCATAAATATATTCGTGTATCTGACATGAAGAATGGATCTGTTGTACTATCTTCAATTCAATATATATCAGAAGATATTTACCAAAAAATAAGAAAATATACTATATCTGAAAATGACATATATATTACAGTAGCTGGTACAATCGGGAGAATTGGCACGATTCCGCATGAGCTAAATAATGCGAACTTAACAGAAAATGCAGATAAACTTGTGATTTATAAAATGGAAAAGAAATTTTTGTGTTTAGCATTGCAGTCACCATTTATTCAATCACAGATAAAAAGTGTAACGACAAAAGTGGGACAGCCCAAGCTCGCTATAAAACGAATTGAGAATTTTATTGTTCCAATTCCACCATTAATGGAACAACATCGCATTGTCGCCAAGATTGGAGAACTCCAGCCCGATATCGATGCCTACGACAAAGCCCAGACCAAGCTCCGCACCATCGAGCAGCGCTTCCCCGACGATATGAAAAAGAGCCTGCTCCAGTACGCCATCGAAGGCAAACTCGTGCCTCAGCGTAAGGAAGAGGGCACTGCCAAAGACCTGCTCGCCAAGATCCGCGCCGAGAAAGCACGGCTAGTCAAAGAGAAGAAAATCAAGAAATCCAAGCCCTTGCCTGCCATCACCGACGACGAAAAGCCCTTCGATATCCCCGACAGCTGGGAGTGGGCTAGATTTGGTGATATCAGCATTAACATGGATAGTGAACGCATACCATTGTCTGTAACGCAACGAAGAAAATTAGATAAAATCTATGACTATTACGGAGCCTCTGGCATCATAGATAAAGTTGATCAATATCTTTTTGACAGACCATTGATGCTTATTGGTGAAGATGGAGCAAATTTGTTAGCTAGGACAAAGCCCATTGCTTTTATTGCTCGTGGTAAATATTGGGTCAATAATCATGCGCATGTGATTGACTTTCCAAATGGAATCGATATGAAATACATGACATTTTACATGAATGCAATTAATTTAGCTGCTTATGTTACAGGAACAGCTCAACCTAAAATGAATCAGGCAAGAATGAATAGTATCCTTATTGCTATCCCTCCACTTGCCGAGCAGCACCGCATCGTCGCCAAGCTCGAAGAACTCCTGCCGCTCTGCCAGCAGCTCGCCGCCAATCCCTGACCGCCGCGCAAGCCGACAGCCTCGCGAGCGCCCATACATCACCCAAACAAAGATGCCATCGGAACGCAATGATTCCGATGGCATTTTTTGCGGCGACTCTTCTGTTTCTTATCGTGCGACGACAACAAATCCCCCATCCGGTCATCACTCCGGACGGGGGATTTCTGTATGCCATGTTAAACACTCGTTTGGCATCTTCAGTATACGTCATTCTGTCAGAGGCGGCAAGAGGAAGACCTCATCCGCCTCACAGGCTCGGCAACTTCTCCAGAGGAGTAGACTCAAAGGCCGAAGGCGTAGCCGGTCAGGGCCATGGAGCCGAGGTTGCGGACGTTGTTAAAGATATAGGGCGTCTCGCCTTCGGAGGCGCCGAGGATGTAGAGGAGGGGGAGGAAGTGGTCGGGGGTCGGGACGGCGTAGTCGGCGTCGGGGTAGCGGTGGTAGTCGATGACGGCTTCGTCATCGCGCTGCTCGATGGCTGCTTTTATGGCTTCATCGAAGCGGTCGGCGGCGGGATTTCCGTGCTCGTTCTCCCATTCGACACGGCGCAGGTTGTGGACGACGTTGCCGCTGCCCATGATGAGGTAGCCCTTCTCGCGCAGGACGGCGAGCTTTTGGCCGAGTTCGTAGGCGGCGCGCTCTGTGATGTCGCCGTTGACGGAGAGCTGGACGACGGGGATGTCGGCCTTGGGGAAGATGTGGACGAGGATGCTCCAGGCACCGTGGTCGATGCCCCAGCTGTCGTCGATTTCGACGTCTGCGCCGAGCAGGTCCGTGACGTCGCGCGTGAGGTCTGCGCAGCCGGTTGGCTCGTACTTGAGGGCGTAGAGCTCCGGCGGGAAGCCGTACATGTCGTATACCTGGCGGGGCTTTGCGGCGCTCTGCACGAGCGTGCCGTGCGTGTACCAGTGCGCCGAGATCATCAAGATGGCCCTGGGCTTGCCGAATTCCTCGAGGATGCGCTTTCCGAGGCGGTTGTAGGTGTCGGTTAATTCATTATGGTCGAGTGCGATCATCGGGCTGCCGTGTCCGACGAAAACAGCGGGCATCTTTTTCATGGGGATTCCTCTTTTCTCGTTGTATTTCCTATAAAGGTATCGTTTCTGTACTAACTCCCTTGTCTATATTATAGAAATCGTGTAGAATGTTGACAAGAAGGCCGCTGACAGTCAAAATAAAGTTGTAAAAAAGTATAAATAGCCTTGCTTAAAAAACAATTTATTGGTAAAATAGTATTGAGGTGATACCATTGAAGTACTATACAATCAATAAATTTGCTAAAATCATCGGGGTCACCCCACAAACTCTTAGAAACTGGGATAGAAGCGGCCGGCTTCATCCTCATCATACTTCGACGAATGGCTACCGCTACTATTCAGAAGAGCAATTGTGTGCTGTGACAGGGATTCAGTTCGCGCCCAGAAAAGTCATCGGATATTGCAGGGTATCAAGCCGCAAGCAAAAGGATGATCTTGAACGACAAGTAGAGAATTTGAGAACCTACCTGTACGCGCAAGGAAATCCATTTGAAATCATCACAGATATAGGCTCTGGAATCAATTATACGAAGGAGGGGCTGCAAGAGCTGATTCGCAGGATAGAAGCCAATCAAGTCGAGAAAGTTGTTGTCCTTTATAAGGACAGGCTCTTACGCTTTGGCTTTGAGCTTCTTGAAACAATTGCCACAATCCATGGATGTAAAATCGAGATTGTTGATACGACTCGGAAAAGTGAACAACAGGAACTGGTGGAAGATTTGGTGCAAATCATCACAGTATTCAGTTGCAATCTTCAAGGAAAACGAGCGCATCAGGCAAAGAAGATGATTCAAGAGTTGGCAGGAGATGATTCAGATGATAAAGTCAATCCGAGTACAGCTGTTGCCGAATAACAAACAGCAGACGAAGCTATTCCAATTTGCTGGTGCTGCAAGATATGCTTATAATTGGGCACTGAACAAGCAGATGGATCATTTCTGTGAGGGACACAAAATCCAGACGGACAGCGCGCTCCGTAAAGAGTTCACGGTTTTGCGCCATGCAGAGGAAAACAAGTGGTTGCAGGATGTATCGAACAACGTCACGAAGCAGGCCATCAAAGACTTGTGCATTGCCTACAAGAACTTCTTCCGCAAGCAGAAGCAGCCTGGCTACATCAAGTACACTTCAAAGAAAATTGCGCATTGTAACCGCATTGGCAAGAGTTTAACCGTCTATGACATGAACGGTCATCCCAAGTTCAGGAGTAAGAAGAACGGAGACTTCCGTTTCTATCAGGACAATGTCAAGATACAGTTCACAGAGACACATGTCAAACTAGAAAGCCTTGCAGGAAGCAGGCGGAAGAACCGTCAGCGGCTTAACTGGATCCGACTTGCCGAAAGGAATAGGATTCCTGTCCGGGCGAAATACACGAATCCACGGATTGCGTTCGATGGGGAGCGCTGGTGGCTGTCAGTAGGGATACAGACAGCCCGGAAATTGAAACCTTTGCGCGGGCTGTCTTTTGCTTATAGGAAACGTCGATATATTCGCTCAGAAGGGATTGGCATTGATTTAGGCATTAAGGACTTGGCGGTACTTTCTGACGCCACTAAGGTCAGGAATATCAACAAGACCCGTGCAATCAGAAGACTCAAGAAGAAAAGACGCAGGTTGCAGCGTCAGGTATCTCGAAAATACCAAATGAATAAGAAAGGAGATCGTTACTGCAAAACGAGCAACCTTATAAAAAGTGAAAAACAGCTTTTACGGATCAATCACAGACTGGCAAATATTCGTCAGAACCATGTGCATCAGACTACGACGGCAATCATAAAGCGAAAACCAAGCTTTGTATGTCTCGAAGACTTGAATATCCGTGGCATGATGAAGAATCGATATTTATCCGAGAAGATCCAGGAACAGAATCTTTATGAATTCCGCAGACAGATTGAATACAAGGCACATTGGACCAAGATATCTGTTATCATAGCAGATAGATGGTATCCGAGTTCCAAAACTTGTGTCATCTGTGGCCATGTAAAGAAAGACTTGAACCTGTCGGAGAGAATATACGTTTGTCCTGTATGTGGCAATGTAATCGATCGTGACTTCCAAGCAGCACTGAATCTCAAATGTTATGGGGACGTAGAGCAAATGACATCTGCAAGCTGATAGAAAGAAGTCCATGTAGATAAGTACCGATTCGTTAGTCGGGAACAGACTTACTTCCTTGCGAGAGCAAGGAGTGTCATGTCAAAGCCTCCGAAGCATTATATCAAACGTAAGTAGCTTGTCCTTCGGGAGGGCAAAAACGGATGCGATGAACGAGGAACGAAACATAAAAGTCAGTTTTTCATCAACAGGATGTGGCTTTTTATAAGTTTTCAGTAACGGTAATTTTGCTTGACTAGGTATCAAGTACTTGCGTATTGGAGGAATATCATGGCGAAAGATTTATTTGGCATCTGCCCGTTCGTGACGTCGCAGAAAATCTTGCAGGGGAAGTGGGCGATTCTCGTGCTGCATGAGCTGAGTCAGGGCACGCGGCGCTTCAATGAGCTCGAGCGCGAGCTGGGGATTACGCATGCGACGCTGTCGTCGCAGCTCAAGTCGCTCGAGCGCGAGGGCATCGTGAGCCGCACGGTCTATGCAGAGGTGCCGCCGCGCGTGGAGTACAGCCTGACGGAGATCGGGAGGAAGTTCGAGTCGGTGCTCGCGAGCATCGAGGCGTGGGGCTATGACTACATCGACTTTCTGCATGCCAACCGTCCGACGGCTAGCTGATGGTCTTGTATCCGACTGCTGACCGGCGATGATCGGAGTGGCGCCTGCCGACGGATGGAGCGCATAGCAGTCGGCCTGTCGACTGTTGGCGCAATCACAATAAATAAAAGAGAGACCCGACTCGCCGGGGGATGGCGAGTCGGGCCTCTTTGTCTCTGGGGATGGAGTCGGGCGCAGCGAGGGGGAGTCGCTGCGTCCGACCGGGAGATGTATGGGAATGTTTCTTATTAGCGATTATTAGCGATTATCCTGCGGCATCTCTTCAAGCGTCAGGCTGACGGTGCGCTCCTGGTTGCCGCGCTGGACGGTCAATTCGATCTTGTCGCCGATGTTGTGCTCGGCAATCTTGGCGCGCAGGTCGGAGACGCCCTTGATCTCATCGCCGTCGATGGCGGTGATGACATCGCCCTTATGCAGGCCAGCCTTGCTGGCCGGGCCGCCGGGGACGACCTGGAAGAGGTAGACACCTTTCTTGAGGTTCAGCTGGTAGCCGTAGCGCGCGGCGCTCTGCTGGTCAAAGATGGAGACGCCGAGGTACGGGCGCGGCACGTAGCCTTTCTCCATGATAGCGGAGATGACGCTCTGCACGGCGTTCGACGGGATGGCGAGGCCGATGCCTTCGACGCCGTTGGCAACGATCTTGGCACTGTTGATGCCGATGACCTTGCCGTCCATGTTGACGAGCGCGCCGCCGGAGTTGCCCGGGTTGATGGCGGCGTCGGTCTGCACGAGCTTGATGCGCGCGTCACCGTCGCCGAGCGTGCGGTTGAGGGCGCTGACAACGCCGCTCGTCACGCTGCCCTGGAACTCAAGGCCCATCGGGTTGCCGATGGCAATGACGGACTCGCCGACGACCGTCGCGTCGGAGTCGCCGAAGTCGGCTGTCGGCAGGTTGCCGTCATCGACCTGCACGACGGCGAGGTCCGTGAGCGCATCAGCACCGACGAGCTTGCCCGGCAGGCTGCGGCCGTCGGACAGCGAGACGATGAGCTCGCTCGCGCCGTCGACGACGTGGTTGTTCGTCACGATGTAGCTCTTGCCGCCGTCATTCTTGAAGATGACGCCGGAGCCGACGCCCTGGCTCTCGACCGGGTTGTTGAAGAAGTCGCGCGCGACGGCCTTGTTGGTGATGCCGACGACGGACGGTCCGACGGCTGCGGCGGCGCGGACGGTCGGCGTGTTGCGCGCGTCGGAGAGGTTGTCGAGGTTGGCCTGCTGCGTCTGCTGGGCGCTGCTCGACGAGCTCTTGGCCGGAGTCGTCGAAGAGCCGAGCGAGCAGCCCGCGAATGTCGCCGCCGACAGCGCGACGGCCAGGGCGATGGCGAGTTTCTTGGATTTATTGGCATTCAGTTTCTGAAAGAACGATTTCATGATATTCCCTCCAATCAATCGGACAATCAGTCAATCGGACGAGTCGAAGGATTGGCGATGGCGATCGTTGCTAGTTGAGCCTTACGGCACCTCTTTGTTTATCTTGAGCATACGACGTCCAAAAGGAAATCAGCTGAAAAGAGGCAACTTTTTTCTCAGAATCCGATGCGTCCGACTGCCAGAAGGTCCGACATGCGCCTTTAGATGCGAGTCGCCCGTCCCAAAAGTCCAGTACTGGACTTTTCCGGATGGGCGACTGTATCACTGCTGTTCGGCGTACTCGGGGAAGGCAATGGAATTCTCTTTGAAGATGTGGATGAAGATGTCATCGAAGAGGGCTTCCATTGTTGCGTAGGTGTGGCGGAACGTCGGGCAGGCGTCCTCAGGCGGCGTGAAGTTGTTGGTGAGCTGCTGGATTTCCTTGATGACGTCGCCTGCGCCCGTGTGCTCGTCCTCGAGCTGCTGGACGAGGTCGAGCGTCTCTTTGTCCGGATGCGGATGCTGGCGCATCAATGGGAAGACGAGCTGCTCTTCCTTGGCGAAGTGCTCTTCGAGCTCGGCCTTGAGGCCCGCGTAGAGGTGGTGGAGGCGCGTGAGCATCTCGCCGTGATGCGGGTAGTGGACGATGAGAATCTTGTTGAGAAGATCCTCCGTCTCGGCCATGAGGCGGCGGTCCGTGACATGGTGCGTCGCCTCGAGGTCATCGAGCATCTCCGTGACCTTGAGGTCCTTGAACGACTCGATGTCCGCGTGCACATCCTTCGCCGCCGTCGGACGGGCCGCGACTTCGTTGAGCTCCGCGAGGAACTTCTCGACGTCCATGCCTTTCTCGCGGATGGCAATCGAGATGGCCTCGTGACCGCCGCAGCAGTAGTCGAGATGCAGGCCGTTGAGGAACCCAATCGTGTTCGGATGCGCCTTGACAACATCCGCGAGTGTCATATCCTTCGTGATCATACTATCGCTTCCTTTGCTATTTGTGCTATTCGTGTCGTTACAGGGGTTGTCCAACCCGTTGTTCTTTGTTCTTGGAACATCTTCAGTATACGGGAGGATGAGCGTTCCTTCTGTAACATCTGCTACAGAAAGAATCTCTTGAGAGAAATTTAGCGGTGTACCATCATGATAGACAGAAAAGATGGATGCATCATAATGTATTTCGATGATTTTCAACTCAAATAAAATAATTTGCTATACAATGTTTATACAATGTAGTATAATAAAGGCAAAGGGGTGTGATAAATATGGCTACGAATGCAACGATGACCATCCGTATCGATGCTGACTTGAAGCGCCAGGCGGAAGCCATCTGTGAGGAGATGGGCCTTACGATGTCGGCGGCTGTTACTATCTTTACGAAACGCTTGGTTAAAGATCGCGCCATCCCGTTCCGCGTCACTGCGGGAGATCCATTTTATAGCGAGACAAACCAGCGTCATCTTTGTGCAGCTGCAGAGCGCATGGATGCTGGGAAATTTGTCGTTCATGATCCGACCGAGGCTGAGAGTAGCAAATGATAGTATGTTGGGACGAGGAAGCATGGGATGATTATGTAGCGCTTCAGAAGGAAGACAAGCGTATGGTCAGGAAAATTCATACGTTCATCCGCGACATCAAACGCCACGGCTATGATAGTGGCGGACAGGATGAACTCTTGCGCTATCTGGATGGTGGATGGCATAGCAAGCGGATTGACAAAAAGAATCGCTTCGTCTATCGAATCTTGGATGGCCGCATAGAAATCATCCAGTGCAGGAACCATTATCAAGACTGAAAAATAGGCATGTGCCACAGAAAAAGCTGTAGCACGTGCCTTATTTGTGTTATGGATTTTGATTTGTCAGCCCAGATAGCCCATCTCAATCTCGTCGACTCGGTTATTCTCAATCTCGAAGACGAGGCCGATGCTCTTGTCTTCGTCGCAGTAGTAGATGTACTTGTCCCCGCGGATTTTGTCGGGCTCGCCGTAGGCGGCCTTCACGGCGTCAAGGGTGGAGCCGACTTCGATGCCTGCGGCGGTCTTGATGCCATTGTGGCCGGAGATCTCGATGTGGCGTGCGTAGCCGTCTACGAACTTCAATTCAAAGGAATCGCCGTACTCGTATTCCGTGACCTCGCCGTTCCACAGTGTATGGTGCTTTGTCTCAACCTCTGTCGGCGTGCCGTACACCTGCCGGACATAGTCCGCCGAAGCTCCGTACTCAATCCCACCGGCGACGAGTGCCGACGACGGGACTGCCGCCGCGCAGATTGAGGCGCTCATCGTCAAGACAGCACCTGCAGCTAGTGAAGGAATCCATTTTTTCATCATGATCATCTCCCTTTTTATGCATTTGGATAGAACAAATTTTTGTTTATTATACAGAATCTGTATGAAAACTGCATGGAATAGACGCTGTTCTCAGGCCGGGAAGGCTGCTTCAAAGGCTGTCACGATCTCCTGCAATGGTGCGTCAAGGCGCTGCATGGCAGCTTCGCGCAAATCCTTAGGGATGCCGTAGTGGGCCTCGGCGAGGCTGCCAGCGATGGCGGCGATGGTATCGCTGTCGCCGCCAATCGAGATGGCATTGCGGATGGCGTCCTCGAAGTCCGTCGAGGAGAAGAAAGCGACGAGCGCCTGCGGGACGGAGCCTTGGCACGAGGAGCTGAACTCGTACGTTGGCCGGATCTCGTCGAGCGTGAAGTCCAGCGGGTAGTAGCGATCCTGTGCGAGCTCGTGCAGCTCCTTCATCGCCATGCCTTGGCGGGCATGGTAAATCAGGACGGCTACCGCCTCGGCACCCTTGATGCCCTCCGGGTGGTTGTGCGTTACCGCCGTGACCGCGAACGAGAGCGCCCTGGCCTCATCTTCTGTACGTGCCGCGAAGCCAGCCGGACTCACGCGCATGGCCGAGCCATTGCCAAAGCTGTTGTAGGGCGCCGGATGCTCACTCTGCAGCCAGGCCCGGAAGCCGCGGCCGTAGCCCGCCTTTGGGTACTTGCGCCCGAGCTCCTGCATCGCCGCCACCGCCTGCTCCGGCAAGTCCTCATACCCCGGCCGCGCCATGAGGATCGCCTTCGCCACCGCGAGCGTCATGATGCTGTCATCCGTCGGACGGCACTTCGGATGGAATAATGTGAAATCCTTGTGGCGGTAATTGTGCCACTCAAACCGCGAACCGACAATGTCCCCGATGATTGCTCCCATCATATGAATCACCAATCCTTTCTATGTCTTGCTGTTTGGTTCATCCTATCGCGTTTCTAAAACAAAATTTCGTCATATATGTTCCATAATCCTTTTTTGATGATGTGCATTCTGATTTTGTAACAGTAGTAACAGAAATGGCAGCGGCAAATCCGTATACTGATAACTGTAATAGGCAAAACAAGCTGGAATCTCGGGAGGATGGATGAAAGATACAAGGAACAGAAGTCACCCGAGCAAAAGAAAGGAATGTGATCACCATGGCTGACAAGAATGCATTTGTCCTGCAGGATGACTGCAGCTACTGCGGCGCACAGGAGAAGGAAGAACAGAAGGAACTCTTATACGAGTGCAGCAATTGCGGTACGCTCTACTGCGACAGCTGCGGTGAGGACAAAGGTTGCCCGAACTGCGGAGCTCCGTTCAGCGATTCGCATCCGATTGAGCCATTGGGTGCCAGCAGCTGGAACCCGAATCAGGGCTGACTAGATACGCAGTTGGACGTGTGAGATACTCTTGGGGCAACCACACCTGTCGGTCACACCAAGCACGACGGTAGCTACTTTGACACTCCCCATGCCTGAAGGCAGGGGATTCCTGGTTCGACAACCACTGCGCCGCCTCCGAAGAATTGGCGTCTTACACGATTTCCCCAAGCGTGGATTCCCGTGTACCCCACGGTACACTTTATTCCAGTTTATGCCACTGTGGATTTATCTTCCAAAGCCTTGCACAGGATGTTCTTTGCAGCATTCACATCTCTGTCGTGATGCGTTCCACACTTCGGGCAATCCCATTCGCGAACACTCAAATCCTTTGTCAGTGGGTTCTGATAGCCACAAGCAGAGCATGTCTGACTCGACGGGTAGAACGTATCGACCTTGAGCAGTTCGCCACCGTGCAGTTCCGTCTTGTATGTGAGCTGGCGGAAGAACTCGCTCCAACTTGCATCGGAAACGGATTTCGCGAGTTTGTGATTTCGCAGCATTCCCTTGACATTCAGGTGTTCCACGGCAACCGTTTGGTTTTCACGGGCAAGCTGTGTGGACAACTTATGCAGGAAGTCCCTGCGGATGTTTGCGATGCGTTCATGCACACGAGCAACACGAACACGCGCCTTGTCTCGGTTCATGGACTTCGGCAACTTGCGGGAAAAGCGGCGCTGCTCTCGGCAGAGCTTGCGTTGGAGCTTCTTCAGCGGGCGTGGGGATTGCGTCACGTTGCCGTCGCTGTCCGAGCAGAATGCCCTTAACCCTACGTCGATACCGATCTGCTTACCACCGTTCGGCCGGAGTAAGGATTCTTTTTCCGTTTCAACGCAAAGGGAAATGAAGTATTTCCCTGACGCCGCACGGCGGACCGTGGCATTCAGAATCCTGCCCACGAACTCCCGACTCTGCTTGATTTTCACAAAGCCGACCTTCGGCAGCTTGATCCGATTGCCTTCGATACGGATGCCGCCGCTCTGGTTGCGCGTCCGGTAAGACTGGCTGTGGCTGCGCTTTGATTTGAAGCGTGGGTATCTTGCCCGCTTTGCAAAGAAATTCTCATAGGCATGGTCAAGATCACGCAGGGCTTCCTGCAACGCCATACTGTCAACCTCAGAAAGCCACGCGGTTTCCTCACGTTTCTTCAGGTCGGTGAGCAGCCTACTCGTCTTGACGTAGGTCAGCGGATTGCGGTTCACCTTCCATTCGTCGCGCCTGACCGCCAGGAAGTGGTTGAACACGAAGCGGACACAACCAAGTGTACGGTGGATGAGGATTTCCTGCGTCTTACTCGGATAGATGCGGAACTTATAGCCGAGCGTGTACGTTTCCATGCACTCACTTCCTTTGCGATGTTTTCTGGCTCTCGATATACTGCCTAACAATCTCAAGCGGCGCACCGCCAACTGTCGAGCAGAAATACGAATTTGTCCAAAGTGTTGGCA
>OIWT01002908.1_pt1 | contig 16634 bp, 27 predicted proteins | sample 1587701 | NCBI WGS metagenome assembly OIWT01 (sample SAMEA3888904, study PRJEB22519) | human gut metagenome | biome: human gut; feature: human-associated habitat; material: faeces | place: Denmark | collected 2009
CCTCCCGCAGACTCGCCTCATTCATCACCCACTGAGGAACAATGGCGTTCTCGATGCGGTCGAAGGACGGCAGGTACGGCTTGATGTCCAAAATGGGGGAGCCGTCCACAATATCCGTGTCTACGCGTTATTCACCCGAATCGCAGCGACTCGAAACGACGAGGTATCGCTTCTTCCCCCAGGCGTGGACCTCCTCCAGCTTCACCACGCTTAGACCGATGGGCGACGGGCGGTGAGGCGTGCGAGTGGCAAACAATCCCGTGCTCTTGCCGTGAAGGCGCGGAGGGTGCACCTTGGCCTACATGTGATATGGTGAGTATAGACAGTACAGGGAACGTTACACCGCGATCGGTGCTCGATTTCAGCAGGGTGGAGGTGTTGGTGTTCTTGTGGAAGACGAACAGCACCCAGATGTGGCTGTACTTGTCCAGGTCATCGAACGCGGGAGGCGGAACCCACTCTTCAATGTCAAGCCGCGACTTGGCCATCGGCGCCAGTCCCGGCTGTCTGGGAACGCCCTGACAATGGATATAACAGGAGTGCGCCACGGCGATGGGTTTGAAGTTGTATGTGTCTCCCTCGAGCTCCTTCCTGCACGTTTCAATGGCCGTTCGCAGTTGCTACCCGTTATCATCCGTAACTCCGAATAGAAACCTGCTCCGCGTGCGTTCGGCCCACTCGCTCCGTCCATCGTAGCTTTTCTGCCGTTTTGCGCAGCTGCCGCTCTTCGTCGATCTAAGCTTCACGCTTGGAAGAAAGGAGCACCGCTTTCCGTAATCGTCTCAGAGTGAGGTGATTCCAGAGCCAGTGGAGGAAAAGGAGCGAGAGCACCGAGGACAGCAGAAAGGCGTGTAGTGCGTCCATTCTGTTCAACAAACAAACGGAGAATGGCTGCGTTACAAGGCACTGCCCTTGTCAAACTCGTTGAAGCGCTTCGTCTTCTGTGTGGTGGGAGATGGAATGGAGATAGTCACTTGCTTGCGCATCGCGTACTTCGCCGTCGTCTTCCTACCTCTCACCTCCTCCTCGCTCCCCTACGAGGGACTGATCTGCGGCAGAGCCGTCGCCGGCAGCGAGTTCACCGGCGTGGCGGGTCGCTGCACGGGCGACACGGGTCGCTGCACGGGCGACGCGGGCTGTTGGTACAGCGCAGAGGGCTGACTCAGCGGCGAGCCGGGTCGCTGCACGCGCAGGCCGGTCACGGAGGCGACGGAGCGACTCATCTGCGACACGGGCGACTGCGAGCGCTGCTGCGCGTAGCTGGGCGCACCGGTCGGCGGGCGTGGTGGCACCGTGTGAGAGATGGACGCCACGGTCGGCGGGCGTGGCGGCACGGTGTGAGTGATGGGTGGCGGCAGACGCGAGGGCGAAGCCGATCGTGCAGGAATGGGCGGCGGCAGACGCGAGGGCGAGTGCGCGGGAATGGCGGGCGGCGCGACGGGCTTGTTGAGCGTGGAGAAGGAGGAGGCGCGCAGCTTGATGGTGTTGCTGAGCGTCTCGCCCTGGATGCGCACGTTCTCCTGCAGCAGCGTGATCTCCGCCTGCAGCTTCTCCTTGTCCTTCTTCAGCGCCTCGTTCTCCTGCACCAGCGCCGCCTTCTCCTTCTCCACCTTCTCCTTCTCCTTCTCCACTCTCTCCTTCTCCTTCTCCACCCTCTCCTTCTCCTTCTCCATCTTCTCCATCTCCACCTTCTCCTTCTCCATCTCCTCACCAGCCCCGCCCTTGCCCTTGCTCTCCGCAGCGCGCATGTCCTCCTCCAGCTGGTCGATCTGCTGGTTCAGGTTCTCGATCGCCTTGTCCTTCGCCGTGATCTTTTGCAGCAGCTCCTCCATGTTCTCCAGCAGCTCTTCCTTCGACGCCACGTCGCCGTTCGAGTCTAGCCCTCACTCCCACACCCAATACGCACTCGTCAAAGCAGCCACCCGCATGCTGAGACGCAAGTTCTCCTCCTCCAAATCGTTGATTTGCTTCTTCAGTCGCAGCGTCGCGCCCTCGAACTCCTCCTCCTTCGCCCGCTGCGCCTCCGCCAGACTCTTCATCATCATCTCGTAGTTTCGCTTCATGCCCTCCACCATCGCCACCACCTGGCTGCTCTCCGACTCGCCGTTCGCCTGCCGCGCCTGCAGTTCCATCACCATCTTGCGACGCACCTGCAGCTCCGTCTCCTCCTTCGCCTCCTCCAGCTTCCGGTCGAACCTCTCCTGCATCTGTCTCTTCTCCTTCTCGTGGTTCGCGATCATCGTCTTCATCCGGTCGAAGTCCGAGTAGTTGAACCCTCGCACGTTCTGGAACAGCGGCGTCTCCACGCGCGCCGTCAGCTCCTACGCCTCACGCCTCGCGCACGCCACCACGCCCGGTCCGGGGATGCGTCGCCCGCCAGCGGTGCGCTGCGGCGCGATGGGCTTGTTGTCGACCCTGCGAGTGAGGCAATAGAGCGAATGTAACTTGGACTGGACGGTCTTGATGTTCTTGACGATGGTGGTCTGTTCCAGCACGTAGAAGGTCTCGTCGAAGTCCTTGCGGTCGTTACTGATGTTGATAATCATGTGCACCGGACCGGCCATCGCGCCGATGAACGACGTCTATCCATCACTCCCGCTATGCAATGGGACGGAGAGCAGGTGCGTCAGCTTGCAGTTCCGGTACATCATCTTCTGGTTCTGCTTGGACTGCTGCTCCACCAGCGAGCGCAGGCAAATCATCAGGTACATCAGGTCGGTGTTGATCGCGCCGGCCTCCTGCGTGCGCTCGCCGCTGGCGTTGGTGCGGGAGGCGCGCTCGCTGCCGGCGAGATCGACGATGCGGCAGGACGCGATCACTTCCTTGTTGAAGGGACGGTAACGCACGATGTTGAATGTGCACATCGAGTGCGATCGCGACGAGTCGTGGTTCATCTCGGTCTCGGCCATGTGCTTCTCGTTCGTTCCCAGGGTGATCAAGTCCATTCCCTCCTTCAGCGAGGTGATCTTCTTCTCCTACACATCACGCCAGAGAATCGAAGAGACCGTGAGGTTGGCCACGTGGAGAATGCCCTGTGCATCGCTACGGGCGATCAGACTGGGCTTCGTCTGGCCGATGCGCGTCGTGGGAGACAGCAGATCGTAGATGTTGTTCTGGTAGTCTTCGAGGAAGCTCATTTCTAGGGCGATCTTGTTCAGCTCGTCCTTGTGGCGGAGTTTGAATTCAGGCGACTGCATTCCGTTGATGATGTACTTCAGCGCACGGGGCACCAGACCCTGGTTCCTACGGATCAACTGCAGGTCAGGGATTCTACTCCTCGGGTCCAATCACGGTGTACGTCTTTCCGCTGCTTGTTACACCGTAGGCAAGAAGAAGACAGCTCTTGTCCTGCAGGAACCCGTCAAGCGCATCCTTTGTGGTCACGTCGAACACCTGCTCCTATCGAATGAGCGCGCCTCTCATGACATACCTGCGTGGCGCTGGGGAGAAAGATGTTTGCGTATTCAAAGTCGCCTTCGATGCGTCCCTTCTTATATGTCTAGGGCCTCACTCCAGTTTAAAAATCGCTACGACAGAATCCTCGGGAACGATGACGTGAAACGATTTGTTGTCTTTGGGAGCATAACAGGGGATGAGCTGGGTGTTCCCATTCTTCTGAGGTCGTATTCTCAGGTAGAGCTTGAACGGGTGCTTTACCTCTGTCGCGTCACTCTTGTCGGCCATTTTGTGTGTTTCCCTGGCAACAGAGGCGTTTCATTTGAGCGGTTGTTTTCCTAGCTGAAACAAACCACCGTGAAAATGAACAACTAAATCACGATTGCTCCTTCTCATCCCCCGCACTGCTCCCTTTTGCAGCATTCTCCGTCTTCTTTTCCTCAGGCTTCTCCACCGCCTCCATCTTCTCAGACGCCTCAGGCTTCTCCACCGTCTCCTTCTCAGACTCCTCAGCAGGCTTCTCGTACTTCTCGAGATCTACCACATCCTTCAGCTCCTCGTCCTCCAGCGCGTCCGTGGCCTGCGCGTAGGCGTCCGCCTCGTACTCTTTCACCTCCACATACGCCTTCTTGTTCGCCTGCTTCTTGCCCAGCACGCCGTAGCCCTGCAGCGCCGCGCGGTCGAACTGGTTCTCCGTGCTGGGCAGCGCGTTCACCGCCGCCGTGTCCGCCGACAGCTGCGGCTGGTAGTTGGCGGGGTACTGGAAGCCCGTCTCCTGCAGACTACGCCTCACGCCGCCCGCCCACGCTCACTTGATGCCGCGCGCCATCAGACCGAGGATCACCGCGTCGCGGTTGCTGCGCACGATGGACTCCTTCGCCGTGGGGTTGGGGTCCGCGAAGGCCCAGCGCAGGTTGAGCACCTCGTCCTCGTCCAGCGACTGGCCCGCCATGGCCACCTTCGCGAACTCCGCGGAGCAGCGCATGCGGAAGCGCACGAAGGCGATGCTGAGGCGGAAGATGACGTTCACCAGCTCCACCTCGCCGAACTCCGAGAAGTGCCGCGTGATCGCCTCCTTCAGGTCGTAGCCGTCGTGGCGCTTCAGCCCCGCCACGTACAGCGTGCGGCAGTCGTCGTTGATCGAGCCAACTACGCCTCACGCCCGCGCCGCACGCCCACTGCCGCCCATGTCCTTGCGGTGGTTGCCGAAGCGCTCGCGCCCGAAGCAGTCGTGATTCAGGTCGATCTTCGCCATGTCCGCCGGCAGCGGGATGCGGTGGAAGTACTCGCAGTTCGAGCCCTTGCAGCAGCACCCGCGCGCGAAGTGGATGCAGAAGAAGCACTCCTTGCCCTTGCGCGCCTCCTTGTCCGCGCGCGTGTAGCCCGCGTCCTTCGCCACGTTGCACCGCGTGGTCGCCGGCTCGCCCTGCTCCAGGCCGTAGCTCCAATTGTCGCCGGCCCAGCGTCCGTACCAAATGTTGTAGTCGTTGTTGCCCTCGCGGTTCGAGTGACTTGACAGCATCGTCTCCACCTGCTTGCGGGCAGGCCGCTTCAGGAATTGCTCGTTCTGGCGCTCGTACGCCAGCACGAACGGGTTGCCGGCCTCACCGCGACCATACCAGCCGGTGCCGGAGGCCACGGCGCCCATCTCGGCCGGACGCTGCCAACTCGTCTGTCCGGTCACTGTGTTGAAGTAGTAGAGGAGTTGTGATTTGGGGTCGATGGCCTCTCTCCACTGAGATGCCTCGCCAGCCTGCGAGTCACTCCGCCTCTTGTATTCAAACCTGGTCGCGCACCATGGCCGTTTCCATGACCAGACCGCCGCCTCCCAGCGGCTTCTTCTCTCTGCAGGTGTGACACGTATTGCTCATTGCGTAGTTGCTGTTACCGCACTTCGGACAGATCCAGTTCTTCTCGACAATACCAAACGATTGACCGATAGGACCCGCGATTCCCACCTACTCGGTTACGCGAAAGAAGCGATCGCAAACGTAATTCTCGGTTCGCGGGGGCTTTCGCTGCTTGTGGTCTTCCTCCTTCCGTATATATTCGTTTGGGTCCATTCTGGCCGCGCGTCCAACCGTTTGTGTCGTCCTTTCCCAACTCCGTCGAGGCGACGACCGCGGGACTCGCGCTCTTTCGCCGCACACTCTTCTTTTCGGCGATGGAGCAGCGGGAAGCCATCGAATTTGAAAACGTGCTAAACGGCACGATGCCCTTCGAGTCCAAGGTGGTCGCGCGATGGCAGCGGAAGATGCAGGACAAGTCGCAGCAGCAGCGAGTTTCCGTATTTTTATCATCTCTGCATCATGTGTAGACCGGGCCTTCCCTGGGTTCGCACGATCAGTTGGATGTGGGCCGGACGAGCTACAACATAAATCAGCAGAGCGGAAACGGGACCGACGAGCAAGTCGATCCGAACTACCGAGTGCTGGCATACAAGGAGAAGGTGCCAACGCCCGAAGCGGGTTATCAGAACAAGCTTCGCGTCTTATACTCTGTGAACGATCCCAACACCGTAAGTACGTCCATTCCCACACGCCCACTTCCCTCGTCTCCCGAGAAGACGCTGAATGCGCCCGATTTGCTGAACAACTACTATCTAAACCTTCTGGACTGGGGAGCGAACAACATCCTTGCCATCGCTCTCAACAACACGGTCTTTCTGTGGAACCCCTCCAGCGGAGGCATTGAGTCCTTCCTGCCCTGCGACAACGACGATTACGTGTGCTCCGTCGCGTGGCTCAACGACGGAGGCAACTTCCTCGCCGTGGGAACCACGCGGAACGAGGTGCAGCTGTGGGACACAAGCAAGCTGGAGAAGATGCGCACGTTCGGCGGACACGCTGGACGCGTGAGCAGTCTGGCGTGGAACCACCACATCCTGACCTCGGGCGGGAAGGATTCGCGCGTGATCAACCACGATGTCCGCGTGGCGAAGCACATCACGAACATTTTATACGGGCACGACCAGGAGGTGTGCGGACTGGCCTGGTCGCTAGACGGCAAGTTCCTGGCCTCTGGCGGGAATGACAACAAGCTGTGCATCTTCGACGACTTCTCCTCGCGAGAAGGCCAGGCGAAGTACGTCCTCACGGACCACATGGCGGCGGTGAAGGCGCTGGCCTGGTGCCCCTACCAGAACAACGTGCTGGCCACGGGCGGCGGCTCGGCCGATCGCTGCATCAAGCTGTGGAACGCGTCCACGGGAACGCTGCTGAACAGCGTGGACACGGGGTCGCAGGTGTGCGCGCTGAAGTGGAACCCGCACGAGAAGGAGCTGCTGTCGGCGCACGGGTACGCCAAGAATCAGCTCTGCTTGTGGAAGTACCCCAACATGACGCTGATGAAGGAGTTCTTCGCTCACGAGGCACGCGTACTGCATCTCGCAGTGTCTCCCGATGGCACGTTCGCGTGCTCCGCTGGAGCGGACGAGAAGATGTCCTTCTGGCGAATCTTCGGAACGAGCTGCGCGAACAAGAAGAAGTCGGACGTGGTGCTGAATGCATCCTCCGTCTCGTCGTTTGGCAGAATCCGGTAGTGTGTTTGTTCGACTTCTCGCTGTCCCCCACTTTGTTGGAATTCCCGTTCACGATTCAACAACAGCAGAAAGATTGATTACACGATTCCGGGTTGTCGTTTCCCGCTTCCTGAGCGGCTCCATAACAGTTGCAACGGATATTACCAATCCAAAGATGGCATACGCTATTGCGAAGACTTCCTCTGCGCCAGATGTGCCACAAGACGTATTTGCTTTCAGGAATGACATGAGGTCTGACGCTATCCAGGAAGTCACCGTGCATAGGAGGAGAAGTCTGGAGGGCACGGAATCCTCGGACGGCTATGACGGCACGTATCATCAGAAGAAGCGCTCGCAGTCCCTAACCTTGCCGAACTCCTCCGCCAAGGTGGGTGTGTGTTCCCCTGATCTGCTGTATTCGAGCGTGTCTCGACGAAATTCCCTTCCCATATCTCGCGTGAATGAGGAGGCGCATATGTATGTCTTTTCTCCGCAGCGCGGAGCATTCTCGTACAACGGCGAAGTCCCTTCCTACTCGATGACGAGTTCGGTGAGGCCGCCGTCGATACGGTCAAACTACTCCGTCGTTCACGATTCGCACAATCCGAACCACACGATTGCTCACATCTCAAAATCGTCTCAGAGGAGTTGCAGTAAGCGAAACAGCTTACGTACCACTCCCACGCCGGAGGTGGACTCGAGGACCACCACTGCCAGAACGCAGAAAGAGGAGGAGGAGAGTCAGCGCCGCTTCTTGCAGAACCTATCCAAGCCGCAGTTGTGCTATATGCTCGACCAAGTGTTGCACAAGGTCATGTGGCGTGTTTGTTGAGAGCAAACAGACGAGAACTTCTTCAGGTAGTTGTACATCAGAACACACACCGCAGACACAGTGATGTTGTCGTAGTTTGCGATGGTCAGAGACTCCGTTAGGGCGCAGACAACGGAAACAACGCACGCGTTGAAGACGAAGTTGCGGTCGGCGATTCGCATCAGGTGTTGGCTACATCACAGACAATCATCAATCCCTACGATTGGAAGTAGTAGCAGTAGCCGATGATAGACAGCGCGCTGAACACGGCGAAGGCAATCAGCCCGAACCACGTCTTCGACGGATTCCACCACAGCGCCTTGTTTCCCTTCTTGATGGCTCCGAACCAGGGCGCGAATCCGTCACCGAACGCGAGAGACAGGATGACGAAAATGGCGTCCACCCGCTTCCAGTAAAAGAAGGTCGTCAGCGTCATGATGATGCCATACTGAACAGGACCCGCAGTAAGCTCGGACGCTTTTCCCGTCCGGCTCATCGCATCGACGATGATGGTGCTTTGCACGTATCTCCGCCCCACAATCCAAAACACGACCGTAAACAGAAGCGGAACTAATCCCATGAAGAAAACGACATAAGAAACAACTTGACATTGCGTAAACCTTGCCCTCGTCCGTGTCGGGGAACATCGGCCAGCAGAGGATGAACACGGCTGCCATCGCTATTCCTAAGCTATCTCATCCTATACCATACAGATATGCAGAAGTTTCCTGGAACTGTTTGAGGATACGATGTTGAGGTAACGCGTGACCATGATGGACATTGCAACGGCACCGGTCGTTGCCAGGGTATAGATAAACGCCGTCAAGGCATCGAACGGGAAGGGACTCAGGTACCGCATCGTGAATCTGAACAAACAGAGCGTAGGGTACAAACATCACTCCGTAATCCGACTCCACAGCAAGCTCGACTCCACACCCTCACAAAGGGGAAGCACCGTTTTCAGTTCAATTCCCTTGCTCTTCAGATCGTCAACGAACTCCTTCATATAGAAGTCCATGTCCGTCATCTTCCCACTATTGCGCTTCGACAGCATGTCTCCGGACAGTTTTGAGCTACTCCTTAGCTAATCTTCCCACTCCCACCTCGGATGCGGAACGTGAACCGCGAACGAATGGAGCAGCACGCGGAACCGATACTCCGCGAGACGCAGCCGGAAAATCCAGATTAGCTTGTTCATCCCGTAATCCACGTACTGCTCGTCAAAACGCGGTGTCATGAAGGCAACAGCTTTGCTAAGTGAAGAGGATATGCAGAAGAGGACTGCGCTTCACCACGACGTACGGCTCGTAGCCCTCGTTCTTGAAGCACTCCAGGTCGAAGGCGTACTCCGAACGGTTCGAACTCCGCTCCCAGCGCTCGTAGTCCGTCGACGACTAGGAATGACTGCGCATCGCGATGATCACGTGGGTGAGCTGCTGCTTCTTGAAAATGTCGCACGGACCGTACGCCAAGCAGGACAGCAGCTCCTCCTTGTGGTGGGGAACCATGAAGAGATGTCTGATGAATCACTTCTTCCCACTTCACCCACTTGAAGAAGCAGCCCTCCAAGTCGGTACATACCCCGTCGCGGTTTCGGTTGATCCCCTTCGACTTGTCCACGATCTTCAGCTGCTTGCTGTTGTAGGATACCTCGTATGCGGGAACGATGAGCGCCTGCCTATCTTCCGACAGGAGGGAGACAGGCAGCGAAAGGAGAGTCTCGTACAAATCAGCTACGGATGAGAGGGATTTGCAATCACTACATGCCGGCCATATGTCGATATCCGTTAGCCAGAAGTGGCTCGTTAGGGTGTTGTTGATGGCCACGTTCCGCAACCGATTAATGGGATAGTGGCCGGAATTGTCCTTCACGTAGCTGATACGGAATCGCTGCGGCAAGGTGTGCTGATTCATGAAGAGGCGGACACTCTGGGAGTTCTCGTCGTCGAGATGGAGCGCAACGCTGATCATACTAGGGATCACCTGCTAGCACAGGAACGACCCATTCCACCGCTTTGCGATTTCATCCGCATAGAGAGAGAAGCGGTCAATTCTTCGTGTAACAGCGGACAATCCATACTTGCGATGCCTGCGATACGAGAGTGACGTCGTAGGCCGAGTTGGATACTCCGTTTCCTCCGCTACGCCTCTATCGCGTAAAACGGAGAGGAGTGCGATTCTACCGAATTTCGCAAGCGCTGTGCACTCTCGGTGGAGGTGGGAAGCAGCGAGACAAACGAGAGGGAGGACTCTCTAACAATCACAAATCCTTCGGAAAAGCACGAAAAGAACACGACGACGATGACCACCCAGGTGAGGAGAAAGAGCACGAGGGGCACGACGCACCGGCTTCTCTTACGCATTCCAGGAGTGAGCAACAAACAGAGCAAGACAAAGATATACTCAACAAGGTTCCCTTGGCAGTTCAGGAGAGCCCCAGCTCGACGAGCTTTCGAGGCGGTCCGTCATAGAAGCCAAGCTCCTCTTCCCTTTCTATCTTCTTTCGCGCCTTAGTCCTCATGAGCATCGCTACTCATGCCGACTAAGGCTTAGCCTCAGCATCCTCCCTTGTCGGCGGAATCGCCGGACCGCTTCGTCACCGACAGCGTTGTGAACTCCTCGGCAATGGTCGGGTGGATGCCCACCAGGTCCATCAGGTTCTGGTACGTCGCGTGCGTCTGGAACGCGAGGCCGAAGCCCTGCGTGATCTCGCCCGCGTTGGGCGACAGGATGTGGATGCCCAGGATCAGCCCGTCGTCGCGCTTCGTGATCAGCTTCGCGAAGCACACGTTCTTGCGGCGGTGCGGCGACAGCTGCCACTCCAGCGGCGTGAAGCTGCTGATGTACACCTCGATGTTGTCCTCGCCGAAGCGCTCCGTCGCCGCCTCCTCCGTCAGGCCGCAGTTGCCGTACTCCAGCGGCGTGAACACCGTCATCGGCACGTTCTCGTAGTTCATCTCCGCCGTGCCCTGCCCGTACAGCCGGCGCGCCAGCAGGCGGCCCGCCTGGATGGCCACGGGCGTGAGCTCCTGCTTGCCGTACAGCACGTCGCCGATCGCGTAGATGTTCGGGATGCTCGTCTGCTCCTTGTCGCTCAGGATCTTGCCGCGGCGCGTCTTCAGCTTCAGCTCGTTCAGGCCCAGCTTCTCCGTGTCCGCGTAGCGGCCCACGCAACCCACCACCGTGTCGAACTCCTCCTCGCCCGTCACGTCGCCGTTCGCGAAGCCGCTGCCCTGGTACTTCACCAGGATGCGCCCGTTGGGCTGGCGCTTCAGCTCCGCCGGCACCATGTTGCGGATGAACTTCACGCCGTCCTTCTCCATGAAGTCGCCGATCTTGTTCGCGCACTCCTGGTCGAAGCCGCGCAGCAGGATCGAGCGCACCATCACCGTCACGTCGAAGCCCAGGTTGTGCAGGAAGCCCGCGCACTCCAGCGCGATGAAGCTCCCGCCCACCAGAAGGGTCTTCTTGGGCGGGTGGTCCAGCATGAAGAGATCGTCGCTGGAAATGGCCATCTCGTCGCCGGGGCAGCCCAGCTTATTCGGGCGACCGCCCACAGCCACGACCATGCGGCGGCAGGTGTATGTGTGCTTCTAGCCCTCACTCCCAAAACCAACGCTCACCTCGCCGAAGACGTCCGTGCCCTCGATGGTGTGCGCGTCCTTCACGTACGCAAGCTGGTTGAAGTAGGTAACGTGCTTGGACATCAGCGCCTGGCGATAGTTGTAGTTGAGGCCGCGGATGTAGTCCTGGACGTTGTCCACCAGCGTCTTCCAGTGGTGGTGCACCTCCGGGACGTCCCAGCCGAAGGAAGAAGCATCCTTCACGAACTCGCCGACAATGGCGGCTTGGTGCATCAGCTTCTTCGGGATGCAGCCAACGTTCACGCAAGTGCCTCCGAGACCCCAGGTCGAGCCATGGGGGGAAGGCTTCACATAATCGAATAAACCAACGTGGGCGCCCAAATCAGCAGCTTCCTTCGCAGCCGCAAGGCCTAGAATCCGTGAACGCAACGATGCACCCCCTACCACCCGATCCTCCTCCAATTACGAGGAGGTCATACATGTACTTGGTCTGACCGTCATCAATATCTTCCTGATACTTGACAGACATGATTGTGAGAAATCAAATGACAGGTACGCAACGCGAACCACTTTCGCGATTATCAAGCTCAGCTGTCAGCAAAGCGCACCACTGAACGCGCACTCCTTCCGGTTTGTGATGAAAACACAGCAAATGAAAGTAAATTACTGCTTCTCTCCGAACATGGCCGAGACGGACTGCTTGCCGTGGATGGCGCGAATGGCATTGGCCAGCAGGGGAGCCACGGACAGCTGCACGATCTTCTTGTTCTCCCGCGAGGCGGCGGACAGCGGAATGGTGTTCAGCACCACCACCTCCTCCAGCACGGAGTTGGTGATGTGCGAGTTGGCGGCCTTCGAGAACAGACCGTGCGACGCGAACGCGAACACGCGGCGCGCTACGCCTCACCGCCCCGCCTCGCCCTCACCTCCGTGCTCCTTCAGCTGGTTGGCGGCCTTGCACAGCGTGCCGGCCGTGTCGATCATGTCGTCCACGATGATGCAGTCCGAGTCGTCGATCGTGCCCACCAGGTCCATCGAGTCGATCTGCCCCGGCTTCCCGCGCTGCTTGATGATCATCGCCACGCCCGCGTCCACGCCGTACTTCGCCATCAGCCCGTCGCGGAACTTCTTCACGCGGTACACGCCGCCCGCGTCCGGCGACACGATCACCGGCTTGTGCAGCTCCATCTTCGCGAAGTAGTCCACGCCCACCAGACCGCCCTGCAGGTTGTCCACCGGCACGCGCGGGCCGAAGAAGCCCTGGATCTGCCCGCAGTGCAGGTCCACCGCCACCACGCGGTCCACGCCCATCGCCTCCAGCAGGCGCGCCACGTCCGCAGCCGAGATGGGAACACGCGCCGCCATCTACTCCTCATCCCTCCTCGTCGCCCTCACCTTGCGGTCCTGGCGAGCGTAGCCGTAGTAGGGGATTACGGCAGTGATGCGACGAGCAGAAGCGCGACGAGAAGTACTGATCATCAGCATCAACTCCATCAGGTTGTCGTTCACGTTGGGAGGGCACGTCGGCTGCACGATGAACAGGTCCTTGCCACGGATGTCCTCGTTGATGTCGATCACAATCTCACCATCCGCAAAACGACCAATCTGTTTGTTACTCCATTTTCTTACAACTACTCTGCAAGAACCCAGCTCCGTGCCGAGCTCCTTCACGATCTCCTCGGCCAGAGGACGGTTTGCGTTGCCACTGAACACTCTCAGGTTGCTCTTGACGGCCTCTACACATCAGGGCCACGCAGGCAGGAGGATACTGTGCTTGATGGCAGCCGTTTCGGCAGGCTATGTCATGAGCATCCCCACATCCACCCCGTACCGTCTCCGCGTGGACCGTCTTGAAGGTCTGGTAGCCGACGAACGAGGCGAGCGCAAAGCCTCCGGCAGCCTACGTGTCACGTTGAGCAGCGCGCAAAAGATACAGCAAGAACAGCACCCTGGCTCACAGACTGGGCTCCGCTGGAAGCCATCGTCATCTTGGAAGCGCCCAATCTCGCGGCGCTTCTGGCAGCACGCTGGAATGCATTTCTGGCAGCAGCAAACATGGTGGGAAGGTCTAGTAACGATTTGGTGGAGCGTAGCCGAAAGACCCAATTGAGCAGGAAATGGGACGCTCTGTTTCCGAATCTGAATCAGAGGCTTTCCCACCGATTTCCCCGAGTGGGTGCAAACAAACACAGCAGACTACGAAGAACACCAAGTTATGACAGTAAAAGAACCACTGATGCTAAACAACAATTACTCGTCGGTCTTCTTAGCCTTCTTCTCCTTCTTAGCCTTCTTCTCCTTCTTCTCCTTCTTTTCCTTCTTCTCCTTCTTCTCAGGCTCCTCAGCCTTCTCCTCGGGCTCCTCAGGCTTCTCCTCAGCCTCCTCCTTGGGCTCCTCCTTGGGCTCCTCGGGCTTCTCCTCGGCCTCCTTAGGGGCATCACGGCGAGGAGGCTTGTCCAGGTACTGGTACACGTTGATGTTGCGACCCTCGAACTCCTTTCCGTCCATCTCAAGAGCCTTCTTCATCGCCTCCTCCGTGGTGAAACGGACGATAGCCTGGCCGCGAGATCTGTGGGTGTTTCTGTCCTTGATGACGAAGGCCTCGGCGATTTCACCGTACTTGGCGAACTCCTCGTTGAGAGACTCGTCGGTGGTCTTGAAGGAGAGGTCTAGCCATTATGCACGTCCAGCACTCCCACTCTTGACCATCAGCTTGTTCTCGTTGCTGTACTCCTTGCGCTCTCTGGGGGCAGAGTTTCTCTCCTTGGCCTTGGACACGTTGATGTTGCGGCCCTCGTACTCCTACGCGTAATGAACAACGGATGTCCTCACAGTGCCGTCCATGGCAATGGCCTTGTTCATGGCCTCCTCCGTGGCGAAGGTGACGAAACCAAAACCCTTGCATCTGCCATCCTTGTGAACCAGCTACAAATCACCGCTCTTCATCCTCCCCTACGAAGCACTCCTCGATATCGCCGCAATCAGCGAAAAGCTTGTTGAAGGAGTCGTCATCCATGGAGAAAGGGAGATCTGCGCGTTACTTGGGAAAGCCGCTCCTCACTTCTAACAAAGACCTTGTACTCAGCCATATTCGACAATACGATCAAATGGGATTCTAAGAGAATGGCGAATACCACAGAATCAGGGTCACGCACAGATTGGACGCCCGAGATTGCCCAGCCAATGAAATCGCTTCGTGCCAATAGCCCGATTTACAAGATCTCTCGCATGGACGGCGGTGATTTGCCCAAGAATTTGAACACTTTTCTAGAGGAGTATCTAGAAAAGATAGGAGATGATTCCAAGGAGATTAGACGCGATCTGGAGCTAATCCAAGAGCTGGACGAGGTAGGAATTCATGCTATGCCTCTCACTCTAGAAATATACCACACTTTTATCTGAAATTGATGGTTTGAAATCTGAACTGCTGGAAACGGCCGATTCCCGTGTAAAGTCTAGCAGTAGATGGCTGCATGTCCTTGTGATTGCATAGACACAGACAATGTGGAAGAATTGTTGCTGAAGGACCCCCTGTTCTTGACATTCAAAAGCAAGACGGACGAAGCGATCGCCCTTTCTGAGGAGAAGGTTCAGCTCTCCCAACGAATTACGAGACTTATGGACAACGCGATTACGAAGCTGTCCTCCAAGATCGATGAGTACGGAGAAGAGCGCAAGGTGATTGAGGCGGCGCAGGCGGAGATTGTGAAGAACATCGAAAACAAGAACACCAAGAAGAAACAGAAGGAGGAGGTGAATCTCACCCCTGTCGACTCGACTCCCACAGAAGAAACACAGACCTACTGCATCTGCGGCCAAGTGCGTTCCTTGCGTCTGGTTCATTCCTAGCCATCCTACGGTGAGATGATCTGCTGCGACAATGAGGACTGCTCCATCAAGTGGTTCCATCTGCGTTGCGTGGGTCTGGACACGATTCCAGACGGCTCGTGGTATTGCCCCAACTGCAAGGCTTTGATGGACGCCAAGAATGTACCCTATCGCTGTTTGTTCAACAAAGCGCTTCACAGACTCGACAGCTTCTGCTGCAGCTCCATACCGCTTTGGTACTTGGCGTCCAGCTTCTGGCACAGCTCCTGCTCCCTCCCCTGGTACTTCGCGCAGATCGTCGGGACCTCGTTGACCTTCATGGGGTTGTATTTCCTGTAGAACTCCATGATAAGGTTCACGAACGCGTTCTACGAGTGATCTCTTCCCGCTGTGCCTACGGGGTTGATCTGCTTCGCTCCGGCCGCTCCGAACAAGCCTCCAGAAGGCTGTGCATTGCCACTGAACAGACCCTGAGAGGGTTGCGTACCGCCGAACAGGCCTCCAGAAGGCTGATTACCACTGAACAGACCCTGAGAGGGCTGCATAGGCTGAACAGGCTTGCTGAACAGGCCTCCAGACGACTGGTTGCCTCCGCTGAACAGACCCACGTTCTGCTGAGCGCCGCCGCTGAACAGGCCATGAGCGGGCTTGCTGAACATGCCTCCAGAAGGTTGAGCGGGCTGGTTTGGCTGAGCTGGCTTGCCGAACAGACCTCCAGAGGACTGAGCACCGCCTGAGAACAGACCCTTAGCTGGCTGGTTCGCCTGAGCGGGCTGTGAACTGCTTCCGAAGAGACCCTGAGTAGGCTGTGAGCTGTTCCCGAAGAGGCCCTGCGTAGGCTGCGTTGCCTGAGCGGGCTGTGCATTGCCGAATAGACCCTGACTGGGCTGAGTTGCCTGAGCTGGCTTGCCGAAGAGGCCCTGAGCAGGCTGGTTGGACTGAGCCGGCTGGTTCGGCTTGGTGAACGAGCCTCCGGAGGACTGCGTGCCACCGGCAAAGAGACCCTGCGCAGGCTTGCCGAACAGGCCCTGCGTCGCCTGTGCCGGCTGCGTCGCCTGAGCACTCTGAGCAGGCTGCGCAGGCTTACCGAACAGGCCCTGTGCGGGCTGAGCAGGCTGAGCAGGCTGAGAAGGCTTACCAAACAGACCCTGAGCAGGTTGGGTAGGTTGAGCAGGTTGAGCAGGTTGAACGGGCTTACCGAACAGACCCTGAGCAGGTTGGGCAGGCTTCTCCTCCTTGGACTCTGTCTTGGGAGCCTCCTTCTCTTCTGTTGGAGGAGGCACCTTGGAGGAAGCCTGCTTTGCTTCCTTCTCCTTCTCCTCCTTCTCTCTCTTCTCTCTTTCCTCCTTCTCTCTCTTTTCCTTTTCCTCCTTTTCCTTTCTTTCCTTCTCTTCCTTCTCTCTTCTTTCCTTCTCCTCCTTTTCCTTTCTCTCCTTTTCCTCCTTCTCTCTTCTTTCCTTCTCCTCCTTTTCCTTTCTCTCCTTTTCCTCCTTCT
>OIWT01002909.1_pt1 | contig 16617 bp, 5 predicted proteins | sample 1587701 | NCBI WGS metagenome assembly OIWT01 (sample SAMEA3888904, study PRJEB22519) | human gut metagenome | biome: human gut; feature: human-associated habitat; material: faeces | place: Denmark | collected 2009
CGCCCGGAATACCGGGCTACGCCACAATCGGTCTTTGCCAAGGTGCAGGGACGGGAACCGGCGAGGAGGCGCGGAGCGTGGTAGGGGCGGACGTCCTCGGCCGCCCGCCGCCACGGCCGTGACACGCGCGGCCCTCCCGCATCCCTTGCGCGCTCGAAAAAAATGCTGTTCAAATTTTTGAGCAGTCAGCCGGGAGGCGTCTCGTGAAGTAAACTATGCCACGTTTTCTCCAAAAACCAGAGGGGGTACACTGAATCCATGAAGATTGGAAGACTGAATCGGGCGTCATTCGCGAAGACCGCGCGAAGAGCGATGTTTTTGTTCGCGTTCGCGGCGCTTGGGGCACAGGCGGCCGCCGTCGCCACGGTGAACGGGACAGGCTACGAGACGCTGGAGGCCGCGATTGCTGCGGCTGAACCGGTTGACGGCGTTGTCACGTATGAGATCTGTGGTAAGGCAGAAGTTTCCGCAACGGGTTGGATCCAGGTGCTGAAGAGCGGTCTTTCGAACGTGAAGAAGGTCGCCTTTGTCGGTAAGACGGAAGACGCCGAGATCTGCATCGCGGGTGATCTCGCGATTCTGGCGGACCAACAGTACGACATCGATGTCAGTTTCAGGAACCTGAAACTGAGCAAGCTGAACCCGAAATGGAGCGGTGACTACGGCCACAGCACGAACTACTTCACGACGTGGCTCCGCAACACGGGCGCGGCGGAAAACACGGTCACCTACGAAAACTGCACGTTCCCCAATGGAGCGTGCAATAACCAGTACGGTAAGACCGTCTACACGAATTGCATGTTCGCGAATGAAACGACGGGGCTCTACAACCTGTGGATCTACGGGGGCTCGGTTGAGATGGACGGTGGTGTGTTCACCGGTACGCGCGGCATGAAGGTGTACACGGAGGGGACGCCGGCAACGGCACCGTCCGTGGAAGTGAAGGGGACGGCATTCAGCGGGCTGACGGAGAAGGCCGCCATTGTGGTTTCCAAGGCGGCAACGGTCAAATTTGCGGAAGTTTCCGTTGCGAATTGCCCGAAGGGTCTTTTCCAGAAGGACATCGAAGGATCGTCGGACGATCAGAAGGTGACGGTTACCGCGAACGGCTCGAAGATTTCGGGGAGTTTCGCAATTACGGCGAACAAGGAACCGGGAACGGCCAAGACCGAGTTCAACATCACGGGCGGTATGTTCACCGCCGAGGTCCCGTCCGACTACTGCGCCGACGGCTTCACGGTCACGGCGAAGACCGATGCCGACGGCAACACGGTCTACGGCGTGGTCGAGAAGACAGAACTTGTCAACTATGTGACGCTTGAACTCGTCTTCGGCGACAATGTGGCGAATGAAGACGTTGTGGCAGCCAAGGCCCTGTACGAACAGAAGAAGTACGAGACCTGCAAGGCCGCGAACGAAGCCTACATGGCCCTGTTCGGTGTAACGTGGAAGAAGGGGAAGGAGAAGGAGTACCTGGACGTGACGGACAACACCGCTCCGCTCTACAAGTATACCGGAAGGTCCGGCTCCGTGAGCGAGGTGCGGTTTTACATCCATGGTACGTTGGCTGGCTTCACGTCCCTGCAGTCGAGCGGCAACCAGATTGACTGCACGGTTGGCGGCAACCACCAGATTTCCCGCACGAGCTACAGCATCATCGGTGTAGACGGGGCAGACGGTAAGGCGAAGTTGACGGATGGTAACGTCCAGGCCTACGTCGCGGGCGGCTACGCAAGCATGTTCACGGCCTCCGGCAAGCTGACCATCGACAATATCGAATTCACTTCGACGACCTCCACGACGGTTGGTGCGTCCGCTACGCGGGCGACGGAAAGTGACACGGAGAACGAAGTCGCCTCCGCCGAGATGGAGATCAAGAACTGTACGTTCCGTGGCCGCCTGTACGTCTACGACAACTTCGAGAACCAAGGTAAGATGACGTACAGCATCCACAACTGCGTCTTTGACGGTTCGAATTACTCCGGTGATTCGAACGCCTACGCCATCTTCGCCCAGTGCAAGGGCGGTAACAACCTTGTCATTAAGGATAATGCGATTGCTGGCTTTGCACGTGGTATTAATATAGACCACGCGAACGTCCATGCGACCATCGAGGGGAACACGATCTCGGTGACGGACACGGGCCGTTCCTGCATCCAGTTGAGCAGCCTCGCCACGGCGAACATCGTTGGCAACACGCTTGAATTGACGGGCGGCAACGCCATCACGCTTCACGAGAAGCTGCTGACGCTCGGTGTGGTTCCCGTGGTCTCCATCTCCGGCAATACGGTGACGGGCACGGGCTATCTCATCTATGACGACGCAAAGGCGAACGACAAGGAGTTTACGTCCGACAACCTCAAGTTGACCTATGCGACGGACAACACGGTTGCCGAGACCGTTGACACGACGAAGGGCGTGAAGGGCTCGACGGCGTATATCACCTCCACCGCCGTGAACAATGAGGTTCAGCACTATGTCGCGCAGGTCGGCACGACGGGGTACACCACCCTCGCGGCGGCGATCGCGGTGCTTTCCGCCGAGAACCACACGCTCACGCTCCTGAACGAAAACGCCTGGGACGCGGCAACGCCGGTCTACTGGGCGGCGGGTACGCAGAGCGGCTTTGCGACAACGCTGACGGAAGCGCTGACGGCGGCGTACAAGGCGAATGCGGGCGCGATCACGATTGTCTGCCGTCCGGGCGCGGATGTCGGCACGATGACCCACGGACATGTCGCGGACGACCTCACGATCTACGGCAACGACGCCTACCTTTCGGGCGGCGAGTGCGATCTGGAAGTCGATACCTACACGTTCAGCCGCGCGACGGGCGCACAGGCGACGGACGGCGTGTGCCTCGACAAGGACATTACGATCACGGCCTACGAACTGGACAACCTCGGCGTGTGGGGCGAGCGTCACACGACCCACACGGTGACGGTCAACCTGACCGACTGCGATGGCAAGGCCCTTGAGGGCAAGACGAATCTCCAGCGCGTCTACATCTCGGGCACGACGGGCGTCAACAACATCACGCTCACGGACTGCGACTTCCTCACGAAGGCGACCGCCGTCTACTCGAACGCAGACGGCGCGATCAAGGCGGTGAACTGCTCCTTCACGGACGGCCAGGTTCCGTTCAACATCAACCACAAGGCGAACGGCACGCAGACGGTCGCGGTCGAGAACTGCACGTTCACGAACTGCGGTGACACCGGCGACTGGAAGCAGTTCGCCGCGCCGCTTCGCCTCGTCAACAGCGGCACGGGCACGCAGTCGGCCGAGGTGACGGGCTGCGCGTTTGCGGGCACGGTCGGCGCGAACGGCGACATCCTCCTCGGCGACGGCCGGACGGGTCAGGCGTCGAACGACGTTGAATTGAAGGTTGTCAACACGGCGGCGAACATCCAGGCGCAGAAGCCGGGCTACTACAACAAGGACGGAACGGTCGACGAGACGAAGAAGGCCACGGCTGCGTCTCCCGCCAAGGGCACGCTCGAAACGAGCGTCGCAAAGCTGCTGCCGGTCGATCCGCGCACGCTCGGCTATGCGACCTCGGGCAAGGCGGAGGCGCTTCCGGTGACCCCCGACATGAACGGCGAGGTGGTGGACGTCACGGCGGCGCAGGCGCAGTATGTGCTGGACGGCGCGTATGGTCCGATTGACGGCAAGACGATCAACTTCACGGAGTCGATCAACGATACGCTCATCCTGGGCCGCGCCTCTAAGTACGACGGGAGCAAGACGGTCTACCGCCATGGCAGCCACGCCGGCGAGGCGCTGTCGTATGCGGACTTCATCGCCTACAAGAACCAGTCGGGATGGACGGAATCGTGCTACTACGAGCGGACGGTTGAGAACGTCACCTTCACGGCGAATGAGGGTGTGACCGTCAAGAACTTTGAAGCCGATGGCGGTGCGCACATCTACGCAGGTGTAGGTACGGCTCCCGTCTACGACTATGTGCGGGATACGGGATCGTGGGTCAAGGAGGGGAGCTGCTACTACAAACGCGCGATCCTGAAGAACATCACGTTCAAGGGCTTGACCTTCAAGGCAAAGACGGATATCAACACCTCCGAGTCCACGACAGTCTACGATGGCTTCACGTTCAAGGACTGCACATTCGACCTCGGTACGACGGCTGATGGCAACCAGGCCATCCGCTACTACAATGAAAACAACAACGGCAATGTGAAGAACCTCGTGGTCGAGGGCTGCACATTCAAGACTTGCTCCCAGGGCGTCTACACGATGCAGGTGAAAGGCATCACCGTCAAGGACTCCACGTTCACCCAGACCGGACACAATGCCATTGCCATTCAGAGCCAGGGTGGAGACAAGGGTCCCTGTAACCACGGCAAAGTCGTCATCACGGGCAACACGTTCAAGAACATCGGCGACCGCATCATCCGCTTCAACAACGTCGGCATGGGGACGACTGTTACGATTACGGGCAACACGGCGGATGGCAACAGCGGCAAGCTGGACGAGGCGACCGGCAAGCGGGAAATCGTCAAGGCGACAACGCTTCCCGTGAACGCTGCCGACAGCATCACGGCATCCGGCAACAACTGGGGCGAAAACACCGTCGTCGAGGGTGTGTTCATCGATGACTACGCGACCAAGCTCGGCACGGAGGCTTGCCCGTACTCGCGCGAACAGTTCGCGGCGATGACGCGCGCGGAGTACAGCGCGGCGCAGGAACGCCTCGGCGGCACGCTGTACGTCAACGTCGGCGACTACACCTACGAGAAGGACGGCGTACTCGGCAACGGCGTGCGGGACGACACGCCCGGACAGGTCCCCGACCACTCGAAGCTGAACGCCTATGGCGAGAACGGGTGTCTCGGCGAAAAGAACGACGGCGCGAACGGCCACGCGGTCGTCTTCGTGGGCGGCACGATCACGAGCGGCGTGACGGGCTACAAGGATATCGACAAAATCGGGACGAGCCTCCTCCTCGCCGTGCCGGCCTACACGAAGGTGACGTTCAAGGGGACGGCGTTCAAGAACGTGCTGAGTTTCGACTACCAGCTCTACACGTCGCCGTGGAGCCAGCTCGGCGGCCTTACGTTCAACGGCTGCACCTTCGATGGCATCATCGTCGGCGCGATCGCTTCGCAGGAACTCGCGTTCAACGGGTGTACGTTCGACGACTACGTGAACACGACGAGCCCGAACAACTCGAACCCGACGTGGATCCGTCCCGCCTACGGCAACTGGACGAAGGACGACAACGAGGGCCAGGGCACGGGCTTCCGTTCGCTCACGAAGATTACCTTTGAGAACAACACGGTGACAAGCACGCGCCCGGTCAAGTTCGAGCGCATCGCGCAGTGGGAGATGGCGACGACCGTGACGGCGACGGGCAACACGTTCGACATCACGCCGCAGGCGGGTGACACCTCGACCAAGAACGTGGGCCTCTACTTCGGCGCGAACGCCAAGTTCGATCTCGTCATCGACGAAAACAAAAAGAGCAACGAAACGGCGGCTCTCTACACGGCGGAGTACTTGGCGCCGACGGAAGTGACTTACGTCGGTCTGCCGGCGGGCTCGACCGTGAAGAACGCGGCGGGCGAAGAGGTGGCCACCGGGGATGGGGATGCGCTGGCGTGGAAGACGACCAAAAAGATCACGCTGAAGACGACCGAGGAGGTCGCGTCCGTCACGAACGCCACGGGCGTGTCCGTGAACTTCGCGACCCTTTCCGAGGCCGTCAAGGCGGCGCAGGCGGGCGAGACGGTCACGCTGCTCGCGGACATTACGCTCGCGTCAAAACAGTCCATCAGCAAGGAACTGACGCTCGACCTGAACGGCAAGACGCTCACAGGCACGGCGTTACGGACGCTCTTCCTTGGCAGTGGGGCGAATGTGACGATCCAGGATTCGAGCGCGGAAAAGACGGGTAAGGTCGCGAATGGCTACAAGGGCAGCAGGGATCCATACACGATTTGCCTTGATGGGTATGGTGCAGCGGCGCTGACGCTTGTGAGCGGGACGGTCGAGGCCAACCCGCACAAGACCGATCTTCAGTCCGTGGCCATCAACACGAACCACGAAAAGGACGGGCCGTATGCAATCAACATCAAGGGCGGAAAGGTGTTTGTGCCGGAGTCTTCCACAAATGGACGCGCAATCGTTGCCGGTGAGAACGTCACGTTGACGGTCGAAGGCGGCGAGATCGTTGGCGGCCTTCACGGCGTGGATGTCTATGGTGGTTCGACGACGGCCATTACGGGCGGATCAATTTCCGCGCGTGTTGTGGACCCGGGTGACATCAAGGCGGCATACGGCCTTCGGGCTACTGGCACGGCTTCTGTCACAATCGGCGCGGCAGACGGGGCGGCGGATGTCGTGAGCGTCGCGGGCATCAAGATGGATGACAACGGCTACAAGTTGGATGTTCCGGCTGTCACGGTGAACAGCGGCACGATTGCGGGGCCTGTCTATTCGATTACACCGGGGACGATTGTCTTCAACGTTCAAGCGACATCCGAAGATGTCCTTCGGTTTGCGGACGACACGGCAGCTAAGTTCCTGCCGTCGAACTTGGAACTTCGCGCGAAGGATATCGACGGGAAGACGATGTATTATGTCGCCGCGAAGCCTGTCGCCGCGATTGGCGCCATCGATTACGCGACCCTCGCCGACGCGATTGCGGCGGCGAAGGACGGCGAAACCGTTAAGCTACTCGCGGACGTGAACGGCGACGGCATCGCGATTGCTCCCAACACCTTCAAGACGGGGTTGACGGTTGACTTTGGCGGTCACACCTACACGGTCGGCGGACTCCTCGTTGGCAGTTCGGGCACCGTGAGCAACGGTTTCCAGCTGAACGCGGGCAACAAGATCACCTTCAAGAACGGTACGATTGTCGGTGCGACCGCGACGGCGGGGGCCGGAACGGACTGGAAGGGCGCCCCGGCGATTCTGATCCAGAACTACTGCGATTTGACGCTGGAGCAGATGACCGTCAAGGGCGGTGACGAGACTTGCTACACCCTCTCCAACAACAATGGCGAGATCGTCATCGACGGATCGACCATTGTGGCGGGGAAGGGAACGAAGCTCGGCCCCTTTGCGTTCGACGTGTGCCGCTATGCGAGCTATCCGTCGGTGCATGTCACGGTCAAGGGCGCAAGCGTGATCGAGGGCGACGTCGAAATCAGCGGTACGATTGGCGATAATCAGTCCCGCCAGCTCGATATCGAGGAGGGCATGTTCAAGGGGGCGTTCATGGTGGCCGATCAGCCGGCCAACATCGCCATTTCCGGCGGCACGTTCGCGACGGCGATTGACGAGGCGTACTGTGCGGCGGGCTTCATCCCGACGGCGAACGACGACGGCACCTACGGCGTGAAGGAGGGCGCGTATGTCGCCGCGATTGGCACCACCGGCTACGAGACGCTGGAGGCCGCCCTCGCGGCGGCGGACGCGGGCGCGACGGTGAAGATGCTCGCGGATGTTGTGCTGACGGAAAAGCAGACCATCGCCAAGGCGGTTGTCCTTGACCTGAACGGCAAGACCATCAGCAGCACGGTCAATCAGTTCATCACCATTGCAAAGGGTGGCGACCTCACGGTCAACGACGCGACGGGCGAGGGCCGCATCGAGAACACGGTGACGGATTCTTCCAGCGGACGTGTCATTTTCATGGAGGGTGGCGTCCTGACGGTGAACGGTGGTACGCTTGCGTCCAATTCGTCAAAGGCATCGTATTACGCGACTATTGAGTTCAAGAATGACAGTTACTCAACCGTGAACATCGCGGGTGGCCGGATTGAGTCGATTCGCACGGCGAACCATGCGGACGGTGCCATTAAAGTGAATGCGGTTGCGCGTGCCACAGTGAACGTGAGTGGCGGTGAGATCGTTGGAAGCAAGGGGGGAATTCACTGTCTGAACGCCTATAGTACGATCAACATCTCCGATGGAACGATCATTGGAAAGAATGGTAACGCCGTGTACTCTGGTCCCTACAACACAATCACGGTTTCGGGCGGTACGTTGACGCCCGGAGGGACGGCGGCGGCGCTCGCCATCGGCGGTGGAAGTTGCACGGTGACGATTGGCCGCGAAGGTGGCGTGGTCGGGGATGTGACGATTCCCTCCATTGACTTCGAGCCTGGCTATTCTGTCAATGCGGCGACGGTGTACCTGTTCAGCGGTATCGTCCAGAAATTCTTGGACTGGGACAAGATGACGGTTAAAGAGCCTGTCTCGCAGGGCAAGGACAAACTGCTCGTGGGAACGGACATTTCCAAGAGCCTCCCCGGTAGCGACTTGCTGTGCCAGTTGGATGCGGAGAGTGGGCTTTACGAGATTGTCAAGTTGACGGTCGAGAACGCGGTGGCGATTGTCACCCATGACGGTACGGAGACTCCCTACCGCACGGTCGAACAAGCCGTTCGGGCGGTGGCGGACGGCGATACGCTGACGCTGAAGGTGGACCATACGGGTTCGCAGTCCCTCTCGTTCTCGGCGAAGAACGTGACGGTCGATCTCGGCGGCAAGACGCTCACGTACACGGGCGCGACCGGGGGGCTCTCTTCGGCTCTTTCCTTCAACCAGAGCACGGCATCCGACAACACCGTGACGGTGAAGAACGGCACGATTGTCGCGAAGGCACAGGATGCCACGTGTGTCCGTGCGGAGATGACGGGCGACCTCTCGAAGACGCTGAAGGTTGTCTTCGGCGAGAACCTGACGCTGACGAGTGGGAATACCAGCCGCTACGGCGGTGTCGTCCTCGGCACGGGCGCGCGCACGGCGTTTCCCTGCGAGAAGATGACGAAGGGCGGTCTGCTCGTCACGGAGGGTGAAAAGCAGTGGATCTACGGTGAGACGGAAACGGCGTTCACCCATGCAAACGGTTCGGAGGTCACGCTGCTGAACAATTGGTACTGCACGGACACCGACGGCGCGATCAAGGTGCCGGAGACATGCGCCTTTGGTTCGGCAAAGCTGAATCTGGATGGGCACACGATTAAGCATTTTCCGTACGGTGCGGGTGCCGCCATCGTGATGGGTAACGATGCGAAACCGTCCGAGGGTACGGCGGTCAAGACGCTGGAGATCTCGAACGGCATGATCGAGACCTCCCAGTACGGTGCGGCGGTCTGCGGCTCGAACAAGTCCTTGACGCTCGATGGGGTCTCCGTGAAAACGACGGGTGACGACAAGCTCGGAATCTACGCGAACGGCACGACGAGCGGGAACACGGTCACGTTGAAGAACAAAAGCGCGGTGCTGTCCGAAAAGGCTACGGGCATCTACTTCCCCGGCGCGGGGACGCTGACGGTGGAGGATTCCAACGTCACGGGCGGTGTGAGCGGCATCGAGGTCCGGGCCGGCGTCCTCAACGTCTCGGGCACGAGCGTGATTGAATCGACGGCGGCGGCATTCAACTTCACGAACGACAACAACGGCATCACGACGACGGGTGCGGCGGTCGCGGCGGTGAAGCACACGGTCGGCAACGACCTCACGGTCACGATCACCGACGGTACGTTCAAGGGCCCGTGCGGGTTCTACGCGAAAGACCCGAACGCCGACAAGTCCGGCACGGTGACGGTCTCCATCAGCGGCGGCGCGTTCAGTACCGACGTCGAGAAGGACTACCTCGCCGACGGCTGCAAGACCGTCCAGCAGACGATCGACGGTACGCTCTACTACGTGGTGGGTCCGGCGATTACGCAGATTGGAGTCACGCTCGGCGGCAAGAAGAAGGAAATGCCGTTCCCGGACGCCTGGCTCGCGGACAACATCGGCGCGGATGCGTCCACCTGGACGACGGCGGCGCTGGAGGAGAAGGCCGAGAACGGGCTTGCGAAGTGGCAGTGCTACCTCTTCGGCCTCGATCCGCGCAAGGAGGACGCGAAGGTCGTCGCGACGGCCGGGCAGGGCACGAACGAGGCGATTCCGCTCACCGTGGCGAACGCGGACGCCTCCGCCTCGCCGCTCGTGACGGGCGGGTACGTGACGGTGGCGTACGTCCTCATGGGCTCGAACGACCGCACGGTGTGGACGCAGGTGGCGACTTCCGACAAACGGGACGGCCTCGCGATTCCGCTTACGGGCACGACCTACAAGTTCTACCGCGTGGACGTGACGGTCACGTCCGCCGAGGGCAACTAAGGCAGGGAGGGGGAAGACAAGATGAAGAGCAACAGGAACAGGATGAAGACGGCGCTGCGCGCGCTCGTGTGCGCGGCCCTGCTGGGCGGCTCGGCTGCTGCGGCGGTCTCGGAGGACGCGGGGATCATCGGGTTCTCGACGAAGGGCCCCGACCGGTACGCGGACGGCACGACCGTCCTCGACGGCGAGGTGTACGCCCTCGTGTGGACGCGCAGCGGGACGGCGTTCGCGGGGTTCAACGTGGACGGCACGCCGGTGGACCGGGGCAACGCCTCGGTCCTCTACGCGGCGCCGCTCGCGAAGGGCGGACGGTGTGAGTCGATCAAGTTCGTGGTCGATCCACTCATCCTGAAGGGATGGCTGGCGAACGGCGTCCTCTCGCTCCACCTGCTCGACACGCGCGCCTGGGCGGCGGACGGCACGGCGGCGGTGGCGGGCACCACCCGCGTGCAGGGTTCGACGTGCGTGACGGAGGGCGTCTCGGTCGAGACGACCGCCGCCGCGCCCTTCGCCTCGGCGACGGGCGGGACGGGCGAGAAACCCGTCTATGCGGCCTCCGCCGTGGGGACGGATGTGCCGTCGCCGAAGATCACGGGCATCCGCGTGGAGGGCGACGCGGTCGTGCTGACCGTTGCGAACACGGACGGCGCGCTCGACTACGCCGTCTCGGCGGGGAGGACGCCGGCGGCGGACGACGACGCGCATGCGTCCCGCCCCGTCTCGGGCGCGGCGGCGAAGGGGGCGGTCATCGAGCTGCGCGTGCCGCGCGACCCGAACGCCACGTCCCAATTCTTCCGCGTGGGGCGCAATCCGCTCAACTGATTTCAGCAAGGAGGGGTAGAAGATGAAGACGATTCTGAAATGGACGGCCTGCGCCGCGTGCGCGGTCTGGGCGGGCGCCTCGGCATCCGCCGCGACGGAGACGGTGACGGGACAGAACGTGATCGGGCTCACGACGATTAAGGACGACAGCCGGGAGTATCTGCCGCTCGCGGCGGCGTACACGGGGACGGGCGCGACGGAGCTGACGGTCGCGAACATCGTCCAGACGGCGACGCTCGCCGAGGGCGACGAACTCTACGCCTACGATCCCGAGCGGAAGCAGTACGATGTCTACACGCTGGGGACGGACGGGAAATGGACGGCCGTGAAGACGGTCGAGGTGTCCGCGTCCGGAAAGGCGACGGAGACGACGAGCCCGGCGGCGGCGGATCGGGTGATCACGTGCGGACGCGGCTTCTGGATTGTGCGCAAGGTCGCGGCGAGCGACGCGAAGCCGGTGCGCCTCGTCGGGGACGTCCCGGCGACGGCGGCGACGGTGACGATTCCGGCGGCGGCGGCGGACGGCAAACCCTCCGCCACACTGATCGGCGTGCCGTCCGACTGGAAGCTCAACGAGACCGACTGGAAGGGCAAGGCCGTGCGGAAGGACACGATCCGCGTCCTGAACGAAGACGGCGAAGCGTGGCACGAGATTCGCTACGATGAAACGAAGTCGAAGTGGATCGAGTACTGGCAGGAAATGGATGCGACCACGAAGACGATTACGTTCAAGACGAGTGACGCCCCCGTCCTGAAGGGCGGCTATGCCGTGTGGTACATGCACGCGGGAACGGATTCATTCACCCTCACGCTTCCGCGCTAACGGCTGAAAGGAGTCAGAACATGAAGTTTCGTAGAATTTTGTTTGCCTTTGCGGTTCTGGCGGCATGTGCGTCGCTGCGGGCCGGCACGCTCTACTGGTGCGTCGATTCGTCGGACGGCGGTTCCGAGACGTTCAAGTCGGCCTATGCGGCGGCCAAGAAGAAGGTGGGAGAAGGGAAGCTCTTCATCGGGGCCTACCAGGACAACACGTATCTGGGGCAGATCGAGCTGACGTTGTCGGATGGCGTGATCAGCGCCGCCGGCATCGGCGGCGGAAGCCTCTACTTCACGGTGGACGATTCGGCGTTGTCGGCGTTCCGCTGGGAGATCATGGCGGAGGCGACCTCGTACTTCACGAGCGGGACAGTCACCTACAAGGACCTGCTCGCGGCGTCGGCGCTGGTCTCCTCGCCCTTGGTCAACCACACGGCGTACAATGTGGCGGGCCTGGCGTGGAACCCCGCGCCCGTGCCGGAGCCGACGAGCGGACTGCTGCTGCTCGTCGGCGGCGCGCTCCTCGCCCTTCGAAGGAGAAGGCGTTAGGTTTTAGGTGCTAGGTTTTAGGTTTTAGTTAAGCACTAGGGTTGCCACGTGCCGAAGCGGCGCGTGGCTTCTCTTTTGCCGTTCGGGTGGGGGCAGGGGCGCGACCGTGAGCCCTATCCATTGCCGCTTCGAAATTATTCCGCATCATAATCTCAGAAACGATCGTCACGGAAGTATGTGAGATTTCACTGCGTAAGACGGAGATGGTAGGGAGGGTGTAGGCAGGAAGGACAGGGAGATCTTGGAAAGATGAGAAAAGATGGGGTGGCTCCTCAGCGCCACGCGCCGAGGGCGGCGCGGGTACTTCGCGCGCCGGGCCCGTTTGTGGCGAGCGTTTATGGGAGAGGGGGGCTGTGTCGGCTTCGCGCGGGTGGGGGATTTTCTGGTTTCTTTATTTCGACGATTGACAGGGAGGCGGGGGCGATGATATACTTTGCAAATGTCTAGGTGTTCTGAGGTAAAGACGGGCGAAAGGGGTTGGACATGAAAAGGGACAGATGGAATGGCGTGCGGCTCTGGGTTGCGGGGCTTGCGTGCGGGGCGGCGTTCGCCCTCTCCGCCAACGTGGCGGTGGGGACGGGCGAGACGTTCGTCTTCACGAATTCCAGCGACCTCGCCGCGTCGGATGCCTGCGTGACGCTGGCGGACGGCGCGACGTTCCGCGTGGCGGCGGGTGATGCGACGCGGCCGGGGTTCATCCTCCGCCGCCGCGAGGAGCTCTACACCCCGGTTGGCGACCTCCGCTATCCGCGCGACATGACGACCGGCTTCCCCGTCGGACGAGAGGACACGACGCACCTGATGTTCGACGTCGAGGTCGTGGCGAACGCGCATATGGGCGTCTGGACGCACTGGGGGCGCTGGCGCGCGCCGGAGACGGGTGAATATTCCTTCTTTTCGGCGATGGACGACGCGGCGAACGTGCTGATCGACGGCGTGCCGGTCCTGAAGCCCACGGAGTTCTGCCGCTTCACGGTCGCCTCGAACGTCTTCCTCGCCGCCGGCTGGCACACGATCCAGATCCACATCGAGAACGCCTCGGAGGCCGCCTCGGCCGCCTGGCCGCCTACCCTCTCGGCCTTGGCTGGACGCGGGGCGCGCCGCCGCTCACGCCGGAGGCATGCGGGAAGGCGAACCGCTTCCGGGACATGGGCGACGGGGCGGACGTGCAGCAGGTCCACAGCGGGATGTTCTACCGCCGCCTCGACATCCCCGCCGGCACGGCGACGCTCGACATGACGGCGAGCGGGCTTGCCGGGCCGTTCGCCTTCGGCGGGTCCGGCGTGGGCCTCCGCACGGGCGCGGGCGCACAGCTGCGCGTGAAGGGGTGTACGAACCTCGTCTTCAACGGGAAGGGGGCCGACGGCCTCCACTTCCCGCTCCTCGACGCGGACGTCGCCTTCGAGAACGCCCCGGCGGGCGTGGTGCGCCTCTACGGACAGGTCTCGCTTGAGCGGATGCGCCCGAACTACGTAGTCGATCCCGCCGCCGAGATCGCCTACTGGGGTGCGGAGATGCTGACGGGGACGGACTGGACGCTCACGAACGCCGCCGCGCACCTCCTCTCCTCCGCCGTCCTCGCCCCCACGACGACCGTCGTCGTGGCGGCGGGCGGCACGCTCACGCTCAAGCCCTGCGAACACGACCCTGCGGATACCTGGCGCTGGAAGGGGATCCGGGACGTGTTCACGAACGACTTCGTGCTGGCGGCGGCCGACGCGCGGTTGCGGCTGCGGGCCTTCAAGAGCCTCGAACTGAAGGGCGCACTGCGCGGAAACGGCCGGGTCGTGCAGATCGACAACTGCTCGGACGGGCCGTTCGTCGTCTCCGGCGACGTGTCGCAGTTCTCCGGGACGCTCCAGGCGCAGGGGGCGGGCGGGTTCGTCGTGCGCGCGGCTGCGGCGGGCGACGGCACGGAGACGGTCGTGCTGGGCGGGGACGGAAAGGAGACGAACGCGGTCGCCTACGTCCAGCTCCAACCCCCAGTCGAGGCGGGGGCCGTGGCGACGGGGCGCGTAAACCGCGTGGAGGGGCGCCAGCCAACGGCGTACCTCTTCGCCGGCGCGGCGCAGGAGCTGCGCGTGCGGCGCTTTGCGGGCATCGGGGGCGTCAAGACGGAGAACCTCGTCGATGCGCACATCACCGTCGACGAACTCGCGCCGGGCGCGCGCCTCGTGCTGCGCTACACGGCGAACGTGACGATTGGGTCCGTGGACGCGGAAGATGCGGAGGTCCGCGTGGTGGGGACGCACGCGCAGGCGAGCCGCCTGGAGTTGGCGGACGGGGCGGGGGCCCTGCCCGTCCTGGACATTGCGGAGGGGGCGGTCGTGGAGCTTGCCGGAACCGCCTCCGTCGCGCGCGTGACGGGCGCGGGCACGCTCGTCGTCTCGGGCGCGGCGACGCTGCCCGAGGTGGCGGCGGGGGTGACGGTGCGGACGGTTGCGGGGGGCGTCGTGCGGACGACGGACGCGGCGGCGCTCGCCGCCGCGCTCGGGGCGCGTCCGGCCCTCTGGCTCGACGCCGCGCAGACCGCGACGTGCGAGCAGTACCTCAACTGCGTCTTCACGAACGGCATCGTCGTGCGGCGCTGGAACGACTGCCGGCCGGAGCAGACGGCGCTCTACGGCCTCAACCCGCGCGGCGAGGGCTACGTGCGCGTCTACCCCTACGTGAAGACGAACGCGCTCAACGGACTGAACGTCGTCTCGACGGGGGCGATCGGCGGCAAGGTGCCGCGCGAATACGGGCACGTCACCGTGCCGAACGGGACGCCCGACCTGAATGACCAGGACGAGGTGCAGAGCGAGTCGCGCCGCCTGCCGTTCAACCAGCCGATCGTGTTCCGCACGGCAATCGCCGTCGTCAACAGCGCGCTCGGCGGCGGCGCGGCGATTCTGGGCGGCTTCAGGGACGACAACTGGAAGGACCTGACGGCGGACGAGCGGACCTCCTTCGCCAAGGCGACGACGGACTGCCTGCTGGCGCGCGGCGGGACGACGGCGGCCGACTACCAGAATCCGGCGACGCCGATCTTCGCGCAGTACCGCCGCACGTGGGTGGACGGCGAGGCGGTCGATCCCACCGTGACGGGGTACAGCGGCGGCTGGCAAATCGTGTCGTTCGAGTCCGCCACCGAGGCGGGCGAGGAGGTGCGGTCCCTCGGCATGCAGACGACGCACCTGCATGCGGGCGGCATCGACTACGCGGAAGTGCTTATCTACACGAACGCGCTGACGGCGGCGGAGCGGCGGGCGGTCGAACGCCACCTCGCGCACAAGTGGGGTGTCTCGGCGCGCGCGGCCCCGACGCCGGTGAACGGAACGGGGCGGCTCGTGGTGGAGGACCGTCTGCGCGCGGCGGGTGCGTTTGCCGGAACGGTGGAGGTGAAGGAGGGGGCACGGCTCGACCTTGCGTCCGTGCCGCCGCCGCCGGTGGAGGCCGATGTCCCGGCGGACGGGCGGGCGGCGTGGTTCGACCCGGATGCGGCGGACGACCTCGTACTCGGCGCGAACAGGGACGGGACGGCGGACAACCTCGTCTACGCGCTCTTCGACCGGGGCCGCCCGCACGAGACGGGGACGCGCTACCTGCACGGCACGTACAATCCGAGTTCCACGATGCCCTCGGGCGATCGGCGGCCGCGCGCCGTGCGGGGCGCGCGCGGGGGCGGGCCCGTGCGCACGTGGCTCGACTTCCACGAGGAGGCGGAGTCGCTGACCTTCGACGGCGGCAACACGCTGCGCCTGAAGACGGACGTCTCGCTCATCTCGAATGCGACGGCGGGCGCGTTCTACTCGTTCGAGACCTGTCCGACGCGCACGGCGTTCATCGTGATGGACTCCTGCTGGGGCGGCGGCACGCCGATTCTGGACACGATCGAGGCCAACGGACTCGTGCGGCGGCGCACGGGTGACGACTTCACGAAGCCGATCTGGGCGGGCGGGACCGCCGGCAGCCTCACGGGCGGCGTGACGCGCCTGAACGGTGCGGCGTGCGACGGCGTGACGACCGGCTTCACCGGCGCGCCGGAGGTCTTCTCCTTCACGACGACGAACGACTTCCCCGTCGCCTTCTTCGGCTCCTACAAGAACAAGGGCGTGGAGGGCGGGACGGAAGTGCTCGGCGAGATCCTGCTCTACGACCGCGTGGTGGCGGGGGCCGAGCGCGACCGGATCGAATGCTACCTGATGAACAAGTGGCTGGGCGTCGCGACGGGCGGCGCATGCGACTGGCGGCGCGCCACGGTGACGGGCGCGGGGACGGTGGCGGCGGCGCGGGCGGGGC
>OIWT01002910.1_pt1 | contig 16603 bp, 25 predicted proteins | sample 1587701 | NCBI WGS metagenome assembly OIWT01 (sample SAMEA3888904, study PRJEB22519) | human gut metagenome | biome: human gut; feature: human-associated habitat; material: faeces | place: Denmark | collected 2009
CGATCTGGGAATGGCTCCCTACCAGTCTCCCGCACTGTCCACGTCGACTGTTGCACAGCCGTACATGCAGCAGAGCACAGCGTCAACGGCTCCTCAATCACCCTATACCGGAATGCAGTACATGTCTACAGCCCCCCAGCAGATGAACGCGATGGATCCCGTAACGCGAGCGTTCCAGAGCGCGTCCTTGGGTCAGTACGGATTCAAAACGGGGTGTTATGTCAAGGTCCTCCATCAACGTGAACGGTCTGCGCCTGGCGCTCCAGAACCTGGGCTTCCAGCTCTCCATTGAGATCTGCAATCAGTTGTTTATGAAGCACGACGCAGACCGCAGCGGAAGCATTCAGCTCAACGAGTTTGTTGAAATCGAGAAGGAGGTGAGACAGTGGGTCGTGAGCATCTCGTGCTGGAAGTGAGGCGTAGCAGGTGTTCAACTCGCTCGACACGGACCACTCCGGGAAGATGGAGTACGGCGAGTTTGTGGACGCGATGCGCCTGATGAAGTTGGCGTCTTTGCTGGCTGTGATCGTAGCTTCAACATCAACCCGAGCATGCTCCCCGTCGTGTTCAACAACATCGATAACCAGCACAACCACTACATTGACCTGAACGGCTTCATTAAGGTAGTTTCCATCATCCAGCTGCTGCAGATGAAGATGGGCCTCTACGACCCCCAGCACACCGGGGTGATCACCGTGGATCTCAACGGAATCCTGGACATCGTGATGTCCCTCCCTCTGTAATACTGAACAAACACTGTTTATTTGTAAACATACACGATGCCGCTGGAGTTGTAGCACGCCACGGCAGAGTCGATGGGGTGCATCGCGGAGCCGAGGACCTTGCCCAGCGACAGCGCTCTAAAACCGTCCAGCACCCGGATGGACTGAATGTGCTCCCCTTCTCGGTTGGCCAGCACGATCTCGCTCTTCAGACTGGTTGCCACCAGTGCATTCATTTCGGAATGCGCTTCAAGCGACGACATGTAGGGAACGAGCGGCACGCAGCTCACCTCGCGGAATGTCCGCGTGTCCACCACGTGCATGTTGCCGGTAAAGTCGCCAATCACCACACTGCTGCCCAGCGGACACATCCCAACCACCCGCGAGTTCTTGCCGATCCCCGCGGAAAACAGGTTCGTCACGTTCTTCACGCGCACGTCGACACCGAGCAGCGTGCCGTTGCTGAGGCAGCCGTAGTATGCGCTGGGCGCTACTGCCTTAATCGCCACTGTCGTGTACTGCATGCCCGTGTCGCGTTCGCATCGGATCTTCTCCGTCTCCACGTCCCACACCTTCACGATCTGCGTGCTGCCCGCCGCCGCCAGCAGTCCCGAGTCCTGGTTCCAGTCCAGCAGCAGCGTAGTGTTGCGCGCGCCGCCGCCGGGCAGCGCTTTGGCGAAGGCGGGGAAGGCGGTGAAGGAGGAGCGAACTTGAGGCTGTTTGTGCTTCTCCAGCGTGGGGACGGACCAGATGAACACGGAGCCTTTCTGCGTGCCCTCGAGCAGCAGCGGCGAGGCGGAGGGGTTCATCCATTGGATGGAGGTGGCGGGCGAGTCGAGCTTGCTGTCGAGCGAGTAGATCTGCTTCTTGTCCTTGTAGTCGTATAACATCACCGTGTTGTTCAGACCCACCTACGCCTCACGCCCACGCCGCACGCCTACCGCGATGGCGGAGAAGTACGGGTGGAACGAAATCGACCCGATTTTCGACCCGTTGGTGTGGAACACGTCACGTTGCACCAATGGCTTCACGGCACGGCGCTGGATCAGAACGCGCCGCTGCATGTACTCCTTCGCAGAGTTCGCACACCATCGCGACGTCTCCGCCACACCCGCCACACCAGCCACATGGGGTGTCTCCACGTCCTCACAGCTGCTGACTTCATCGGCCTTGGTCTTGACGAAGGTGTTGATGAACCACTCGATGTAGGTGGAGGGCAGGCCGAGCAGCCCGAGCTGCACCTCCAGCCAGGCATCGAGATGCGTGATCTTCTCGGAGGTGGAGACAGGCTGGGTGGTGAGTTGGAGATTCGAGAAGGAGGGGGTGGTGGGGATGAAGGGAGGAAGAGGCGAGAGCGCGGGCTTGGCGGTGTGTTGTGGAGGTGACTGCATGATGTGCGTATTGCCGAAGATGGAGTCGTGCGAGGTGCTCACCAGCGTGGAGGTGGCGTTGGGCGGCAGAATGCTCACCTGACTGCTCCGCACCGCACCACCATTGTTACCACCATTACCACCATTCCCATCATTGTTACCACCATTGCCACCATTACCATCATTGTTACCACCATTGTTACCACCATTGTTACCACTATTGCCAGTGGGCAGGGCAAAGGTGTGAGAGGAGGAGGCGTGTCTGGCGACGTGGGAGGTGGAGAGCAGCGGCAGTGATGAGATGTCGGTGGGCGGTGCGTCGGGATGCGAGGCTCGCGGCGAGGGGAGTGTGGGCAGTGCGGCGAGAGAAGACTGGTGCTGGAGAGAGGAGCGTTGAGAGGATTGGTTGAGATGGAGGAGGGTGGAGAAGTCGAAGATGGAAGGCGTGGTGGGGAGCGGACCCTTGTTCTTCAGATTGTCCACATTCTTGCAGATGATGCTGATGTAGTGCGAAGCGGCCTTGCGGATAGCGGCGTTGGGCTCCGCCTCGCGAATGGAGAGAAGGATGATCCAGTACTTGACGTAGAACAGACTGCTGTCGTGATCGTCGAAGCGCGGATTGGACGGGTTGAGCTTCTCGAGGATGGTGGACACATCCAACTCGTTTTTGATGATGCGGTCCACGAAGCAGATCAGATGCGCCATATGGCAACGCCGGCTGAACACCTTCAGCATGAGACGGAACAGCTCGCGACGGACCATCACGGAGCACTCGCTCTTCATGGAGATGTATTTGGTGATGCTTTCCAGAATGGTCTGGTCGCGCTTCACCGACGGGTCTTTCGAGTGGACGAGGGCCTCCACGTCTTCGCGGCAGAGATAGACGTGGAGGTTGGCTGCGGCCAGCACGGGGTCGTTGGAGGAGAAGCCGATGAAGGACTGGAGGAGGAGGAGCGACGCGGCGCGCACCTCGGGGTGGCTGTCGTTGAGGAGGAGGAGGAGGTCGCTCGTCGCCGCGTCGTAGAAGATGTACTCCTTCAGCTCGTTGCGCTCGTAGCAGAGTTGCGACAACAAGATGCAGCACAGACATCGCAGTTTCCAGTTGTGCGATTTCAGGTAGTTCTTCACCAGCAAGGGAATGCCGTTCTCCTTGCACTTGGCGCGCGACAAATCGTTCTCGTGACAAGCGATCACCAGCAAATACAGCACGCGACACAGATCATCCGACGTGGGCACGGGGTCCGCGTCGCTCGCCAGGAAGGACACCAAGAAGATGAACAGGTTCTGCATGTAGTCCTCGTGCACGTGGAAGTCGAACGCCGCGATGCTGGTCCACAGCCGCAGCAGCGACGACCGGTGGTTCTTCTGCGCTTTGAACGAGATGCGCTTCAGCGACGTGAAGTTGATCGAGTTCAGCACGGCGATCACCGCGTCCGTCGACCGCTCCGCGAAGTCCGCCAGTAGCTCCAACACGTTCACCGACTGATTGCCCGTGAGATGCTGCGACATCTCGCCGCTGTTCAGAATCTGCGACAGCATCGAGAAACTCTCAGGGATCACCGAGTAGTCGTGCGACACGCGGATCTACGCGTGAAGTCAAATTTGGGGGGGCCACAAAAGTGTAGAGTTCCTGGATGGTGGAGCGGAAGAAGGGCGTGTGGAAGGAAAACGTGCCGTTTCCCGCGGGAATTGGCTTGTTGGTGGCCAGCGCCGCGCTGTGCGAAGCCGCCGGTTTCTGCTGAATGTAGAAATACTCCGGCTTCTTGTCCTCCTGCAGATGAGAGAGCGACAAATCCCCGGAGGAGGAGAGCTGGTCGGAGAGCGAGAAGGCTAGCCGCTGCGCCTGCGAGTACTGAAGGATAAAGTCCTCCACCACCGCGTCCCATGTCTATTCATGACCACTGAACGCGCGACGAAACCCTCCAGAGCGGATGGTTGCTGAGGTCGGGGAAGGCGGGCTTGCTCACCGGATGGCAGTTGAATACGGGCATGATGCGCTAAAACTGACCCGATTGAATAAGGGCCACCTGCGCCAGTAAGAAGTTGCGGAACAGCGCGGCGACCATCTCGTCGGTCTTGAACAGCATCTTGTAGGTCTCCATGTCGCACACATTCCACGCCATGCAGTCTGTAATGCAGTCGAACACCATGCGCAGCTTCCCGCGGGGCAGGTTGCGGTCGTAGTTGCCGCCGACGAGGCGGTAGGCGAAGTCCTCCTCGATGTTGTCGTCGGCCTGGAGGCAGTTGGTGAGCGAGAAGGGCTGGATGCCGCGGATGTGGAGGTACCATCGGATGCTCACGCGCAGCGGGTCCGTGAGACAGGCGGTGAACAGGTCCGCTGGGAAGTCCGCACTGATGGCGAGCTTCTCCTCGCAGTCTAGAGGTGATGGATAGAGCAGGACACGACCGCAGGCGCCGAGGAAGAGAAGATCGCGTGTCTCGTCCTCCATCGCGTCGGTGTTCAGGTCCATGAGGTGGTTCAGCAGGTACCCCGCGCACGAGCAGTCGATCACGTACAGCGTGGGCGTGCGCAGCCACGACTAGGCATAAGCGGCGGTGGAGGAGGCGACGTGGATGAGGGAAATCGGGACGGGTTTGAACTTATCGTACCGTTTGTTGAACACCCAGATCTCGCCGAGGTCGGTGGCTTCCGGCATGCCGTGCCCGTTGTAGTGGAACAGGATGCGCGTTTGCGACGCCTTGTCGGTACTGGCGCGGACCTCCTCGCAGACGGATTCCACGTTGGAAAGGGACGGGTCGAGGAGATGCTTCGTGTGCAACTGGGGATGAGCTCATAACAGGAATCAAACGCTGGTGCTGGAACGCAGCTGGTTCTCGTATTGCTTCTGGAGTGTCAGCGCGATGTAATGGAACGTGTTCTTCTTTTGCGTGATATTGTTCAAGTCTACACATCATGCTGACTTTACGATAGCACTGATCCAGCACTCATCTCCTCTCCCACAACAACCCTCCGCATTCTCTGGCACCTGTTCGAAACACAGGCACAGTGCAAGAATGATTTCCTGTGTCTTGATCTAGGAATAACAGCGGCAACAAAAGCAAGCCTTCCGCTTCACCTTCCAGTAGGGCATTCTCTCGGCGGGATAGGCCAGTTGTATGGGACTCGATCCGGCAAGAGACTCGTCAAACCGGCTTCCCTCGAGGAATCTTCGCAATGACAAAACACCGATAGAAATACCGTGTGGGTTCGCTATACTTGTAGTTCACGGAAGCGGCCGGTTCGTTTGCAGCTCCACTTTCCTTTCTTTGGATGAGGACGGTTCCGTTTTGCCTACTGAGAGACAGAATTGCTACGAAAAGGACTCATGGAGCCAGAATCAACCGAAAAGGGGCTCCCAGTTGAAAGATTTGCGCAAAAAGGGGTGCTTCTCGGGGAGTGAAATTATTGGGATCGTGGGATCGCGCAATTCGCCACCGAGTCGAGCGGCATGCACTCTAATGATACGGTGACGCCAAATTGAATCGGTTCACTGCAAAACGGGTTTGCATTGGAATCAACGGCGCCCTCTGTTCCTTACCGATGTTCACCCTTCCTCTTCTCACTGAAATCGTGTTTACAATTCAATTGCCGTTGATTACTGCAGAGTCACACGCCTCTTGATTCTCATAGAGTCTGCCATCACTGGACGCGCAGAATGGGAACTCGGTCAATCCTACCCTGCACACCATGACGGACATCAGCGTGATTGAAACGATAGCGATCGTCTTCTCGTAGTGCTTCTTCTTTGCGTTAATAGGTAGCATCGTTTCATTGGTGCTTAGTCTGTTTCTCTGCGGACTGTACTTTGCGTATCCGGGAACGAGGGTGCATCCAAATCAAATTGTCATTCATCGAGCGTAGGGTTGACATTTGCTGTGAACCGTGTAGATTGGCCGATGCTGCATTTTGCGTTGCATTCTTGATGAGTGTCCACATGAAGCGGATAGGTGATACGGACTGTCTGAGCCGAGCTGGCATTTTTACCTGCTTTCTTACCCAGTACTCTCTGCTCGCATCCGAAATCACGTACCTGTTCCTCGCTGTCGATGGACTCGTCTCCGTGAGTCGTCCCTTTTCCAATCCCAAGACGCGATACACCTTGTTTCTCCTTTATTCATTGTTCATGTCTAGTTACGGGGTCACGATTCACGCTGCGTCCATAGCGATGGCGCTGCTTCTTGTGTATTTTGGATCAACAGGAAGACACGTGTCGGGTCTGTGCTGGATCCGTGATTCAAAACACGTTTTTAATCTGTTATACTCCTTAAATGCCTTAATCCTAGTGAATCATGGGAGTTCCTGTTTGTCTGGATAATTCTGATCTACATTGCGTCTTGCATAATGCTCGTCTCGATGGCGAACTGTCTGAAGCGTCTTCCCATCTATCAAGAGGGATTGCTCCGGGTGGCGCCTTCTCGCTCGTCTCACTCTCAGGACCGCGCCTTCATTCTCGAGAAGATGATGTTCTACGTCTTCACCTACATCATCTACGGCATCATCGTCGCCGTCCTCTACGGCCTCATTGAGCTCATCAACCGCCACTTCGCCTCCTGGAGTCCGCGCTTCCTGTCCTCCTTCGTGCTGGAGCTGCTCTTCTACTCCCTCATCACGCTTCGCGGAATGATCACCACCTTCGTCTTCATTGACAACATCCACGACATGTTCGTAATGCCTTGCCCACCCCCTTCACGCACAGTACAAACGCAACTTCTTCTCCAGCAATGACGCCGTGTGGTACCGCGAGGTCCAGCCTCTGTTGAACACGATGATTCGCCAGCAGGTTCTCGATATCTTCTCTCGCGGCATCAACAAAGCCATTCGCAGCAGCGGCGTGATGGAGAACAACCAGAACGTGTTCAACAACGAGAACGGCATTTACCGTGGGGTGCTCACAGAAGACCGCTACTACAAGGAAGTGAACAGCATCGAGCTCGAGACCTCGCTCGGCACCGACAAGGAGAAGATGGGCGACGGCACGTGCAGTGGTTCGTGATCATCCCTAGTGGTGAACTTCTGCGAGTACTGTCCCGTGGTGTTCTCCTACATGCGCTATCTCAGTGATATCTCCAACGAAGACTTCATCGCCGAACTCCAAAGCGTACGCCTTGTGCCGCTCCTCCATGTCTAGCTCACGAACTGCTCCTACAGCGAGGGCTCCTCCGGCGCGCTCTTCGTGAACAGCATCAACCAGCAATTCATCATCAAGTTCGTGAACCGCTCCGAGTTCGACGTGCTCCACGACATCCTCAAGGACCTCACCGCCTACATCACCGTGCAGCAGATGCAGGGGCTCGACTACGACACCTCCGCCGACCCCACCATCACCTCCGAGGTGGCCCAGCACCATCTCAGCGAGTCCGACATGCGCGAGACCGACGCCGAAATCGCCTCCTACCTCCCCACCGCGCCCGTCTGTACAGGCGTCACTGGAGGTATTACTGCAGGCGTCGCGGGAGGTGCCTCGGGCGTCGCTGGCAGCGTCTCCGGCACGCGGCACTCCTTCTACGACGACGAGATCCCGCTGTCCTCCGACACCTACTCGCTGCACAACCGCTCGCCCTCCGTCATGCCGCCGCACCCGCTCGCCTCCCACCAGCCCTCGCCGCAGCCCTCGCCGCGCGAGCCCGTGCAGCGCAGCGTCTCTGCGCAGGGCGTATGGCAGCAGGCGCGCGAGCAGCTGCGCAACACCAGCTTCTGCGATGATGCGCTCTGCCGCTCCACCTCCATCGCCGACGACCACCGGCCTTCACGCGACGGCAGTCTGTCCGTCGCCAGCTCCGCCCGCCCGTACCGCCGGTCCGTCAGCCAGCCGCGCCGCCGCCCGAGCAGTCTGGCCGACACGGAGGACGAGCCGCAGCGTCTGCTGCGCGAGGCCACCACGCTGAACCGCTCGCAGAAGTCGGTGGAGAGCGGCTTGTCCGCCGACTCCTCCACCCAACCGCTGCTGTCCAACCCCGGCGCGCCCTTCGGCAGCATGGCGGACCCGCTGTTGCAGACGCCGAAGAGCCTGCTGGACGCGGGCGCGAGCTCCTCCTCCCACCCTACGCCGCGTCTGCCGCTGTCGACGCACTACCCCAGCGGGCTGTCGGCGGCGACGACCAACCGCGAGATCCCGTTCAGCAACCAGGTGGTGGGCAGCTTCCTGAATCGCTACTACGGCATGTACAGCATCGAGATGTTCGGACAGAAGATCTACTTCGTGGTGATGGAGAATCTGTTGCCGCAGGGAACTGTTAGCGAGGTCTACGATTTGAAAGTGGGGGGTGTTTGGGGTGAGGGTCGTCTCACGGTTTGTAGGGCTCTTGGATCCACCGCGAGCCGCACGAGCCGCACTACGGCCAGATTCTGACGTGCAAGCACTGTATGTCGTCGTTCCGGTACGGGACGGACGAGTTGTGCCAGCGGTCGCCGTGCTTCAAGCACGAGCACTCGCAGACGAAGAAGGACAACTCGTACCGGTCGCGGATTACGGTGGACAAGGTGGTGAACCAGCAGATCTCGAACCAGCTGCGCGAGGACGCGGAGTTTCTGTGCCAGCACGACTTGATGGACTACTCGGCGCTGATCGGCGTGACGAACGTGACGGTGGTGATGAAGGATGACGTGCGGTTCTTGGTGAGCGAGTAGGTAGTGTGGCTTTTGAATGTGCTTTGAGTGTGATGAGTGATGATTGTGTTGAGTGATGTGATATGTGATGAGTGATGTGTTTGATGAGTGATGAGTGATGAGTGATGTGATGTGAAAACAGTGATGTGAAAACAGTGATGATCAAGCAATGACGATCAAACAATAACGACTGTGCACCACACCAAACCTCTTCCTCCCACTCACCCCCTCAGAGACGACACCATCTACCGCCTGCCCTACAAAGCCCGCCAGATCGAGGGCCCGGGCCTCTTCTACCTCGGCATCATCGACTATCTCCAGAAGTACACCTTCGCCAAGAAGGTCGAGCGCTTCTACAAACGCTTCCTCCGCTGCTACGACAAGCAGGGCATCAGCGACGTGCCGCCGCGCGACTATTGCGACCGTTTCGTCGAGCGCGTCATCGGACGGGTGGGCGATTCGAATTTGGGTGACCCCCAGCTGTTCTCGGAGTTCGATGAAACGGCCTACAACCAGCAGCTGGACACGGCATGGAACGAGCAGAGCAACGAGCCACTCGACGACTCCAGCACTTTCGTGCACACTGGTAGGCGCCGTTGGGGCCCCTCACTTTCAGGGTCGTCGACCACCCACACTCTGAGAGATACCCCCAACCCTCTGTCTAGCGTGTCGGCGCCGCTGCGCAACGACAACATCCGCTCGCACGTGCACTCGCAGCCCGTGTTCGCCATCGACCAGTCCTCCTCGCCCTTCGACTCCCGCACGCCCGCGCAGCGCTCGCGGATGGTGCTACGGAGTCAGACGCTGGACCCCGCGCCGTCGAGCAGTGCGATGAAGAACGGGCTGTACCTGAGCGAGTCGAACTTGCCGGCCATGGAGGCGCACGCACTGGCTTCGGAGTGCGGCGCGAACCAGTCGGCAACATCGTTGTTGCATTCCACGTCGTCGCGGCACTCCACCACGCCGCAGTCGGGGCGGAGCTCGAATTCGACGTCTGAGCGGCCGGGAGCGGTCATGCCGACGCACTTGGAGGAGAGCTCGAGCTCGGAACAGGAGAAGGCTCTGGACACCATTATTGAGAATGGTACGCTGCCGGAGATGTACGTGGAGCGCGATGTTGTATAATTGACGTGAGTCCTTTAGGTGTTACAGTATTTGTATTCTTTCTGACGCTGTTTCTTTCACAATTGGTCTCCCTCCCATATCGAGTCGTTGTCATGAGCGTGATCAGCGACGCCGACTCCAACCGCATCTTCCTGCGCAGTCTGGAGGCGCTGCACCAGCGGATTATCGATCTGACGAGCACGCTCGAGTGGGAGAAGATGTGCATTCTCATGCTCGTAGCTCTCAAGATATGAAGCCAAATATGAAACGGGCCGCCGAGATCATGTATTCCTTATCCCTGCTCTGAACCGCAGAAACGACATTATCAGAACGCTAAAGGGGATCAACGACATGCAAACGCCATATAACTGCCTCATTCCCCTCTCCCTGCTCCAGTGAGCGTGTTTCTTCGTTGTCACGTGCAGATGGGTAGACAAGAAGGAGGACAACAACCCTGACGTGTACTACAATCTCTGTCTGAAGATCTGCGCCGAGACAGATCAAGCCTACAAGGCGCGGAGACTAACGACAAAGGTGAGTGAAGAGTGTTGCCGTCACGTTCAGCATATCATCAACCGAATCCAAACCGACATGGCGGAGTTCCTTACCTAAGCGTCTTTGTTCACAAACACGCGAAAGGAATTATAGTTACTTTTTATCGGTACATGATATCGGCAGCAATGTTGGAGGCCAGAATGGGCTCCCACATGTCGCCGTTGTGAAGCAGCTTGGCTTTATCGTACAGCAGCTCGTCGCGAGACTCCACGGCGAACTCCAGCAGCGGGTTCTCCACGATGGCATCCACGGGGCAAGCCTCCTGGCAGTAGCCGCAGTAGATGCAGCGAGCCTCATCGATGTCGTAGCGTGTGGTTCTGCGCAGACCGTCGGGACGCACCTCCTATCCGTGAATGACGAGACAAGGGCCAACAGCTTCGATATTGATGACCTGAGAGGGGCAAATGGCTTCGCACAGTCTGCAGGCAATGCATCTACGAAATCATTTCATTAGAATGTTCATGCCTCTCTTCTCCCGAAGGGTATCTTCTGAGGCAGTGTTCACCTCTCATTCTGGGAGAGATGGTGACCTTCTCGTGGGGGAAGTTGACGGTGAGCTTCTCTCTGGCCATGCTCACGACAGACACCCAGATGCCGCGGAACATGTCCGTGAGGAACATATACTGGCAGGAGCGCTCCAGAACTACGGATGATGCTATTAGCGGCAGAGAATACTCTTGCTCCAAGGAGTATGGGGATCGATCTTCTTTCCGTCGAACTTGGCAACTATTTGATGAATGAGGATGATTTACAGCATACCGGTGGGAGCAAACGCGGAGAAGCAGCGAGCACGGCTGACATTCACCAGCTTTGCGGACTTTGACACCAATCTACGCGGTGAGGCTCCTGTTGGAAGCGCGAAGCCTACGAGAGCATGATTGGCAGCACGCAAGAATGCAATGAAAGGAAACAGAATTGGGGTGAATTGGACGGCGACAATCGGGACTGTTTTTGCCATTCGGTGGTTTTGCTCATTCAAAGAAGCGTGATGGAGGTTCATAATCTGTCGGGTGGGGCGTTGAGACGCGAGGGTGAGTGAGTAGATATTGTGAATGGCGAATCGTCCGGACGACAGGGCGGCGACTACAACCAGAATAGCGCGAGAAACGACTCCAGATCGCGTTCGCGCTCCCGCTCCCGATCGAATCGCAGAAGCCCCAGCAACCGCGGACGCGATTATCCTCCTTCTTCCGGTTCAAGCTATCGTTCGAGCGACCGTCCCCGCGACTCGGACTACCGACGCTCGTCGCCCCGAAGGTATCGCAGCCGTAGCCGCAGCAACCACGGCCGATATAGCCGGGATTACGACAGAAGCGATCGCCGTTACTCTCGCCCGTCGGAGATTCCTCCAATCTCTAAGTTGTAGGGAACGCTTCTCCATCAAGGTCGGTAATCTGGACACGTCCGTGGTGTTGTTTTTCTCTCCTTTCGTGATGGGTAGCAACGAGGATCTGAGCAACGCGTTCTCCTGCTACGGAACAATCAAGGACATATACATTCCCAAGGATTACTACACACAGTTATACTTCGGGTGTGTGGGTGATTTGTAGTGAGCCGAGAGGTTTCGCCTTCGTGGAATTCGAGACGAAGGAGGAGGTGGAGAAGGCGATGGAGGAGGGAAACGGCAAGGAGATTCACGGAAACCGAGTGGACGTGAGCATTGCCAGAGATGGTCGCAAGTACCCCGATGAGATGCGGGAACAGTATAACAGGTGTGAATGATGTGAGAAGGTGAATGTGTAGATACCGTGATCGTTTTGACGATTCCCGCAATCGTCATTCGTCGAGAGATCGTCATTCGTCGAGAGATCGCCACTCTTCCAGAGACCGTTACTCCTCCAGAGATTCACATAGCCGTTACAGTCATCGTTACTAACGCGTGTTTTCTCAACAAACACACCACACCTCTTTCCGAGGGGAACCCAGCACTAACACGTGCTTCCAGCCGAAGGAAATGTCTTCCACCTTGATCTCATCGAGGATCTTCACCTTCGCGGGAGGCGACAGCCAGTTCCATCTACACATCATCCAGAAGCACTGTTAATGACTTGTATACGTCTCCATCGTCGGTAATTCCATACGATTCCGTGAATGAGCATAGCAGCTTCTTGAAGCGAATGCCCTGAATGGACGACATGTCCACGGGAACGGGCTCCCGGTGCATGCGCTTTGACTCATCTCGCTTCGATTCCTCCTCGATAGTCCGGCAGGTCTCCGAGTCCTCGAGTCCGAGCTGGTACAGCTGCCCCTTGGTGTCTGTGTAAGTCATGTGGAACTGCCCGCTGGCGAACAGGTCGATTTGGTGATCGAGCGGAACGAGGCGAGGATAGGTCTGGAAGTGAGTCGAATGAAATGCAGGCAACGCTATCGCCGAACATCTTGGCGTTTTTGCGGTTTTGGCCGTCTCCCCAGTACTTGCCCGCAATGTACAGCTTGCCATCGTCCGAAATCAGCTAAAGGTGAGTACAACGAGAAGGAAGAACGATGGAAGAGCTGAACCCGGCGTACACGTCGCGATAGTGAATGGAGGCGTCCGTGTCCATCTAACTCTGAATCCATCACTACAATGAAACCAATAACGGCTTGAATGTCATATCCACGTCACCGCGGCCCAATTGCCCGTGATTCGCCTTTCCCCACGCGTACACGCGGCCGCTCTCACACAGACAGCAGGCGTGCTGAAATCCGCATGCGAGCTTCACGGGAATCTCGTCCTCGTCCAGCATCACCTGCTTGGGCGCGTACAGGTTCACGTCCTTCATGTCCACGCCGCACTGGCCGTAGCGGTTGTAGCCGTAAGCGTAGATGTGATCTACTGTCGACATGTTCGATGTACCCCACGTGTGTCCGTCAGACAGAAGCTGAGCGCCATCGAAGCGGCAACGTCCACACACTTCCCGTCCTCGATAGGAAGGACGGAAGGAAACCGCGTTTCAATGACCGTGTTCTTAAAGAAGCTGCGCGTGAGACAGCCTCACTGCCCTCACTTGTTAAATGACCGGATTACCTTCGGCAGGTACGAAATCATGTTGCCAGCTCCGATGATGTTGCGGACGTCCTGGGTTCTGCCGAAGATGATCATTTCTCCGTCTCCATCCACCAGGCAATTGTGCGCCCTGCTTGTGAGGGGAACGACAAGGACTCACCATCCGCAGGCGATTTTGTGAATGCCTCTGCCTTCAAGAGAGTCTACACGCTATGAATGACGGATTGAATTGCATGACAACGCAGGGGTACTCTCTGTCGTTGTAATCGTTGTGCCCAAGAGCGCCGATGGCTCCCTTTCCATATGTGTACACTGATAATCAGAAAACGAAGACGGAAGTACCCGACAGGCTCTCCGTGGAAACACTTCGCAAGAGGCGCACGGAAAGGGGAGGAGCGGCGGAAGAGAACGCGACTGCAGTGGTACGAGCGACTCGTGCAAACATCCGAGAGTCGTGTGCGGGAAAGTGATGGATGGCAAACAGGGAGAAGAGCGGATGGCAAACACGGAAAGAGACGAATAACAAACAAGCAAGGAAATGAAGTGGAGCTAGTTTACGTTTCCTTCGGCGTATGAAAAATCTTGGAATGCGTTCTGATCGACGAGAACGGCATTCACTGGCGTCGGCGTCACTGCGGGCACAATATTCGTAAATTCTGAATCAATCTGCTCGGTCGACTCTTCGTCCTTCACGGTGGGTCGGAATGGCGGGACGATCTCCTTCTTGTACAGCGCGTCCCAATTGATGTCCCTGAACCAGGGGTGGCTCTGGATCTCCGCGAAGCCGTTGTAGCCCAGCCGGGCCTTCGGGTCGCGTTGGAGAAGCTTGTACACGATGTCGAACGCCTACGCTCAAGCGAGAATGAAAAGCCTACCTCGGGCGACATGTACGGCGTCTTCGCGACGGATGCCGTCAGAATGCGATGGTACATCAGTTTGCGATTGGTGTCGTAAAAGGGCGGCAGACCGTTGATCATCTCGTATATCAGAATGCCCAGCGACCACCAGTCGACGCTCTTTCCGTACGGCTAGAAATGAGGAGCGGAAGAAAACACGACCATTTTCCGGATGATTTCGGGAGCAAGGTACTCGGGAGTGCCACAAAGGGAATGCGCAGTGTCTCCTTCGACTCCCTTCTTGGAGAGGCCAAAGTCCGTGATGCGGATGTGACCCTCGGAATCCAGGATGAGATTCTCCGGTTTCAAGTCACGGTAAACGATGTTGTGGTCGTGGAGATGGCCGATCCCCATCGCGATTTCGGCGGCGTAGAACTTGGCTCGGTTCTACGGTGAAGGGAGGGAAGCGAAGGAACTTCAGAGAAGCGCCCCATGGAAAGGTAGTGGAAAAGCTCTCCTCCGTTGAAGAAGTCCATCACGAGGTACAACTTCGACTGGGACTGGAACGCGTAGCGCAGACTACTCGTGACATCGCCCGCTCAGCGCCACCAAACCAGGAAAGGGTGGGAGATATCCTCCATAATTCGCCTCTCAGCAAGGGTATGCTCGTACTGCTTCAGTCTAGGGAATACGCCCCACACAGCCCGTACTCCATCACTCTCTGCTTATTCAGCACCTTCATCGCGTATATCTTTCCGTTCTCCTTCATGCGGACCTGATCCTCACAGCGCCGCGGAAAGCTCACCTGAAACACCTTCCCGAATGATCCCTGACCGACGGTTTTCAACAGCTCGAAGTCGTTGATCGTCAGCTTTTTGTTCTCCTCCATCGGCTTCTGAGGAAGAATCGTCTCATCCGCCTTCGATTCTACAGTTTCCACAGTCGGTAACTATCCGTGATTTGCGCACAATGATCCCACCTGCTTGGAAGAGCTGCAACCCATTGAATCTGTGAAAAGAGGAACGGGATTGTAATGCGAAATAACCGCGGAATGAGAGTATCCCCAATGGATTCTCTTCCAAAACGGGGATATAAGAGAGAATCGTCGGTCTTGCGTGCGCAGACGCATTCCATAGGGGTACGAACTAAATCACCAATTGGAGGGAGTCTCCTTCCTTTGCCTCTCTCGCAGTGCCAGTCAACATAAGACTATATGAGAAACACAAGTCACGTATTATGCGCGTGATTGCTCTAATCAACGATTGTCCTCCACATTCTCACAGTAGCCACAGAGGGATGTAAACAGCAGTTTTCCGCGAATGAACGCGTCCCTTTGCTCGGCATAAGAAGTGTGACACCCCCTGGGTGCGGCGCTTTGATCACCCCCTACAGACTTATTCCACAGTCATTCTCTGTGTCTTCCTGAAGAGTGTATAGTACCTCTATCTGAATACATTGTAGTATTCTGTGCAGTGGACCGTTCGTGGTTTGAATGTGTGCTGATTACGTAGCACTATCTGTGTTTCTTACAGTTGTATTTTTCCTATATGCAAGATCAGAGACAAGCAGATTCTTCTCTTTGGACGAGAGAATTGGATGAAGTGGACGCACGTATCCTGCGTGACTTGTAGATGATCCGGGAAGCAGTAGCGCGATATGGAAGCAACGACTGGGTGAAAGTGTGCCAAAAGCTGAGGAATCAGCATATTACTCCGGAGCAGTGCCAGGAGCGATGGGAGACCGTGCTTCGAGACCAAACGGTGAAGGTGCGTGCTTCAGGAGATGCGTAAACGGTAGGGACCCTGGAGTGAGGAGGAAGACGCCATTCTCCGCTCTCTGGTGGAGAAATTTGGTCCAAAGAAGTGGTCGACAATTGCGTCTTACATTAACGGCAGAATTGGAAAGCAGGTGCGTGTTCGGGGTGTTTTTGAGAAGTAGTGCCGAGAACGCTGGCTGAACCACCTCAGCCCCACGGTCACGAAGGACGTGTGGACGGAGGAGGAGGACGAGATCCTGATCAACGCCCAGATCCAGATGGGCAACAAGTGGTCCTACATCAGCAAGCTGCTGCCCGGCCGGTCCGAGAACGCGGTGAAGAACCGCTACAACTCCATCGCCAGCCGCAACGGGGTGCGGAAGAAGCGCCTCGGCACATTTGTCACCCGCGGGAATTCCAAGGCGAATCTGCTCCGTCTGCAAGTGCCCCCCAAGGCGAGTCACGTGGCCCCGCGCGCGATGCGTGGACGATGATCGGCGGAATGATGATTAGCCTATGTGGAGCACCCACCCGAGAACTCCTACACCGAACTCTACAAGAAGGCCACGGAGCAGGTGAACGCCCGCGTGGCCGCGCGGCAGCAGCAGCGCACTTCCCTCCAACTGCCGGACACGACTCCGAATTTGGGGGGCGTGGGGGAGGAGGC
>OIWT01002911.1_pt1 | contig 16603 bp, 22 predicted proteins | sample 1587701 | NCBI WGS metagenome assembly OIWT01 (sample SAMEA3888904, study PRJEB22519) | human gut metagenome | biome: human gut; feature: human-associated habitat; material: faeces | place: Denmark | collected 2009
GGTCAGAACCTCGCTCTTGATGACGTCATCATGGACTTTGATACCACTGCTTAAAGCGCTTTACTGATCAATCGTAACTACTTGGGGTGTTTCTTACAGCAAACAGAGTGTTTCTTGGAGTGTGTGTTGCCACAAACTGAGTCTTGAACTAGTCGGAGAACACATTGGGGTTTTGTGACAGGACAAACTGGAGGTTTGCAACAAACAAAAGCGAACATAAACTTGAGAAATGAAAAGTGTGCTCACGTGCGCAACGGAATCATGGGAACGATGCCCTGCAGACGAGAGCGTGTCAATGGCACTGGGTTCACACGAGAGTGAAGTCGGGTGCGCTTGTTGTAGGAAGTCGTGGAAAGGAGAGACGAGTTCAGAGAGGCGGATCCTTCCTGCTCACAAGTGGACTCCTCAATAGTACTGAGAGAGAGGCTGGATTGGTCATGCATCTGCTGGATGAGGAGCTCCTTCTTCAACAACCGCTGAAGCAGAAGCAACGTATCATCGGCTGTCCACTGAGAGGGAAGGAATGGATTCTGCTGCTGCGATTGGATAGAATGCGTGATGCGGCGGTAGAGTGAGGCGATCGTTCCGTTTCGGATGTTGAAATGATCCACTCTCTTCGTAACGTCATACGAATACATGCGGAGGAAGCACGCTGCGTCATTCAGCAATTCCACCAATTCTTCATTCTTCCTTTTCAGTTTGTCCATCATGGTCTTGTCGGAAGCAGTCATTCCGTTTCCAACCGAAGCGTGACACTTCGTCATCACTATCGACATTTCATCGATAGCCTTCGTAAGAGTGGTGTTTTGCTCGTTGATCTTGTACTCCTTGCTCTGCAGCGAGTTGATCATCAAATCGATCACCTTGTCCACATCACGAATCCTCGTTTCCAGCAACAGTTCCTGCCTCGTATAATAGGCGCTCATCGTTTCGGAATCCTATACCATAAGAGAGTGTAGAGTGAACTTACCATGTCGGATAGGGACTGATCATCAATGATGGAAATGCTGCTCTCTTCATCAAGAGAGAATCCCGTAACGAAGGATGCACGGTTCATCGCATCATCCAGAATTTCCACAAAATCATTCTACGCGTGAGAGAGAAAGCTGAAGATTACGATGCGCGCTGCATACTGAGACAAGAGGATCTGCGATGATTTTGTGACAGATTCGTCATGGAATAAACTGGTAGAAGGAGATAGTGGGGTCTGATTGGATGAAATGCAAGTCTGTGTGATCAAACGCTACACATGACTTCTGAAATGAACACCTACACTTAGTTCAAATCCCGATTCAATCCTCGCCTTCTTGAGTAGGGATTGCATGAAACGAGTACAGCTCTGCAGCTGATCATTGCAAGACATTGAAGATGAAGAACGGAAGAATGTGTAGTACAGAGACTGAACACTCGCTTGGAGCGTTGCATTCTTCTCATACTCTTGCTTGAAGTAATTCCTTTCCTTCAGAAGCTACTCATTAGGTCAATTATCAACTGGTACTGCAGTGTTCACCTCGTAAAGATCTGGATGGGTTTTGATGTTCCGATACATGCAAATGAGATCATGCAGTATGTTTTCCACGTTCTCGAGTGTGCAAACGATGCTCTTGCGAATGATTGCCACATCCGAGCCAGCATTCTGCCATTCCGGAATGGCAGTACAAATGGCGTCCAGCATTCGGTTTCCAATGCGGGTGCACTTCTTCATTACGCGCGCTTGCTCATCCGAGTCCCTCTACTCTTCATCGCATCTTCTCTCTTTTACCATAGAACTTGCTTCCATCGTCATCTTCATCTTTGCGAGTACCTCCTCCTTCTCGCTTAACTCTTTCTGAAGCAAGTCGCATTTCTTCTGAGAATCAATTAAGGCGTGCATGGAGTCGCTGGATGTAGCCGTGGTTACGGAGGCACTGCGCGCTTCCTAATCGTCATTTCAGTCAATCAATCCCAACTCTGTCTTTTCTCAAGTGGAGTTTGAGCACGCGTATGACGGCATCTTTCTTGTCGATTTCGCTGCAGAGGACGCGCACCTTTTCTCTTTCGGCGACATACTGCTTTAGAATCGCAGATTCACTTGTTCTATGCATCACAACACTGGATAGGCACCACTTGCTGGAGTAGATGGATGATAGCAAGTCATTGAGCGATTTGACTTGCTCACGAAGTCTCTGATTCTCCTTTTGAAGGCATTCTGTTGAGTCGTACTACAGATCACACATGGTACTCATTCAAACGAGAGATGATTGCCTCGTTTCCAGGTTTTCCCTTTCTCCCATGTCCACGTCACTTCTGGTGGCATGCAACTGAGTTTCCTTCATTTGATTTCAAACTTAAATTGTTTTCTGGTGCCATTTCATTTTGAGCGGGAAGCGGGAGTTTCATCGTCTCGGCGTTTCACAGCGAACAAAGCGTGTGAAAAAACAGGACAGAACCACAATAATCACAAGAACTTAGCAGCAGCCTCCCTGAGATTGGCCTGCAGCGGCGTTGGGAGCCTGAAGTCCCTTGACAGCATCATTCTGTCCCACCTTTACACCATTCGACTACGCATCACACCACGCAGCCTCCATTACCTCGTTACTCACATCAATCACACCCGTTTCGATATTGTGATAAATCTGCTCAGCCGTCTTCACGAAGGCCTAGGGATGAAGCCCAAAAACTGCTCCGACCTCCTCGACGTTGGCCGCAGTCTTGGCAGAGGTCTCCAGGAAGATCAGACCGTTCTCCTCAGCAAACTTGGCGCCCTCTTCGGTAGACACGGTTCGGCTACCTATTACCCCTACTGATTGCATTCACCGGTGGTTCAGATCCGACTTGTTGCCGATCAGCATAATCACCATGTTGGAGGATCCGTTCTCACGCGCCTCGGTCAACCACTTCGTCAGCTGAGTGAAGGTTTCACGGCGGGTAATATCGTACACAAGAAGGGCTCCAGCAGCTCCTCTGTAGTAGGAGCGAGTGATGGAGCGGAAGGACTCCTGACCAGCCTATCCCATTACCGCCAATCTATTCGCGGCATACAGTATCCCAGATCTGAAGCTTTACCTGCTTGTCGCCAATGTTGATCATTCTGGCTCCAAACTCCACGCCGATGGTGAGATCATGGACGGGCTGGAATCTCTTATCTGTGAACTGAAGGAGAAGGCAGGATTTGCCGACACCTAGGGGGATCAGATTCGATTGCGCCCGAGAGTCCTACCGGTATCTCCGATAATGATATACTTGAATAGGTAAGAATAGGAGGACATCTACAACAGCGATGAGAACAACGAGTCCAGTATTGATAAGAATGCAGGGACCGCAGCACCCAAGTGCCCCCATCACTATAATCACCACATCCGTACGCTATCTTCAATTACTGTCGTATTCTGCTGCATTTCTTCTTATGGGCAATCACGGTTATTCCGCATATTCCGCGGGGGCACTCGTACCGCATCATTGCGAAAGAACACAGACAGTAGATGAGTTCTATTGCGAGTGGATTGATTATAGAGTGAGGAGAATGGCTTGTTTGAAAGGATAACGTCGTATCCGTTATGGCATGAGTGGCTTTGCTTAAGGAAACACGATGATGTTGTCTCTCTTGGGATGTAGATCTCCACGGGAGTACTCCTTCCCCATACTCTTTAACAGGAGGATTGAAATGGCTCGTTTAGTTGAAGTACCAGTAGTCCTTTCCGCAGGTCCAGTGCATGGACTCGAGATTGGCCTCAAATACCCCATTTGTTCTTCCCAGCGCCACGCAGCAAACAACGGGCGGAACTAACTCAGAAAAGTGAACGACTGGAACGTCGACGTGAGTCAACGGATTCACGTAGTGAGTGCCAATCTACGCTGAATGACTCTTTCAGCACCCACTTTCTTGGTGTCCACGTCGCCGAAGGCAACCACCTTCTTCCGGTTCGCTTCAGACAGGTCGTTCAGGAAATTGCGCCCATCGCGTCCTCCGCCCCAAATGCTAAAGTGATCGAGTCCGTCCAGCACCCTTCGCTCCAGTGCCTGAAGCTTCACCCGAAGAATGGTTCTCCGAGGCACTTTGCTGCAAGCGTTGTTGGGATGCATTCTGCGTGTAACGCCATTCACTCTCAAGGCACCTGTAAACGACCAGCACCTCCGGGACGATGTGCAACTGACCTCCCAAGTCGAGATGACGGTGGTAGAAATCCAAGTCCTACACTCTACGACGATTACCGATCCTACTTCTGGAAACGGAGCTTCATCGCTGCCCCTCTCTCTGTACCCTCCCACTCGGTCAAACTGCTTGCGAGACAACATCCAAGTGGGCTGGATGATGATGACCTCGCGATACTGGTACTTCATGAGATCCTCGTCTTGCAGGTTATTCAGCCACTCCGTGTAGTGGCGCATACTGTTCTGCGGAGTCCGCCTAGTGATTAACACACAAAACAGCGTGGACTCAAATCGAGTTCCCACAATGGAGTCTGGATGTTGCCTGAGCACCTCGAGTTCCTTTGTAATGCGGTCCGGATACATGATATCATCGGCATCTTGAAAGCACAAGTACTCCCCATGACTCTGTTGTATCGCTCTGTTCTTCGCATAGCCACATCCGCCCGTGGGCGTTGCATTCTCTGAATACACGCAACCCCACCCCCGATCATGGAAACGCGCTATCCACTCTTCAATGATTTCTTTCGATCTGTCCGTGCTTCGGTCATTGAATATCGAGATCTATCTCTCACTGTCCAAAGAAATCGCCCACTTCAAGTCTTCCCTGAAAGGACGTACTTTCAATTCCCTTAAAACAGTCTTCCAAGTACTTTTCTTCGTTGTGAACAGGAACCTAACTCATTACCAACAAGAACGGAAATGCGTACGATTATGGAAACATCGTAGAGGTAAGCATTTGTATTATCGTCCACTTTCTCCATATCAGTAGCCTTTTCTTCCGTCTTCTCTCGAACAGAAGCATGAGTCGTTCCTTCCTCTTCCTTCCTCCTCTTGCTTTCAGGGTCATCCGACAGACTCTCTTCCTTCGATCTTATCATGAGGAGGGATGGTGAGAGTGGATTGTCCTTTTCCTTCCAAATCGTTTCAACGAATTATACATCACCTTCAATTCCATCCTAGCTGGTTTGTGAATCATTTCTTCGACAGGAGGGAGTTTCACTCACAACAAAAGAGGGCATATTTCCCTAGTGAGAGAAGATGGCCTACATTTACAACGTGGAGCCCAATACGAACGGGAAGATCGTTCTTCACACAACGCACGGAGATGTTGATATTGAGTTGTGGAGTGATCAGGCTCCTCTCGCTTGCCGTAACTTCACGCAGCTGTGCATGGAGGGCTACTACGATGGAACCATTTTCCACCGGATTGTGAAGAAGATGATGATTCAGGGAGGTGATCCGACCGGAACTGGGTTCGGTAGTTGATAATTCGTATCAGTAATCGATAGGCGGTGAATCCATCTATGACGGACCCTTCAAGGATGAAATCAGCGCGCGACTCAAGTTCAGCCACCGCGGCATTGTCGCTATGGCAAATGAGAACAAACCTAACACAAATCATAGCCAGTTTTTCATCACGCTGGACAACACGGACTACTTGAATGGAAAGCACACCATCTTCGGCAAGGTGACAGGCAACACGGTGTTCAACGTGCTCAAGATGGGGGAGCTCGACACGGACGCCGATGACCGCCCTCTTTACCCGCCCGTGATCAAGTCTGTCACGATTGTGAACAACCCGTTTACGGACATCGTTCCACGGTATCTGTGATGAGTGTACTTGATGGCGTAGCGTGTTAGAGAAGAAGGTGGAGCAGGAGGAGAAGAAGGACGAGCGTCACCAGGTGAAGCAGGTGAACAACAAGAAGCTGCTGTCGTTTGCAGACGACGATGATGATGACGATGGATTGAATGCACCTGTGGTGAGCTACCAGCAGTCGCAGGGAGTCGTGAGTAAGGAGGAGCTGAAGCGCGAGATCAAGATGGAGAAGAAGACGGAATCGGCGTGGGTTCAAAAGATGAAGTCAAAGCTACTCCAGAAAGAGAAGGTAAAGGAAGAAGAGAAGAAGAAGGAGGAGGAGAAGGAAGAGGAGAAGAAGGAGGAGAAGTCTCCCGAAGAGGAGATGAAGGAGAGAGTGAAGGAAAAGATCCGCGCGTTGAAGAGAAAAACCGCGGTAAGCGCAATGCATGGTGGTAAAGGGTAGGAGGAAGAAAGCAAACCAGAGCCGGCGCCGAAGATGGAGAAGCAGGAGGATTCCGTGCTCAGCCGAGCGGAGTACTTGCGACAGAAGCGAAAGCATCAGCACGAGACCGCCGGACAGAAAACCAAGAATGTGGGGAATGTGGGGGATGGTGAGAAATAGACGCTGGACGCGCTGGAGGCGTTTAAGAAGAAGCTGAAGACCGCGGCTGAAGAGGAAGTGAAGGAGGAGAAGAAGGAGAAGAAGATCACACAGAGCGATCGGCTGGCCACCACCCGGAATGATGTTGTGGGAGAGGACTCGGACGATGAGAACGCGGAGAATGGTTCTCTCGGGTGGATGAGCCATGAATTGAAGTTTGTGAAGCATTTCGAGGTTGGATTCTCCTTTCGCGGTTATGCGTAGGATTCGTTGCGAGACGGGTCTTTCGAACCAGGGGCGGACATGTACGTCACAGATGACCCGTTGGAGAATGATCCGAATGGACTGGAGTCGGTGAGAGAGAAGGTGGAGATGCGGAAGAAGCCGCTGTCGATGAAGCGGCCTGGTCCTCCGCGCAAGTGGTAGCTTGTTTCCAGTGTTTGTCACACACAATGGAAGACCTTCTCCACATTGCACCGGAATTTGGCTGGAGTGTTGAGGATCCCGCCAGGAATGAAGTGGTCTATTGCACTTCCTCTGTGGGTCTCAATTCGCCTGTGCTGTTCCATCACTTTCTTCAATTGGCGATTCGATCCAGTTTGAGTGTGCTTATGAATTTCACAGAGTAGACTCTCGTGCGGTGGTGCTGGGAGTGAATTCGACGGTGGAGGATGTATCCACGATTTGCAAGAGAAATGTGTGTTTGTGGCTATGTTGCTAATGGGATAGGGAGTCAATTTTGAGAATGCGCTGAGTAGTGACCATTTTCACTTTCTGTCGCTTTGTGAGGTGGAAGATACGTTTGTCTCAGCTTCAAAAGAGTGCGTTTTCCAACGATTTGATGGAGAAACCCTTGCCCTCCCGACTCCCTCAAAACCCGCCGAAGAAGCCAAAAACTGGAAGAGGGTATCCTACACAAACTGCGTTTCTGATTTGGAGACGGTTGTACAACAGGAGGGTACATTGTCTTCCCCTGCTCCCTTTTTCTTGATTATCGAGGACGTATCGGCTCTCGAAACGGAGACATGCTGCATTTCTTCTGTTCTGCGCTCTTTGCGTTCTTCCATCGAGACTCTCTTTCCTGTGATTCTCGCATTCTGATCATTCCACATAGCACTACTGCATTGTTTTATGTCATCCCTGTGGACTGGACGAAGATCGCTCTTTTGTTCTTGCTACAGACTCAGCATTACTCATAGTATCACGAATTGGTGCACTCTAGTGATGTTCAGTTCCTGCTGATGCCACTCTCTACGGGTCATTCTTCCAGTGTCCATGGAAGCGTTGGGTTGAAGCGCCCTCGTGATGATTAGCTTGTGTTGCACCGAGACCGCATCAAGGATTCCATTCGCTCCATCACAGTGAGACGCCATGTGAAGATTACGGACAGTTCAATAAAGCTCGTTGTTCCTGGAACCATGTTCCGTGTTTGTTGAAAAAACAAGGTATAGTACAGCTACAGCATTCTAGCCACAAGAGTGTTTATGTAATTCTCCCGATCTCCCACATCACCGCCCTGGTTGAAATGCGTCTTCACGTTTGAAAAGCCACCCGTGGGGGCATTCAGCTTGAAGGGCCAGAGGAAGTTGTTCGCCTCCTTGAAATGCTTCCCGAGCGTATAAATCTCGTGAATCAGGTCTTCCATGCAGATGATGTCATACTTCCTCAAGTTCTCCTCGATAATCTCATTCGAGGACAGTGGAACTCTCTGCTTTCCCACGCGAGCATAGCCACGCTTGTACAGGAGATTCCGAATCGTCGCGATGGACGGGACACCGTACGTGACGTAGGGAGTGACCAGCTCCAACATTCGCTTGGTCGAGGCATTCAGCCGCACAAACACGCCGTTGTTGATCTACACTGAAAGAGAAGAGCCATGCGTACCTGAAGAAGACGGAGGAGTTCCAGGATCTTCTTCGGCTTAGGAGGGACCCCATTGATTCCACGGATGCGAATCACGAACACGAGTCGTTCCTCCTGCTCCGCCAGGTAGATTCGCTCGTTGTGCGCTTCTCGTTTCCGCTGTATCTCTTCCCTTTCCATCTATGGCTCAGAGACTCCGTATGGCCCTACTCGTCTATACTCCATCACATACTGTTCGGCACGCTTGATGCATTCATTTCTCGCAACTTCGCGATTCTACGATGTTATTCTCGCAACTGCTCAGGCAATACACTCTCTTGCTTCAGTGCCGCTGCCACTTGCTGCGCCCTCAGGATGGCATCTCTCTTCTCCTTCAGACGAACAGACTCGGGGACGCGATGATTCATCCGTTCAAGAGAATTGTGAAGAAGTGTTCAGTGATTCGTTGCTCCTTTGTAATCATGACGCCCGATCACTATTCCCCAGAAAGCAGTACCCTTCAGCCGATTGAGTTGGTTTTCCTATGGTACTTGCTTATCTCATACCATGTAATGCTTCTAGGATTGTATTCAGCTGGCTTTGAAGGACATCGGCATTCAGTGTTTTCATGAAACGGTGCTGCAGGACGTTTTCTCATGGCTTCCTATACCCAACGAGTAGAATCATTCCCTGCTGGATTCAACCACAGACAAGTTCGTCCATTCTTGGAGCAATCTCTCTGGACTGCAATAAGGGGCAATCCCTCTATTTTGGTGTTGCCAGAGACGAGTGCTGTTGGATTGTCATTCCCAGTTCAAATTGTAGAAGGAAGAATCCCTTTCCAATGTCGACAAATGCGCCACACGCGTGATATGCACAAGAGAGTACCACTACTCGTGTCTTGGTCTGAAGGAGGAGGATTTGCGCTGTTTACCAGCCGTCAACGTTTCCATCATTGAGGTGGGAATGTCACCGTTCTATCAGGGATAGATGGTTGCTGCCTCCCGATTTGAGGGCTCGTCCATTCCCGTTGTTGCCAAGGCGCTGAACTGCGATTTGAAGACGGCGCACCTCTATGTGCGTACGGGGATGGATCGTGATCCTTAGATAAAGAGAGCCGTTCTTCTGGGCATTCTCGAGAAGGATCGTTCTATTGGCTTCAAGTTGCTTCTACCTCCACTGCTCATCCCATAGCAAGAAGAACAAGGTGATTTCCAAGGGCATCCTTCTCTATCACTCCTTCTACAAACCCTATCACATCCAGAGTCTCCCGCCTCGTGAGCAGCAAATTGTTGGGGCCGTTGTGGCAAGCTGCAAGCAGAGCGAAGGAATGCGCGTCGCTCTGTCGGACTTCCTTCAGCAGCACAGCCCTTCTCTCTCCTCCTTCGAGCTTCAGCGCCTTCTCCGCCGTCTCAGCTGCGAGTGTGGCGTAAGCGTGCTGGAGGAGCAGGGAAGTGTGATTCTTCGCTACGATCCTGTGCTGCACGTTCAGTGATGTGTAGTGATCCATAGTGCTCAAACGCAGAAGGAGTGCATTGCGAATAGTGACGAAGAAGAATCCGAAGAAGTCTCACCGCAAAACCGCTCCGTGTTCCAACGTGATCACTACTACACACTGGACGCCTTCCTTCTTTCGGTGATGAATCACTGCCCCAAGGAGGGCGTTACACTGACCCAATTATGCCTGAAAACGGGCATCGGCATCAAGCAGATCACCTCCAAGATGCGTCAGCTGGAGAACCGCGGGACTGTGGTGGTTCAGATGCGCAACGAGGGTCGCAAGTTCATGAAGTTCTATCTGCTGAAGGAGAGTGAGAGTGTCTGTGGGGTGTGAGCAACAGACCTGCAGACGGCGGTCGTGTCGCCGCTGAAGGAGGGCCGGCTGGAGAGTGTGGAGGCCGTGGCGCGTCGCCGCGTGGTGACGGCGTTGCTGGAGAAGGAGGCGGTGGTGCTGTATTCCGACGTGCAGGAGGCCATCCAGTGGGCGTGGGGAAAGGAGATGACGAGCAGGAGCATCTGCGCGGGCTACACGGTGGATCGCCGCACGGTGAGCGCCGTGATGGACCACCTGGTGAAGGAGCAGAAGGCGCAGCTGCTCACCGTCCACACCGCGCTGAACCCTGCAGCAGGTCCAGCGGACTCAGAGGACCCAATGGATCCTATGGATCCTATGGATCCAATGGATGGAACGGCGCCGACGCTGGTGAAGGTGGTGCTGGTGACCGTGCCGGGAGTGACGGCGGAGGACGAGCGCGTGCGGCGCGTGCTGGGGCGGTGGAGCCAGCTGCAGGCGGAGAAGGCGGAGGCGGTGAAGAAGGCAATGCGCCGGCAGAGTCTGCTGGCGTGCGAGGGCCCGGTGGAGGCGACGGCGATCCGATTATTGGGGGTGATGGTGGCATGCTTCGAGAAGGCGGGCGAGGCGCTGGCGGAGGCGACAGTGGAACAGGTGCTGGCGGGTTCTCCAGCGGTGCGGTGGCTGTGTCTGTACGGACACCAGAAGCACCCGGAGGTGGTGGAGAAGGAGGAGGTGAGCGAGGAGGTGAGGAACGCGTGGCTGCAAGGGCTGGAGAAGGATCTGAGTGTGCTGAACGTGGCGCTGAGCGAGAGAACTGAGGAATAGGTCCTTCAGCTCGTGCGGTTCGACGGCGAGAGAAGGGTAGTTTCATTGAATGCTGCCTACACGTTCTGCGACTCCGATAACACACGGTACAAGTGAGTGCGTGGGTGTGTCGTGAGAACAAGGTGCGATCTGAGGAACCCGTCCACGCTGCTATCCTTGATGAAGGTGCTGGTCCGTTCGCTGCTCTGCCAGACCAACCAGATCCAGACGCTGTCGCTGGCACAGCTGACATCCATTCAAAACCACCCCATTCTGACCCAGCTTACCGCGGACTTGTTCGCTTCCTTCAAAACCACGCGGTTATCTCTGGTTCACCCTGTTGTTGTGGGTGTTGCTGCTGACTCTCAGATCCTCACCTCCTTCTACAAATACATCCACAGGATCGAGAAGGAGCCTCAGACGAATTCCGACGTGGCGCGTTTGCTGACAGAACGGTTCGGGTTCGAGAAGGAGGAGGTGGAGAAGAAGACGACGAAGCGAGCGAGGCCGCAAGAGAAGGAGTGACGGACGAAGAGGAGAGTGAAGCGTAGCAGCGAGGGCAAGAAGAAGGCCAAGTCTTCGAATGTGTGGGATGCCCCGCCGGACGCCAACGAGCGCGTGCTGACGGACAAGCAGCTGGAGCGTCTGCTGCACGACCACGCCTTCGTGTCCTTCTTCCTGCGCTGCTCTCTCTTCTATGTCCTCCCACCGCGGGCGACTAACGAATAGCTGCTCAGTTTAAAGTCCACCCTGCCGCCCTCCTCGCTCGCCATCGCCTCTCCTTCTCTCCTCTACCGCCTCTACCGCTCCACTGTCCTTCTCCTGTCTTCTCTTCACCCTCAGGCCAACCCCAACTATCACTCGCTCGCGCAGATCGCAAACGTGCTGGCTCTGTCGCAGCCCGCCTACCACGCCTTCTCCGTCATTGGCGCGGAAGACGCGAAGATCCTCTTTTCGGCCCTTTTTTCGCATTCGCTCTCTCCGCTCGTGTTTCAGCTCGCCTCCTCCTCCGTATTCTGTTGCGGTGAACCTCCTCTGTCACAAATAGCCATTATTTCGGACATTCTCTATCCCCAGCTCTTTGGCACTCTACACCTCCTGCCCTCTTCCTGCGCGTCCAGTGATCTCCAGCCCAGCTGGAACGCCTTGATGGAAGCCTGCAACCCGCTGCGCGTCGCCTTCGCCACGCACGTGCTCCTGTGTCTCTTTCGCCTGCACGTGGACAAGGCGCAGAACGCGGAGGCCATCGAAGTGCTTCACACACTGTTGGAGGTGGAGGCGAACGGAGTGCGTCAGAAGTAGTTAACGGGCGAAGAAGAGATTCAAATGGCGTTCTATTACATCTGGAACTCCTTCTCGTTGGTGGGGAGCGTGGGGAAGAGTCTGACCACCTTCTACTTGAACGACGCGCCCGACTACGCCGTGTTCCACTGGCTGTCCACGCAGACGCTCACGTGGCTTGGGTCGCTGGAAAACGCCGAGCAGGTGACGGCGAGGGTGTGAAATTGTTGGGGAAGTGAGGGATAGGGGCTGAAGCACTATTTGTACGCGGACGAGGTGCTGAGTGGGAGGTGTTTCCACCTTGTACTACCGTCCGAGTCGAAGAACGAAGGAATGGAGAGCTTTCTGTACGGCGTGGGCTCCGTGGTGTTGCTGTCCGTTCTGATGGCGGAGGGCAAACGGGAATTGATGGTGGAGGACGAGGCAATCCGTGTGCGATTCGTGGAGGAGGAGAAGAAGGAGTGGATGGTGATGGAGGAGGAGAAGGAGTGGAAGAGTGTGGAGGTGGGGGAGGAGGAGAAGGTGAAGGAGGAGGTGGAAAAACAGGGTTCTTTTGGAGCGGGGTTGTGATTCGCAGCATCCACCTACTCTGCGCTCCGCAAGTGCTTTCCCGAAAAGGCCTTGAATTCGGCACTCCATTCCCTCTTGCAGAAAGAGGAGCTGTTTTGCCTCTTCTCGTGGTTCTCTTTACTACGCCTTACGCCTAGTCCCAGCGAGTGCTACTTCGTCGCGAAGGAGGAGAAGGAGGTGTGGGGCGTGGCCAAGGCGGGGCAGCTGTTCTTCCCCTCGGCGCTGCTGTGCATCGAGAAGGGGCAGCGGAGTCAGCGGCTCTGCACGGTGCTGAAGAAGAAGGTGGTGTATCAGGTGGTGAGTCGCCCGGGCATCACGCTGGTGAGAGCAGGGTGCGACTGTGATCGTAGACGCGCCTTCTGACCTTCTTCAACGGCATGCTGGAGATGGAGCTGTTTCTGTTCTGCCAGACGCTCTGCGAGGAGGGGCTGCTCGAGTGCCGCCTCACTGCCAAGCCGCGAGAAATGGGCTTGTTCGACGACGTGTTCGAGGTGACGGAGGAGCCGTTCTCCGAAGAGACCTTGCTGGATAGCTATTGCTACGGGCTGGATGCTGAGACGGAGTACAGCTTCTTTCCCACGACCACGGCTCTCCATGCGCTTGCTACGTTGTTTCAATGATCTCTTTCTTGAACAAGTGTGATGCAAATAGAAGACCGTTCTTGCATGATTGACACAAAGAGACAACTGTTGAACAAAGACGCCACAAAAACTAGAACCAAGCCGCAAAGGACGGACTCGCCTTCAGCAGCGCGCCGATGTCCTCGCTCATCTGCACCGCCATGCGCAGATCCTTCTCCACCGCCTCCTTCGTCTCCAACAGCTTCACGTCCACATTGGGCGCGAACTGCCGACCGCGTCGCATCATCGCCTCGAAGTTCTGATTCGCCGCCTCGCGCACGTCACGCTCGCTGGCACTCTTCTTCGTCAGCACGCGCATGTTCTCCTTCTCGAACACACGCAGGTAGCCCTCCAGCGTCTCCTCATTCCGCTTGAACGTCTACACCTCACCGCACATCGCCTCGCCCACCAGCGCGTACGCGCCCACACTCAACACGAAGCCGCCCTTCTCGTAGAACGGGCCCATGAAATGGCGAAGGTTGCGCGTGGGGTTAAGGCAGCCAGCCAGGTGCAACAAGGATATGTCAACCGGAAGGGCACGGGCAGCGTCTCGCTCACAGCAAAAGCCTTCTCGGTCGCACGGTAGTTCGGGCGAGCGTTCAACAGCGTGGTGGCGCCTGTCTTCAGGTCCAGGACGATCTTATCTGGCGTTGTGTTCGGGTTTCTAGCGATGAATAAACCGAAGCAAGCCCACAGGAAAAGGTGCTGAATGAACTGCGTGTGCGCGTACGATCGCACGAACTCGCTTCGGAACGCGTAGAAATCCGCCGCGGAGGCCATGCGCTTGAATCTACTGCTTACCTGAATTCGTTAGCGGCACATAAACTGAGTCAGCACCGAGTCTTCACACACCTCCTCCAACACCTGTTCCTTCGTCGCCTGCTTCGCCCACGCCTCACACTCCGCCGGCACGCCGCTCTGCGAGTGGTTCAGCACGAACAGCCGAAGCGCGAAGTCCAGCTGCTTGGCGTCGAACGTCTCCTTCAGCGCCGAGGCGAACACGCCCTCCAGCGAGGTGCCGTGCGGCGGACAGCGCACCAGCCGCACGGTGGGCGCGATGCTGACGTAGGAGGCGAGCGTGGGGTGGAGGTGGCGTGACTGAACGGGGTGCGACGAGGTGCAGACGAGCTCGAAGAACGCCTGGAAGCAGAGCGAACACTCCTCCAGCACAGCCTCGACCGGCGCCACCTGCTCCAGGAAGAAGCGGTGCGTGATTCCGCGCTCGTCCACGAAGTCCACGTGCCTCCAGGCGTGCTGCTCGCGGTAGGGCGCGGGCCGGTGCAGGCGCACGCTGTGGATGCTGGGACAGGCCTGCGGCACCTGTACGGTGTTGATGCGCACGCCCGGGACGTCCAGTCCGCCGGGCAGGATGTGGGAGTAGAGGTGAGGATCCGTCAGCAGCGCGTCTTCCGACGACGCCTCGATGCGCGTCAGCAGCAGCGACTTCCAGAGGAGCAGGCGCTGCAGGAGCGTTTGGAGCGAGGAGGCGAAGGCCGTGTTCGTGTCGCCCGTAGCGAGCGTGGGCGCGAAGTCGCGAAGGAAGGGCGCGGCGTAGGTGCGCACGAAGCTGGCGGTGGAGGGCAACACGCCGGACGCGGAGAAGGCCGCGGCGCACACAGCCTGAAGGTGCTCCTGCAGCGACAGAGGAACCGGCTGAGCGAGCGACGCGAAGCCGCCGGCCGCCACCTCAGCATGTACGGCCTGGAGGAGGCGGTCGACGGCGGCGAGGAGCTCGTGGAGCGGGAAGTGCGGCGTGGCGTGGAGGAGCTCGACGAGGAGCTGGAGCTGGCCGGGCGTGGTGGAGGGCCGTGCGAGGAGCGAGCGGAAGAGGTGCAGCGCCGTCTAGAGGTGAGAGGAGGGCGGTGGAGTCACTTGCAGCGACACGAGCTTCTCCGACAGTTGCCGCGGGACCTACGGGTTATCGCCGCGCCCTCCGCCTACGCCGTTGACGTCTGTGTTCGCGCCAGCAGCGGTGGTGTGGATGGTGGTGGTGAAGGCGCCGCCGGGAAGCGTGGTGGGATTGGCGTAGGCCGAGTCGTTCTTCAGCCCGACGGTCTGGCAGAGCGTCAGCAGCGGGAAGAAGGCGATCTGCGGATACTTGGCCACCAGGTCCTTCGCCACATTGAACAGCATCGCGAACTGCGTTTCGGTGGGCCGCGAGAAGAGGAAGGACAAGAAGTCGAACCAGACCACCAGCGGGATGCGCAGCACGACGCTGGAGACGGCGTTGGCGATGACGGGCACTTCACACAACGTGAACGCGATGTGCACGAAGCGACTCATGGCTTTCGTCATCTCGTGATTTCCCGCCAACTGCTGCACGCACCCGCTCAGACACTGCTTCGCGTCGTTCACGTCGCCGCGCTCCTTCCACCGCTGGTAGAGCAGTCCGCTCCAACAGTCCCACGCCTTCGGGTACTTCACCTCGTTCTTCCCGTCGTTCTTCATGTCGTCCTTCACTGCGCGCATCAAAAAGCCCATCGCGTCGTCGAAGCGCTTCTCCTTCGCGCAGTACAGGCCCTTCAAGTAGAACAGCGCGCTCCTCTGCATCTCGCTCAGCGAGTCCAGTTGCAAATGGTCCAGCTCCGTCAGCACCGACGCGTCGTGCAGGCCCAGGTCCAGCATCACCAGCACCTTCTCTTTCCACTTGTCCAGCGACTCGATCACGCTCGTCGGCTCCGCCGGGATGGAGTTCAGGTACTCCGCCGCCACCTCGGGCAACTGCAGAGCGCGCGCAGATCGTGACAGCATGATTTGGTAGTAGTACGGGGAAATGAACGAGCGAGGGAGATCGGGCGGCACGCGCTGGCAGAACTGCGTGTAGAGATTGCCTCGCCAAATCAGGATGTCCTCGCACATGGAGAGGGGGTCCCAACTATTCATGGTGTACGAGTTGAAGGACTTGAGCAGGCTCGTCACCTCGGTGGTGAAGCCTTTCTGCGGGTTGCAGCCCGCCAGCAGCGTGGAGAAGGTGATGTCGTTGTTCTGGTACAGAAGGTGCAGGAGCGCGTCGTAGCCCATCACCGGCTGATAGCCCATGGCGCGGTAGTTCTTCATCAGCAGCTCGCTGAGGTGCGAGCGGTACTTGGGCGCACCGTTCTGGACGTACTGGATGATGGACCACTTGTCGAACAGCAGCTGCGCGCGCGGCTGCATCAGCTCACCCTCCACGCTCAGCACGCTGCTGACGTACAGCTTGGGGTAGGAATCCCAGATGTTGCACTTGCCGTAGCACTCCAGCAGCAGCACGATGTCGCGATTCAGCTTCCCGTACTCGAACAGCGGGATCCATTGCCGCAGGTTCAGCGCGCACTCCTTCCACCGCTCCTTCACCGTCGTCAGCGCCTCCGCCGAGTTCACCACCTCCTGGTTGCGCA